>OCZT010000908.1_pt1 | contig 30115 bp, 22 predicted proteins | sample 1539031 | NCBI WGS metagenome assembly OCZT01 (sample SAMEA3539308, study PRJEB22396) | soil metagenome | biome: tundra; feature: field; material: soil | place: USA | collected 2010-05 | depth 0.15 m | reverse complement strand
AGTTGCGTACGATCTCTTGCACGAGGAGCGCAACTCCGGGATATGGGTATGCCTGATCGCGCTCGGCATGGAATGGCGCCAGCGTTCCGTCGTAATCGAGCAGCAATACCGCCTGCGATGCCTGGGCGAGAGTTTGCAGAAACGGCGTGAGCTGCGATTCCACTTCTGGCCTCAACCGGTTGCTCCTTTCTCTTTTCTTTTTCTTACGGCTCGCGAACCTCGAAATCAGACTGCATGCAACTTGGCGCGTGCTTTCTCCTGCGCGTCCTCGGGCGCATCCAAGCGGACCTCGCAAAGTTCCGTGATCAGGTTTCCGGCCCAGCGGTAAATGTTGTTCTCCTTAATGACCTTGCGCATGCGATGCATACGCAACTGTTTGTCTTCCGGCTCCATCTCTAAAGCGGCGCGGATCGCGTCGGCGGTCTGATCGATGTCGTAAGGATTCACCAGCAAGGCGTCGCGCAGTTCGCGGGCCGCTCCGGTGAACTGGCTGAGGATGAGAACGCCGCGTTCATCCCGGCGCGCGGCGAGAAATTCCTTGGCTACGAGATTCATTCCATCGTGCAGTGAAGTCACCAGGCAAAGATCGGCGGCGCGGTAATAGGGCTCGATTTCCTGATGGCTGTGCTGGCGCTTAAGGAAGACAATGGGCTTCCACTTGCCGCTCTGGAAGCGCCAATTGATGCGGTCCGCCTCGGCTTCCACTTCGGCGAACAAGTCGTGATAACGCTTGATGTGCGTGCGGCTGGGCGCTCCGATCTGCACGAACGTGAATTTTCCCTGATAGGTCGGATATTTCTCCAGGAACCGCTCAATCGCGAGGAACCGCTCCAGAATTCCCTTGGTGTAGTCGACGCGATCGACACCAATCCCCATCAAGGTTGCCTCCACGCCCAGACTCCGCATTAGAGCCGAACGTTCGATATAGTTGGAGCCCTGATTGTTGTTTTCGGCAGCATCATCGCCGCTGAAGGCAACACTGATGGGAAAAGGCCGGACCATGGTGCGGTGGTCCTGGCGGAGCACGGAAAAGTGCTCCCAGTCCACGCGCGACTCGACCACGCGGTCGACGGTCTCCAGAAAGTTATTGCAATGCGACTGAATGTGAAATCCAATCAGGTCGGCGCCGAGCAAGCCATCCACCAACTGGCGCTGCCAGGGGCAAATGCCAAAGGCTTCCGGATTCGGCCACGGAATATGCCAGAAGATGGCCACGCGGGCATCCGGCCGCTTTTCCTTGAGCAGCCGCGGCAGCAACGCGAAGTGATAGTCCTGAACCAGCACCACAGGCTTCGCGACATTCTCGATTTCCTCGAGCACGGCGGCAGTAAACTTGCGGTTGACATCCTGGTAGTACTGCCAATCGTCCGCCCGAAAAAGCGGGCGAGTGTGCGCGATGTGGCAAAGCGGCCACAGCCCTTCATTGGCAAAGCCGTAGTAGTAACCTTCTTCTTCCTGTTTGGTTAACCAGACACGGCGCAAGCTGTAGCGGGGATCCTCGGGAGGAACGCGCAAGCGGTCGGCAGCGTCCACGACTTCGGTGTCGGCATTGCCGCTGCCGTGCGCGATCCAGGTGCCATCGCAGGCGTTGAGCACGGGTTCGAGCGCGGTAACCAAGCCGCTCGGCGGAACCACCACTTCCACCGTCTTCCCGTTTCGCTGATGCATGTAAGGCTCGCGATTCGAGACCACGAACACGTGGCCGCCGTCCAGACGGGTGCGGAGTTGCACCGAGAGACGATCCGCTGTCCACATGGATTCCCCCGCCTCGCGCAGGCGGGCCTCATTTTCGGCGGCATTGCGGGCGTGGTTGAGGCTCTCCGCCATGGTCGCAACTTCGCGCGCCAGCGGCCGGAACATGTCGAAGTCCGGCACTTCCTGGCGGAAGGAAATCTTTCCCGTGCGGAGCGCGCGCATCCACAGCGCCGCCCGTGCAATCGGGCCGGCGATGCTCCAGCGGACAATCAGCAAGGTAATGAGAACGATGAGGAAGACCTGAGCCAGCACACGGAAAAATGTTTGGCGCCAGACGAGAAGGATTTGCGCACGGATGTAGCTCGCGTCGTGCACCACCGCCAAGCCGCCCACCACTTCATCCTGACGGCGAATCGGCAACGCGAGAATGTGCACCGGCACGCTTCCCAACCGGACGAACGAGCTTTCTTCGTGACCCTCCATGATAGCCTGCGTTACCGGCGGCGGACTCCCGCTAAGCAACTTCACGAGTTCCGGAGTTACGTTTACTAGTACGCCCTGCCGGTCGTAGATGCCGACGCCCAGCAGGTGCTCCCGGTTTCCGAAGCGCTGCACCAGGCGCTGGAGTTCGTTGTTCGGAACTGTGCTCGGAACTGTGTTTGGAGTTATGTTCGGGACTATGCCCGAGCCTGTATTGTCCGCGCCTGTATTCCATGAACGCTCGACGTTGCCGACGAGACTTTCACCTAGCATCTCGGCGCGATGCTCCAGATCGCTGCGCAGAGCGCGCTTTTGGCCCAGCACTTCGTAGTAGGAAAAACCCGCCGAAACCAGCGTAATGCCGAGAATAAGAGAAACAATGAGACGAAAACTAAACAATCGCATGCATGGGCCTCCTGCCGGGAACTTACCGTGAAGCAAGCGGGACGAAGCGACGGCGCTCAGATGGATCGTTCGTCAAGTGCAGATATTGACAGCATACGAGTCTGAATCGCTTAAGTCCATGACGAGAACCTCGGGGCTGCGACCAGGATCTGGTTGCGGCGCGGTTGCGACATAAAAACCATCGCAACCGGCCGGGACCAGAGAAACTGAACTACTGCTGATCTTTGTTGTGCTTTTGATCGTCGGGCGCTTGTTCCCGAGACTTCCCGCGCTCTGGCTTGCAGCCGCAAGAGCGCACGTTGCGTGCCAGGACCGAGAAGTCCCTTTTCTTGCTGCAACATAACTTGCCGCAGAGTTGCGAGGCGGCGACTCGTCACTACCCCGTGGGATGTAAATTTTCCAGTTGCTGCTCGAAAGGAAGAAACGGTGGAGGGACGGGCGTCTCGCGAGTCTGCCCTGTCTTGCCGAAGCCCCGAGCGGAGCCGAGGGGGAAGTCGAAAGGTCCAAGCCGGGCGGGGCCGCCCGGCTCTCCACTAGCACGACATATCAGACCCTCGCACCGCTAGCCTAGCGCCGATGGCAGTTTTCAAAGTCCTCTACCTCCTATAAAGATTTTTCATCACATTCGCGCTGTGAGCGGTCTCACTGACACAAGAGCAAGTTCCAGTGAAACTCGCAAGGTCTGCTGGACTCTTGGGGATCCTGCCTGGCACTCCAGTTGAGGAGTATCCGCACATGGAAATCCTTGCGCTCGCGCCGGAACAGAATCGCGGATCGCTCTATTGGGCAACTGTAGACGTTCGCACCAAGCCGCTGGGAACTTCCGAGGCTGGAATTTTGAGTGCCCTGCGGGAGCGTGCGTCGCTGGTTGGTACGGTAAGCAATTAACTGACTAAGATCGCAAGTTTGCCTATAAGTTACAGATAAATAAGCGTTTGCGTTCATCACTTGGATGTAACTGAGATGGCGGAGCTGTACTTTAGGAGCGGTAAAGCGGTGCTGGAAAACACACTCTCAAACCACCGGGCATTGGGCAGCGGCATTCCCGGCGAAGCTTTGCTCTTCGGCGAAAAGTCTTTGCCTTCCGTGCAGTGGTACGCAGTTTCGGTTCGTCCGAGGCACGAGAAGCTCGTGACTCGTCATCTCGAACACCAGGGATTGAACCACTTTCTTCCGGTCTACCGCAGCGTGCGCCGCTGGAAGGATCGCCGCAAGGAATTGGACATGGCCCTGTTCCCCGGCTATGTCTTCGTGAACCTCAATCTTCGAGACCGTTTGCGCGTTCTTCGGGCGCCCGGGGCTGTACAATTCGTGACCTTCCAAGGCCAGCCTGCCGTAATTCCAGACTCCGAGATTCGCGCGCTTGAATCCAGCCTGTCAGCAGGTCTGCGGCTGCAACCTCATCCCTACCTGCACCAGGGCGCGAGAGTCCGCCTCAAGCGCGGGCCTCTCGTGGGTGCGGAAGGAATCATGATCCGCCGCAAAGAACGCTTCCGCTTGGTGCTCTCGATCGATCTGATCATGCGATCGGTGGTGTTTGAGGTGGATGAAGCTGACGTCGAACCTATCTGATGCTGAGCGCTCTGCCAAGCAGGTTGGGTGCGAACGCCCGAAGGATTTCATGCCCGGCCCTGGGGTCAAATAAACTATGTTCGACCACAAACAGTTGAAGAAGAGTATCTCTTGTCTTGCCTGTGCGCTCTTGTTTTGCGCGGCTGCCTATTCACAGCAGGAATCCCGGCACCGTGTAGCGCAGCCCGATATCATCTCGGACAATCTTGAGAAGGCGGCGGCTTCAGCCGATCAGATTCTCGAAGTCGTGAACAAAGAGGCTGGTTTGATGGTCGAGTTTAAGCGCCTTCTTGCCCAAGACGCGGGGGCGAGCGGGCAGATCCTTGAAGAGTCCGATCTGACGGATGGAGCGGTAGCCGATCGCCTGCGCTCGGACTTGCGTGCACGCGTGCTCGCAACCCGCCTCCTGCAGCGGTATGGCTATCTCGTGCCTCGATTGAACCCGGACTCTGAGGTAGCCGCAGAGCAGAAGCTCGTGCGGCAGGAGCGGGCTCAGATGCTAGTCGACCGCTCGCTCCCGCCTTCTTTTCCGGAGAGTCGCGAAAGTTTGCCGGTGAACCCGACGGCACCAGCACCAGCGCAAGCACCGCGTTCGTCGGTGCCCTTGCAACGGGCCGAGGATGCTTCACCCAGCCAAATGACGCATCCGGATGGCACAGGCCTGTCGCCGGATCAACGCTCAGGATATCCGGCCAGTCTGGCAGGGCCGGAGACCATGCTGGCTGCGGCGCAGGTTGATACAAATCCATCGTTGAGCGGGACGCCGCATATAACCGGGTACAGGAGTGGGCAGAATCCTTCGCTTCCCTCCAGCAGCCCAGGAGATCTGCAGTCGCTGTCTCAGTTGGATCAATTATCAAGTGGCGCCGGGATGCCACGCACAGGGCCGGGCTCACCGCAATATCCAGCCGGGCGCGATTCTGCTCCTGCGGGCACTGCCGGGGCGGAGCAAGTGAGGATGGTACGTCGCCCGAATCCTTACGCAGATGTGCCTTCCTTATATGACCTTTATGTGCAGGCGGGGGCGAGCAATCGGCCTCTCGAGAGGTTTGGTCTCGATGTTTTCCGCAAAGGAACGACAAATCCGGATTATATCCCCATGGATCTCCCCGTCGGACCGAGCTATGTCGTTGGTCCAGGTGACAGTCTCTCGATTGATCTCTGGGGAGGGGTTTCACAGCGACTGCTGCGCACAGTAGACCGGCAGGGACGCGTGGCTCTGCCGGAAGCGGGGCCGGTCCTTGTCTCCGGACGAACACTCGGCGATGTACAGGAAATGGTCCAACGCAGCCTGAGAACACAATTCCGCGACGTATCCGCAGACGTTGCGCTGCTTCGGCTGCGCTCGGTGCGTATGTATGTGGTTGGCGATGTTACTTCACCGGGCGCGTATGACGTGAGTTCACTTTCCACTCCACTGAATGCGCTGTTCGTGGCGGGTGGTGTGACATCGCAAGGCTCTCTCCGGCGGCTTCAACACTATCGAGGGAAACAGTTGGTTGAAGAAGTGGACGCGTATGACCTATTGCTCCACGGCATTCGGGGGGATCTGCAACGAATTGAGAACGGCGATTCCCTGATGGTACCGCCGCTTGGGCCGGTGGTGACAGTAGAAGGCATGGTGCGCCGCCCCGCAGTCTACGAGTTGCGCAATGAGAAGACACTCATCGACGTACTCGATCTTGCGGGAGGAATTCTACCCGCCGCGGCATTGCGGCACATTGAAGTCCAGCGCCTGGTAGCGCATGAAAAGCGCACGATGATGAGTATCGAAATCGGCGACACCAGCGATTCCGAAGTGGTGCGCGCGCAAATGAGCAAGTTCGAAGTACAGGATGGGGACGAGATCCACATCTTTCCGATTGCGCCTTATAACTCAGAGTCGATCTACCTCGTAGGGCATGTCTTGCGTCCAGGGCGGTATTCCTACAAGCCGGAGATGAAGCTCACCGACCTGGTGACTTCGTATGCTGACCTGCTTCCGGAACCTTCGACCCGTTATGCCGAGATCATTCGGCTGCATGCACCGGACTACCACCCAGTGGTCGAGACCTTTGATCTAGCAACCGCTCTCGAACATCCCGACAGCGCGCCCAAGCTAGAGCCACTCGATACTGTACACATTTTCGGGCGGTACGACTTCGAACCGGATCCAGAAGTGCTGATCACCGGGGAGGTCCGCGCGCCGGGGTCGTATCGCACGTCTGGCCAGCAGCATTTACGCGATGCGATCTATCAGGCTGGAGGTGCGACACCGGATGCTTGGCTTGATTCGGCACAGCTATTCCGCCGGCAGCCGGACGGGACCACACGAGTCTTTAGCATCAACTTGAGTGACGCACTCGCGGGAGATCCTTTGAATAATGTCTTGGTCCAGCCGCGTGATCGGATCCTTGTGCATCGCCAACCGGAAGAAGTTTCGCCACGCAGCGTGTACGTGAAAGGCGATGTCGCGCGGCCGGGCCGCTATCCTCTGGCTGTCAATATGAGCGCCTCAGACCTGGTGCTGGCTGCTGGCGGATTGCTGCGAAGCGCGAATCCCGATGGCGGCGACCTGACGCATTATGCGATCTCTAATTCTTCCGGGCAGCGCGTGCCGGCCGGACACCAGGACCTGAATCTGGCTGCCGCTCTCGCGGGAAAGGAAGACCAGGACTTACCGCTCCGCGACGGCGATGTGTTGACCGTGCCCCAACAGGCTAGCTGGAACGATATCGGCGCGACCGTCACCCTGCGCGGTGAAGTCGGCAAACCAGGTGTTTATGGCATCAGGCCGGGCGAACGCTTGAGCTCGCTAATGAAGCGCGCCGGCGGGCTCCTGCCGACAGCGTATCCACGCGCAGCGGTATTCGAACGAGTCGAGGTTCGTGATCTTCAGCAGAAGAGTCGGCAGGAGTTGATTGAGCGGGTCGAGCAGGAATCCACGGTGGTGAGGACTTCGGCATCCACGTCGGGAACGGAGGAAGCTGCATTGCAACAGGCCGCCATGCTGCAACGCCAGCGCGTATTGGATGCCCTGCGAAAAGCTCCTGTGTCGGGACGGCTTGTCATACATCTTCGCCCGGACCGCAAAGACTTTGCGGGATCGCCTGAGGATATCGAGCTTCGCGCCGGCGATTCGCTCACCATCCCCAAGCAGCCCGGAGCCGTGCTGGTCATCGGGCAGGTCTACAACTCTAACGCCCTCACTTTTATGCCGGGGAGGAATGCCGGCTGGTATCTATCCCGCGCGGGAGGCGCAACCCGGCTTGCAGACAAAGGTGCAATCTTCATCGTCCGCGCGGACGGCTCGGTGACGAGCAAACAGGGCGGCTATTGGTCCGGCGGTGTGCTTTCGGCGACGACGGGTCCGGGCGACACGATTGTGGTACCGGAGAAGCCGGCGCTTGGCAGCAGTACTATGAAAAACGTTCTGTCCATCGCGCAGATCGCGGCGTCTACCGCATTGGTTGCAGCGATTGCGGTTCCGTAAGCGCAGGCGGATGAAACTCTGGATTCTTGCAGTGCTGCTAGTAACTCTTTTCGCGATCGAACGGGGCACCGCTCAGACCGATTCACAGACGCCTTCGCCCGCGCTGGAGGTGAAAACTGAATCGCCCCACAAGAATCAGACGACGTTCTTGCCCGCTGGAGAGGATCCAGAAAATCGGCTGGTGAAGCCCTTTATCAAACATCTCGCGCTCGACCAGGAACAGTTCTGGACAGCACCGTTTCATTTGCACTGGCCAGATGCGAAGGTTCTCGCTCCCTTCGCCGCTTTCACAGCAACGCTCCTGGCAAACGATGCTGCGATCTCGCGGCAGATTCCCGATGACGCTTCGCAGATCGACCGAAGCAAGAAGATTTCCGAATACGCCACCTATTCGCTCATCGGCGTTGCCGGCGGTTCTTACCTCTGGGGACATTTCGTTCACAACGGCCATCTGCGCGAAACCGGGTTTCTAGCCGGCGAGGCCGCTCTCAATAGCACGGCGGTAGCATATTTGTTCAAAACCATGACCCAGCGTCCCAGGCCGCTTGAAGGAAACGGAGAGGGGACGTTCTTTCAGGGTGGAGCGTCATTCCCCTCCGAGCACTCCGCGGTGGCCTGGTCGGTCGCGAGCGTGGTCGCGCATGAGTATCCGGGGACGCTAACGAAGATCGCCGCTTACGGCCTAGCCTCTACGGTGACGCTGACGCGCGTTACCGGCAAACAACACTTCTCTTCCGATGTTGTAGTGGGCAGCGCCCTCGGATGGTATTTTGCGCGCCACATCTATCGCGCTCATCACGATCCCGAACTCGGCGGCGCGGGATGGGGCAATTATCAAGAAGACTCAGACACTGGAGAGAAGGTTCACAATCCCGAACACATGGGATCGCCATACGTGCCTCTCGATAGCTGGGTCTATCCGGCGGTGGAGAAGCTGGCAAGCATGGGCTATATCGGCACTTTGTTTCTCGCGTCGCGGCCTTGGACTCGCCTTGAAACCGCGAACGTCGTGAACGAGGCCAAAGGGAAACTGGAGGCAGACGGCAGCTCTCCTGAAACAATCGCCGCCCTTGAACTTCAGCTCGAACAGGAATTCGCATTCGAATTGGGACTCCTCGACGGCAGATCGAACAATTCGGCGAAAGTTGAATCGATCTACACCCGAGATGTATCGATCAGTGGGGCGCCACTGAACGACAGCTATCATTTCGGCCAAACCATTGTCAATAACTTCGGCCGTCCCTATGCAGAGGGCTTCAACACTTACGACGGTTTCTCGGGCTACGGCACGGCAGGACGCTTCACCCTTTATGTTCGGGGTGAGTATCAGCATTCACCTTCCGCACCCGGCTATTCACTCTCCATTCGACAAGCGATTGCTACCGTTGACCAAAATCCGGTCCAGCCAGCTGTTCCGGTTGCAACCGTAGATCAGTTCAGGCTGCTCGACACTTACGCCGCAGTGAAAGCAGACGGATGGAATCTCTCGTTTGGGAAGCAGAGCCTATGGTGGGGCCCCGGTGAGGGCGGCGCACTGCTCTTCAGCGACAATGCTGAACCTATTTATAGCTTCCGGGCGAGCCACACGCCCTTGGAGCTTCCCTGGATTTTCCGGCGGCTCGGCCTGGTCAAATTCGATTTATTCTTTGGAAAACTATCGGGCAATGAATTCCCCCCGCGACCGTTGATTCACGGGGAAAGGATTAGTTTCAAAACCACGCCAAATTGGGAAATCGGAATCGAGCGTACAACTGAATTCGGCGGCGTGGGCCGCGCACTAACCGTGGGCGCGATCTGGGAGAGCTACGTGGCTACTAAATCCTCTTTCGAATATCCGGCCAGCCGAAATCCCGGTAAGCGGACCATAGGGCTCGACTTCTCTTATCGCCTTCCGCATGTCCGCCATTGGCTCACGCTATACGCAGAGGGGCTTGTACCCGAAAGCAATCCCTTCAATGTTGACATGAGCAAGAACCCCATCTATTTCCCGGCGCGAACGGCGGTGCGATCAGGGATGTACATACCCCGATTGCCGCGCTTGCCAAAATTGGATTTTCGAGTCGAAGCCGTGTACACGGATCCTCCAACCCCGCGGAGCAGGAGCGGCGACTACGTCTATTGGGACGCCTTTTACCACGACCTGTACACCAACAAGAACAACCTGATCGGCGACTGGATTGGACGAGAAGGGATGGGTTTCCAAGCATGGAGCACCTATTCGTTCACTCCCCGAATTTCACTACAACCTGCTTACCGGCATGCCAAGGTCGCTGAGGATTTCATTCCTGGCGGAGAAACGCTAAACGACGGCTCGGTAAAGTTTAACTGGCGGTTGCATCGGGACTTGAGCTTGTCGGGCTCCGTCCAATATGAAAAATGGCGCGCACCCATCTTAGCGCCGACCGCGCAAACCAACTGGACGTCAACGGTCGAAGTCACATTCTGGCCAAAATTCTGAAGAGGAACCGTGTCATTGCTAAGTTCACAATTTAGCCATTTCCGGCGACGCCGAATGTGCGAGTTCTTGCGTGAGTTCAAAATATCCAAGGACACGAAGGTGCTCGATTTAGGAGGGACTGCCCAACTCTGGACGTACGCAGAGGTGCTGCCTGATCTAACGATCGTAAATCTTGGAATCCCACAGAATCCTCCCCTACAAGACAAGGTGCGCTGGGTAGAGGCCGATGCCACCCGATTGCCTTTTCCCGATGGCTCCTTTGATGTTGTGTTCTGCAACTCCTTGATCGAACACCTGGGGAGTTATGAAAAGCAAAAACTCCTGGCTGGCGAAATCAAACGGATGTCCAAGCGCTACTTCGTTCAGACTCCCAATCGTCGTTTTCCTTTCGACATGCACATGCTCGTTCCCTGCTTCCATTGGCTTCCGAAATTTCTTCAGAGACGCTTGGCCCGCTTAACCGTCTGGGGGCTAATTACCAAACCATCCCGTGAAGCTGCGGCCGCTTATGTTGACGAACTGCGGCTGATGACCTTCCAAGAACTGCATTCCCTGTTTCCGTCGGGCGCCATCGTCCGTGAGAGGTTTATGTGGATGACGAAGTCGCTGTATGCCCTGTCGCGCTGACCCGCAATAGCGTCGGCCAAGCGTCCAGGAAGAGATTGTGAAGCAGACGAATGAATCCACAGCTCGCGTAGTGGAAAGCCCGCCGGAAATCGAGCCGGTCCCTACCAGTTACCAGGACGAGCAGCTCGACCTCGATCCTGACCGCGACGGTGCGGAATGGCTCTGGCTTCTGTGGGAACGTCGCGGATTCCTGGTGCGTGCCACCGTCTGGGGCTTTATCTTGTCAACCATCGTCGCCTTCGTGATTCCCAAGCGCTACGAATCGACCACCCGCCTCATGCCGCCCGACTCGCAATCCGGATCGGGCATGGCCATGATGGCGGCTATGGCAAGCAAGGGAGGCCTCGGCCTGAGTTCGCTCGCCGGCGATCTATTGGGCATGCGGGGCTCTGGCGCGCTCTTCGTCGAGATCCTGAACGGGCGCACCGTCGAGGACCGGCTCATCGACCGCTTCGATTTGCGCAAGGTTTATCACGACCGTTACTGGCAGGAGGCCCGCAAAAACCTGGCGCAACGCAGCGACATCTCCGAAGACCGCAAAAGCGGGGTGATCACAATCACGGTCACGGATCGCGACCCCCATCGCGCCGCCGGATTGGCGCAGGCTTACGTCGAGGAACTGGACCGATTGGTGGCGCAGGTTTCAACCTCTTCCGCGCGCCGCGAGCGCGTGTTCATCGAGCAACGCCTGCTAGCGGTGAAGCGGGACCTGGATTCGGCGTCTCGGCAGTTCAGCGAGTATGCCAGCAAGAACACCACGATTGACGTTACCGCCCAGACCAAAGCGACAGTCGAAGCCGCTGCCAGGCTCGAGGGCGAAATGATTGCGGCCCGGTCGGAACTCGAAGGCTTGGAACAGATCTACACGAAAAACAACGTGCGGGTGCGCTCTCTGCAGGCCCGCGTAGGCGAACTGCGGTCGCAGCTCCACAAGATCGGCGGCGACACTTCAGATCAGGCGGCCGGCAAATCTAGTGCGCCGCAAGAATTTCCCTCGATTCGCCAGTTGCCTTTGTTGGGTGTGAAGTGGGGGGACCTCTATCGCGAGACCAAGATCCAGGAGACCGTCTACGAACTGCTTACTCAGCAGTACGAGCTGGCTAAGATCGAAGAGGCAAAAGAGATTCCGGTGGTCAAGGTGCTCGATGCGCCGAACCTGCCGGAGAAGAAATCGTTCCCGCCGCGGCTGTTCATCATAATCTTCGGCGCCATGCCCGTGATGTTGGGGGCAGTCGCTTGGATTACAGGTCACGAAATCTGGATCCAAACTCCCGACTCTCACCCCGGGAAAAAACTTGCACGCGGTTTGTGGCACTTGTCCAAGCGCCAACGGAGTTCTAACCCATTGAGGTGGGTTCTGAATATCGGTAAAGACGCTGGAACTCACTGACACCTATATGGATTCCGAGGCGCAAGGCAGCAAAGGGCGGTTCGCACACGGCCCACTGATGCAAATGGACATCAGACATCCCTCTTCGGAAGCGCTCCAGCGCATCTTGAGACGGTTGATTCTAGCCACCATCCTCGGTTGCGGAGTGTTCACGACCCTGTGGTACGACCGGCCTGATTTGCTGGTGATGGGTATCCTTCTCTCGTTTGTGCCGTTCATCCTCCTACGCGCCAAACGCGGGAACCTTTCAATTGATTTCTTTTCGCCAGAGGTCGGGTTTCCGCTCGTTTACGTGGCGTACATGTTCTCGACGACAATAGACCTGCCGGTCGTCTCGCAATTCAATATAGCAATACCCTGGACCCAATGGATTTACTACAGCGTAGGCCTGGCTGCATACCTCGTGGGCGCCGCGTCTATCCGCGCGACTTCGCCACCTTGCATTCCGGCCACAGGACCTCAGTTTTGGAATCTAAGCGGGTTTAAGGTTTCCGTGTTGCTTCTTGTGGCAATGGGCTTCATGGGACGCCTCGTAAAAGTTGCGCAGTACGGGTTTCCGTTATTTCACCCTGAAGAAGAAGAACTGCGGGTGAAATATGCGGGCGGCTACATGGGCACGCTCACTCTCGCTTTCGAAGCTGCGTTTCTCTGCCTAGTATTGTTTCTGATCGTATGCAGGCCCTCCTGGAAAAAACGAACTTTTATCATTCTACTGATGCTCCTCCTGGTCTTCGATTCGCTGAGCGGCGACAGTCGAGGAGGTATCATGCGCATTTTCATTGCAAGCCTCGTAATTATCCACTACGTATACTCACGGCTCAGGCTGCGCTCACTAATAGCCTTCGCGCTGGTAGCGGTGATTCTGGTATCCGGACTCGGGACATACCGTGACATGTCCGTTTTTGGCGACGTCCACATTCAAGGTCTGGAGGGTAAGGGGTTCACCTCCTACACATTTTGGCTCGCCAATATCTATGAATCGTTACGTGTGACGACAGAGAGTTTTTACATGTTGACGAGGAACGTGCCGGTCCACGCCTCCTACACGTATGGGACAACTTCGCTGGCGGTTCTAGCCATGCCGTTTCCTGGACACCAGCCCGGACCCGGCGAACTAATGCAAAAAGAACTAAACATGGATTTTATCGGCTTTGGTGCAGCGACCACGATCCTCGGGGCGCTCTATCTAGATGGTGGCTGGATCGCCATTGCCGTGGGAATGATGCTCTGGGGCATGCTCGCAAAGTGGCTTTACGTGCGTATGTTGGGTGCGAGTAGTTTCTTTTGGGTCCTGACCTACGCTTATTTCGAACAGAACCAATTCAAAGCGATAAAAGACTCCATGTTTCCGGAGCTTGGTCCCCTGTTTGTGGTGTTGTACTTCGCTCTGGTGCATTTCATTGCGAGTGGCAAGTGGCGGGACTATTTGCATGGAGCGCTGAGGTGCTACGAAGCGCGACCACGACAAGCGTAATTCCTGATCGAATGTACGACAACATGGTATCCATCCTTCTGGTCTGTTACAACGCGAAGCATTTTCTCCCGGATTGTCTCAACTCGATTCGCGACAGGGTCACTGCGCCATACGAGGTCATTCTCTTGGACAACGCTTCGGTAGATGGCACCGCGGATTTTGTCCGAACCGAATTCTCGTGGGTGCGCCTGCTGCGCAGCGACGAAAATCTCGGATTCACCAAGGGCAATAACTTTGCCGCGCGCTATGCACGCGGGAAGTATTATCTGCTGCTCAATCCCGACACGGTGTTGCTGTCTGACATCGCGCCGGCCATTCGACTGCTCGAGTCCGATCGTCGCGTTGGCATCGTCGGCGCCGAGATGTACGGCGCAAACCACGAACGTCGTTCCTCCACAGGTCACTTCCCTCGGGCCATGCTCCTTTGGAAGTTCGGTTGGCTCTGGTCAGACCCGCGAAAACGTCCATATGGTGAACCCAGCCTGAAGGCGTTTCAGGTGGATTGGGTGGAGGGCTCTTTTCTGCTGACTACAGCCGACAACTGGCGTGCGCTGGGTGGTTTGGACGAGAGCAATTTCTTCTACGGGGACGACGTTGAGTTCTGCCGCAGCACGGCCGACCATAGGTTAACCACGGTGCATTGCACTGACATCAAGTATGTTCACTTCGGAGGCTACGAAGCCAGCCGCCTGGCATACATCTACGCAGGTTTTCGCAGATATCACCGAAAGTTTTCCAGCTATCCCGAGCAGTTGCTTGCCGATGCGATTTTGCGTCTGGGCTTGTTCGTACGAATCGGAGTATTTGGGGTGCGCTATCTGATCACTCGAGATAAGTTGGTGGGAGAAAAGTTTCGACGATGCATCCAGGTACACAAGAACTGGAAGCAAACCAACTCCGTCGCGCCCCGCTTCAGCTAAAGTCAGGATGGATATTTACAGCAAGTTGGAACGCGTCCTCAGCCGGCTCAAAGGCCGTAAGTACGAGATTGATCGCCGGATCCCTATATCTTTGATACTGGCTGTCATGCTCCGCCGCCTAAGCTGGATGCTCCGGGGTCTCTTCAGAACGCTTCTCTTGCAGGGACGGCCCAAGCCTGTATTCATCGCTCCCAACGTGAATCTACGCAACGCGTCCCTGGTGCACTTTGGGAATGGAGTCACGTTAGATCGCGGCGTTATTATCGACGGGCTCTCGACCAACGGCATCAGGCTTGGCGATAACGTAGCGATTGGCGCGTACTCAATAGTCTGTGCCGCCATGCTGTCGCACTTAGGGGACGGAATACATTTTGGCAACAACTCATCGACTGGACCGTATTCGTTTATCGGCGCAGGCGGTCCGATCACGATCGGCGAAAATGTCATCATGGGTCAGCACGTGTCATTTCACTCCGAAAACCACAATTTCGACCGGATCGACCTTCCTATACGGTCTCAGGGAGTAAACCGGGTGGGCATTTTGGTTGAGGATGATTGCTGGGTGGGGGCAAACGTGGTTTTCCTGGATGGTGCTCACGTGGGTCGCGGGTCGGTCGTTGCTGCGGGCGCGGTGGTGCGCGGTAAGATCCCTGCTTACTCAGTCGTTGCTGGCGTTCCCGCACGAGTGCTGCGCTCGCGTTTGCCGAACGAGGCGCCGCCTGACTCTCTGTATATAGCCGCCTCAAGCTCATGAATTCTGAACACGAACCCGCAAACATCCTATTCGTCCACGGCAACAATGATCTCTACGGTGGCGACATTGCGCTCTTGGAGCTGATAAAGCGCTTGGATCGCAAACGCTTCCGGCCGCTCGTGGTGCTGCCAAACGATACCCGCCACATTAATCGCCTTTCCGCCAAACTCGAGCGGGAGGGCATTGCGTGCCGCTTCGTTCGCATGGCTGTGATCCGGAGAAAATACCTTGCCGCTTCAGGCTTGATCACGCTTGCCGTGAACTTCGTGGCTGGGGTAGTGGCGCTAATGTATCTGATCTGGCGGAATAAGGTCGAATTGGTTCACAGCAATACCATCGCAGTTCCCTGCGGGGCCTTTGCGGCTCAACTTATGCGACGGCCCCATGTGTGGCATATCCACGAGATAGTCACCCGACCTGCGATCGCGCGCAAGATCCTGCATCCCGTCGTGACGAGGCTGTCCACCGTTGTCGCGGTTGTCTCTCATGCGGTGCGCCGCCACATACTCGAGGATTGCCCCCGCCAAGGTAGCAAGATCAGAGTGATCCTTGATGGCATTGACGTCGCAGCATTTGCAAATGGCAATGGCAACAAGGTCCGCCGCGAGTTGGGGATTCCACCCGACGTCTTTCTAGTCGGAATGGTAGGGAAGGTGTGTCGCTGGAAGGGCCAATTGCTCTTGGTCGATGCCGCACAGATCGTTTCGAAGCAGAGAGACGGTGTTTACTTCTTGGCTGTCGGCGGTGTTTTCGATGATGAGATGCATTTCATGGTGACCTTCCGGAATGCAGTCTCTTCCAATAACCTCAGCCGGAATTTCATCATCAGCGATTATCGTAGCGATATTCGAGATGTCATGAACGTTTTCGATGTGTTTGTCTTACCTTCTACCGAACCTGATCCCTGCCCGTTGGTAGTTCTGGAAGCCATGGCTGCGGGAAAGGCTGTAATTGCATCCAAACATGGTGGCCCGGTTGAACAGGTCGGCGAAGGCGAGACCGGGTTGTTATTCACACCCAGTTCTGCCGAGGCCCTGGCTGCCGCAATCATGACACTGGTTGATGATCCAGACCGCGCGCGGGCCATGGGTAGCGCTGGGCGGAAACGGGCTTCTGCGCATTTCCGCGTCGAGCGATACGCACGCGACTTCGAGTCCTTATACCGCGACCTGTTAGGCATCTACAGGGTTCCAGCCCTTGAGCCAGAGAAAACAATCACTTCTTGTTCGATTCGGTAGCTAGCGCGGTCACCGCGTTTTTAAGCCAAATGCAGAATTCACCAAAGCCTGCAGGAACATTTCTAGCGCGAAATACTGCCTTCAATGTACTTGGTCAGCTGATACCTATCTTGGTGGCAGTTGTCACCATCCCTTACGTGGTTCACAGGTTAGGTACGGATAGATTTGGCGTCCTCGCGATAGCATGGCTACTTTTGGGATATCTCAGTTTATTGGATTTTGGCCTGGGTCGAGCGACCACCAAGTTTATCGCAGAAGCCCTAGCTCGCAAAGAAATCGATAAGGTCTCAGAACTGGTGTGGACCTCCGTGAGAGTTCAGATTATTCTTGGCTGTGCAGGAGCTTTGCTGCTGGTACCTTTCGCGCCATTGCTCGTCATGAAAGTACTAAGAGTGCCGGAAGGGCTCGCAGGTGAAACGCGCACCATCTTGCTTATGTTATTGGTCTCGCTGCCTTTCGTCCTTGCGGGTAACGGCCTAAGGGCAGTGTTAGAGGCGCTGGAGAGGTTCGATCTAGTCAACCTCCTGCGAATTCCCGCTACGGTCTCAGTGTATGTGCTGCCTGCTGCAGGTCTATTGGTAGGACTGCATCTTCCGGCGATCGTGGCCCTTTTGGTCTTTGCCAGGTTCGTAGTCTGCTTAGCTCATCTTAGGTTTTGTTTTGTAGCCTTTCCTGAGTTGAGGTTCCACGCCCCGTCTGACGGAGCTCTGTTGCTGCGCATGCTCCGATATGGTGGCTGGGTGACGGTCTCAAACGCAGTGAACCCGGTTTTGATATATCTCGATAGGTTCTTAATCAGTTCGATCCTTTCGCTGTCGCTACTTGGCATCTACACCGTCCCATTTGAAGCGGTTACGAAGCTATGGATCGTGCCAGCGAGTCTTTCGGCGACGCTGTTTCCCGCGTTTAGCGCTCTGGGAACAATACAGAATCGCGATCGCCTGGTGAGATTATACGCGCGGTCATTTAAGTACCTCCTCTTGTTCTTGGGCCCACCGGTTGTTCTTCTCATTGTTTTTGCACGTGAGATTCTCACCATGTGGATGGGGCTGGCTTTCGCTAACAACGCCACCCATGTATTGCAGATTCTTGCCTATGGTGTGTTCGTCAATTGCTTTGCGCACGTTCCATTCGGCGTGTTGCAGAGCCTCGGCCGGCCAGATGTTGCAGCTAAGATTCTTTTGTTGGAACTGCCCTTATATATCCCGCTGGCGTGGGTGATGATCTCACGCTTCGGAATTACAGGTGCCGCCTTCATCTGGGCCGTGCGCGTCACGATCGAGGCTTTGGTCATGGTTGGCGCAGTCTCTAAGCTGTTTTCGCTTCGTCCATATTCCGCGGAACACGGCTTGGCTGGCAGTTCACTGGCTGTTTTCGTGCTTGGCGGGAGCATGGCGGCGGAGAACCTGATCTTGCGGCCCTCCTTTCCTTTACAGGTTGCTGTTTGTGCAGCACTGACGGGCGGGTTCGTTTGGATAGCTTGGCACAAGATATTCGACAACGCGGATAGAGCCCAACTGCAAAGTATGTGTGCTCCGTTGATCAGAACTGCGAGCGGAGTTGTGCCTTGATGAGTAGAGTGGCTGCCGAAGCGGAGGAGCGAATTGTTCCCGGCGCAGCGGCGGAAGTGCCGTTCAGGGAAAGCGAGATGCGGTACCTTTTTGCGGGAGCCTTCGCTCGGGGTCGTACGGTGTTGGACTTGGCTTCCGGTACTGGTATAGGTACCCATTTCCTGCTTCGATCGGGGGCCAAGAAATGCATTGGCTTAGACCTGGACTTAGATGCAGTTCGATATGCGACAGTTCACTATTCGGATTGCGCGTTTGCCGTGTGCGACGGCACTCGCCTGTGCCTTCCGGATGGGTGCGTTGACTTGATCGTTTCCTTTGAAACGATCGAGCACCTGAGCGACATGCGAGCCTTCTTCGGGGAGTGCAAACGCGTGTTGCGCAATGATGGAATTTTGTTGTGCTCCACACCCAACCGAGACGTCACCCGTTGGGATGCAGCCGACAATCCGTTCCATGTGAGGGAGATCGCCATCGATGAGTTCCTTCAGTTGGCGAATCAATTCTTCGTGGAGTGTCGGCTCTATGGGCAGTGTGAAGTAAGTTATCCCGTTCACGTGATGAGACGATGTTTCATTAATCTGATCGGGAAGGCGCATCTCAAGCGTGCCCTAAAAAGGTTACTGCCCGCCGCCCCGGTCCAGATCTGTACCGAGACGGAGTTCTCTCCGGTGCCTGTTAGTTCTTCCGTGCAGCCAGTGAGACCGCATGTGCCGAGACGTTACAAACAACCTCGTTATGCTGTAATTGTGGCCAGAAAGTCGAGAAGTCGATCTACGTGACAGGTCTGACGAACATACTTATATGCGCATCGCAATGATCGGTATCAAGGCCATCCCGGCACGCTTTGGTGGTTTCGAGACCGCCGTTGATGAGCTGTCTCGCGGGTTAGTGAAGTTGGGACACCAAGTCGTTGTTTACAACCGCACCGGCATGAGCAGTCATGCCGGTGCCTCTTACGAAGGAGTTGAACTGGTCACGTTACCCACTGTACGGTCGAAAAACCTAAGCACCATCTGCCACGCTTTCCTTTCGACCCTCCACGCAATGTTCCGAAAAGCGGATGTGGTGCACTATTTCACCACCGGTGCAACTCTATTTGCGCCCTTGCCGCGTTTAATGGGTAAGAAAGTCGTCTGTTCAGTGGATGGGACTGATTGGCAACGTGCGAAATGGGGTCGGCTTGCGCGATGGTACCTGAGGCTTTCCGAGCGGCTGGCGGTATTTTTCTGCCACAGCTTGATTTCCGATTCCAGCGAAGTGCTCGACTACTATCGGCGGAACTACCGTGCAGCCTCTTCTTGCATCGTGTACGGGATGCGAGAGCACCGGTCAAATAAGAGAGACGTGCTCGAAAGGTTTGGACTAAAAGAGAAAGAGTATGTCTTGTTCGTGGGACGGCTGGTACCGGAAAACAATGTCCACCACCTTCTTAAGGCATTTGAAAGAGTCAAGACCAGCAAGAAACTCGTAATTGTAGGGGATGATCCTTGGGAAAGAGATTACATTGTTTCTTTGAGGTCAACTCGCGATCCTCGCGTGATTTTCACCGGGGGCATTTACGGAGATGGATACACGCAGCTGCAACAGAACGCGTATCTATTTGTACTGCCCGATGAGGTGGGAGGCACTCACCCTGCATTGGTCGAGGCGATGGGATTCGGAAACTGCGTGCTCGTCAACGATACGCCTTCAAACCTCGAAGTAATTGCGGATGCCGGCTTCAGCTATCGCGGTAGCGAGGGTGATGAGAATCTTGTGCATCAATTGCGGATGCTCGTCGATGAACCGGCACTGGTGGAGAAATATCGCCGGAGAGCATGGCAGCACGCGCGGGAGCACTACCGGTGGGAGGATGTAGTTCGCCAGCATGCGCTCCTTTATCAGAGGATACTGCGTGGTGGCGGCCAGATGGAGATTTCGGATTTGATCCGGTCAACGGAGCTTTAAAGGTTTGCAGGCAGCTGGCCGGGTAAGTTTCCCGTTACGTTTCGGTATGTTCGCCAACGTTCGTATATGTTCACCGTTCAAGAGAAGATCGCGAAACCGCTAGGATTGTCGCCTGCCTGGCGCAGTCCGCTTCAGCTTGCCTGCAAGCGTTGCCTTGACGTTCTCGTGTCAGCTCCACTGTTACTCGTATTATCGCCACTGTTTTTGTTGCTTGCGATACTCGTCAAGCTTAGCTCGCCCGGTCCGGTCCTTTATAGGTGGAGTGTGGTCGGGAAGGACGGGCAACCGTTCGTCAGCTATAAGTTTCGCTCCATGGTGGCCGATGCCGACCAATTGAAGGCGAGATTACTGGCTCAAAACGAAATGACTGGACCAGTCTTCAAGCTTACAAATGACCCCCGGGTTACGCCGCTAGGCGCCTGGATGAGACGTTACAGCCTTGATGAACTGCCGCAACTTTACAGCGTCCTGAAAGGCGATATGAGCCTTGTCGGGCCAAGACCTCCGCTCATTACTGAATACCAGAGGTTCACCGACTACCAGAAACAAAAGCTGGTCGTCCGCCCGGGCGTCACTTGTTTATGGCAAGTCAGCGGACGAAACCAGGTGAGCGACTTCGATGATTGGGTACGCCTCGATCTCGATTATGTGCGCGACTGGTCCCTCATATTGGATTTCAAGATCCTGCTTAAGACAGCGATCGAAGTGTTTGGGGGTTCAGGAAAGTGAAATGAAAGGCTTTGACGAGCCACGTTGCCCCGGACAATACGGAGCAAATCTCAAATGAAAGTACTCGTAACCGGCGGTGCCGGATTTATCGGCTCCCACCTGGTAGATCGTTTTCTTCAAGATGGCTTTCAAGTTCGCATTCTCGACAGCCTTGATCTCAGAGTGCATCCTCACGGGCGCCCGTCTTACCTCCCAAGAAACGTCGAATTCGTGCAGGAGGACGTCACGAACAAGCAGGGTTTACTGTGCGCCCTGCAAGGAATAGATATCGTGTCTCACCAAGCGGCCTATCAGGACTACATGCCCGATTTCTCTCGCTTTCTAAGTGTGAATGCCGTGAGTACCGCCCTGATATTTGAGTTAATCGTGCAGCACCGGTTGCCGGTGAAAAAAGTGATAGTCGCCTCATCCCAGGCAGTCTATGGTGAAGGGCAGTACGACTGTCCACAGCACGGATTCTTTCTCCCGACACCGCGATCCCAGCAGCAACTGCTTAAGGGAGACTGGGAGTTGCATTGTCCGCAGTGTCAGCGACCGGCCAAGCCGCGACTGCTACAAGAGGAATTCAACAACCCTTACAACCAGTACGCGGTTTCAAAGTTGGCCGGAGAAAAAGCAGCGCTGGGGCTCGGCTGGCTGCATGGTATTCCCACCGTGGCCCTTCGTTATTCGATCACTCAGGGGGCGCGTCAGTCTCTCTACAATCGCTACTCCGGAGTGTGCCGGATCTTTTTCAGTCAGGCCCTGCGCGGCCTACCGCTCATTATTTACGAGGACGGTCAACAGACCCGCGACTTCGTGCACGTGCAGGATGTGGTAGACGCCAACATGCTTGTGCTGGAACGGGACGAAGCAAACTTCCAGATGTATAACGTCGGCAGCGGCAAAGCGATGAGTGTTCTGGCTTACGCGCATGCCGTCTTAAAGAAACTTTCTTCCCGCGTGACTCTGGAGATGTCGGGTGAGTACCGCCGCGGAGATAATCGCCACAGTGTCTCGAGTGTCGAAAAGTTACGGCGCCTGGGATGGCAGCCCCGCCGTCCTCTTTCCGTTGTTCTCGACGATTTCTCCGAATGGATCGACAGCGTCGGCGGAATACCCCAACAAGTCGAGGATGCTCACGCACATATGCGCGATGCCGGCGTGGTGCTGACTTCTTCTGTCTAAAACAGAAACATCCGCATAGATACAAACCCGAAGAAACTGAAGCGGTGCTTCCGATTGCCAATAAACCAGCCGTCCTGCAACCCAATCATTAACCGTATAGAACGTGGTGCGATTTGGACCAGCACAGCGCGAAAGGTTGTCTATGCAAACAGCGTTGAACAGCTATTTTGATGATGTTATCCAGACAATCGGAAAAATGCCCATCGCGACCATAGAGAAAATCGTTACTGCCCTCAGGGAGGCGTATGAATCGAGCCGCATGATTTATTTATTTGGCAACGGCGGCAGTGCCGCGCTGGCGTCGCACTTCGCTTGTGATCTTGGAAAGGGAGCAAGCAATGGCTCGAGCAAACGGTTTCAAGTATTGGCATTTACCGATAATGTGCCCCTGATGACAGCTTGGGCCAATGATGCGCGCTATGAAGACATTTTTGCAGAACAGCTGATAAATTTCGTTCGCCCCGACGACATAACCTTCGCGATCAGCGCCAGCGGAAAGTCCCCGAACGTTCTCAAGGCTCTGAAGGTTGCGCGCGCGGCTGGCGCCTTCACGATAGGGTTAACCGGGTTTCAGGGGGGAGATATGCAGGATCTCTGCGACCTGTGCCTGACCGTCCCATCCGACAATATGCAGATCATCGAAGATCTCCATCTCAGCGTCACTCATGCCGTTTTCACTGCGCTTCGCGCGAAAATCTCCCGGCCGGACGATGCAGCGGTTGCATGACGAGCTCCCACGCAAGCAACCAGAACCGATTGCTATGAATCAGCGCAAGTTATCTTCCCGGATCCTTCTCAGTGATCTCTTGTGGTCTATGCTGGCCATGGCCGCAGCGCTGCTGCTGCGCTATGGAGTGGAATTGGTCCATGTCGAGGTGGTCTCCGCCTCCGCTTTGCTGCCGTTCCTGGCGGCCACTTGGATCATTTGGACCTTTCTCTTTCGTTTTCTGTCCCTCGATGGGTTCCGTGGGGGCTGGCGGTTGTCCGCGGTTGTTTCACAGTTGTTGTTATCGGTGGGCGCGCTGATGCTGATTTTGTTATCCTGCGGATATCTGCTCCGCACGTATGTCTCCCGTCTGGCTCTGGTTCACTTTGGTTTGTTGCTTTTCGCTGGATTTGCCCTCATACGGGTTGCAGCTTATCTGATCCTGCGAACCCGCTCCAGAAATGGCGGCGCAAGCCGCGTAGTTATTGTGGGGCGTGGCCGCTTGGTGCGGGAGTTAGAACGCAAGATTCAGCGGCATCCCGAGTTGCTTTGCCGGGTGGTGGGGGTCCTGGCACCGGATGAGGGGACCTTCGATTCCGGTTCTTTACTTGCGCCCACAGGTCCAAGGATCAGCACCGGCGCACTCGGCGCGGTGGAATTACTCTGCGAGCAACGGGTCGATGAGTTGATTCTCGCTCTGCAGGAGTGCGCTTCGCCTGATCTGCTCAACCTGACCGCACTTTGCCGCGATCGGGGCATCAAGGTCAGCTTTGTGCCCCAACTCTATGAACTCTATCTCTCTCATCCTCATCTGATGGACCTTGGCGGCCTTCCAGTTCTCCAGCTAACTAGACCCGGACTTACCGTTGCTACACTGGTTTGGAAACGGGCGCTGGACATTTTTCTGGGGACCCTGCTTTCGGTGGTCGCGATTCCGCTCCTTCTGCCGCTGGCGGCTGCGCTTCACCACATCAAAGGAAGAGCTTTTCGCTGGGAGACGCGCTGCGGATTTCGGGGCAGGCCATTCGCCATGCTGCGGCTGAACATAGATCGTAGGGCCCGCGACGCTTCCCGGTTTGAACGGATTCTAGGAGCGCTCAGTCTGACCGAGTTGCCGCAATTGTGGAATGTTTTGCGGGGGAACATGAGTCTCGTAGGGCCGCGGCCTGAGCCTCGCGAGCGCGTGTGCCGCTACTCGGAGTGGCAACAGCAACGTTTGACCGTGAAGCCTGGCATGAGCGGGTTGGCGCAGGTTCAAGGATTGCGCGAACAGCATTCGTCGGAGGAGAAGACGCGTTTCGATCTGCAATATCTGTTGAACTTGTCTCTCTGGACCGATCTCTCGCTTCTGTTACAGACCATTGGGACCTTGGCGACACGTTCGGCGAAGCGGGAAGATTCGCTCGCTGGCATGGAGCCGGCTGGAACGCCTAAGCATCCGATTGAAGCGCACGTCCACCGGGAGATTTTAGAGAGTGCTCATCGTTCGTAGTCCAATGCGCATTAGCTTTGCCGGAGGAGGAACCGACCTCCCGGCCTATTATGAGCGCTTCGGTGGCGCTGTGCTCAGCACTTCCATCAACAAGTATTTCTACACCATCCTGGGCAAACGCACTGACGGCCGCATTCAGGTTATCTCCTCCGACCTGCGGGTTTTCGAAACGTGGCGGGATATCGCCAACATGAATACTCGCGGCAGCGGCCTCGAGATTCCTCTGGCCGTACTCAAGGATCTGGCATGCGATATTTCGGTGGATCTTTTCCTGTCCTCGGAGATCCCCCCCGGCACCGGCTTGGGTTCTTCCGCCAGTGTATGCGTGAATATGCTCAGAACCCTGACCACGTATCTGAATCGGCCATTCTCGAAATACGATCTCGCTGAATGTGCATTCCGCATTGCCCGTGACGTCCTGGGACACCACGTCGGCAGGCAGGACGAATTTGCAGCCGCCTTCGGTGGCTTGAATTTCATTACCTTCCACAACGATGGCCTTACCGAAGTGCACCCTCTGGACCTTGATCCCGAACTCCTGCGTGAACTGCAATCTAACTTGATGCTTTTCTTCACAGGCTCCGCCCATCATTCCTGGACAATATTGCAGGAACAGGAAAAGGCAACACATAGCCACACCGGGCCCACCCTTGACGCCCTCCACCAAGTGCGAGCCCTGGCCGACCGCATGCTCGGTTCGCTTCAAGCCGGCGATCTCAGTCTTTTCGGAGCGCTGCTGGACGAGGGATGGCGGGCAAAGAAGCGCATTTCCGGGAAGATTTCCAATCCCAGGATTGACCATCTCTACGAGGTGGCCCGCCACAGCGGCGCCGTGGGAGGGAAGATTACCGGCGCTGGTGGAGGCGGATTTCTGCTTCTCTACTGCCCGTCTGATCGACAAGAGGCAGTCCGCTCCGCGCTTCATGCCGAAGGCGTTCAGGAAATGGCCTTTGCCTTCGATAACAACGGGGCCCAAGTGCTCGTGAACGATCCATTCATTGACGGCGACCATCGCGCCGGCTCACGTTGGATCTTCACACCTGTTTCCGCAGTTGGTTAGTTTGCGCCGCAAGTTCGCACCATCACCTCGGTTGTTATGTGGGTGAATCGATGAAGGCTTTTCTATTAGCCGCGGGCCATGGCACGCGCCTTCGGCCGATTACGGACAAGATTCCAAAGTGTTTGGTCCCCATACGCGGTGTACCCATGTTGCAGATCTGGATGGAAATTTGCCGGAATGCGGGAATTGATGAAGTAATGATAAATCTCCACACCCATGCTGAGATTGTTCGCGCTTGGCTGCGGAACAACAGAAACGGCATTCGCGTGCGATTGGCCGAGGAGTCCACCCTGCTCGGGTCGGCAGGCACAGTGTTGGCCAACCGCGATTGGGTCGCCTCCGACTCTTGTTTCTGGATCCTGTATGCAGACGTTCTCACCAGCGCCAGCCTCGGCCGCATGCTGGAATTCCACCTTGCCAGGCAACCGGCCGCGACGCTTGGTTTGTATCAGGTACCGGACCCGTCTCGCTGCGGGGTGGTGTCTTTCGACGAGCGGATGGTCATCCGCGAGTTCGTGGAGAAGCCTGCCCATCCGAAAAGCCGGTGGGCATTTTCGGGACTCACGATTGCTACTCCTCAGCTCCTGACCCAGATCCCGCAGCGTTGTCCGGTCGATTTGGGGTTCGACGTTTTCCCGCGACTGACAGGCCAAATGCTTGCTTATCCCATTTCCGAATATCTGCTCGACATAGGAACCTTAGAAAATTATCAAGCAGCTCAAACCGGTTGGCCGGGGCTGGCTGCGTGAGGAGAAAGTGCCGTTGGTCTCTTTAGCTTGCCCGTCGCACACCGGGTCACGATTGCAGGCGGTGGTGTTCGATATGGATGGCGTCATTGTGGACAGCCATCCCGCACACCGTTTTGCCTGGAGGGAATTTCTACGAACCTTTGGAAAAGAGGTTACCGACAACGAATTGGACTTCATCATGGACGGGCGAAAACGCAAGGATATTTTTTTTCACTTCCTCGGTCCACTCCCGGACGAGCGGGTGCAAGAGTACGGGAATCTCAAGGACGAATTTTTCTGGCAAGCCGCGCCCGATGCCGTGCCTGTTCCCGGCGTCTTCGAGTTTATTGAATGCATTCGTCAAGCGGGAATCACAATGGCGGTAGCCACTTCGGCGAGCGCCAATCGCACACGAGATACTTTGCAACGGCTGGGCTTAACGAAACATTTCACAGCCGTGGTTACAGGCGACGATGTTCGCGAAGGGAAACCCGATCCTGGCATCTATCGACTGGCCTGCCAGCGCATTCGCTGTCCTGCGGAAGCTGCCGTGGCCCTCGAGGATGCCGCGGCAGGAATCCGGGCAGCCAAGGACGCCGGCCTGAAGTGCGTTGGAATTGCCGGCTATCAATCCCAAGACAAGCTGACCGCCGCCGGCGCCGATTATGTCCTCCGAGATTTTCTTAATCTCTCTCTCCGAGAGTTCCATTCACTGGTTGGGATGCAACTCCGGCTGAGCTGAGCGATCTCTCATAACAAGCGGAGTGTTGGTGTAGCGCTTCATTGGACATTTGTCCGCAGTCGTTTGTCCGCAGTCGTTGTCGAGGTGTGGGAAGGTGGGAAACGCGCGAGCAGTTTTCCATCTCTCCACGCCTCGTTTGCTTTGCGCCTGGGCCGCTCGTCGTCGAGGCTGATCGACGAGCGCACCGTAATGCCTGCTGCGCGTCGCGCACGATTGAACAATCACGATTGAATAATCACTAAGTCACACGTGCCATCGTGAATATGCATCTGCTCATCAGATTGTCGCTCGGACTCGGCCTCTTGTTCGTCGCAAATTCGGTCGTCGCAGATTCGACGGCTCGTGGCGAGGACCATGATTCTCTCAGCCATCCTCTCAACGATATCGTCGCCGTTGGACGTGGAGGAGGGAAAATATTGCTCGCAAACTTGGCAGAACCAGTCGCACGGCTACAATGGCGTTTTCGTGAGATTCCCGTTTCCCCCTCAAGCACCGCCATCGTCGATGTTGAACTCTCCACCGACGGCACCAAGGCTCTGGTCGTCTTCGCCGACGGTGCGCCCCGCGTTCTCGATCTCACCGAGCGCATTACCCGAATCAGTGTCGGTGATGCATTCGCCTCTCAGCACCGCTTGCCCCACCAACTTTTCCCCTACGCGGCGGAGGAAAGAGTTTGTCTCCTGGACGACTTGGGCCAGTCCGGCGAAAGACCGTGCACGGAAGCTGCGGCCGCTTCCGTCCACGAGGATGGTCGGGTGCTGTACGCATACAAGGACGGCCGGCTGGTGGTCGTTTCCCCAAAAAGTGGAGTCCGGGAAGAACTCCCCTACCGTGTGCCGCCAGGCGCAAATTTTAAATTGTTGGCAGGTCATCAAGGAGACCTGCGGGATTTTCTAGTCCTCGTGACCGAGCCCGGCACGGACCAGAACGGAGCGGCTCCAGTTCCCGTGGCCACGATCCCCGTGACCAGGATCCCCCTTACCACGATCCCCCCTACGAAGATCATTGATCCGCGGCAGCCAGCCGCTCCTCTGGGGCGGTTTACGGATCCCACGGTCGCGGCACTGCGCGCACTGCTTGAATTTACCGGCGCTGGCGCTGTCTCTGCGACACCGGGAGCCCGTCGCACGGAGCAAGTGAGTGAGTCGACCCTTGAAACGCTGGCTGCACACCTCGCTGCACACCTCGCCGCACACTTCAAAGACCAGACACCTTCCGCCGAAGTCACCTGGTCGTTCTATCGCGTCACGGCCAACACTGACCTCTATGCGCCCGTCCTCGAATTCGCCGACAATGAACCCGACTATCCGACTGACGTAGACATTTGGCAAGCGATCAGGCCGCTGGCCCACGGCACATCGAGAGAAGATTACCAAGCAGCCTACGCATCCTTGGGCGATCGGCGATGGTCGCGTTGTACATCCTATGTGCGGACTCTGTCCTACCCTGGAACCTGGTTGATCGAATACTGGTTTTATTACCCATTCGATGAAGGCAAGTCCCACCCGCACCTCCACGATTCCGAACACCTGTTTGTCGAAGTCGACAAGCTCGGCGGAACCGTTCGGAATGTTTTTGCCTCCGATCACGATTCCTTGGTTGCCAACAATCTCTATTCAACGCTGGTCAAAGATTCGCCTCCCGTGGCGCTTCCACTCTTCGCGATGGTTGAGCTGGCAAAGCATGCGATGGCGCCCGATTTGAACCACGACGGACGCTTCACCCGCGGCGTCGATGACAATCTGCACCTCGAACCATATGCCTTCTGGGGCCTGCGTGATCGGAGCAGCAAGGTGCATTTTCTGATGGAGCCTTATCTGGCATCCATGACCCTGCCACGCCACCGGGACGGCCGCTTCGCCCTCGCGGATGCGGAGACCATTTTCCCTGGTCTGGATGTGCCCCCCGAGCACCTGGTGTGCACGCTCCAGCCGTTCCCAGATGATCCGCCGTGCGCGCATTGTGACAGCGCAACTGCGGAGGCAGGAACGGCATACTTGGACCACCATCCCGATGCGCGGACCCCGGAGGCCATTTACAAGACTTACGTTGTGCCGTGGCGCGAAGTGCGACTCGGCGTGGGGATCTACGACTGGTCGGAAGGTAGGGCGGAAGTGTCTTTGGGGCTTGCGGGTGATTTTCGTCATATGACGGGTGGCCTCTTACCGATTCCTGCCCGGATCGCGCTGGAATTTGGTTGGAAACCGCTTGCCAAGGACATTGACGTGCACTTGGACGGTGTGAGCGGCATTGTGTTAAGCAGGTCAACCTTGTTTGCCGGCGTGGGGCTTGAGCGCCTGATCACTAGCACCCAGGGCTTCTATTCTGAAGTGACGCCGAAATGGGTGGACATCTCAGAGCGTGTGATAGACGGAGTGTTTTCACCTTCCGGCCTCCATTGGCAATATGGCGGAGTGTCATATCACACCGGGTACATTCTGGAACTGCCGAGCGCGCACAGAGGTAACTTCACCAACTTCATCGGCGTTGTAATTCGCGACGCTCCGAGCCACCCCATTCTGTTTGAATGGCGCGTCAGTGTCGGATTCCTGCGGCGAAGAGGCCGCCACGACTTCGGCGCTCGCCGTGGGGATCGCAACCCGTACGAGTAACTTACGACTAACTATGGCTCATGGCAGGTTAGATCCCCGCGAGCTCTCGTTTGAAGTGACGACTAGCCGTTGACTTTGGACTAATGGCTGACACTGAGAGCTGACAGCAAGCACTATGCCGTGGCGAGTTGTTCCGCAACCTCTGGAAGTCCGGCAGCATGCCAAGCGTCGAAGCCTCCCGCCACGTTGATCACATTGCGATAACCGGCGCGCTCGAGCAGACTGCAGCCAATCATGCTGCGATATCCGCTCTTGCAGTGAACCGCAACCGAACGCTCTCGATCGATTGCGGGCAGTCCTTGCGGAAACATATCTAGCGCCCGACATGGCACTTGCGGGATATGTCCAGCTTGCCATTCGCCTTCGCGCCGCACGTCGACGACGTCGCTCGCGCGCAAGCTCCCGTCGCGCAGTTTCTGGTTCAGTTCCTGAGGGGAAATCTGCGCCGTCTTCAGCACCGGCAGGCCAGCCTTCTGCCAAGCCGCCAAGCCCCCCGCCAGATAACCACGCAAATCTTCGATGCCGACACGAGCCAGCCGCAGCCGGGCTTCCTCAATCTGCGCCTCCGTGTCGCCGATCAGAACCGGCTTTGAGTGGATACCAAGAATTCCGCCTGCCCACGATGCGAATTGTCCCGAGAGCGCAATGTTGATCGACCCCGGCACGTGTCCCGCCGCAAACTCATCGCCCGGACGAACGTCAATGACGTTGACGTTAACGTTGACATTGGCATTCTGCTGCAACAACCCCTGCACTTCGGCCGGAGAAAGTGCCGGAAGCGGCGGCAAGTCCGTCAACGCCGCTGCCCCCGAACGATTGATCTCGGCATCCTCAAGAAAATAGTCGGGACGAGCCGGAAGGTTGGTGGTCAACTGC
>OCZT010000906.1_pt1 | contig 30143 bp, 19 predicted proteins | sample 1539031 | NCBI WGS metagenome assembly OCZT01 (sample SAMEA3539308, study PRJEB22396) | soil metagenome | biome: tundra; feature: field; material: soil | place: USA | collected 2010-05 | depth 0.15 m | reverse complement strand
CCTCGTCGCCGTCCTTCGCCCGTGCGAGGTACTCACTGAACCTCGGACGTAGCTCTCTGGAACCGACCACGTACGTCATGACCAGCACGCTACCGCACGCCAACCGGCAATGCAAGACTTGTTGCGTACCATCTTGCGTACCAAATTTGCTCTCAGAGAGCCTCTTGATACCGTGTCAGGCCTTGACGCCAGGGCGGAAACGGAGGCGCCACGAAGACTTGCTTGCCCGGCGTCTCCCGGCTCGCCGCGGTCGGCCCTGGCCGCGCCTACCTCAGGTCCATCGGCCCTTTGAGGCGGTAGCCCGCACCGCGAACGTTCACGACTAGACGAGCGAAGTCGCCCATGCGCTCACGGACGCGCTGCATGAGGCGGTATATGAGGACCGCGTCGTAATCCGGCTCGCCCCACACTGCCGTCGAGATTGTCGCGGTGTCTGCAACGTCTGGAAAGCTCTCGGCAATAGCAGAGAGCGCCGCGGCCTCTTGCGCCGAGAACTGCGCTATCAGCGTCCCATCCGGCGAGAACAACTCGCGCGTAGAGCGCCGGAAGGTGAGCGTCGGCGTTGTACGGCTCAGGGGAAGAGTGGTGTCTTGGGCTGTCCCTGCAGGCCTCAGTTGAACCGAGGTCTGACCAATGACAAAGGTCCCGGGACGCTTGAAGACGACGCAATCGAGAAAGTTGCCGTCCATGACGATCTGGTTCCTGCTGCCGCGCGCATCGACTCTGACGCCCTCGTCATCGACGTCCAGAGTGCAGTGCTCGCGCGACACGAAGGGGTCATCAATCACGACGTCCATGCGTTTTGACCGCCCGACCGTCAGGTGGCCCGCAAGCGGAATGCGTCGATGGCCGCCCGCGTCGCGCCACTCGACACACCAGGAACCGCCCGATGCATTCGCCGGACCCGTAGTTCCCATCTCAATCCCTCTGCCCGGGCCTCCCGCGGCAATGTTCGCGACGGTGGATTCCAGCCGCTCCAGCCCTTGCGTAGCAAGTATGCCGTGCCGCGCAGTCCGACGCGGGCGAGGTTCGACGCGCAGCGCTTGTTGTTAGTCTAATGTGCGGTCCGCGGTATTGTCGCTGGCTCATCCGATACCTAGACTGCCGAAGCAGAGGGAGCGTTTCAACCGCCCCCTGAGAGGCAAGAGATTTGATCGCCGCAAACGGCGATCGGGGCGAATACGGGGAAACCAGGTCGAGTGCATCGGGCTACTCGCCGTCACGTTTTTCGCACGTGGCCTGGTTCGCTTAATTGACGTCCTGGCATCACGGGCTAGTCCTATGGCGGGCCGGTTTCCGGATCCGGCACCGCGAATTGCTGTGGAGAGGAACGCATGTCCGACGAGACGGTAATCATTCGCAAGACGCCGCCGTCCTTCGCCTATTTGTTCTGGCTGAGCGGTGTCCGACGGGGCGACCATGTGGGGCTCCGGCCGGACGGAAACACGATCGGCCGTTCCGGCGAGGCCGAAATTGCCCTCGACGACCCGACGGTCTCGGACGAGCACGCCCGAATCCGGGCTGAAGGCGGCGTCTGGTATGTCTACGATCTCGCCTCGTCCAACACCGTTCTTGTCGGAGGCGAGGCGATCCACCGCCATGCCCTGGCCGACAAGGACCGCCTGAGGATAGGCGAGACCGATCTCATGTTCCGTCAGGTTCGGTAGGAGACCCGCCAATGCCATTCGTCGAGTGGGACCCAATCGTTCGGGCCGCCGTGTTCGGGGGCGTCTTCATCGTCCCCCTGTTTGCAGCTCTTTGGGTCTGGTACGACTCCTCCGGCCGCAGCAACAACGCGCGGTGGTACTGGCGCCTGCTGCTGACAGCGCTGGTGATCCTCACCATGCCCGCCGTGGTCCTTGGCGCAGCCAATCTGGATGTCAGTCAGCGGGATCTGATGAAGATCTGCGGCTGGCTGGCCATCGGCAGCGGCGGCGTGACGCTCCTCGGAGTGATGGCCTATGTAATCTGGGGGCGTGTGGCCGAGACAGAAGTGGGCGATGAGGTGGACGCCTACGGGGCAGACCCCAACGAAGCCGCAGACGCATTCCAACCGTTCGAGCCTTTCGAGCCGCAGACACTCACCGCACCAGATCCCACGACGATGGTGGCGCCCGTGACCCTGGCTGCGCCCGCGCCCGCGCCCGCAGCAGCAGCAGCGGCGCCGACGGGTCCAATCGGCGCATACCTGTTCGTGAAGAGCGGCGCAGACAAGGGTCGCCAGTTCCCAGTGGGCAACCAGACAACCATTGGCCGAGGGAACACCTGCGGCATCAAGCTCGCCGACTCCCGAGCTTCCTCGGAGCATGCCCAACTCAAGCGCGATGGGTCGTCCTATGTGTTCCTCGACCTCAAGAGTACGAACGGGTCATTCCTGATCGTCGAGGGACGAGAGGAGAGACTTCGATCCAGCCAGGCGCTCGTCGATGGCGACGAGATCCGAATCGGCCAGACGGTCATGAAGTTCATCCGTGTCCAGGAAGGCAGCAAAAAGTGAGTCCGATTAGTCGAGTGAGCGGCTGGACCGCCAGGAGAGGAACACGATGAGCCGCTTTTGCCCCTACTGCGGCACCGATGCCGGCGCGGACTTCGCCCGCTGCCCAACTTGCGGGTTCGAGATGGCCGGTGGGTCGGGCCAGGCCGCCCAGCCAGCCCAGCCGGCAGCCCCCGCGGCCGACGACTGGGGTAAGACGGTTGTTGAGCCCGCCCGTCCCCGTCCCGATGTCGCCCGACGGGCTCGTTTCGACCGGGAGCGCGAGTTCTACCAGCCGGTCGACGAGACGCGGCACGAAACCACCGCCATGGGCCAGACCGCGGTCTTCGGCCAGACCGTGGCGGGCGACCACACTGTGATCGAGCGTCACCACAATGACGTGCCCGACGATGCCACCGTCATCGTCCGCTCCGGCAAGCGCGGCGTCACCGGTCCGCTTGCGTACCTGATCGAACGATCAGGCGTCAGGGCCGGGAAGGTCCACCTGCTCCGTGCCGAGACGGCAGTCGGGCGCGGATCGGAAAACGACATCGTCCTGGGCGACGACTCCGTCAGCCGACGCCACGCCAAGATCCGCCTCGAAGAAGGCACGTTCGTCTTCTGGGATCTGGCGAGTGCGAACTTCTCATATCTGGTCGGCGCAGACGGCTCACGAGCTCGGATCCTGGAGCCTCGGAAGCTTGTCGACGGCGACAAGCTGGACCTCGGTGACGCACGAGTCTCGTTCATCATGGTCGACGATGGGGGAGAGGCCGGCGATGCGTCTTGACGCTGGTCCTGCGCGCCGACTCGGCGTATCGCTCCTGGTGGCCGGCGCGGCGCTGCTCGCGCTGACGGGCTGCTCGTCCTCGACAACGCCTTCAGCATCGGCGATGGCTGGGGCTTCTGCCTCGGCCGCTGGTTCGGATGAACCGGCGGGGTCGGGGTCGGCCCTCCCTTCCGGAGCGCCGGTGGCCTCCGGGTCGTCTGCGGCTTCATCCGCGTCAGGCGTTTCCACGGCTCCGGCCGTTTCGACCGTACCGGCCGCTTCTGCAAGCGCCGGTCCTTCCGCCGCCTCAAGCCCGCAGCCCAGCGCCGCACCCGGAACTCTCTCCGTCGCACTCGATGGCTCCGTAGATGACGCCGGATATCCGACGGTCAGTCTGAATCTGTCAGTCGTGGATGCAGTGACCGGCCGGCCCGTGTCGATTCTCGATCCGAGCAACATCGCTCCGGATCCGGCCGCGACAGTCACCTCCGTCACGGCCGCAACCGTCTCCCAGCCAGCAGCCTACGTCCTCATGCTCGACACGAGCGGCAGCATGGCGGATGCCGCACCCGACGGGCAGTCACATATGGCTCGCGCAAAGAGCTTGGCCAAGGCTTTCGTCGCTGGGATTGGGCCCAACGATCTCGTGAAGCTCGTCACGTTCGACGAGGTCTCGGTCCAGAAGACGGGCTGGCTCAAAGGCAGCGACCCAACACTCACCCAGGCGATCGACGCCGTCGCATCGGAAGCCAGGAAGACATACGTGTCGGATGGCTTGGTGCAGGCCGCCAAACTGGCCAACGATCGGCCTAGTGGCTTCGATCGTCGAGCCGTAGTCGTCATCACGGACGCCTCCCCGGCCGACAAGGACGCGAACCTTTCGTCGGACGCAATGCGCAAGAAGCTCGGACCGTCGACGTTCATCGTGGGCCTCCTCACGTCTTCCCAGGTGGGCGCGGAGCTCACCCAGCTTCTGTCGGACGTTGCGACCTACACGGGCGGCAGTTATCAATCTGCCGGGGCGAACCCGGACGGAGCGGCGCTCTTCAAGCCCGTATACGACAGCGCCCACGGCGGTTGGAAGGTGATCTTCTCGACCGACAGCACGCCAGACGGCAATTCGCACCAAGAAGTCCTGGCAATCACGGATGCCCAGCAGAGAACCGGCACCGCGACCGTGAGCTACCGGTCGGCCGGTCTGGCGACGGTTAGTTCGATCGCAGTGTCCGGCCTCAAGGACGGCGACGCCGTGACCGCCGATCGCACTGTCAACATCAGCATGGGCGGCGCCAAGAGCTGGAAGGATAGCCGCATCGATCTCTTCGTCGATTGCGATCCCTCCCACTGCACTCCCACCCAGACGGTAAGTAACGGCCCGCTGTCGTGGCGCCTGACCGTGGCGTCTCTGGCTCAGGGCAAGCATTCCATCGTCATGCGACTGACCACCACGGACGACCAGGGAACTCACTACACCACGGAGCAGGACCTGGCATTCACCAGGTCCGGAACAACGTGGAACCTGGCCGCCGTGATCTTGATCGGTGGCATCGGACTGCTATTGGTAGGCTGCTTCTTCATCGCGTCACAGCGACGCGGTCAGCGGCAGACACGAAAGAGGGCCTCGTGAACGCCAGCTTCGGGCGGAGCAATCTCCCCACGACAGTGGCCCTGGTGGCCGCCCTTGCGGTCCTCGCCTCCATGGTGCTGCCCTGGATCGTGCTGGGCCAAGCGAGCGAGTCCTATTTCGACTTGATGCAGGGGAAAGACTCCCTGATTCGGATCGGCTGGTTGCCGGAGGTGTTGCTGGCATTCGGCCCACTGGTTGCCGCTTTGGCGGCGGGATCCAGTCTGCTGCGGCCTTCTCAGGGCCCGCGTCCAGCTCAGCTGGCGGCGGCGGGGTTCGTAGCCGCTCTCGTGGGTTTTGGACTCTGGTTTGTCTTGTGGGGACAGATCAATCAGGAGTTAGGCTGGCTCGGGGTTCAGATGGGGGTGGGCGAGTTCGCTGGCATCATCGCCGCGATCGTGGGTCTCGTCGCCTCGATCGCCGATGTCCGATCGCCCGCGCGTCCCATGGGCCAATTGTCATCGGACGCTCCCGCGCAAATGCCGGCCGTGCCCTTTCCCGCTCCCTTAGCGCTGGGCTGGCAGAGTGCTCCCCTAAATCAGACCGTCGCTGCCCCCGCCTCGTGGAGTGCCGCCGGTGCGCCGAGCGCCACCGGGGCTAGCGGCCGGATTTCCTACGTCGAAGGCGGCCGGCCCGGATCGCGCGTGGCAAACGCAGGGGATCAGATTCTGATTGGCCGGGACCCCGGCGCTCAGATCCATCTCTCGGACCCCAAGGTAAGCCGCAAGCACGCAATGATCGAGCTGAGCGGGGGGACCTGGATCGTACGCAATCTCGGTGCCACCAATCCGACTCAGCTACTGAGTTCGTCGGGCGCCTCCCAGCCGATCACCAATGAGATCCGTATCCCATCTGGCCAGCTCTTGTTCGGCGAGGTGTTGGTGACGCTCTTCCCGATTGGATCGTGAGCGATCGATGACAAGGCAGAGGGGTCGACGGAATCATGACTGAGCGCTTCACGCTTCTCGAGAAGATCGGCCGCGGCGGGATGGGCGTGGTTTGGCGCGCCCGCGACGAAGAGACCGGGCAGATCGTCGCCCTCAAGCTGCTCCACTCCGCCTACTCGGACGATCCTGACTACGTGACCCGCTTCGAGCGCGAGCTCGAACTGGCACGGCGCATCAAGTCGCCAAACGTAGTGGGAGTGCTCGGATACGGAGTCCGCGACGGCACGCCCTATCTGGCGCTCGAATATGTCGACGGTCCCACCCTGCGCCAGAGCCTGGTCAAGCACGGCCCATACACCTGGGACGAGACCAAGGCGCTGCTGGCCCAGATCGCCGGGGGCCTTGCCGATGCTCATGCCGCGGGCGTCGTCCATCGCGACATCAAGCCATCCAACATTCTGGTGGGCTCCGATGGTGTGGCCAAGATCGCCGACTTCGGCATCGCCCGCGGGCTCGACCTCACCCGCGTCACCGGCACCTCCACGATGCTTGGGACGCCGGCCTATCTGCCGCCCGAAGGCCCGCAGGACGAGCGCTCCGACCTGTACTCGCTCGGCATCGTCGCCTATGAACTTCTCGCCGGTGTGCCACCGTTCGAGGGCAGCACGTATGCGGAAGTGCTGATGGCTCACGTCCGACTCGCACCGGACTTGGGCAAGCTCCCGGCGGAGGCAAGGCCAATCGTTGGCTGGCTGCTCGACAAAGATCCGAAGGGGCGGCCGCAGAGCACGGCCGAGTTGCTGCTGGCGCTTCAAGGGAAGCGGAAGGTGCCGACGGTTGTTGCCGGGGTTGCTGCGGCAGCGGCGGCATCCGCCACCGGATCGGGGTCGATCGTTCCGCTGCCACACTTGCCCTCGCGACGGAATCGCCGTCGCCTCGTTGTCGCGGCCGGAGCCGCAGCGCTACTCCTGATCGCGGTGGCAACCGCGGCAGCGGGCTCCTACCTGCTACTCCCGGCGCCGACCCCGCCCGGCGCTGTCGGAGGCGTTTCGAGTCCCGCCTCGACGACCCTGGCGATCGCAATCGCGACGGATGCCGCGACAACTCCGCCGCCGACGGCGACCTCGGAGCCGGTCACAATGCCCGCGCCCATCACGCCCGCGCCCATCACGCCCGCGCCCATCACGCCCGCGCCCATCACGCCCGCGCCCATCACGCCCGCGCCCATCACGCCCGCGCCGACCCCGAAGCCGACCCCGACCCCGACCCCGAAGCCGGCACCTGTCCTGTCGAGCGGCTCCTTGTACCTGCCAGCGCAGGTCTCCGGCTGGCTAGATTCGGGTATTCCCGTCCAAGCTGGAGACGTCGTCACAATGTCGGCAACGGGTACGTACGGCGTGGCCGGATCAGACCCAGGCAAGACGCCCGCCGGCGTCGGATGCGCAGGTAATGGCGGAGGGCTGCCGGTGCCAGTTCAGAGCCTTCAGATATGGGCGCCAATCGGCCGGATTGGAAGCTCGCCGGCCTTCTGCATCGGGGGTTCGATCACATTCGTCGCGGCCAGCACCGGGAATATCTACTTGACCATTAATGACGATGTGACTTCCGACAATTGGGGCGGAATGACAATCGCCTGGCGAGTCTCCCACCAGCCATGACCACCACTTCGAGAACGCCAAGACCTGAGACCCGCATGAAACGAGGCGCAACGCGATGAAACGCCCCAACCCATCCGACCGTCGCCCCGCCGCGAGCCCAGGGTCGCAGTCTGTCGACGAGACCATGATCGACATGAGCAGGCCGGCCGGGCCCGGTTCGGTCGGGCAGCAGGCCGGGCGCTCGGCCCTGCAAGTGGCGATCGCTACCGACATCGGCCGAGTGCGCCACAACAACGAGGATTACGTTCAGGCCGAGCGAGTCGTTCGGGACGGTCGGCGCTATTCGATGTGGGCCGTCGCCGATGGAGTCGGGGGCGGGCCGAAAGGCGAGCTGGCCAGCAAGACTGCCGTCGAGACGATCGTCGACTACCTGGCCCACGAACCATGGGCCGATCCGTCTGTCGCCCTGACGGAAGCCTTTGCCCTCGCCAACCGCAACGTCTACGAGATCACCGGCGAGGGCTCGGCCGCCTCGACCATGGTGGCCGCGCTCGTGTCCGAGCCCGAGGGCATGGTTTGCATCGCCAATGTCGGCGACTCGCGCGCCTACATCGTTGTCGGCGGCGTAGCCCGGCAGATTACGGACGATCATTCGATCGTTGCCGCGCGTGTTGCCGCCGGCCAGATCTCGGCCGCCGAGGCGCGCACCGCCCCGGATCGAAACGTCCTGACTCGAAGCATCGGGTCGGAGGCCGAGACCCTGGTCGATATCTTCGGCCCTCGACAACTGCAGCCGAACGAACGGCTCGTCCTCTGCACCGACGGCGTTCACGGCATGATCGACGACGCCGCAATCGGTCGAATAGGCTCCGGTCACCCGATCCACGAGAGCGCCGGCGCTCTCGTGGCTGCCGCCGTCGAGGCCGGTGGCAAAGACAACGCCACGGCGTTGGTGGGCGGGTTTGCTGGAGGCGCAGCACTTCTGGCAGCCGCTCCGATCATGGTTGGGGCGGTCGCCGCATCGACGGCTCGCACCGGCGATCGTCCACCGCGGAGGGTGCTCCTGGTCGCCGGAGTCGGCCTGCTCGTCCTCGCGCTGCTGGCCATGCTCGCTTTCGGCGCATTCGCGTCGTCGCCAGCGGCGACGGCATCACCTTCACCGTCACCTTCGCCGGCCGCAGGCCAATCGCCGAGTGCGACGACCGTGGCGTCCGTGCTTGCGCCAATCCCATCCGCAGTTGTCACCCCTTCGCCGGTCGTCACGCGCGCTCCCGCAAGGGCACCTACGAATAAGCCGGCCCCCATCATCACTCAGACTCCAGCCGCCACCACGCCGGCCCCCATCATCACTCAGACTCCAGCCGCCACCACGCCGGCCCCCACCATCACTCAGACTCCAGCCGCCCTGCATGTGGCTCCACCTCCGAACCCTTTCCCGGCCAAGCCTGGAGAGGTCCTTTTCGAAGTTACGTACATCAAGGGCGCTTCGTGCACGTTCTTGGCACACACGGGGGACGGCACTGCGCTCGCTCCGCCGCCGGAATTGCAACTCGTGCATCAAGAATATGCTCGGGAATACGGGGGTTCTGGCTGGAGCATCAGTAGCGGGACGATGGTGACCGTAACTGTCACTTGCACGACTGCTGACGGCCAATCGACAGCGGCTACCACAGTCGCCTGGCCGTAGATTCATGACCGAGCGCTTCACCCTCCTCTCCGAACTAGGCCGCGGCGGCATGGGTGTCGTCTGGAAAGCCCGCGACGAAGAGACGGGACAGATAGTCGCGCTCAAGCTGCTGCGCGACGTATACGCGGAAGACCCCGACTACGTCGCTCGGTTCGAGCGCGAGTTGGAACTGGCCAAGCGGATCCATTCGCCCAACGTGGTGCAGGTGCTCGGCTACGGCGTTCGAGACGGAACACCGTATCTGGCTCTCGAATACGTGGACGGCCCGTCACTGCGCGAACGTCTGACGAGCCACGGCGCCTATTCCTGGGAAGAAGCCCGCCCACTTCTGGCCGAGATCGCCCAGGGTCTCGCCGATGCCCATGCCGCAGGCGTCATCCATCGTGATCTCAAGCCCTCCAACGTCCTGATCGGCTCCGACGGAGTCGCCAAGCTCGCCGACTTCGGGATTGCCAAAGGGCTCGATCTCACCAGAGTGACTGGCACCAGCACGCTCCTTGGGACGCCCGCCTACTTGCCGCCCGAAGGACCGGTCGACGAGCGCTCCGATCTCTACAGTCTTGGCGTCATCGCCTACGAGATCCTGACCGGTGTCGTGCCATTCGAGGGCCGCACATACCAGGAGGTGATCCTGCGCCATGTTCGCGAAGCGCCGAATCTGGAGAAGCTGCCCAAGGAAGCACGCAAGACCGTCGGCTGGCTCCTGGCCAAGGATCCGAAGAAGCGGCCGCAGTCGGCGGGGGAGCTTGTCGCGGCGCTGACCGGAAGACGGAAGGTGCCCGTTGCCGTGGCTGCGATTGCGCCTGTCATCGCGGCGACCGAGCCCAAATCGATCATTCGTCCCGAGACCGATCGGCGAGCGCCTGCGGCCTCCATCATCCATCCGCCGCGCAACCGTCGCCGTCGCACGACCCTCGTTGTCGCTGGGTTTGTGGCTCTCGCCCTGGCGTTCGCGTCGGGCGTGACCCTCCTCGCCGCCCTCCCGGCCGGGGCTTCATCAGCGTCCACGAGTGGGCCGCCAGACATTGGAGGCCTGGACGTCACCGCCTCGCCTGGCTCGAACGCGAGCGTCACTGTATCGGCCGAACCGTCCAGCACCGAGAGTTCGAACTCGACAACGTCTCCTGGCTCGTCCGCCAGCGTCAGGGCAAGCGCTGCGCCCACCTCAAGCTCGACGCCTGCCTCGACCGGTCGGGCTACGGCCACACCAACCGGCGCGCCGCAGCTGACCCCGGCTCCCACCCCGCAGCCGACTCTCGCTCCCACCCCGCAGCCGACTCCCGCTCCCACCCCGCAGCCGACGCAGACCGGTGCTTACGTTAGCGGAGTAGTGACCGCGTCCGAGGGCGGCCCACTCGCGGGGATCGGTGTCACCTTAGTTTGCCAGAGTGGTGTTTGTTCCTATTGGTCGAAATCTCGTTCGGACGGGAGCTACTCCGTCGGACCGGTTGCGCCGGGCTCCTACTACGCACAATTCAATGACCCGAACGATCGTCGCGCTTCGGTCTACGCCTTGGCCGACGGCGCAACGACCTGCTACACCCCGGACAAGTTCCACTACCTTGACGTTGGTGATTTGGGGCTGGCCGGAGTCAATGTCGCGATGACGGTCGGCTACCACGTGTCCGGGACGCTGACGCCGGCGTCCGGGAAGTCGCTGCCTTCTGGGATGCAGGTTTACCTCTTCACATCAGACAACAGCTGTGGGGCCGGGGGAGCTTCGGTGGGAGCCGACGGAACTTACTCATCGCTGGCGATTCTCGCTGGCTCCTATGCCGTTGAGTTCATGCCGTCAACAAGGGGTACCTCGCTCTGCTGGACCGCGTCTGCCCTGATTCCATCAGCGTGTCCGGGTGGGGGGACCCCTGTCACGATCACGGCGTCATCCATCGGCGGCATCAACGGTCAGCTTCCATCGGATTGGCCGTAGATTCATGACCGAACGCTTCACCCTCCTCTTAGAACTAGGTCGCGGCGGCATGGGCGTCGTCTGGAAGGCCCGCGATGAAGAGACGGGGCAGATCGTCGCACTCAAGCTGCTGCGCGAGACGTACGCCGAAGACCCGGACTACGTCACTCGCTTCGAACGCGAACTGGAGCTAGCTAAGCGGATCGACTCGATCCACGTCGTGAAGGTGCTCGGGTTCGGCGTCCGCGCGAAGATCCCGTATCTGGCTCTCGAATACGTCGATGGCCCCTCGCTCCACGGTGCACTCTCCGCTCACGGTCCATACGACTGGCCCGAATCGAGAAGCATCCTCGCCCAGATCGCCCAGGGGCTAGCGGACGCCAATGCCGCAGGTGTTGTCCATCGGGATGTGAAGCCGTCCAACGTTCTGATCGGTCCCGACGGAGCCGCCAAGCTGACCGACTTCGGCATCGCTAGGGGATTGGACCTCACTCGCTTCACGGCCACGAGCACGGTCCTTGGCACGCCTGCCTACCTCGCGCCAGAAGGCCCCAAGGATGCCCGATCGGACCTCTACAGTCTGGGCATCATCGGCTACGAGCTTCTGACTGGAGCAGTTCCATTCAAGGGCACGAGCTATCAGGAAGTCATCGTCGAGCACATCCGCACGGCACCGGATCTCGAGAAGCTGCCGCGAGAAGCCCGCAAGATCATCGGTTGGCTTCTCGCGAAGAATCCGGCCAAGCGGCCCCAGTCGGCCGGCGAACTCCTTGCCGCGCTCGGTGGCAGTCAGAGGGCGCCGGCGCTTGCGATTGCCGGTGCCGCGCCGGCCGCCCTCGCCGCGTCGGGCCGCACGTCGATCATCCGGCCGCCTACGGGCCGTCACATGAGCAGCGCCTCCCTGGCTCGTCCGCTGCGTGTCCGCAGCCGTCGCGCGACCTTGCTCGTCGGCGGGTTTGTGGCACTGGCGCTCGCGTTCGCTTCTGGCATGACGCTGCTGGCCGTTCTACCGGGCGGCGCTACGCCTACGGCTTCGGTCGTGCGATCCGATGTCGGTGGCTTGGCCGTGACAGGTTCGCCCGACTTGAGCGGGACCAGCGGGCCGACCGAAGGGCCGGCCGATAGTGTTGTATCAAGCGTGGGCGCCGCCACCAGCCCGAGCGCAGGCCCCGCGCCGACGACGAGCGGAACTGCGCCGTCGGCCACCACGCCGCCGGTCACGGCGCCGCCAGCTCCGGGCATCACCGCTCCGCCCGTCACGGCGCCGCCAGCTCCGGGCATCACCGCCCCGCCCGTCACTGCGCCTCCGGTTACGCCAGCGCCTCCCACCCTGCCGCCAGTTACGGCCCCGCCAGTGACCGCCCCGCCTGTAACCCCGGTACCTGTTACCCCACCGCCTGTTACCCCGGTACCAGTTACTCAGCCGCCCTATTCGATTGTTGCACCGCCAGCTGCCACCACAACCTACGCGAGCCTGAGCAGCGGCGCCTATCACACCTGTGCCATCAAGACCAACGGATCGATCGCCTGTTGGGGCGACAACACATACGGCCAGTCGAGACCGCCGGCAGGCACCTTCACTCAGGTGATGGCAGGCGCCAACCACAACTGCGCGATCAATTCCGGCGGGTCGATCGCCTGCTGGGGCGACAACAGGTACGGCCAAGCGAATGCTCCGTCCGGGAGCTTCACTTGGGTCTATCCCGGCGATCGCCACACCTGTGCCATCAATGCCGGCGGCACGATCGTCTGCTGGGGCGACAACACATACGGTCAACTCAACGTGCCGGCGGGCACGTACACCAATCTGACCGCGGGCGGCTCACATGCCTGCGCGACCAAGACGTATGGCACTATCGTCTGCTGGGGCGACAACACATACGGCCAAAACAACGTGCCGTCGGGCGTCCTGGGGGCCGTGAGGGCGGCCCCTCAACACACTTGCGCCATCGCCGCAGGTGGTTCGATGGTCTGCTGGGGCAACAGCGCCTACAGGCAGACGACGCCGCCGTCAATCGACTTCAGCGACGTAGGCCGAGGAGCGGAACACACATGCGGTCTCACGTCGGGCGGAATCGTAGGTTGCTGGGGTCGCAACGACTACGGCCAGGCGGTAGCGCCGTCCGGCACGTTCTACAGGTTGGGCGGCGGCTGGTATCACACGTGCGCCATCAAGTCGGCCGACAAGACGATGGTCTGCTGGGGCCTCAACGACCACGGCCAGTCTCCGAAGTTCGTATGACCGGCTATTGGCGATCCGCCCGATGAAGCCCGTCCGCCTCGTCGACCTCCGCGTCCTGCTCGAGTCCGCGTGCGGCATTGCGTTGATCCTCGCGCTGCTGATGCCGTTCTTCACAGTTAGCGCGCAGAGCATCGTGCCGGCTCCCGTAAAGGCCGTGACGTCGATCACGGACGCGATCCCGCAAGAGCCGATGGCGGACGTGTTCGTCCTCGTGGCGGTGCTGGCGCTGGTCCTGTCCGTGGTGCGGATCCTTCGGCCCGGAAGCGGCCTTGTGCTGATGGTGCTGGCGCTGGCTCCTTTCGTCGCCGCAGGCGTGCTCGTTGCCGCCCTCCAGATGCAATGGGACAGCGCCACCTCCGGCTGGCAAGCCGAAGCAGCCCGGTTCATGGGCGTTCAGTTCTCGCACTCGTTCGGGTTCTGGGTCTTCCTGGGCGCCGGAGTCATTGGCGGAGGGCTCGTCTTGACTGAGATCGTCTCGCGCCTGGTGGGGCGACGCGCCTCCATCGACCCGGCCCTCGCTCCGTTGTTCGACACCCAGCCTGTCGCTCGGAGCTCGCGCGCTCCGGGAAGAGCCGCCGCAGAGGCCGACGGAGCCGGCCGCCTGGTCGTCGTCGAGTCCGGCCGCACCAACTCGGTGACGGTTTCGCTCAAGCAGATCGTCGTTCTCGGCCGCGACTCTGCCTGCGGTATTCGACTGTCCGATCCGCGCGTAAGCAGACGCCACGTCTCTATCGAACGCATAGGTGGCGGCTGGTTGGTGCGCGACCTGGCGACAACCAACCCGACCCGACTTGTCGAGGCCGGCGGAGGGACCAGCGAGATTGGCCAGAGCGCACGGCTCGCGTCCGGCCAGCTGCTCATCGGCGATGTCCTCGTGACGTTGTATCCATGACTGAACGCTTCACCCTCCTCTCCGAACTAGGCCGCGGCGGCATGGGTGTCGTGTGGAAAGCCCGCGACGAGGAGACGGGCCAGATCGTAGCGCTCAAGCTGCTGCGCGAGATATACGCCGAGGATCCAAGCTACCTATCGCGATTTGAACGCGAACTGGCGCTGGCAAAGCGCATTCACTCCGCCCAAGTAGTCAAGGTGCTCGGCTTCGGCGTGCGGCAAAAGCTGCCGTATCTGGCCCTCGAGTATGTCGACGGCCCCTCGCTTCATAGCGCCCTGGTGGCCCACGGACGGTACGCCTGGCCCGACGCCCGAGGCCTGATTATCCAGATCGCCCAAGGGCTGGCGGATGCTCATGCGGCCGGCGTGATCCACCGTGACCTGAAGCCATCCAACATCCTGATCGGCTCCGATGGAATCGCCAAGCTCGCCGACTTCGGCATATCGAGAGGGCTCGACCTCACCAGAGTCACCGCCACGTCGGCGATGATGGGGACGCCGGCCTACCTGCCTCCGGAAGGCCCGGTGGATGAGCGGTCAGACCTCTACAGCCTCGGTGTCATCGGCTACCAACTCCTGACCGGGGTCGTGCCATTCGAGGGGCACACCTATCAGGAGGTCATCCTGGCCCATGTGCGGACTCTGCCCGACCTGAACAGGATGCCTCCCGAGGCGCGGCCGGCTATCTCATGGTTGCTGGCCAAGGAGCCAGGCTCCAGGCCTCAGACAGCACGGCAATTGATTCGCGCCCTCGCCGGCATTGAGGCTATTCCGGCAGCGCCGCTTGCCTCAGCCGCGCAACCTGGCCGTGTCGGCGCCGGTAGCTCCCGGAAATCCGTCTCCAATTCGCCGCCGATGCCGTCGGCGCGGACCGGCGGAGCAGACGCCCGATCCCGACCCGGTGGGCGTGCAAACCGCCAATCGTTGATTCCGGTCGTCGTCGGGGCGATCGCCGCCCTTGCCATCGCGGGGACGTTGGTTGTTGTGAGCACCGGCCGAACCGGCAGCACCCCGCCTGTTGCGATCGCGGAGACGACGACGGTAGCCGCGGCGACGCCGACCATGTTCGCGAACGGGGGCGACACCATGTCGGCACCACCTATCTCCGCGCCCCCGTCGATGGCGCCGGCCGGACAATTGGCTCAGTGGGCTACTTACGGCTCCCTCCCCGCTGTTCTGTGGGGCAACGGCGTCGCACGCTTGGCCGACGGTCGGATCGCGATCTTCTCCGCTTGCGCCGACGGGACCTGCACCACGGCCACGACAAGAACCTGGATCCTCGATCCCAAGACCGGCGGCCTGCAAGACGGGCAGTCCATGGCCGGACTTCAGTTCGACCCCATCGTGGCCACGTTCAACGACGGTATGGATGTGATGATCGTCGGAGGGCGTGGCAGCAGCGGCCCGATCTCCAATGCCGAGATCCTGGACGTGAGGACCGGGGAGTTCGAGTCCATTCCCTCGATGTCGTTTCCGCGAGACCAGGCCACTGCCACCGACATCGGCGACGGACGCATCCTGGTTGCTGGTGGCTGGATCAGCAGGGCGTCCGGAGTCAACACGCCCACCGATTCAGCCGAGGTATTCGACACGAAGACACGGACCTGGAGCCCGGCGACCCCGATGTCTGTGCCGCGAGCCCTGGCCACTGCCACGCGTCTGAAAGACGGACGGGTGTTGATGGCGGGTGGCGATCGAATCTGGCAGGGTGGTCAGTACGCGCCCAACACCCAGGAAGCCCTGACGTCGGCTGAGATTTACGACCCCGGTACCGGGACCTGGCAGAGTGCGGGCAACATGTCGGTGCCTCGCGCAGCAGCGTTGGCTTCCGTCCTACCCAACGGGGACGTGCTGGTTGTCGGCGGCTGGAGCGACGGTCACGAATACGCTCTGGCCTTGACCGACGAGTACACCCCAGGGGTCGGCTGGCGCGCCGGGACCATGCCCAGCCCTCACGCGCTATGCCGCATGGTCGCGCTCAAGGACGGACGGATCGTCGTCATCGGCGGCCTCAATGCCTCCAGTGACGCAAGCTCCGAAACCGATATCTTCGATCCCGCATCTGGCGCCTGGCGACGCACCGGCGACATGAAGCAGGCTCTTTATCGGCCTGCGGCCATTGCGCTCGATGACGGGCGAGTGCTCATGGTGGGCGGCGAGACCACAAGTGACAGCGACAACGTTGGCCAGATCGAGATCTATACGCCATGACTGAGCGCTTCACCCTCCTCTCCGAACTAGGCCGTGGCGGCATGGGTGTCGTCTGGAAAGCCCGCGATGAGGAGAGCGGCCAGATCGTCGCCCTCAAGCTGCTGCGCGACGTATATGCGGAAGACCCCGACTACGTAGCCCGTTTCGAACGCGAACTGGAGCTGGCCAAGCGGATCCATTCGCCCAACGTGGTGCAGGTGCTCGGCTACGGTGTCCGAGACGGAACACCGTATCTGGCTCTGGAATACGTGGACGGCCCGTCACTGCGCGAACGTCTGACGAGCCACGGCGCCTATTCCTGGGAAGAAGCCCGCCCACTTCTGGCCGAGATCGCCCAGGGTCTCGCCGATGCCCATGCCGCAGGCGTCATCCATCGTGATCTCAAGCCCTCCAACGTCCTGATCGGCTCCGACGGCGTGGCCAAGCTCGCCGACTTCGGTATTGCCAAGGGGCTCGATCTCACCAGAGTGACAGGCACCTCCACGCTCCTTGGGACGCCCGCCTACTTGCCGCCCGAAGGACCGGTCGACGAGCGTTCGGATCTCTATAGCCTCGGCGTCATCGCCTACGAGATCCTCACTGGTGTCGTGCCATTCGAGGGCCGCACATACCAGGAAGTGATCCTGCGCCACGTCCGAGAGGCACCGAACCTGGAGCGACTGCCGAAAGAGGCTCGCAAGACCGTCGGCTGGCTCCTGGCCAAGGATCCGAAGAAGCGACCACAGACGGCGGGGGAGCTTGTCGCGGCGCTGACCGGAAGACGGAAGGTGCCCGTTGCCGCGGCGGCGATTGCGCCTGTCATCGCGGCGACCGAGCCCACATCGATCATTCGTCCCGAGACCGATCGGCGAGCGCCTGCGGCCTCCATCATCCGTCCGCCGCGCAACCGTCGTCGTCGCACGACCCTCGTCGTCGCTGGGTTCGTGGCTCTCGCCCTGGCGTTTGCGTCGGGCGTGACTCTCCTTGCCGTCCTTCCGGCCGGGGCTACGGGACTATCACCACGCAATCCTGCCGAATCATCATCACCAAATAGCGCGGCCGGCAATACCAGTCCCACGCCTTCCGCTGCGGCAGCACAGGCCACGGTCTCTCTCGCGTCGTCCCCAGGCGCCGGCCCCAGTAGTGAGCCGTTTGCTACGCCGCCGCCCACCTCAACCGTCAAACCGGGCCCCACGTCTGGGACCGGCGCTCCGTCTGCGGCTCCCACGTTGCGCAGGACTTCCAGTCCTACCTCCGTGCCCGCCACGCCAACCCCGGCACCGCCAACTCAAGTGGTTCCAACAGCCGTCCCATCCCCGGCACCGCCGACCCTCGGACCGACAGCCACACCGAGTCCCACCGCGATCCCGAGCCCAACCGCGATCCCGAGCCCAACCGTCATCCAGGTACCCGATCCCACCAACGTAGTTACGAGTTCGGTAGGCCTTACGGGTCAGGTCGGTATCTACTGGCAGTATTCAGGCGGTGCAGCGATGGACGGGTTCTATGTGCGTTGGCCGGGTAACACCCAAGGACTGAGTCCGTTTCCTCGGTCGTTTATTGTTAGCGTTCCGTCAGGAACGTCCGTCTGCATGAGTGTTCAGGCCTTTGCGATGGTGACGTCCTTCCCCTATGTGTCATCCAACATCGTCTCGGGCGGCTGCGCCACGGCCAACTGATGCCTGCCGCGTCCGCTTGAGTGGCAATCGTGGCCACCACCAGCGCGATCACCAGAGGCACGGTAGGCCGGGGAACAAGAAAGACAGCAGCGCCGCACTGCCGGGCGCCCGTAGCCTTGAGCGCATGCGCGTCCTGATCTTGTTAGGGTGGCCCGCAGAAAGGACGAAGTCGCCGGCAGCGCCCCGTCAATCCCAACGACCGCAGGCACGACTGTTAGGTGCCCGTTGGTCAGCCGCCATTGTGCGGACACTGACCCGTGACTAGACTCCGTGAAGAGGGGGCCGTTCCCCGTTTTGTCAGCTCAGGACCAGAGCTTCCGCCAGGTAGGTCCAAGAAGGGGTCGCCAGTGGTGTCGGGCATCGGCCAGGGAGCAACGAGTGGCGCCACGAGCTTCTGGCTCGAGTGGGAGCGAGGCGGTGTTCGCTCAAGGCTGCCGCTTGATCGGCCGCTGAGGATCGGTCGCGATCCAGGTTGCGACGTTGTGCTCACCGATCCCACTGTGTCGCGCCGGCACGCCGTCGTGTCGCTGTCCGGCGGACAGCCGTACGTGGACGCGAGTTCGAGCACGAACGGCGTGGCGCTGGAGCGGGGCCGGGCTGATCGCGTATCCCTGAGCTCGGGGCAGCAGTTCAGCATCGGCGGGACGGTCTTCCGCGTAGTTCAGGCGTCGGCGGCCCGACCACCCGCGCCACCGACCCGGAAGGGCGACAGCCTCCTGGCTCAGGGTGCCAGGCCGGCAGGCTACCCCGCCCCCGGCCAATTCGCACCCCAGCGAACTCCAGCGCCGGGCGCCACTCGCACGCCCGCTCGCCGAGTCGCCATCCCGGCCGTTGCGATCGCCGCTGTAGCGGTCGTCCTCGTTGTCGCGATCATCGGCGTGCTGGCGCTACATCCCTTCGGCGGGTCTACGGCTCAGTCAACCTCGTCGCCCTCGCCGGCGCCTGGGGCTTCGGGACCAACTTCGGGCGGGCCTCTTCCCAGCGGCTGGAAAGCAATGCCCAGCGCGGCCGCGGGCGAAGCTATCGCAGGCATCGACTCCGGCAACGTGACATTCCGCACGGCAGACGGTCGAGTCGTGGCGTTCAGTGCACAGACGCCTGAGGCTCATCAATCGGCTTCGCCGGTCTCGACACAGGTCAGCAAGGTCGACGGCTACAGCTTAGGTGTGCCGACGGGCTGGACCGTGACGAAGGTCCAGGACGGGAGCCACGATCTGTTCCATCTGTCGCCCGCAGGTTTCGACTCGCAGGATGGGTCAATCAAGGCGCCGATAACGGTGTACTGGGCCAAGACCGAACCCCAGCCCGATGCGGCCGACGAGACGATCGCCGACCTGGGCGTAGGCGATATCCCCGTGGCCGGGACCCACGTCTTCACGGTTGGCGGGCTCTCTCCGCTCATGGTCGCGTCCATGCCGTGTTCCGGCGGCTATGTCGTCATCACGGGAGACGCTCGCGACGACACCTGGATCAACGCATTCATGGAGGTGCTCCACTCATGGCGAGCATCGTGACCACCGTTTCGCAATGCCGGCCAAAGCCGGCCAGTCGAAGGGTAATGAGCCGGGCGGGGCGCTTTGTTGCGGCGCTGGCAGTCGCGGCCGGTCTTGCCCTGGGGGCGCCGACTGCCACAAGCCGCGCCGCCGGAACCTGTGACTCCCACGACCGCCTGTGCGTCATCGAAGCCATTCCAGAAGCCGACCTAAACTGGACTTCCTGTGCTCAGTCGTCGGTGGCGATGCTTCTCGAGTCGCTCGGGCAGGTGCCCGGTGATTCGCCCAAGGCCAAGATGCAGAACGTGGAGAAGTTCGTCCAGCAGGGCGGCTACAAGGGCGATGACGGCAAGTATGTGCCGCTGGGTCACAGTGGCAACACGAACCTGGACCAGCTGCCCCACATCACAGATGCCGCGGCCAGTTTTGGCATACCCATGACATCGGCAACGTTGCGCGTTGCCAGTCAGAGCGGTTGGCTCAACGATCTCCGCTCCAAGATCAACGACAGCGGCGATCTTGTGATCACGCTCCTCCCGAGCAGCAAAGCCTTGTGGACCAGCGAGAAGTACGACAGCGGTCACTATGTTGTCGTCTCCGGCATCACCGATGACGGTCAAGTGATCACCCACGATCCCATCGACGGGAAGACTCATATTCGAACCGCCGACGCATTCCAACAGGCCTGGGGCGCCAGTAAACAGTGGGCCAGCCCCTACCAGTATCTCGACGTAGTACCTGGGAAGGCTCCCGGGAAGCAAGCGGCCGGCTCGAAACCGGGCGGCACGTGGATTTCACCCGCCGAAGGCAGCAAGAACGCCCAGATAATCGACGCGGCTGTCCACGCCTACCCTTCGAAGGCCGGTGACCCGGCCATCGATCACGTCGATTTCACCGTCTGGTGGCCAGAACTTGGGCCCAAGACCGGACCGTGGAAGACGGCCTGCCCGGCAAAGCAGCCAGCTTCAGGCGATGAGTACGACTGCCAGATCGACCCGGGCAACCTCGGCGCTCCAGTCGGCCAGGTGTGGCTGAGTTTCGATGTCTACGACAAGTCCGGCGCCTCCAACCTCTCGCCGAGCGGGGAGAGGGCTGTGGAATGGACCGTGCCCAAGGACGTCACCGGTGGTGACGATTGGCAGACTTATCAGGGAGACGGCTACTTCGTCGACTACCCGGGCCCGGCCCAATCCAAACCGTTGCCCACGTCGAGCACGCTCGGCATCTACTCAGGAGACGTGTCTTACTACGAGGAAGGCGCGAATACCAACGGCGAGATCGTCTACATGGTCGAACACATCTCCTTCCCAGTGTCGCTCGGGATGTCGAGCGATGACTACGCGTCGCTTCTCAAGGAAATGCTCGCCTACTACTCGATGTCCAGCGGCGATCTCTCTGTCAGCGACAAGAACGTCACTGTGGCCGGGCATAGCGGCTTGGACATCACCCTTCAGGGTGGCGGGGAGTATGCCGACTGCCAGGTTGTGATGATCGATCGCGACCTGTATCTGCTCATGGCCGCGCACTACACCAGCGACACGACGATGGACGCGCCGCGTTTCTTCCAATCCTTCCAGCTCCGGTAGGGGCGACACACAACACCGTGCGACATAGCTGAAGGGGCAAGAATTGGCAGCATACGGGACGCCGGCGCAACTCAAGGTTGTGGAGCCGGGACAGACCCCCTCATCGATGATGGTCCGTCCTGGTCAGTCGGTGCTGATTGGCCGGGATCCAGCGGCTCAGATTCGCATCGGTGACTCGCGATCCAGCAGACGCCACCTGATGGTCGAGCGTGAAGCCTCGGGGTGGCTGGTTCGAGACCTCGGGACGACAAATGGCAGCCGCGTGCTCGACGCCCGGGGTGGCCGCGACCTGAACGGGGACTCGGTCCGAATGGCAAGCGGCCAGGTGGTCATCGGAAACGCTGTCGTGACCATGTATGGTGGGGATCAGCAGCCTGCAGCCGTAGCACCTACCTACGCCGCTCCCTCGTCTGCCTACGCTCCTTCGGCGCCAGCCCCGATGCCTCAGTTCGCTTCCCCGCTGTCGGGTGCGCCAGGCGCTCAGCACGCTCGTCAAGCCTGCATGCCGCCCGATCAGCGGCGAGCAATGCTAGCTCAGCAGATAGCCTCTATGGTCGCGTCTCGGGGTGCGCGGGTCGAGAGTCAGAGCGACTTCCAGGCGGTTCTGGCCACCGGCCAGCCGGTCAACCATGTCCTGCACGCGATCATTTTCTTCTTCACGTGCGGCTTATGGATCGTGCCGTGGCTGATCCTTGCTCTCATGGCCGGGGTAAAGCGGCAACTGGTCGCAGTGGACGATTACGGCAACGTAAACGTCCAGTCCGTCAGGGGGTAACGGTGACGATGCTGTTGAGGTCCAACCATGACTGAGCGCTTCACCCTCCTCTCCGAGCTAGGCCGCGGCGGCATGGGCGTCGTCTGGAAAGCGCGCGACGAGGAGACCGGGCAGATCGTCGCGCTCAAGCTCCTGCGCGAGGCATACACGGAGGATCCGGAGTACCTAGCCCGCTTCGAGCGTGAGCTGGAGCTTGCGAAGCGCATCGACTCGGTCCATGTGGTCAAGGTGCTGGGCTTTGGCGTCCGCGAGAAGATGCCGTATCTGGCCCTGGAATATGTGGAGGGCCCTTCGCTCCAAGACGCATTGGCCAAGCACGGGCCATACAGCTGGCCCGAGACCAAGGCGCTGTTGATCCAGCTGACCCAGGGCCTTGCCGACGCCAACGCAGCAGGGGTCATCCACCGCGACGTGAAACCGGCCAACGTTCTGATCGGGCCAGACGGCGTCGCCAAGCTGACCGACTTTGGCATCTCGCGCGGCCTGGACACCACGCGCATGACCGCCACCAGCACGATGCTCGGCACCCCGGCCTACCTCGCGCCGGAGGGTCCGAAGGATGCGCGGTCGGACCTGTACAGCCTCGGCATCATCGGCTATCAGTTACTCACGGGAGCCGTGCCGTTCAAGGGTACGAGTCACCAGGAAGTCATCTTCGAGCACGTTCGCACGGCGCCCGATCTGGGAAAGCTGCCGCCCGAAGCTCGACCGATCATCGGCATGCTTCTGGCCAAGGACCCGGCGGAGCGGCCTGCGCGGGCGAGCGCGCTGCTGCCAATTCTGTATGGCGTGACGCCGACCCCGATGGTCGGGGTGAGTGCGGCTGCCGGCCCCGCGCCGCTCGTGGCCCAGCCGCCTGTGCCTCCTGTGCCACCCTCGCAGCCGAGCGCGCCCATCGCCTATCGGCCTGGCGGGCCCGCTTGGTCTGGCCCGTCGCCCGCTCCCGCCCAGCCGCGTGCGCTGCTCATCGCCAATCGCCGCAAGACATGGCCGCTCGTGGCAGTCGGCGGGGCGCTTGCACTGATCGTATGCCTGGTGGCAGGCGCATTCGCGGCCGGCCTCTTGCCGCCTGGTTCCGGCTCGAATGCCGGCCGTTCAGCGGCCCCTGGAGCCTTCAGTTCGACAGGGTCGATGCCGGCTCCCAACGCGCCGGTCGGCAGTGCCATCACCCCAAGCTCTATCCCCACAACCGGCACGACTCTCGGCGCCGCAAACGCCCAGGCCCTCTCCGCGTTGGACAGCTTCCAATTCACCGAGGCGATCGAGGGCGGGACGCTGGGCGACACGCTCTCCCTGCTTCCGGCCGCGTCCACTGACAACGCCACTTTCCAGCTCAAGGGCACATTCATCCACCAGCCGGACAAGGCCGCCGACGTGACCGTCGCAGGCTCCATCCACGTGATCAACACCGGTGGCTTCGACTACGTGGACTCGGATGGCACGGGCTACACGCAGAAAGACGCAACCGGCGGCAGCTATGCCGACTCCCTCTCGCCGGTTGCCTTCTTCGCGGCCATAGACTTCAGCAAGGGTTTCGACAGCAAGGGCTCGGAGACCGAGAACGGCGTGGATGCCGAGCACTTCGTCGCCAACGATGCCGGTGTCGCTGCCCTAAAGCAGATGGGTTCGGTTACGGGCGTCCCGGACGCGCAGTGGACCGGTGAGCTCTGGATTGACAAGAACGGCGGCTTTCCGGTGAAGTTGGCCATTACAGCCACGGCCACCGGCACCACCGCCGTCGTCTTCCAGCGGCTCTTCGATATCACCAACATCAACGACGCAGCCAACAAAGTTACCGCTCCCACCACCGCGACGTTGCTCTCCGACGGCCGCGTTCTCATCACCGGAGGGATGACCGGTGGCGGCGCTGTCGCCTCCGCCGAGTTGTATGACCCCAAGACCGGAACCTTCAGCGCGACAGGGTCGATGGCCACGAGTCGCTATGGCCACACCGCGACGTTGCTTTCCGACGGCCGCGTTCTCATCGCCGGAGGGTGGAACGGGGGCGGCAACGTCGCCTCGGCCGAGTTGTACGACCCCAAGAGCGGGATCTTCAGCTCGACAGGGTCGATGGCCACGGCTCGCTATGGCCACACCGCGACGTTGCTCTCCGACGGCCGCGTTCTCATCGCCGGCGGGGTGAACCGTTACGGCGGCTATGCCTCCTCGGTCGAGTTGTATGACCCCAAGACCGGAGCCTTCAACTCGACAGGGTCGATGGCCACGGCTCGCTATGGCCACACCGCGACGTTGCTTTCCGACGGCCGCGTTCTCATCGCCGGCGGGGTGAACCGTTACGGCGGCTATGCCTCCTCGGTCGAGTTGTATGACCCCAAGACCGGAGCCTTCAACTCGACAGGGTCGATGGCCACGGCTCGCTATGGCCACACCGCGACGTTGCTTTCCGACGGCCGCGTTCTCATCGCCGGCGGGGTGAACCGTTACGGCGGCTATGCCTCCTCGGTCGAGTTGTATGACCCCAAGACTGGAGCCTTCAGCGCGACAGGGTCGATGACCACGGCTCGTTATGGCCACACCGCGACGTTGCTTTCCGACGGCCGCGTTCTCATCGCCGGAGGGGTGAGCGGTAGCGGCGATGCCGTCGCCTCGGCCGAGGTGTATGACCCCAAGACCGGAGCCTTCAACTCGACAGGGTCGATGGCCACGGATCGCTATGACCACACCGCGACACTGCTTTCCGACGGCCGCGCTCTCATCACCGGAGGGAAGAACGGTAGCGGCGATGCCGTCGCCTCGGCCGAGGTGTACACACCATGACTGAACGCTTCACCCTCCTATCCGAACTAGGCCGCGGCGGCATGGGCGTCGTCTGGAAGGCCCGCGATGAAGAGACCGGGCAGATCGTCGCGCTCAAGCTTCTGCGCGAAACCTACGCCGAGGACCCGGACTATCTGGCCCGCTTCGAACGTGAGTTGGAATTGGCCAAAAGGATCCACTCGCGCAACGTTGTCGGGGTGCTGGGATACGGCGTGCGCGACAAGACGCCCTATCTCGCGCTCGAGTACATCGACGGCGAGTCGCTGCGCGAGCGACTCACAACCCACGGCGTCTACTCCTGGACCGAAGCTCGTCCGTTGCTTGCCCAGATCGCCCAGGGCCTCGCCGACGCACACGCGGCGGGCGTGGTCCATCGCGACCTCAAGCCGTCCAACGTCCTGATCGGCTCCGACGGGGTTGCCAAGCTCGCGGACTTCGGCATCGCCAAGGGACTCGACCTCACGCGCATGACCGGCACGAGCACCCTTCTCGGCACGCCCGCATACCTGCCGCCCGAAGGCCCCAATGACGAGCGCTCCGACCTCTACAGCCTGGGCTGCATCGCCTACGAGATGCTCACCGGCGTCGTCCCCTTCGAGGGCCGAACCTATCAGGAAGTGATCCTGCGCCACGTTCGTGAGGCGCCGAACCTCGAACGACTGCCGGAGGATGCGCGGCCGATCATCGGCTGGCTGCTAGCCAAGGATGCCGGGGAACGGCCGCAGCGGGTCGGCGACCTGCTGCCGGTGCTGTGGGGCGGGGCGGAGGTGCCGGTGGGGAAGACGAAGACCGAGGTGCATGCGCCCGCGCTACCGACTCAAGCACCGCAGACAGCGCCGCGCCCACAGCCTGGTCCCGCAGGCGCAGTAAGCCATCAACCAACGGTTCGCCCTGCTGTCGAAAAGACGCCACCATCATTCAGGCCACCCAGTCCGACACCATCAGTGTCAGCGTCTATCGCGCCTTCGCCTTCCGGCGTCACGCTCGGACGGGCAAGCCACCCTTACGCGGCGTCCTCCGCCCATGGATCCGGTCGGCATCGGCGCAGGTCAGCCCCGCTGTTCGCCGGGCTCGGTTTCGGCGGCCTGATCGTCTTGCTCGTGGTGGTCATCCTCGCAGGCGGTCTATCACGCCCTTCCTCGTCATCGAACGGCACGAACCCAACCTCGGGTCAGACTCTATCGAGCGCCACGAAGTCACCGAGCGACACGAACTCAACCTCGGGCCCGACTCTACCGAGTGACACGAACCCGACCTCGGACCCGACTTCGGGAGCTTTCAGCTCGACAGGGTCGATGGCCACGGCTCGCGATTCCCACACCGCGACGCTGCTCTCCGACGGCCGCGTTCTGATCGCCGGAGGGAAGGACGATAACGGCGCCGACGCCTCGGCCGAGTTGTATGACCCCAAGACCGGAGCTTTCAGCGCGACAGGGTCGATGGCCAAGGCTCGCTATCTCCACACCGCGACGTTGCTTTCCGACGGCCGCGTTCTCATCGCCGGAGGCCAGGACGGTAACGGCGGTCTCGCCTCGACCGAGTTGTATGACCCCAAGACCGGAGCCTTCAGCTCGACAGGGTCAATGGCCACGGCTCGCGATTCCCACACCGCGACGCTGCTCTCCGACGGCCGCGTTCTGATCGCCGGAGGGAAGGACGATAACGGCGCCGACGCCTCGGCCGAGTTGTATGACCCCAAGACCGGAGCTTTCAGCGCGACAGGGTCGATGACCACGGCTCGTTATGGCCACACCGCGACGTTGCTTTCCGACGGCCGCGTTCTCATCGCCGGAGGGGTGAACAGTAGCGGCAGCACTTTCGCTCGCGTCGCCTCGGCCGAGGTGTATGACCCCAAGACCGGAGCCTTCAGCGCGACAGGGTCGATGGCCACGGCTCGCTTTGGCCACACCGCGACGTTGCTTTCCGACGGCCGCGTTCTCATCGCCGGAGGGGAGAACGGTAACGGCTACGTCGTCGCCTCGGCCGAGTTGTATGACCCTAAGACCGGAGCCTTCAGCGCGACAGGGTCGATGGCCACGGCTCGCGATTCCCACACCGCGACGCTGCTCTCCGACGGCCGCGTTCTGATCGCCGGAGGGAAGAACGATAACGGCGCCGTCCTCGCCTCGGCCGAGTTGTATGACCCTAAGACCGGAGCCTTCAGCGCGACAGGGTCGATGGCCACGAGTCGCGGATACCACACCGCGACGTTGTTGCCCGACGGCCGCGTTCTCATCGCCGGAGGGGTGACCGGTAGCGGCATCGTTGCCTCGGCCGAGTTGTATGACCCCAAGACCGGAACCTTCAGCGCGACAGGGTCGATGTGACCACGGGTCGCTATGGGCACACCGCGACGTTGCTCTCCGACGGCCGCGTTCTGATCGCAGGAGGCAGTCGTAGCGGCGGCTTAAGCGCTTACGACGCCACCTCCTCCGCGGAGATATACACCCCATGACTGAGCGTTTCACCCTCCTGACCGAGCTAGGCCGTGGCGGCATGGGCGTCGTCTGGAAAGCCCGCGACGAGCAGACCGGGCAGATAGTCGCGCTCAAGGTCATGCGCGAGATCTACGCCGAGGATGCGGACTACGTCGCCCGGTTCGAGCGAGAGCTGGAACTTGCCAAGCGGATCAATTCGGTCCATGTCGTCAAGGTCCTGGGATTTGGCGTTCGCCAGAAGATGCCGTATCTGGCGCTCGAATACGTCGACGGCCCTTCGCTCCACGACGCCCTGGCTCGTCACGGCCCATATTCCTGGCCGGAGGCACGGACCCTCCTGGTGCAGCTGACACAGGGTCTGGCAGATGCCCACGCGGCCGGCGTCATCCACCGCGACGTGAAGCCGTCCAACGTCCTGATCGGCCCGGACGGCGTGGCCAAGCTGACGGACTTTGGCATTGCCCGCGGGCTGGACACGACGCGAATGACCGCGACCAGCACCATGATCGGCACGCCGGCCTACCTCGCGCCCGAAGGCCCCAAGGACGCCCGATCGGACCTCTACAGCCTCGGCATCATCGGCTATCAGCTCCTGACTGGCGCACCGCCCTTCGTGGGCCAAACCTACCAGGAAGTCCTGCTGGCCCATATTCGAGACGAACCGGACCTGGGCCGTCTGCCCGCCGAAACGCGCGCCATCATTTCCTGGCTGCTGGCCAAGGAACCCGCCAAGCGCGCCCGAAACGCCTGGGAAGTTATCCCCGTGCTGGAAGGCCGGCTGTTTCTGATGGCACCCGCTCCACAGGCAGCGCCAAAGGCCGCCGCCGTTGCGGCATCGACGGCACCGATCTCCAAGCCCGCAGCAATTTCGGCTCGCCCGGAGCCGGCGGTCGTGGCGCCCGTGCCCCGCCCGGCACGCTCGGTGGCCAGGGCCGGCGCGTCGCCGGAAACGGGACGAACCGGCGCGACTCGGGCGACTGCGGGTGATTGGGTACTGGTCTCGGCGCCCCAGGCGGCGGGATACAAGATCGAACGCCGGGCCTGGCACACCGCCTCAGTCCTTGACGACGGATGGGTGTTGTTGACCGGCGGCCGCTCCGATGGCCAGCTCTCATCCGCGGTGCTCTTTCATCCGGGCAGAGGGTCGCTTGGCCGAACCATGTTCATGAACTCACCGCGCCAGGACCACACCGCGGTCACCCTCGATGACGGCTCCGTCCTCGTTTGCGGCGGCACCGATGAGGATGCGCTCGCAGCGGCAGAAGTCTTCGACGTCGAGGCCGGCGTCTTTGTAAACGTCGGGTCGATGACAACAAAGCGCCAGCTTCACACGACCACGCTGATGCCCGGGGGGCTGGCATTGGTGACGGGTGGCTGGGACGGGCGACGGTCCCTGTCGACTTGCGACGCGTACGAGCCGATCAGCCGACGATTCCATCGCATCGCCGCGATGTCGGAAGGGCGCGACAGCCATACCGCTACCCTTCTCAGGAACGAAATGATCCTGGTGGCGGGGGGAGAGCACAACGGTGCGCCCACGCGCACTTGCGAGATCTACGACCCGGCCGTCGCCGCATTCGAACGCGTGGGGCCGATGTCTGTGCCGCGGACTGGCCACACGGCAACGCTGCTCGCCGATGGGACCTGTCTTATCATCGGCGGTGAGTCTCTGAGATCCGCGGAATGTTTCGATCGCAGATCGGGCACCTTCACGAGCGTGGGACCGATGCGCGTGGCGCGGGAAGGACATACCGCCACGCTTCTGGAGAACGGCCTGGTGATGATCGTCGGCGGCGCTAACGACACCGGCGCATTGATCTCCGTGGAGGCTTTCGATCCGGCGGACGGCACTATCGGCTACGCCGGGCGGCTCAAGACCGCCCGGGTCGATCACACGGCGTCGCTCCTTCCAGATGGTCGGGTCCTTATCGCTGGAGGCCTGGGCTCGAACGGCACGCCACTGGATTCGATTGAGATCCTCTCCCTCGAGACCGTCGGATGACCGAACGCTTCGAACTCCTAGAGCAGGCCGGACGCGGCGCCATGGGCGTCGTGTGGAAGGCGCGCGACAACGAGCGCGGCAAGATCGTGGCCATCAAGATGCTGCGCGATCTCCACGCCGACGACCCCGAATACGTGGAGCGGTTCGCTCGCGAGGTGGACCTGGCTCAGTCGGTTCGTTCGCCGCACGTGGTCAGGGTTCGCGGCTATGGCGCAAAAGCGGGAGTTCCGTTCCTCGTTCTTGAGTTCGTGGCCGGCCGGTCCCTCCGGGCTCGCCTCGCCGAAGAGGGCGCTTTCCCGCCAGCGGAAGCTCGGGACTTGCTCGCCCAGATTGCCGAGGCGCTCGCGGCGGTGCATGCGGTCGGCATCGTCCACCGCGACGTCAAGGCGTCCAACGTTCTGATGACGGAGGACGGCGTCGCCAAGCTCACCGACTTCGGGATTGCCCGCGCAGGCGACCCGAAAGGCCCAACGAAGATCGGATCTCTCGTGGGCACGCCCGCCTACATGGCGCCCGAGGGTCCGATCGATGCCAGGTCCGACATCTACAGCCTGGGCGTCCTCTACTACGAACTCCTGGCCGGAGTCCTGCCATTTTCGAGCACCAACTACCAGGAGGTATTGCTGGCCCACGTCAGCACGCCGCCGGACCTGACTCGTATTCCCCCGAGCGAGCGGAAGCTCACCGGCTGGCTGATGGCGAAGAATTCCGCCGTGCGGCCACAGAGTGCGGATGCACTTCTGGCGGCTCTGCGCACGAGTGGAGCTTCGTCACTGGAGGCGGCCCCATCCGCGTCGGCCCTTGGTCATGAGCCAACGAACGAGCCCGAAAACCAGGCCGCTAAGACCCGGGCCAGCGCTTGGACGCCGCCTCCCGCCCCGACACCGACGGGCACGCCGGCTCCGACTCGGACGCCTACGCGCGGCCCCAGCCGCATTTCCGGTGGCTCACTCGGCACGCGATCGCCGCGACGATCCCGACCAGCCGAGCGGAAAGCAATGGGCGCGCTGGTTGCCCTGATCGTCCTCGCGGCCATCATGCTCGGCGCAATCGTCCTTGTGGCCTCCGGAACAACCGAAGCCGCGTCCGCTACCGCAGCGGCGACTGCTCCGCTGGTGTCAT
>OCZT010000905.1_pt1 | contig 30164 bp, 32 predicted proteins | sample 1539031 | NCBI WGS metagenome assembly OCZT01 (sample SAMEA3539308, study PRJEB22396) | soil metagenome | biome: tundra; feature: field; material: soil | place: USA | collected 2010-05 | depth 0.15 m | reverse complement strand
CCAGGCCGCTGGCGCTGGCGTGGAAGGAGATGCCGATGCTCCGCAGTGGCAGGTATACCTCGGGGGCGAGGATGAGCACCGTCAGCCCGGCCCGCAGACCGAGTCCGCCCCCCACCAGGCGGATGCCGATGGTGACCGCCAGCAGGGCGACGCCGAGGCTGGCCAGCAGCTCCAGGACCAGGGCGGAGAGAAAGGCGATCCGCAGGGTGGCCATCGTCTCCCGCCGGAACCGCGCCGAAACCTCGCGGATGCGCTCAACCTGCTCCGCCCCGCGGCTGAAGACCCGCAGCGTCGGCAGCCCCTGGAGGACGTCGAGGAAATGACCTCCGAGCAGTTCGAACGCGCGCCACCGCCGTTGCGTCCGGCGCTCCGCCATCCGTCCGATGATGACCATGAACAGTGGGATGAGAGGCACGGTCGCCGCCAGGATCAGGGCCGACACCCAGTCCACGGTGAGGACGTAGGCGATGGCCAGCAGGGGCACGGCGGCACCCACCAGCAGCTGGGGAACGAAGCCGGCGAAGTAGGCGTCGAGGCCGTCCAGTCCGCTGGTGAGGTTGGCCGCGGCCTCGCCGCTGCGCCTAGCGCCGATGACCATCGGACCCTGGGCCAGCGTGGCGCGGAGGCCCTCGATTCTCATCTCCGAGACGACGCCCGCGGCGCCGTGGTGGCCGATGCCCTCGGCCAGCCATACCAGCGCCGCCCGCAGTCCCACGACCGCGGCGAACGCCCCCAACGGCTCCGCCACCTGCGCCAGCCCGGCGCCCGCCTGGAAGACGTCGGTGATGATCGTCGCCAGCAGCACCGCCCCCGCGATCACGCAGAGACCCTGGAGCACTCCGCACGCGCCGACTGCGATCACCGTCCGGCGCGCCGCGCCCCCGCGCAGCAGCCGGGGGTCGATCCGGCTCACGTCCTGTCAGGCGACGGCTTGCGCGGCCTCAGGGGGGCGGGCAGATGGAACTCCTCAGCGGTCACCCGCTGGCGGAAGACCCAGTAGGTCCACGCCTGGTAGACGAGGACGATGGGGGTGAACACCAGCGCCACGATCGTCATCATGCCCAGCGTGTAGGAGGTCGAGGACGAGTTCCTGATCGTCAGGCTGAAGGCCGGGTCGGTGCTGGAGACAAGCACGTGCGGGTAGAGGTTGAGGAACAGGGTCAGCACCGCCAGGGCGATGGCGAGGCCGGTGCAGATGAAGGCCCAGCCGTTGAGCCGCGACGTCAGCAGCGGCCCGACCACGCCCAGGAGGACCAGCGCCGCCAGTGGCACCGGGCCCGGCACGATGCCGGTGTCGTTGGCGTTGACGGCGTTGACGAACGTCCAGGCCAGGAACACCAGCATCAGCCCCGCCACCGGCCACGACATCCGCCGGGCGATCTTCTGGGCGCGCTCCAGGGGCTCCCCGGTCAGCTTCAGCGTCAGGAAGACGGCGCCGTGGAGCAGGAACACGCCGGCCATGGCCACCCCTCCCAGGAGGGCGTAGGGGTTGAGCAGGTCGAGCAGCGTGCCGGTGTAGTCCTGGGCGGCGTTGATGGGGACCCCGTGGACGATGTTGGCGAAGGCGACGCCCCACAGGATCGCGGGAAGGGCGCTGGCCCCGAAGAGGATCCAGTCCCAGTTGGCGCGCCAGCGTCGGCCCTGGCGCTGGTTGCGGAACTCGAAGGCCACCCCCCGCAGGATCAGCGCCACCAGGACCAGGAAGAGCGCCAGGTAGAACCCGCTGAACAGGGTGGCGTACCAGACGGGGAAGGCGGCGAAGGTGGCCCCGCCGGCGGTCAACAGCCAGACCTCGTTGCCGTCCCAGACGGGGCCGATGGTCTTGATGACCATCCGCCGCTCCACCTCGCCGCGCCCGATCCACGGCAGCAGCATCCCGACCCCGAAATCGAAGCCCTCGAGGAAGAAGTACCCGATCCAGAGGATCGCGATGAGGCCGAACCAGACGACCTGCAGGACCTCAAGGCTCATACCATCACCACCACTACACGGTCTCCAGCGCCGCTTCGGAATCGTCCTCGATGAGCCCGCCGTGGTCCTCCGGGACGCCGCCCCGGATGATGCGCAGCATGAGGGTGGCGGTGATCACGGCGAGCACCCCGTAGATTGCGGTGAAGCCCACCAGCGTGACCGCTACCGAGAGCGCGTCAACGGTGTTCGAGGCGGCCCTGCTGGTCTGAAGCAGGCCGAAGACGACCCACGGCTGTCGGCCCATCTCCGTGAAGATCCAGCCCATCGCGTTGCCGATGAAGGGCAGCACCACGGCCGCCACCGCCGCCCGGGCGAACCAGCGCGACTGGCCCAGCCGCCCGGCCCGCCACAGCAGCAGGCCGATTAGGCCGACGAGGCCGCTCAACAACGCCGTCCCGACCATGATCCGGAAGGTCCAGTAGGTGATGGCGATGTTGGGCCGGTAGTCGCCGGGCCCGTAGCTCTGCTGGTACTGGGCCTGGACGTCGTTGATCCCGGCGACATAGCCGTTCCAGGTGTTGGTGGCCAGGACGCTCAGCATGTGCGGCACCGTGATGTTGAAGTGGTTGCGGTTCTGCGTCACGTCGCCCACCGCGAAGAGCGAGAACTCGGCCCCGTTGGCGCCATTCCACAGCGCTTCCGCGGCCGCCATCTTCATCGGTTGCTGCTGCGTGATGATCTGGGCCTGGGCGTGGCCGGTGAGGCCGACCGCGACCGCTCCCGCAAGCGTCAGCACCGCGCCGATGCGCGCCGTTCGGCCGAAAACCTCGTCGTCGGTGTGACGGCGCAGGTGCCAGCAGCCGACACCCAGCAGGATGGCCCCGGCGGTCAGCAGCGCGGCCACGATGGTGTGGGGGAAGGAGACCAGGAACGTCGGGTTGGTCAGGACCGTGCCGATGTCGCGCAGCTCGGCCCGGCCGGCGGCCTGGTTGACGACGTACCCGACGGGGTGCTGCATCCAGGCGTTGGCGGCGAGGATGAAGCTGGCCGAGATCCAGGTGCCGGCGGCGACCACCCAAATGGTGGCGGCGTGGAGCCTGGGGCTGAGCGTGTCCCAGGTGAACATCCAGACGCCGATGAAGGTGGACTCCAGGAAGAAGGCGATCAGCGCCTCCATCGCGAGCGGCGCCCCGAAGATGTCGCCGACGTACTTGGAGTAGAGCGACCAGTTCATGCCGAACTGGAATTCGAGGACGATACCGGTGACCACGCCCATCGCCATGTTGACCAGGAAGAGGGCGCCCCAGAACCGCGTCATCCGCTTCCAGGCGGGGTTCCCGGTCCGCACGTAAGCGGTCTCCATGGCCGCCACCGACACCGACAGCCCGAGCGTGATGGGCACGAAGATGAAGTGGTACAGGGTGGTGATGCCGAACTGCGCCCGGGCGAGATCCAGCGCGCTCACTGTTCTCGATTCCTATTCCCCAGCGTCCTCCGCTCAGGCATGGCCCCAAGGTAGCGGCCCTCAGCGGTCGTCCGTAGGGCCATTGGTCCCGCCGATGCACGGACTTTTCCCTGGGATGGTCAGCCCGTCGGTTGGCTCAGGCGATCGCTGAGGCGACCACCGGCGCGGGCTGAAGGGTGAAGTAGAAGGCCGCGCCCTCGCCCGGCGCCGACTCCGCCCAGACCCGGCCGCTGTGGCGGGTGACGATCCGCTCGACGATCGCGAGACCGGCGCCGAAGCCCTCGTACTCCTCGGCCCGGTGCAGCCGCTGGAAGACGCCGAAGAGCTTGTGCGCGTACTGGGGATCGAAGCCCGATTCCGCTGCGCTAGCGTTCCTGGATGACCTTCTCGCGACCGGGTCTCGAGTTGCCGCGATGTCCCGGACGAGAGGCGAAGGCGCGGTCCCGGCGGGATTGCCCTACTTCGAGCAATATCAGGAGACCAAGGGCGGCGGGCACTACCGCGCGTACATCGAGGGCCCGCCCGAGTTGGTGGAGTCGATCCTGACACGCGTCGGCTCTCTCCAACCCAAGAGCAATGTCGAGGCGCTCGAACCCGATCAACTGCAGAGCCGGCTGGTCGTCGACGGCATACGTGTTCGCGCTCACGACATCCGGCGACTGGTCGTTGTCAGGATGATCCTGCAGAGCGCCCCCGGGACCGATGGCTCGCGCCACTGGCTCGGGGCGCTTCTGGGGAGGTTCAACTGGGCGACCACGGATCCAATCGGGAACTACGCCGTCTGCCTGGACTACGTGGGCAACCAGGCGACGGCGCAGCTCATGGAGGACTCCCTGGGCTGGGAGATGTCGGCTGCCAACGCCCGCGCCCTGTGAGGTCTGCCGGCCGGCCAGGCGCGCCGGGGCTTCCCTCAGGGGGCCCGTCACACGGTTGCAGATGTGATCAGAGGTCAGCGCGCATGCCTGGGTGCATCCCGATCCGCTGAACGAGACCGTCAGCTGGCTGACGCCTTGCATGCCCCCGCCCTGCGCGGCGTGGTCGTCGGGGCATTTCCACAAGGACTCCTTTTGCATTGGGTGGACGAGGACGCTCGCGTCCGGGCGGGCGGCGCAATCGTGTCGAAGGCCTCAAGGTGGCGACGCACCGAGGCGCGGGCGCTGATGGCGGACTTGAATCGCCAGCGCTCTCGGATCCCGCTGGTGCTCATGGCGGTTGACGGTGGTTTCTCGGCTTGGGCACTGCGAACCGTCGTCCGGCGTGGCACGACCTTAATCGGAGCCGATCTGTTGATGTGGCGCAACCCTCGCACAGCTTTGGCGCAAGAGCGCCAGCAGGCGGCTCCAGACCGCCGAACGACTTAACTATGTAATGCCTTTCGCCCTCAGATTAGCTCGTAATTTCATACCCAAACTTGCACGGGCGTGTTTACGGATACTCGTCCACTCCAGACGATGGGCTCCGCGCACCTGCGAGCGCTGTGGATCGCCGGCCAAGCTCCACGTCAGCGAGCTCCGGGTGTACCGCACCCTCTGCTCGCGCTGCGCGGCGTCAACCGGCGATGTCCCCGCCTAGAAGGAGTCGATGAAGCGCTGGCATGCTGACTCGGAAGGGAACGAGCCCCTTGGTGGGTCGATGGCGCATGACTGACAACGACGTGCCGCGCATCATCATCGAGCGACTCGAGGACGAGACGCGGGCGGCCCTTGAGAGATCCCGCCAGGCCTGCATGGTCTGGGACCTCCATCACCTCGAGTGCGATCTCTGCTCGACGGTGGCGGATGGAGCTTCGAGGCAATGCGCTATCGGACGCGTTCTCCGCAAGGCCGAACAAAGTTCGCGGTTCGACGTTTCGATCGCGGGAGAGGATCTCTTCCGCATTTCCGGCCGAACACGAGCCAACGAAATCCTCAGAGAACCCCATCGGCTGCGTGGCGATGCCTCGGCCCTGGAGCGGCTGCTAGGAACACTCCTGCGTGAGTACGGGCACGCTGACGTTGCGTGGAGAGGCCACCATCAAGGCTGCCCCGACTGCACCGTCGCGGGAGAGCGCAACCGTGACCGTTGTGACGCAGGTAAGGGGCTGAGCGTGCGGCTTGCGCTGCTCAAGCGCGCGTCGGACGCGGTTGGCGGCGTGCTCGCGTCAGCTCTCGGCGTGGAGTACCTGAACGCGATCGCCGGGAACCTGGACCGTCGGCGTCGGGGTTGAGCTCCTCTCCCGCGTTGTGCCGTGGGACTGAATCTCACCAGCCTGGAGAAAAACTGTCCACCGAAGCGGGGTAGGTCCACGGGGACGATCGCTTTACGCTCTGGGTCCACGCCCGCGAGTCTATGCAGCGTCTTCGCCGACCCCCAGGCGAGCGTGATGTCACCTGAGTAGACAACCCCCTCGCGGTTGCGCCCGCCGTTTCAGGGCACAAGGATTAACCTCAATGCGGGCGCTGGCGCGACAAGGAAGGTTCGAAAGGGGCCCCCTAAATGGTGTTGGGTTCGCTGCCGCCGGCGAGATGGCCGGTTGGCTGGTGCCGGGATCTCGTCAGTTGACCGCGTCCATGAGCGACACCTCGTCGTAGTGGACGTACTCAGAAACCATATCGAGCGTCGTGTGCCCGAGGAGCCGCTGTACCGCGAATGCGGGGATGCCCGCCTGAATTGCCCTGGTGCCGTAGCTATGCCGGAAGCGATGCGGGTTGCACTCGACGCCGGTAGCCTGCTCGAGGCGCCGGAGGATCGAGCGCAGGCCGCTAGCCGACAGCGGTTGATAGTCCTCCCCTTCCTTGACCGCCGTTAGGAACAGCGCCCGCGAGGACGTGTCCGACGGCCGGTCGCGGTGCAGGTAGTCGCGGGTTGCCTTGGTCAGCGCCGTCACCATCCTTTTGCTATCCAAGGGCACCATGCGGTCCTTACGACCCTTGCCGAGCCGGACGTGGACAATGTCACCGTCGGGGCCGCTGATGATGTCGTCGACCGCCAAGGCGAGCAACTCGGCGCGGCGCAGGCCAGTGCCCATGAGGAACTTGATGATGAATCGGTCCCGGGGGGTTCGGGCCGCCGCGACTAGCTCCGCCTCGTCGTCCCGGCTGATGACCCCCGGCGCCCTCTTCGCCTGCTTGGGCGCTGACACCTCCAAGACGCCGCGGTCTTCCGCCATCCCCCGCGACAGGCAAAAGCGCGCGAAGTTCTTCAGCGTCGCGTGGTACTGATGCACCGAGCCCTCCGCGAGCCCCGAAGCCTGTAGCTCCGACTCGAAGTCGCGGAGCGCCTGGTCGGTCAGGCCGCTCGCCGTGGTGATCCCGGCATCGTCGAGGTATGCACGGACGCGCGGTCCGGCGAGCAGCGAGCGGTATAACTCCAAGGTGCTGGGGCTCAGCCCCATCCGCTTTTTTTCGCGGAGGAAAGCCTCTACGGCATCGTCCCAGGTCGTCCTGACCCCGGTGGCGCCGTTGACCTTGTCCAGCTGAACCGGCATCTTCCGGCCCCTGACTGTGGGCTGTGGCATTGGTGGCCTCCGGGTGATTGAGGCCATATCTTACCATGGAAGCGGTCAGGTGACCGCTTTTCACCCTAGTATTTCAACCCCGGTTAGACAGCGTCTTAGAGAGTAAAGCGGTCAGATTCATATTCAAATGAAGGGTGGTCGGCGAGACAGGATTTGAACCTGCGACCCCCAGTCCCCCAGACTGGTGCGCTACCGAGCTGCGCCACTCGCCGCCCGGGTGGATTCTACCCGAGGGCCGTTCCCGCGCCGCCGTCAGCTGAGGCCCAACCCCTCGCTCTCGCTGCGCCCGGTCCGCTGCATCAGACGGATGGCGACGTGCATGGGGTCGGCCTTCTCGAAGAGGATCTCGGCGACGGCCTCTGTGATCGGCAGCTCCACGTTCATCTGCTTGCCGAGGCGGAGAGCCTCGCGGGTGGTGTTGACCCCCTCGGCCACCATCGTCATGTTCGACTCCAGCTCCTCGAGCGTCTTGCCGGCGCCGATGCCGATGCCAAGCTGGCGGTTGCGGCTGTACGGTGAGGAGCAGGTGACGACGAGGTCGCCAAGCCCGGTCAGCCCGGAGAACGTGCGGGCCCGCGCCCCCATCGCCACCCCGAGACGGGTCATCTCCACCAGCCCTCGGGTAATGATCGCGGCCTTGGCGTTGTCGCCCGCCTCCAGCCCGTCGCAGATGCCGGTGCCGATGGCGATCACGTTCTTGATGGCGCCGCCGACCTCGACCCCGACGACGTCTTCGTTGGTGTAGGCGCGCAGGCGCGGCCCCGAGATCCGGCCCTGCGCGGCGGCCGCCCGAGTCCCGTCCGCACAGGCGATGACGGTGGTGGCGGGCATGCCCTGGGCGACTTCACGGGCGATGTTGGGCCCCGAGATCGCTCCCACGACGGCACGGTCGCCAAGCGTTTCGGCCAGCACCTTCGACATCAGGCGCCCGCTCTCCGGGTCCAGGCCTTTGGCGGCGCTCAGCACCAGCGGCGGCTCGACTCCCTTCTTGGTCTGCGTGCGCAGGATCCCAGAGAGCGCCCTGGTCGTCGTCAGCATCGCCTTGGCGGGCACGGCCATGATCACGATGGGCACCTTGTAGACGGCGTCGGCCAGGTCGGCCGTGAAGAAGACCCCCTTGGGGATCTCGATGTCGCTCAGGTAGCGCGGGTTGTGGCGATTGGCCTCCATGGCGGCGACCTGCCCCGGATTGCGCGACCAGACGTACGTCTCCCCGCCGGAGCTCAGCGCGCAGGCAAGGGCTGTGCCCCAACTGCCAGCGCCGATGATGGCGACCCGGTTGCTGCTCACCTCACTCCCGTCGTCATTCGTCTTCCGCCCGTTTGCGAAGCAGGATCCGAAGCGGCACGCCCTCGAAGCCGAAGGCGTCTCGGATTTGATTCTCGAGGTAGCGCCGGTACGAGAAGTGACTCAGCTCCGGGTCGTTAACGAAGAGCACGATCGTGGGGGTGCGCTCTTTGCCCTGTGCGGCATAGAGGACTTTGAACTGTTTGCCTTTGCGGATCGGCGGCGGATGGTCCTCGACGGCGCGCCTAATGACCTTGTTCAGCGCCGCGGTGGGGATCCGCTTGCGGCGCGCTTCGTCGACCTTCACCGCCGCGGGCAGGATGTCGCTCACCCGCCGCCCCGTCTTGGCCGAGGCGTAAACGACCGGCACCCCCGGGATGAATTGGAAGTTGCGGTCGATCCTTCGACGCCACTCCTTGTCGTCGCGCTGCTCGATCTCGAGCAGGTCCCACTTGTTGATCACCACCACCACCCCCTTGCCATCATTCACGGCGTACCCGGTGATGTGCTGGTCCTGGGTCAGGACGCCCTCGGTGGCGTCGAGAACCACGACCGCGATGTCCGATCGCTCTAGGGCGCGGAAGCCTCGCAGCAGGCTGTAGTGCTCCACGCCCCCCTTGGTCACCCCCTTGCGCCGAATCCCCGCGGTGTCGACCAGGCGAACCACGCTGTCGTCGATGACGACCTCGGTGTCGACAGGGTCGCGGGTGGTGCCCGGGATCGAGGCCACCAGGCTCCGCTCATCGCCCAGGATGGCGTTGAGCAGCGACGATTTGCCGACATTCGGGCGTCCGATGATGCACACGGAGATCTCCGCCCCGGCGTCGGTGGGCATCTCCACCACCGGTGGCAGCGAGGCCACCACGCGATCCAGGAGGTCGCCGGTGCCGCTGCCCTGGATCGCTGAGATCGGCAGTGGCTCATCGAATCCGAGCGAGTAGAGCTCGTGCAGGTAGCCTGGATCCTTGGGGCTCTCGGCTTTGTTGGCGGCGAGGATGACCGGCCGGCGGCCTCGGCGGAGCATCTCCGCAACCTCCTCATCGGCGCCGGTCAGGCCGTCGCGGACGTCGACCAGGAAGATGATCGCGTCGGCCTCATCGATCGCGGCGGCGGTGCCGCGCTGCGTGTTCTCGACCAGCTCGCCCCGCGCCTGCCGGTCGAGCCCGGCGGTGTCCACAACGCTGAAGTCGCGCCCGCCCCAGTCGGTGGTGCCGTACAGCCGGTCACGGGTCAGGCCCGCCTCGGCGTCGACGATGGCCTGCTTGCGCCCAACCAGCCGGTTGAACAGCGTCGATTTGCCCACGTTGGGGCGGCCGACGATGGCGACCAGGGGCAACTGCGCACGCTCAGGGCTCACCCTCGAAGGCTAAGTCACCGCCGTGCCGTGGCGCACCTCGGCGCCGGCGGGACCCGACGCGGCCCACCTGCGGATGATGTAGCGTGACCGGCGATGCAGAACGTCGGCAACAGCTTCAGCCTTCCCTTCAAAAGCCAGAACTGGGCCAGCACCTTCGTTCTCGTGGGACTGATCGCATTGATCCCCATCGTTGGGTGGATCAACCTGCTGGGCTGGATGCTGGCGCTGGTCGACAACTATCGCGCTGGTAGAACCGACCTCCCGCCGGCAGGTTTCCAGTACATCGGACGGGGCGGTACCCTTTTCCTGGTCTTCTTGGTCTACGGGATCGTCATCGGGGCGATCCTCATCGGTCCCTTCATCCTGATCTTGGGCAGCGCCATCGCCAGCTCGGGGTCGAACTCGTCGAATTTCGGCAGCTCGACAGCCTTCAGCGGCGGACTCTTCACCTACATCGGTCTGATCCAGGTGTTCTCGCTGGCGATCTACCTCTTCTACCCGGCGGTGATCGTGGCCACCGAGCGCGGTGGCTTCGGCGGCGGGCTAAACATCGTCACCGTCTTTGGCCTTGCCTCGAAGAGCTGGAAGAACACCATCATCGCCGGGCTCCTGATCTACGTGGCCGGCTTTCTTGGCGGATTGGGGATCTATGCCTGCTGCGTCGGCATTCTTTTCAGCCTTCCCTACGGGTACGCGGTGATGGCCGGGGTGGTCCGCTATTACGAGGCCGAGTTCGAAGGCCCGATGGCGCCCGCGAGGTTGCCGCCTCCACCCCCGCCGCCGGCCCCGACGCCCTACGCGCCTACCTGATCGGCTCGGGTCCGAACTCCGGCGGGTCCTCCTGGCGCAACACAAAGGCGTTGACGTCGGCCTGGCTGCCGCTGTGGATGGCCATGATCACGTAGACGTATTCCGGCCAGGCGTGGTCGGCGTCGTATTGCGACGGCTGCGCGGGGTGGTCGGGATGGGTGTGCCAGAAGCCCACCACCTCGATACTGCGCTCACGGGCGTCCTTCTCCGCCTGCAGGATCTCTTTGGGGTCGAGGATGTATCGATCGCGGGCGCGGTTTTCGCGGAGGTTGGTGCCCTCGCGAACCTCGACCACCTCGACCTCGTCGCCGAAGCCACCGAGGAGGATGCCGCAGCCCTCGTTGGGGTAGGCCCTCTCCCCCAACGCGCGCATCTGCTCCCGCAGCTCGGCTGAGATCTTCATCGCCTTGGGCTAGGTGCGGTTGACGTAGAGGCCGCCAGATAGGTAGCGGTCGCCGCCGTCGGGGAAGATCATGACCACCACCCCGGAGTCGAGGCCCTCGGTGACTTTGGCCGCGCCCCAGAGTGCCGCGCCGCAGCTGTGTCCGACTAGGATCCCCTCGGTGCGGGCGAGGCGGCGAGCGAGGTCGTAGCCGTCCTCGGTCTCGACGTCGATTAGCACGTCGTGGACGCTCTCGTCGTAAATCCCCGGCCGGATTGCGGTGGGGATGTGCTTGAGCCCCTCGAGTCCGTGCCAGCCGCTGGACGGCTGTACCGCCACCACCGTGATCTCGGGGTTGTACTCGTGGAGGCGGCGGCCGGTACCAACGATGGTGCCGCTGGTGCCAAGCCCGGCCACGAGGTGGGTGATCCGCCCGCCGGTCTGGTCGAAGATCTCCGGCGCCGTGGTGGTGTAGTGCGCTAGCGGGTTGTTGGGGTTGTTGTACTGGTCGGGCATGTAGTAGCGACCGGGGTCGGCGGCCAGCATCTCCCTGGCCTTGATGATGGCGCCGTCAGATCCCTCGGCCGAGTCGGAGAATACGATCTCGCCGCCGTACGCCCGCACCACTTCGACCCGCTCTTTGCTGACGTTGCTGGGCATGACAAGGACCAGCTTGTAGTGCTTGGCCGAGGCCACCATCGCGTAGCCGATGCCGGTGTTGCCCGATGTTGAGTCGAGGATCACCTTGTCCTTGGTCAGCTCGCCGCTGCGCTCCGCTTCCTCGATCATGCGTTTGGCGGGGCGGTCTTTGACCGACCCACCGGGGTTGAACCATTCCGCCTTGGCCCAGAACTCCACGCCCGGATGTGTTTGGTCGAAGAGGTGGATCTGGATCAGCGGCGTATTGCCGACGCGGTCGAGGATGGTCCTGGCGACGCCGTCGTCCGCAGCGCGGCCGGAAGGAGCTGGACCAGGCGCCGGCTGACTCATTGCGAGGGCAAGTTTATCCGTGGCCCTCGTCAGGCAGGCTGAATTCCCTAGTGGACGACGTAGCGGACCAGCACGATCGTCACGGTGCCGATCAGTCCCAGGCCGATACCGTAGCCGACGATGCTCCTGGCCAGCACGCTGTATCGCCGCGGAAGGATGTTCATGATCGCCTTCCCGGTCAGGAAGCCGATCCCCACCGCCGCCACCGATGGGTGGTGGGCGAGGACGCCGTAGATGGCCACCAGGGCGAAGGCCGCAGTCTCGAAGAGCTGGAGCGCGGTATACGGGCCGATCAACTAGTCTTCGCGGCGGAAACCGTAGTCGAGCAGTCCGGCGGCGTCGGTGAAGATCAGCGGGTCGTCCATCTCCACGGTGACCAGGGTGTGGGAGCCTCGATGGGCGCCGCCCACGAATACCTGGCCCGCCGCGTCGGTGAGGCCGGTCTTGAAGCCAATCGCCCCCGGGTAGGTCCACAAGAGTTTGTCGAGGTTGGTCGGGAAGAACGCCTTGTGCTTGCTGCTGTACGGCAGCGTCTCCTGCTTGGTGGTCACCACCTGCTCCAGGACCGGGTAGTGCTGGTAGAGGTAGGCGGCGGTAAGCGCCAGGTCGTGTGCGCTGCTGTACTGGTTGGGGTCGTCGAGCCCCGAGGGATTGACGAAATGGGTATCAGTCAGGCCAAGCGCCGCGGCCTTCGTGTTCATGGCGCGGACGAAGGCCTCGCGGCCGCCGGCCATGGTGGTGACCGCCAGGGTCTCGGCGGCATCGTTGCCCGAGTCCAGCAGCAGGCCGTAGAGCAGCTCTTGCACCGACAGTTCCTCTCCCGCGCTCAGGCCCATGACATTGGGCTCGACCGTGGTGGCGGTATCGGGGACGACCACGGTGGCGTCTGGGCTGGCGTGGTCCAGCGCCACCATCGCCGTGGTCAGCTTGGTGGTGCTGGCCAGCGGCATCCTGGCGTGGGGCAGGCGACTGAAGAGGACGTGGCGGCTGTCGACATCGACCAGGACCACGGATTTTGCCTGCACCGCCGGTACTCCCACAGCCGGGTGGCTTGCGGCCCATCGGTAGTCCCACGAATAGGGTGGCGCCAGCAGGCTCTGGGCCGCCTCGTTGGGATCGGAGACGGCGAAGACCGGGATCTCGACCTGGGGGGCGCGGGCGCTCACGGCGGCGACACCGGTGGCGTGGATGTGGCTGGTAAGGTGCAGGTGGGTGGCCGTCCAAACCGCGCCTGCGAGTAGGGCCAGCGCAGTCAAGAGGACCAGGAGGTCGCGTCGCAGCGCACCACGACGGCGGCGCTGGACGTAGAGTTGACTTGCTGGCGTGAATGTGACGCGTGCCGCGGATCTGCGCTGGTACAAGCCGGCCCCCATCAAACCAGAGCCCTGGTGGGTTGTCAAACGCCCCTGAGGGGGCGCGACCCCATTAGAGTACCGGATGCGCTTTACTATGCTTCGACCACAGCAAGGAGGGAACCATGGCTGACGGAGATCTGATTGCCAAGCTTGGCAAGTGCCGCCTCTTTGAAGACCTGTCGAAGGCGGAGTTGAAGAAGGTCGCCGATCGTATGGCCGAGGACCATTTTCCCGGCAAGACGATGATCCTCAAGGAAGGCGAGGAGGGCATGGGCTTCTTCTTCGTAGTCCTGGATGGCAGCGCGACTGTGGTGCAGCACGGCAAAGAGGTCGCCGTCCTCAAGCAGGGCGACTTCTTCGGCGAGGTGACCTCTCTCAACGGCGGTCCCCGCACCGCCTCGGTCAAGACCAACGAGCCGCTCTGGGTGATGCGCTTGACTGACACCAACTTCCGGCCGTTCCTGGAGGAGTTCCCCAAGGTCACCTTCCGCATCCTGGAGCGAGTCCTAATGCGCTTCCAGGCGCTGGCGACCAACGCAGGCGCCTAGCCCGAACCTCCTGGCGGCCCGTTGGCCGTGATGAACGAAGCCGAGGAGGTCGAACTGGAAGCCCTGATGCGCCAGCGTCGCACCAGCGATTCGCGGCTCAACCGCGCGCTTGGAGAGCTGCTGGGCAGCGGACGCGGCGGCCAGGAGGTGCTGCTCGCCATCGATGAGGTCGAGGGCCTCCTCCGGAAGCTCGCCGCCCTCGTGGAACGGCTCTCGTGAGATCCGGCACGGTGCTAGTCGTCCGTCCGGGAAATGGCTCGACAACGTTGGAGCTTCTCCAGGATGGACTGAACTGAGGCGGACCACACGAAGGGTTCGGGGCTCTTGTTGTTGACGTGGATGTACTCGCGGATGGCTGCCACAAGCTCTGGAACGCTGCGCGAACGAACCGCGTCGGATGCGCTTGGTGGTGAGGGCGCTGAACCAGCACCTCGCCACCATCGGCAAGGACTCGGGCTTCCGCCTCGCCGCGGAGGCTGACATTGTCGTGCACGACGCCCAGTACAGCGAGCAGGAATACGTCGATCACAAAGGCTGGGGCCACTCCAGCATCGCCCAGGTGGTCACGCTGGCGCGGCGCTGCGCGGTGCGGTGCCTGGTGCTCTTCCACCACGACCCGTTCCCACACTGGCAGCGACTTGGAGGTCCTGTAGGCGGAGGCAAGGTGCTCTGGGGAGGCAAACGGGAGCGGCCCGGAACTGGCATTCGAGGGAATGGAGCTGGACCCGGCCTAGAGCACTCCCATCTTTACGAAGGCGAACGTGGTGACGACGCCCGCGGTCAGCAGGACCGCCCCGACGAGGCGGTGCGAGGCCTTGTCGTCGCCGTTGAGGATGGGGAACCAGTCACCGCGACCTTTGTAGAAGTCCGTGAGGTCGTCGGTGGCGCCGAAGATGTTGAGCAGCATCATCAAGCCGAAGATCCCCAGGATCAGCGGCCCGAGCATGAGGAACCAGGCTCCCATGCTCCCAGCCTAGGCCTACGCGGGCCAAATGTGTGCGCTTTTTGGCACATCCCAGCCCCTTTGCCGAACTAGGCCGGGCGGGTTCCCTGAAAGCGAAACGCATGGGGCGCCGACCGGATCACTCAGCCCTCGATATCCTTCGTCTGATGCCGATCTTTGACGCCAGCCTGCTTGCCTTCGCCGGGCTCGCCCTCCTGCTGGCCATGACGCCCGGGCCGGACATGGCCACCGTCACCCGCAACGGCCTCGCCTACGGGCGCCGCGGGGTGGTCCTGACGTCGATGGGGATTGGGACCGCGCTGGTGTGCTGGATTTGCGCCTCGGCATTCGGCGTCGCCGCCGTCTTCGCGGCCTCGGCGGTGTTGTTCACGATGGTCAAGCTAGCGGGTGCCGCTTACCTTGCCTACCTGGGGATCCGGTCGCTCCTCGACAGCCGCCACCCTCGCCCGTCGACCGATCTCTCCCGAGCTCGGCCTGCACCGGCTCGAAGGATCTATCGCACCGGGTTTCTCAGTGCCATGCTCAATCCCAAGCTCGGGGTCTTCTTCGTGACCCTGCTGCCCCAGTTCGTGCGCCCGGGCCAGCCGGTGTTGGCGCGTCTGCTTCTGTTGGGGGTGATCTTCAGCTGCATCGGCATGCTCTGGCTGGCGGTCTGGGGGTTGGCGGTGACCCGGGCTCGGGACGCCATCGACACCCCCCGGGTCCGGGTCTGGATGGAGCGTGTCAGCGGCGTGGTCCTGGTCGGGTTTGCCGCTCGGTTGGCGCTGGAGCGCGCCTGAACAGGAGAGCCCTGATCGCGGGATCTGCGACAGGGCTGCCGGAACGGGCGCCGCTTCGATCCTGCAGCTGCCCAACACCAGCGCCGCGTCACCTGCGGGTGGCCTCGGTGGCCTGGCTGATGGTGTTGGGAACCCTGGTGGCGGTGGCGGCCGGCGGCCGCGCGGTCGCCACGAGGCGGGAGCCCTAGGCCGAAGTGGCCTGCGCGGCGCGGGATCGCCGCCGGGCCCGGTCCGCCTGGCTGAGGAAGCGTTTGCGCAGCCTTATGCCTTTGGGCGTTACCTCCAGCAGCTCGTCGTCGCCGAGGAAGTCCAGGCACTGCTCCAGCGACATCTTGAGCGCAGGCGTCAGCCGCACCGAGATATCGGATGTCGACGACCGCACGTTGGTCTTCTGCTTTTCCTTGCAGACGTTGACGGCGATGTCCTCGCCCCGCTTGTTCAGCCCCACGATCATGCCTTCGTAGACCGGCTCGCCGGCCTCGATGAAGGTGATGCCCCGCTCCTGGGCGTTGGCGAGGCCGTAGGCGACGGCGACACCCGGCTGGGAGGCGGTGAGTACGCCGTTGCGCTGAGCGCTGAGCTCGCCTGCCCAGGGGCGATAGCCGAGCAGCAGCGACCCCATCACACCGTTGCCGGCGGTCAAGGTCAGGAAGGCGTTGCGGAACCCGATCAGGCCACGCGTGGGGATGGCGTACTCCAGGCGCACGCGGGCGTTGCCTTCATAACCGATCCCGATGGTGTCGCCACGGCGCTTCCCCAGCGCCTCGCTGACCGCGCCGACGTACTCCTCAGGGACATCCACGGTGAGGTGCTCGACGGGCTCCATCTTCTTTCCGTCGACCTCCTTGACGATCACCTCCGGGCGCGACACCGCGAACTCATAACCCTCCCGGCGCATGGTTTCGATGAGGACCGCGAGGTGCAGCTCGCCGCGGCCGCTGACCATGAACTCGTCGGCGGAGTCGGTCTCCTCGAAGCGCAGCCCGAGGTTGAGGTCGAGCTCTCGCAGAAGCCGGGCACGCAGCTGGCGCGACGTGCTGTACTGGCCCTCCCGGCCGGAGAAGGGCGAGTTGTTGACGCTGAAAGTCATCCGGACGGTGGGCTCCTCGATGCTGATCCGGGGCAGTGGGTCGGGGTAGTCGGGATCGGCGAGGGTGTCGCCGATGGCGACGTCGTCGAGCCCGGTTAGAACCACGATGTCCCCGGCGCGCGCGAGGTCGACCGCATCCATGCCCAGCCCGCGATGCAGCATCACCTTGGCCACCTTGCCGCGGATGGCACCGTCCTCCCGCAGTACCGCGACGGTGTCCCCGGGCCGAATCTCGCCGCGCGTGATCCGGCCCACCGCCAGCCTGCCGGTGTAATCATCCCAGCCCAGGTTGGCGACCAGCGCCTGGAAGCCGCCCTCCTCAAGCACCGGCGCGGGAACGTGGTGGATGATCGCCTCCAGCAGCGGCTCCAGGCTGTCCGTCATGCTCTCGGGCTCCAGCCCCGACTTCCCCTCGCTGGCGATGGCGTAGATGACCGGGATGTCCAGCTGGTCGGCGTTCTCCGCCAGCTCCAGGAAGAGGTCATGGGCGGCCTCGAGCACTTTCTTGGGATCGGCCAGCGGGCGGTCCAGCTTGTTGATCACCAGGATCGGTCGAAGCCCGACCTCAAAGGCCTTGCGGAGCACGAACCGGGTCTGCGGCATCGGGCCTTCGGCGGCGTCGATCAGGAGCAGACAGCCGTCGGCCATGTTGAGGACGCGCTCGACCTCGCCGCCGAAGTCGGCATGCCCGGGGGTGTCGATGATGTTGATCCACACGTCGCCATAGCGGATGGCGGTGTTCTTGGCCAGGATCGTGATGCCTTTCTCGCGCTCCAGGTCGCCCCGATCCATGATCAGCCGGCCCACCTCCTGGTTCTCCCTGAAGGTGTGGCTCTGCTTCAGCAGCGCGTCAACGAGGGTGGTCTTGCCGTGGTCGACGTGGGCGATGATGGCCAGGTTGCGGAGATCGTGGCGAATGCTTGAGGTCACCCCCAAGCATATGGCCCGGTAACGGCGGCCGTAACGGCATCCGTACCACCTGACATGGATGTATTCAGTGGCCTGGCGCGTCGAACCGGCGGTCAAGCCCAGGGCCGCCCTGACACCGATGCCGTTCCCCCTGATGGCTGTCGGCGAGTCGGTCAGCGGGCAGGTCGTGGTCACGCTGGCGGCGAACCAGTACCTGCCACTGGTCTGCCACCAGGTTCGACGCACTCCGTGCACTTGCATTTCGGGAACTGCCCCTGCACCGGGGTGCACATCATCGTGCTGGGGACGTTGGTGGCCGACAGCACGGGGTCCGGATCGATGTCGGCGACGCTATTCCGTCCCTGGAACGGTGACGGTCGGTTTGTGATCGTCTACGTGGGCCCCTCAGCTGGACCGCTGGCGGCTTGCGCACAGCTGGCTGGCTGACACTTCCGTCAGGCCAATCGGGCCTTCTCCAGGGGACCCCAGGCGATCGCCAACACGCTCACCAGGACCAGCGCCCCGCCGGCCAACTGGCTTGGCCCCAGCAGCTCGCCGAAGAACAGCGACGCCAGAATTGCCGTCGAAACCGGCTCCAGGGTGCTGATCAAAGAGGCCCGGCCCGGGTCGGTAAGGCGTAGCCCGGCCAGGAAGGCGCCGGCGCCGACGACGGTTGAGATAAGCGCCAGCCCGCCAACGGCCAGCCAGGCGGTCGCGTTGACCGGCGGGGCGTAGCTGCCGCTGGCGACGCCAAAGACCGCGTAAGCCACACCCGCTGAGATCGAGATCACGGCCGTCGCGAACCAGGGATCAACATCCTCAAGGACCCGCTTGCCGGTCAGGATGTAGGCGCTGTAGAACATGGCGGAGAGCAGGCCAAGCAGCACCCCCTCCAGCCGCAAGCCGCCACGGGGGCTGGCGACCAGGGTGGCGCCGGCAAGAGCCGCTGCCAGCGCTAACAGCCGCCGCCGGGTCAGCGGCACTCCGTAGATGGGACGGCTCAGTACCGTCACGATGACCGGGTAGGTGTACAGAAGGATGCTGGTCACCGCCGCGGGCACGTACCGAATGCTGTTGAAGTAGGCGGCGGCCTGGGCCGCATACCCGACGGCGCCCAGTAGCACCAGCATCAGCAACGTCCCCCACTTCGGCACCGCCGAACCCCGAAACAGGGCGATCACCACCAGGATCGCTCCCGCCAGCAGGAACCGCGTCGCCAGCAGGCTCTGCACGTTCATACCCTGGGCGTAGGCGAAGCGGCCGAATACGGGCAGGGCACCAAAAGAAACCGCCGAAATCACCAGCAGCAAGTCCGCCCGGGCCGGGTGATGGGCTGGCTTGTCCATACTTCTGATGCAGCATATGGGTCGAAGCATTATCGAGATCGACAGGCGGGCCTCCACCGGGTCGCGCGAGCGCCAGGCTGGGCCCATAGCGGCAGCCCGGGCCTGGGTTGCGGCTACCAGCGGCTACCAGCGGGGACTGGCGGCTATAACCGCGGTGGCCCTGGCCAGCCGGTTGGTTCTCCTCGGCTCCTGGCCACGGTTCTGGGGCGACGAAGCGTTCACCGCCGTCCAGGTGCGCAAACCCTTCTTTGACATGCTCGACGTGGTCCGCAGGGACAGTCACCCACCGCTGATCTACCTGTTGCAATCGGTCATCGGGGTGTTCTCGACGTCGCCGGGCGCGCTGCGACTGGTGTCAGCGCTGGCGGGAACAGCCGCGGTGCCCCTGGCGGCAGCCCTGGGCCGGCGGGTGGGAGGCGATCGGGCGGGGTTACTGGCGGCTGCGCTATTGGCGGCCTTCCCGGGCTTCGTGCTCTCATCACGGGACGCTCGCGGCTATTCGCTGGCAATGGCCCTCGTGCTGGCCGGCTCGCTGGCCCTCTGGCGCGCCGTCGAGAAACCCACGCGGCGCCGACTAGTCATCTACGGCACCTGCGTCGCGGGCGCCATCTACACCCACTATTTCGCGATCGTGGCCGTGACCGCGCAGGTGACGGTCGCCCTGTGGGTCTTCAGACCGCCGCGCGCCGCTGCTGTGCGCCTGCTAGCGTCGTTTGTCCTTGGCGGCCTGACATTGGTGCCCTGGCTGTTGGTGGCGACGGCCCAGTTCCAGCACGCCGGGGCCTCCTTCTGGGTGGCGCCGATCCACTTTGACACGCTGTTTACCGACCTCGCCACCCGCCTGGGCAAGACTTCCGGCGAGGAGCTGACCACGGTGGCCACCTGGGTGGGCGAGGCGGCGGTCATCCCGTTGTTAGTGGTGCTCTACCGGCGCGTCGATCCCGCGCGCCGCAAAGGCGTGGTCTTCCTGCTGCTCGGCTCCCTGGCGCCGACCGTGGCGGTACTGCTCATCAGCCTCTACAAGCCCGTCTACGACACCCGGTTTGTGCTCATTTTCTGGGGTCCTGGAGAGGCAGTCGTCGGGTCCAGCCTGGCGGCGCTGCGCCGGCCCCTGGTCGGCCCGGCCGTCTGCCTGGTGCTGGCGGTCGCGTCAGGATTCGGCCTGCTGCAAGCCCAACGCCCTGACTTCGACGCCGTGGTGGTGCCGCTCAACGGGCATGTTCAGCCAGGCGACCTGGTGGCCCTCAACGGCCCCGACCACTACTTTTCGATCGCCTACGCCGGCGACGCCGCCACCCAGAAGGCGCTGGTGGTGGTGGGCGACAACATCCCCTGGTATTTCGGCACCGCCGGCTACCCGCCCGGCACCCAGGTGCACGCGATCCCTGCAGTTAGGGGCCGGGTCTACGTCGTTAGCGACCAGGGGATGAGACTCCCTCCGGTCCCGGGCGGGTTCCTGCACCGGTCCCGGTCCTGTCATGACGGCATTTGCGTGGACGGGTTCAGCCGCTGATCGCACGAGCGAGGGACCGCGGGCTGTGGCTGTGGCTGGCCCTGGTCGTGGTGCTGGCGCTCGCCGTCGCGGCGCGCATGGTCGCGCTGGCGTCGCAGCCCGGGGGCCTCTATCCCGACGAGGGCGCTGAGGCTCTCGATGCCTACAAGCTCCTGCACGTCCCCGGATTCCACCCCGTGTTCTTCCACGACGACGGCGGTCGCGAGGCCCTCTACGCCTACCTGGTCGCGGGCGCCTTCAAGGTCGGCGGGGAGACGGTGCTGGTGCTCCGGACGGTTTCGGCGACTATCGGCATCCTCGCGGTGGCCGCCCTCTACCCTGCCCTGCGCCGGTTCGGGCGGGGCGCCGCGCTAGCGGGGATGGCGTGGGCGGCGGGCGCGCTCTGGCTGATCTGCATCTCGCGCGACGGGATGCGCAACATCCTGGTAGCGCTCTTGGCCACGATGTTGCTGTGGGCGCTGATCCACTGGGCCGACCGGCCGGGGCGGGGCTCGGCCCTGATCGCGGGGGCCGTCGCGGGCGCCGGTCTGTGGACCTATCAGCCGATGAAGCTGACCCCGCTCCTGGTTGCGCTGTGGCTGCTTTGGATCAGGCACCGACAGCGGGATCGCTACCAGGAGTTGAAGGCTGGGCTGGGTTGGTTTGCGCTGGCCTTCGTGGTCGTCGCCGCGCCGATGCTGCTGACAGCGGTCTTCGACCCGGTCAACTACTTTGGCCGGGTGGCCGGGGTGTCGCCCCTCAACCCCACCAACTCCGACATCAGCGTCTTCACTCACACGCTGCGGACGCTGGGGATGTTCGTGGTCACCGGGGATCCCAACGCCCGCCACGATGTCAGCGCGTTGCCGCTGCTGGGCTGGCCGCTTTTCCTGCTCGCCGGCACCGGCGCCTGGCGCGCCTGGCACGATCGCGATGACACCGCCCACGCGCTCCTGTTGATCGCCTTCCCGGTTTTCCTGCTGCCGCCCCTGCTGGCCGTCGACGGCGGGGTCCCACACTTCCTGCGCAGCATCGCGCTCGCGCCGGTCCTGGCAGGCCTGATCGGCCTGGGCGCGGTTGAGCTCTTCGGCCTCGCTCGCAGCCGCATCCACGCTCCCTGGATTGAGCCTGTCACCGCGGGCGCGTTGACCCTCCTCTTCGCGGGATTGGGCGCTGGCAGCGTGGCAGCGTACTTTTCCCGGCCGGTCAGCGACCGCTACCAGGCCTATTCCTACGACGTGGTCGCGCTGGCGCAGGCCGCCACGCCCGTCGACGCGGTGGTGATCGACGACTACAACCGTATCGACGTCGAATTCCTCACCGATGCCGCGTTCGGCGATGCCTCGCGGCGGCCGGGGATTTTCACTTCCGGATCGCGGATTGGCGATCCTGCCCGCTACACCGAAGTCCTTGCTCTCAGCCGTGGTGACCTCAGCGCCGCTCTAGGTCCGGCGGTCGCTGGGAGAGCCCGGGTCATGGCCCGGGCCCCCGACGGCCGCCCCGCGGTTTGGGGGGTTGCGCCTTAGGGTCGCCTAGCCCGCGAGCGATAGCGCGTTACGAACCTGCACCGCCGCGACCAGGGCGCCCTCGATGTCGATGGCTCCGTTGATGTAGGCGTCCACCACCGAGAGCTCTCCCGAGGCGACCCGGCCCAGCGTCTCATCGCTGACTTTCAAGACGCAGTCGGCTTGCGCGGAGGCTCGCCAGGCTGCAGCGGGCTTTCAGCGCCCGCCCCCCACATGCTCAGGGTGTCGCCCGCGCGCAACTGCACCACCGGGCTGTCGTAGATCGGCGGTTCCAGGATTTCGCTGGGCCCATCGTTGAGCGAGAGCGTGTCACGGCCAGCGTGCAGCGCCTTGCGCCGCGTCCCCGGGATCAATTTTTGGAGCACCTCCTGGTAGCAGAAGATATGGCTCTCGGAGAACATCACCACGCAGCTGGCGCAGAAGAGCCGGTGCGCGTGCCGGCGCTCGTCGGGGACGCCCAGCGCCCGCGATGCCTCGAGACCATTCTTCTCGAGGTTGCGCAGCCAGCCATTCAGCGTGTGTGCGTAGTGGTCGGTGATGTTGTGAACGTCGATCACTTTTGCGTCGGTTCGGCGGTCGATCGCATGCGCGGTCGCCATCCAGCAGGTGATGGCCGAACGCAACCGGCGTCAGCCTAACAGGCCCCTGAGGGTGCGCATCGGTATCAACGCCGGCGAGATCTCAGTCGGACGCGATGATGTCCAGGGCTCGGCCGTGAACGCCGCCGCACGGATTGTCGACAAGGCGGGGCCCGACGAAATCCTGGTCTCGGAGACTGTCAAGCAACTGGGCGGCACCACCCCGGGCATCACTTACGTCGAGCGAGGCAGAGTGCGTCTGCGCGGCTTCGAAGATCACTGGCGCCTGTTCCAGGTGACCTGGACCGAAGCCGCGGCCACGGTTCCGGCGGTCCCCGCACGAACCGTGTTCGTCGGCCGCGAAAAAGAGCAGGCGATCCGGCAGCAGAAGCTGGAGCTGGCGCTCGGCGGCCAGGGTGGCCTGGTGATGATCGGCGGCGAGGCCGGGGTGGGCAAAACGCGCCTCAGCAAGGAGCTTGCGAATCGGGCGCCGAGGCGCTCGCCATCTACCAGGAGATGGGAATACCCCGCCACGCTGAATTGGTGGCGGGGCCTTAGAACTGGGCTCTAGCCGCCGCCTCGGGAAAGCCGGGCGGCGACCAGGGCGCGCAGAGTTTCGATCTCGCGTCCCACCGTATCCAGCTCACCCTTGATTCGATTGGCCTGACGAGCTGCCTTGTCGGCGGCTGCCTTGCCCTCTTCTCCTGGGAGCGCCGCGGGCGCCTCCTTGATGGTGCGCTTGAGTTGCTGGGCCAGGCGGTCATAGGTTGGCGTGAGCAGCTCGATCCGCCGCCGCAATGCCGAAACCTGTCCTGGCATCAGGACTTCATCCACTCCCCGGCTATTCACTGAACGTCGCTGGGCTCTGCTTCTGCTGCGGCTTCCTCAACGGCGGCCTCCTGGGCGGGAGCCTCCTCGGCGGGAGCCTCCTCGGCGGGAGCCTCCTCGGCCGCGGCTACGGGGGCTGCCTCAGCGGCTCCCTGGCTGACGCGGACCTGGGCGGCACGAGGACCCTTGGGGCTGTCCTCTACGTCGAATTCGACACGCTCGTTCCCACGCAGGGAGTCGAAGCTCTCAATGCTGCTGCGATGGAAGAAGTATTCCTTCCCGTCTTCGGCTGTGATGAAGCCGAAACCTCGGTCAGCGACGAGCTTTTTGATGGTTCCTGTGGTCATTTCTCGCTCCTCTTTCTCGAACTGGTCTGCGGGCCGGTGACAATTTGTCCGAGAAAGGCGAAGAGCACCGCAGGGGCCGCCCACGTTGGCGACACACTCAACCTTATACCCTTGTGAGGGCTCGGCAGAACATGGCCGCGTTGCGATAGGATCGCCAGGGCCCCTGCGGGTCGCCTTTGGCGCCCTCGCCTAGACAAGGCTTGGGTGCCACTCCTTCCACTTCAGGAGGACCCATTCTGGGCTTTCGCCTTGGCTTTCTGGCTGCCGCGGCTGCGATGCCGATGCTCTTCTCCCCCGCCGGAGTGGATGCCACCGGCGACATCGCCGCTCTGGCGGCGCAGCGCCAGGCGCTTCAGGCCCAGGCCGACGTCGTCCTCGGCAGCCGCGATTCCACGCTGACCCAACTCCTTCTAACGCAGGACCGGCTGGGCGCCCTGCGCGGACAGCTCGAGCGCAACGCTGTCGCCCTCGCTGACCTCGATCGCCAACAGGCCGATCTCCGCGCCGGAATCGCAACCACCCGGGCGCGCATCCAGAGCAAGAAAGACCTGCTCTCAGGCCTGGTTCGGAGCCAGTACAAGACCCGGGGCGACAGCAATCTCTCGCAGATCCTGTTCGACTCCTCCAACCTCAGCCAGGTTGTCGACCGGATCGTGGCAACCGAGGCCATCAGCAAGCGAGCTCACACCACCATCGATGAGCTCAAGAGCCAGGAAACCGCGCTCGCCGTCGAGTTGTCGGCGCTGACGACCAAGCAGGCCGAAGCCGGGCGCCTGCAGGCGGCGTTGACCCAGCAGAGAGGACAGGTCCAGGCTGTGGCCGCGGATTATCAGTCGCAGTTGAACTCACTTGACGCCAACGCCCATGCCCTGCTAGCGCAGATCAAGCAGGTCGACGCCGCCATCGTTGCCGCCAGCGCGCCACCCAGCGGTGGTAGCCGCTATTCGCAGCAGCAGATCATCTCCATCATTCGCACCGCGGCCTCAAGATACGGCGCCAACGGCGACCAGATGGTGCGGGTTGCCGGGTGTGAGTCCGGCCTCAACCCGCAGGCCTATGACCCCTACTCCGGCGCCTCCGGGCTCTTCCAGTTCATGCCTGGCACCTTCTACGGCCACGGCGGGCACGACATCTGGGACCCGACGGACCAGTCGAACGTGGCCGCCAATGTGTTCGCCCAGGGCCAGTCCGGCGCCTGGAGCTGCAAGTAAGCGGGCGGCGGGCGGAAGCAGCACCCGGCGGGTCCCCACAGGGGGCATCATTAATGGCACAACCAGGGAGGACTGAACCTTGACCCAGGCCGAAGCTCCGAGCACCTCCGTCACCCCTTCACCGTCATGGCGTGAGAAGGTCGATGCCGACCTGAATGCGCTCCAGGGGCGGGCCACCGACTGGGCCCGGCTCCCGCTTCGGCGCAAGATCGAGCTGCTAGAGGGCCTGCGGGAGCGCACCGCCGCCCAGGCCCAGCGATGGGTTGAGCTGGCCACGAAGGCCAAGGGCCTCAAGGTCGATTCGCCCCTCGCCGGCGAGGAGTGGACGTCAGGCCCGTGGGCGCTCCTGTACGGGGTCAACCGTCTCGTCGAGACCCTGGTGGGCATCGAGAAGACTGGCCAGGTCCACCTGCGTGCGGGCTCGGTGCGGACGCGTCCTGATGGGCAGTTGGTGGTGGAGGTCTTCCCCCAGAGCGTCCACGACAAGCTGCTCCTGAGCGGGATCCGGGCCGAAGTCTGGCTGGAGCCCGGGGTGACGGCCGGTAACCTGCAGCAGAACATGGCCGCGTTCTATCGACGCAAGGACCCCGAGGGGGTGGTGTCGCTGGTGCTGGGCGCTGGCAACGTGGCCTCGATCCAAGCGGATGACCAGCGAGCTTGGCAATGTCAGTCCCACCATCGTTGTTCCGGGGCCTTGGAGCGACGCCGACGTCAAGTTCCAGGCCGCTCACCTCGCCACCCAGAAGATGCACAACGGCGGATTCAACTGCATCGCCGCGCAGGTCGTGGTGCTACCGGAAGGCTGGGAGCAGGGCCCCAAACTGGTCGATGCTGTGGAGCAGATCCTTGGCGAAACGCCGAGGCGCAAGGCCTACTATCCCGGCGCCGGGGACCGTCAGCGCATCCTGGTCGCGCCGCATCCTGACGCATTCCTGGTCGATCAGACTGCCGACGACAACGTCCCCCGCACTGTCATCATCGGCCTCGACAGCGCCGCCAGCGACGAGGTCTGCTTCCAGGTCGAGGCCTTTGCCAGCGTGCTGGCCGTCACCAGCCTCCCTGGTGGCGACCCCGGGGACTACCTGGAGCGGGCGATCGAGTTTCGCCAACACCAGGCTTTGGGGAACCCTGGGCGCCAACATCCTGGTTCACCCCGCCACCATCAAGGCGCTCGGGTCCCGGTTCGAGGCGCCATCGTCAAGCTCCGCTACGGCTGTATCGCGATCAACTCCTGGACCGGCGCGGGATTCCTGCTGGCCCAAGCCAGCTGGGGCGCCTTCCCCGGCCACACCCCGGACGACATCCAAAGCGGAATCGGCGTGGTGCACAACTCGCTGCTGTTCGACCGGCCCAGAAGAGCGTCATCTACCAGCCGTTCTACCCCTACCCTCGCGGCCTGCTCCACGGCCAGATGGCGATGCTTCCCAAGCCACCCTGGTTCATCACCAACAAGCGCGCCGATCGCGTCGGCAAAGCCCTGGTGGCGTTCGAAGCCAACCCCAGCCCGCTGCGGCTGCCCGCCATCTTCTCGCAGGCGCTGAGGGGCTAGAACCCCCTCGAACACGCCTCGACGCGCGCACCGGCCGGCGTGGTCTAGGTGGGTGTGCCCGAGACCGTGACGCAGACGTGGAGCGCGCCGCCCCCCTTTAGGGCATAAGCAGTCGGCAGGGAATCGTCGACTGTGAATTCGTCGCTCTTGCCGGAGCCGCCGTCGGCCAGCTTGGCCGAGCGGGTTTTGAAGAAGTTCAGCCAGTAGCCGAATACAGCGCGGTAGGAGTGTTGGCTACGGAGCGGGAGGTCTGTGGTTTCACCACATAGTGGACAGGCGGACCGCGGGATGTCTCGGGACATAGTGGACACCTCTATGTGGGAGGTGCGCGATGGGTCTGGGACACTACGTGGTAGAGGCGATCGTTTCCGAGGGCAGAAGCCCCACCGAGCTGGCCAGACAGCACAGCATCTCCAGGAGTTGGATCTATGAGCTTCTCGGCCGCTACCGCCAGGGTGGCTTTGAGGCTTTAGAACCCCGCTCTAAAAGACCGTGGTCCTGCTCCCACCAGGTGGCGGCTGAGACCCAAGCCCTGATCCTCAAGCTGCGGGCCGACCTGACTGTCGCCGGCTTCGACGCGGGCGCCCACACCATCTCGTACCACCTGGCGGAGAAGGTGGAGAAGGTCCCTTCGGTCAGCACCATCTGGCGGATCCTGAGCCGCCATGGGCTCATCACCCCAGAGCCCCACAAGCGCCCCAAGTCCTCCTTCATCCGCTTCCAGGCGGAGCTGCCCAACGAAATGTGGCAGATGGACGCCACTCACTGGCAGCTGGCCGACGGTCAGGACGTCGAGATCCTCAACCTCGAGGATGACCACTCCCGCTTCTTCCTGGCCTCGGTGGCCTTCCCTACCGTCAAGGCCGCCGACGTCGTCCAGGTCTTCCACGAAGCCGGGCAGCAATACGACTACCCCGCTTCCTGCCTCTCCGACAACGGCGCCGTCTTCAGCGGCCGCTCGCGCAAGGGCAAGGTCCTGCTGGAGTCGGAGCTTGAGCGGCTGGGCATCCAGGGCAAGCACTCTACCCCCTACCACCCCCAGACCTGCGGCAAGGTGGAGCGCCTCCACCAGACGCTGAAGAAGTTCCTCGCCCAGCAGGCCCCGGCTAAATCGCTGGCCCACCTGCAGCTCCAGCTGGACACCTTCCGTACCTACTACAACAACGTCCGTCCCTCACCGGGCGCTGAACAAGAAGACACCGCTCTACGCCTTCAGCGCCCGCCTCAAGGCCAGACCCCAAGCCCCGCAGGTGCCTACTCATTTCCGGGTCCGGCACGACCGCGTCGACTCCAGCGGCCGGGTCACCCTGCGTTACCTCAGCCGGCTGCACCACATCGCTGTTGGCCGCGCCTACAAGAACCAGCGGGTCCGCCTCCTCGTCGCCGATGCCGAGGTGCACATCGTCGACACTGACGGCGTCTTACTGCGTCAGCTCACCCTCGATCCCACTCGCGACTACCAGCCGCTCGGAACCTCTACAGTTGTCCGCGATGTCTTGAGACAGGTGTCCGGGATGTCCTGAGACAAGAGACTACGGAGCGGGAGGGATTCGAACCCTCAGCAGCGAATTACCGCGCCAAGATCGCCTAGTGCAGGTCAGGCGGGCGCACAGAGTGTGTCGTTTTGTGTCGTTTTGTATTCGTCTCGGGTTGATCGTTTCGTATACGGCTCGGGTTGCCCCCTAGATCGACTCAGAAGGACCACGATCGCCGACCAGTTGACCCCCAACCCGCCGTCAGCGGGGCGCTCCGTTTACGAGACGCTGGCCACAGCGAGAGACTTGAGGGCGGCACGGCGCTCAAGGTGCAACGTTTTGCCCTGTTTTGTATTCGGCTCGGGTTGAACCTCGACACGGTTGATGCCCCAAATCGCCCTCAGCCGGGGACACCTTCGGACGTGGACGGTGAGATCGGCTGAACTGGAGCCGTGGTGTCCGAGGCCATGTCACACCCAGGTGCGCTCACTCGAACTCGGCCCGATCTTGATCCTAGACCTCGTCAAGGTGACATATTGAGACATCTGGGAGGTGGCGCTGGTACGTCCACACGTCTTATAAGGAGTTGATATGCAGCGACCCTACCGTGCCCCTGGAATCGGTTGGATACTGGCGCTCGCGGTGTTGGTCTTTACCGCGCTCGCGCTGGTGGGCGTCGTCAACATGACTCCCAAACTGGAGTTGCTGATGATCGCCGGCGTGGCTTTGGCGATTCTCCTATAAGCCGGTCCACGAATGAGTCAGGAGTCTTCGGCAACCTACCGGCCTTCGGGCTGGGTGTGTCGTGGACAGCGTTGAGCCTTGCGCTCGGCAGGTTGACGGAACCCTAGTTTTGGGCCTCCGCTACGGCCATCGCCTGACCTATCTGATCACCCAAACCCCGGCGAGGCCCCAGGCCTTCACGCAAGCAGTGGCAGACAACCGAAATCTCGGGCCCGCTTCGGACCAGCGGACGGATGAAGGATGGCAGGAATGGAGTGGCCCGTAGCCCACTCAAAATGTCCGTGCTATTACGACTAGAGCCTCAGCATCCAAGCGCAGGAGAACTTCCGCCGCCCCACCGGTCGCGTGATCAACCCCACGCCGACTGAGTTCCGCATCGGTCACGATAGCCAGCCTTCTCGGTGCGCCGGCTACTTGGCGAGCAGCCCCGCCACGACGTTGATCGTCATGGCCACGACGGCCACCCCGAAAAGGTAGGACAGCAACGCGTGACGCAGGGCGGTCATGCGGATCGCTTTGGCGGTTAGGTCGGTGTCGGAGACCTGGTAAGTCATGCCGATGGTCAGCGCCACGTAAGCGAAATCGCCAAAGTCCGGACGCTCGTCAACGTGGAAGTCGATGCCGCCGCCGCCGGAGTAGTACAGCCTCGCGTAGCGCAGCGGAAAGACGGTGTGGACGGACGCCCATGAGAACACCACGCTGACGACCGCAACGGCGAGGATGATCACGTGCGCTGGTCCTGTCTCGGCTGCAGCCTTGAGGAGGGCGAACCCGACTCCGACGAGACTGGCGACACTGGCCGCGATCAGGACGAGGTCCGCGGCGGTCCGGGAGTCGTCCTCGCGTGTGGCAAGCGCCTCGGTTGTAGCGCTGTCCTTGCCCCGGACCGCCAGCCATACGACGACGACGAACGCAAGGGCTGTTGCGTCCCACCCGCCGAGGACGCTGACCTGCCAGGGGGTGAAGGTGACAAGGCCGGCGAACACGCCTAGCCCGACCACGACGCAGGCGGCAAGGCGGGTCTGGGCTTTCATCTAGGTGCGCTCTCCTCCAACCTGCGAGTCAAGCACCACGAGGGCGACGAGGCAATTATCAGCGATCTCTTTAGGCTTTGACATGAGGGTCACCGAGTCTCTCCCTCCCATAGGTGCGGCCTGAGCAGCCATGCCCACGGAGCCGGCCAATCGATCGACGGTATTCTGTTCGGTGTCAGAAAAACGGCCGCGCCGTCGCGTCCGGCTGCGCTGGGAGCGTCAATATATTCCTGATGCGCCGTGTGACTATGGGATATCAAGTCGAGGTAGGAGTTGATGTCGCCGTCCATGTAGCTGGGAGATTTCCAGCCGAGAATCAGGTAAGAGTTGCACTCCAAATCGGCTGTCAAACGCGCCCAGAACTGACGCCTAGAATACCTTGTTTTATATACAAAAATGGAGCGGGAGACGGGGATCGAACCCGCGACTGCAACCTTGGGAAAAATGGACTCCTAATTCGAATACGAATCGACGATTTTGGTCGCGTCGACCACAACATTTTGACTTTCTTTCGTTTTGTTGCAGGTCGACGGCGAAACCCAAGGTGTGTTTAGGAAGTCTCCACCACGTCTACGCGAGGGCCGCTTGGAATGGGATGGCTTTTGCCCCCCTTCAGCGTATCTCCTCCGCTCAGCCCGCTGGCCGGCTCGTCTATTGATCAGTTCCGACTGCCTCTGCCTGCGGAGGCTAC
>OCZT010000903.1_pt1 | contig 30174 bp, 21 predicted proteins | sample 1539031 | NCBI WGS metagenome assembly OCZT01 (sample SAMEA3539308, study PRJEB22396) | soil metagenome | biome: tundra; feature: field; material: soil | place: USA | collected 2010-05 | depth 0.15 m | reverse complement strand
CCATGCCGACACCGCAGTTGGGGTGGCAGCCGCAGCTCAGGGCGCCCCAGTCTTTGTCGGGGCCGTGAACCAGATCGGCCCAATCGGAGAAGGTGCTCATGAACGAAATGGGGAACCAGTCGCGAACGGGCTCGCCCAGTCCGGTCTGGCTCTTCACGTCGTGCGCAAGATGAGAGAGCGTGTAGCGCTGCGCCTGACGGCGCTCATCGGTGATGGCTTCGTCGCGTCCGGTGAACGATACCGGCTGGAACGAGAGGAAGGAAATGCGCTTCGGGTTATCGAGCGCGAATTGGATGATGCGTCCGACCTGCTCGTTGTTGAGGTCATTCACGATGGTGACGACGGGCACAATGTCCACGCCTGCGTTGTACAGGTTCTCAATCGCCTGCAACTTCACGTCGAAAAGATTACCGACCAGACGATGCGAGTTGGCGGCATTGCCGATGCCGTCGAACTGCAAGTACGCATAGCGCAGGCCGGCTTCAAAGGCCTGCTTGGCAAACTCGGGACTCTTCGCGAACTCGATGCCGTTGGTCGCAGCTTGCACGCTGTTGTAGCCGACCTTGCGCGCGTAAGCGACCGCGTCCAGGAAGTAAGGCGACAGCGTAGGCTCGCCGCCGGAGAACTGTACCGACATCTGGCGGCGCGGCTTGATGGTGATGGCGTTGTCGAGCATCGTCTTGATCTCGTCCCACGTCAACTCATGGACGAAGCCAACCTGGTTGGCGTCCATGAAGCAGGGATCGCACATCATGTTGCAGCGGTTGGTCAGGTCGATGGTCAGCACCGATCCGCGGCCGTGCAGCACGGTGCTGCTGCCGTGATGATGCAGCTTCTCGTCGTTGTGGGCGCGGATGTCGCGGCCCGGGAAAACTTCTTCAAGGTGCTTGAAGAATGCGGTGTCCATGGCCATCACGTCTTCGAAGTGGCCATGGATGGGGCAGTCCTTCACCATCAGGATCTTGCCGTCGCGCTCGATGATCTGCGCCTTGATCTCGCCGGCCTTCTCGTTCATGAGAACTTCGAGCGGCAGTTTGCCGTCGATGATCTCCTGGCGGATTTGCGGAACGCACTTGGGGCACAGCGAATCGGTGGAACGGGGCCAGCCCAGCGGCGGCTTGGACTTCTGATACGACTTCAAGAGTGGTTTATCGGACCACTTGGGCGTAAACGAAGGGTTGGGATTGATGCTATTGAACTTGTCGAAAACAGCCCATGCGCCCTTGGCAGCAATGGTGACGGCTTTCTCAACATATTTAACCGGCTTATGCATTCACGCCTCTCGTACTCTAAAGAAATGAATTGAGGATGGCCCACCCCACAACCGGGGGGCCAAGTTCCACACTTCTATACACTTATTAAGTTAATGGGCGAGGGTCGAAAGGGCCAACCAAGATGGAGCAAGTGGGCGGATTTAGCGGGCCAGCGGGCAGTATCGAACATTGAATGGTGACCTGGATCACAGGGCTATGTTATTGAAAAACAAAGCTATGGAGTGCATGAAGGCGGCTGGCGATGGCCGAGAGGCGGGGAGTCTTTTTCGCACGAAGGGCGCAACAATAGTGGATAGTGCAGCGGCGCTTGGACTATATTCCTAGAAGCCACTTCATAAATCTGAGGCGTCACCTCAGGGGCTAAAGCCCGGTATTCAAGCAGTTCTTTGCGGCACGGCTGAAGCCGTGCCCTTTCAAAGCCGATTTATGAGATGGCCTCTAACGGCTTCATTGGAACGCTTTGTCGTGCGTTGAGGAGGAGAATCTCTGATGGGCGCTACGGGTATGTGGTTGCGCAAGCTGGACACCGCCTCCACCGGCGATCCGCTGGTGTTGGTGGTGGTGGAAGGCAGCGACCGCCGTACCCTGGTGCTCGAGCATTTTCCATTCACCGTCGGCCGGCGTACCGACCGTGATCTGGTGATGGCCGATCCGCGGGTCTCGCGTGAGCACGCGCAATTCACTCGCGAGCCCGACGGCACCTACATCGTGGACCAGAGCAGCCGCCATGGCACATTCGTCAATGGAGAACGCGTCAACCGGCGCAAGCTGGCCCGCAACGATCACGTGGAATTCGGCGTGCAAGGCGCTGCCTACGCGCTGTTCAGCCCCGATCGTTCGCCCTCCAGCGCCGCGCAACAGTTTCTCAGCCAGTTCTCGACCTGGAAGCCCGCAACCGGGGCGGGATCGGACCTCGAGATGCTCAACGTCTTCCTCGAGGCAGCGCGCAAACTGAATACCAGTGGCGTGCTGGACGACGTGTTGCACACTCTGCTCGAGGCTGCACTACGCTTGACCCATGCCGAACGAGGCTTCGTCTTCCTGCGTCATCCTGATGGGGAACTGCGCCTGGCCGCGGGGCGCGACAAAAAGGGCGAGAGCATCAACGACGACAGCACCATCTCGCGGTCGGTGCTGCGCGACGCCGCCAAAAGCGCGTCCGAGTTCCTGGTGACCGATACCGACGACACCGACAAGCTGGCAGGGCGCGAAAGTGTAGTAGCGCACAACCTGCACAGCGTGATCTGTATTCCGCTGCGCAAGACGGTCATCCAGGACAAAGTCAGGGAAGAGACCAAGCCGGGGGAATCGGATGTGCAAGGCGTGTTGTACCTCGACGCCCATTTCCTGTCGGGCAAGCTTTCGTCGGTGAGTCACGATATCCTGCGCACCATCGCCAACGGCGCGGCGACCCTGGTGGAGAATGCCGCTCTGGTACAGGCGGAAGATGCAGCCAAACGCTATCGCCAGGAGTTGGCAATCGCCGCCGAAATTCAGCAGCGCCTGATGACGGTGACCGTTCCCGATGTGCCGTTCGCCAAGGTCAACGCCGTCAGCTATGCCTGCAAAGATATCGGCGGGGACTTCTTCGACTTGGTTTACACCGACGGCGGGCTGTCGCTGATCGTGGCCGATGTTTCCGGCAAGGGCGTTTCCGCGGCGGTGGTGGCATCGATCCTGCAAGGAATGTTGTACTCGCAGTTGGCCCGCGACTCGTCGCTGCCCGAGATGATCGCGGCGGTCAACCGCTTCCTGTGCGACAAAGTTGGAGGCCAGAAGTACGCCACCCTGGTGATTGCCCGCCTGTTGGGAAGCGGGGAACTGGAACTGATTAACTGCGGGCACGTGCCTCCGCTGCTAGTTTCAGGAGATTCCATCACCAAGCTCGAAGATGGCAATTTGCCCGTGGGACTGGTTCCCAATGCGGAGTTCCAGGCCACGCGTCTGCAACTGAAGCCAGGAGATCGTTTGCTGCTGGTGACCGACGGCGTCACCGAGGCCGAGGATGCGGAGGGCGAATTCTTCGGCATGGAGAGGCTGGAAAGCTGCGGCAAAGACGGGTTTGCCGCCATCGAGCAGGCGGTTACCGATTTTCGTGGCGATACGGCGTTGACCGACGATTGCACGATTACGGAGATGATCTATCGCGGGCAGGCGTGAAAAGGGCGACGGCGTTTTCACCACGGATTTACGCGGATGAACACGGATCCAGTTCAAGCAAGAGCCCACTTGGATTGCGGCTGTGCCGGTTCCAACTCCGCAGCGCAGAAGTCATATTGAGTGCTGCACAAGTAATGTCCGGTTTCGCGATTTCTGAGTTGTCATCACGAACGGCCTTTAGGCCTTGAGGGATCTGCTTTTTCCCCAGTCGTCGTTCCAGCCGCAAACAACAGCAGATTCCTCGCTTCGCTCGTAATGACAATTCCACATACGAATCGAATTCCCAACACGCCACATGGGACATTACTCACGGAGCGATCTATAGCTGCGGGTCAAGCCACGCAAGCGGGATAAACCTGGGTCAACCTCCGGAAAAACCGGTATTCATCCGAATATATCCGTGCCGGATTAACTTTCTGGACGGCAAATCCAAGCTTACAGGCATCCTTTAAGATAGTACGGGGCTCGGGCATGGTGCAAAGTTGCCTTGTGCCTTGTGCCTTGTGCCTTGTGCCTTGTGCGACTGCCGCGCATTCCTCTTTCGGGCTTGCGTTGATTAGGGAAAAGGCTTTTTCTTCGGCCGATTTTGTGATGTAATACCAGCGCGTTACTTATACGAACATTAGTCCGAAGATTCATAAAGGAATATGCCGGTTTTGCCACTTCCAAGCTTCTCGTCATCGGTCCGCATGGCGGCCCAATTCGCTTCGCAGAGTTCACGCCGCAAGCTAGGTTCTGCGCTGGTGCTGTGTCTGCTGGCCTTGTTGGCCAGCACTCCTGCATCTGCGGTGACCCCTGCCAAGGTGCACAAGGGCCATCATTCTGTTCTCAATCCCAGCCTTCATGCTCTCAATCCCAGCCCTCATTGGCGTCTCAGCCGGTGGACCCCCATGTATCCCGGCTCGCATGACCTGCTGGTGCATCAGAACGAAGAGTTGAACCGCTTGCAACTGCCTCGCATTGCCGATGAGGTAGAGCTCATACGGTATGAGGTGGCGCAGGTGCTGGTTCCAGTGAGCGAGACCGAGGCGCTGAAGCTCGCGGCCGACTTGCCCGAGAGCCGGCGCTACTGCCGAGCGTGGACGCGCGATTTCCTGCAGGATTTCAGCCAAGCGTACTACAACCAATTCCACAGCCCGTTGCAGGTCAATTCGCTGGTGCGCACCATGGAGCAGCAGGGAAGACTGCGGCGTCACAACCGCTACGCTGCGCCGGAATGGGGTGACACGGCTTCCACCCACTTGACCGGAGTTACGTTTGACCTGTCGCGCCGCGGCTTGAGCGGCGAGCAGTACGGATGGATCCTCGCTTACCTGCTTCCCCTGAAAGAGTCGGGCATGGTGGACCCGATCGAGGAGAGCCAGCCGGTCCTGCACGTGGTGGTTTTCGAGAAATACTCCGACCATTTCGACGAGAAGAACAGCTGGTCAGAGGCCAACGAGCCTACCGAGGCGAGCCTGGTGACCAGTGTAGGCGCGAGTCAACCTTAACGGAACCTCTACTCCGATAGTCGTCAGCTTTCAGCTAGATCTCGCTCTTTGGCATCCGCTCTTCGCTGTTCGCTTTTCGCCAACCCGCGACGGGCGAGTCGAAGGATCGGATGTTCTTAAGCTATGCGGCGCGGCCTCAGGGTTTGCGCCGTTCGCGTCTAGAGCAGATTCTGAGTTGGTGTATCCGGGTGGAGCATCGGTTCAGCAGTGCATTGGGAGAGTTGCCTGTAAATCCGCCCTTCCGAGGTTGTGAAAAACTCGTGCAGGCTTTTGGTGGCAGTCCCCTGCTTCAGCAGGGGGAACTGGACTTCAGTCCAGGGGAAAAACGTTCCATTCTTAAGCTGGGCTTTAGCCCCGGGATTTCTCCATCCCGGCGCTAAAGCGCAGGATCGAAGTCGAACGTCTCCCGGAGCGCTGAAGCGCTCCTTCCCCCGCATAAATGCGGGGCTCCCACCCAGAAGTACACTCCCTGGACCGTGCATGGACTTTTTCCGCAGCTGGGCGTACTCCACCCATCACTGGATACAGCCACTCAGGAACTGCCCTAAGCGAATCTGTCGTCGCTGGGCAAAGTTGATCGTACATACAACGCCGTAGCGGAATTTTGATTCCTACTGCTTACGGCAGCCTGGCTGACCGTAGGTGACAAGAATGCTTTGGACAATTTTCGCGATTCTGCTGATTCTCTGGTTGTTGGGATGGGGCTTCCACATTGCCGGAAGCTTGATCCACCTGCTGCTGGTGGTGGCCGTGATCGTGTTGATCATCAACCTGGTGACGGGACGAAGGGTGGTGTAGAAAGGACGAAGAGTCGCTGCGGCTCCGATAGGGCAGCATCGCCTTTCTACACTGCTGTTATCTGTGTCGCCGGCTGAAGCCGGCTCGGGATTTCAATTGCCGCATACCCAGGACTTAACCCCCCCAACGCGCGCAAAAACCGCGCGTTGGGGGCCCCGGTACGTCCTGGGCTACATTTGTTCCGCCCTGCGGGCCGGCATCTGAGCGGTGACCCACGGAACGTGCAAACTGCTCTCTTCAGGAATCAGCTACAGCCGTTCCACAATAGATGTATCCGCTTTGTACGGGTAGAGCGGCGCTTCAGCGCCGCGTTCGCCGCGGCCAAACGCCCCGCTTAAGCCGCTGAGGTCGTCGACCTCAGCGGCTTAAGCGATCTCTTCTTTCTGCCCTGTACGCGGGCCTGAAGGCCCGCACTACCCGTATGGGCGGACACACTAACCCCGGAACCACTCTAAGTGCTAACAGCTAAGAGCTAACTGCTAGTTGCTTCTTTCCTCACTCGCTCCTTAGGGCCTTCATCGGATCCACCAAAGCCGCTCGGCGAGCGGGAATGAGAGCGGCCAGGGCAGCCACCGCACAGACCAGTAAAGTGCCGATCAGCAGAGTGAGCGGATCGCTTGCGCCTACACCGTACAACTGGCTGCGCAATAGCCGCGCCAGCAGGAGCGAGACCGGCAGGCTAACGGCAATGCTGATTCCGGCCAGCCATAACACGTCCGCCAGCACCAGCCGCATGACGCTGCCGCGCTGCGCACCCAATGCCATGCGAATACCGATTTCGCGAGTGCGTTGCGCGGTCGCGTACGCCAGCACGCCGTAAAGGCCAATGGCCGACAGCAACATGGCCAGCACTCCGAAGCCCACTGCCAGCAACGCAATCAACCGTTCGACGGAAAGATTGTCGGCAATCTGTGCGTCCATGGATTGTAGATTGCCCAGCGCCAGTTTGGAGTCGAGTTGCTGCATAGCGCCGCGGACGCCGGAAATCGCGGTGTCCGGCGGCTGCCAGGTGCGCACCAGGAAGGTAAGCACGCTGGGGTTGTCCAACTGAAAGCGCGGGCGGTGCACGGTACGCTTGACGTCGTCGCGAACCCGTGCGTGGTGCGTGTCTCCGACGACGCCAACGATCTCGGTGTCCCTCTTCCCCCGCGAACCGTCGACGCCGAGAAAGCGGCCGACGGCGTTCTGCGGAGTGCCAAAGAAGTGGCGGGCACAGGCAAGGTTCACGATGGCGACGTTCGGTTTGCCCATGTCATCCGCATCGGTGAAATCCCGCCCGGCTAGCAGTGGAGTCTGCATGGTTGCGAAGTACCCAGGCGTGACCGCTGGCATCTCCACCTGCATGTCTTCGTCTTCGTGCTCGTTATATCCGGCGATCACGATGTTGCCGTCATCGTCGTTGTTGGCGAGATCGGGATCGTCGGTTCCGGCGACCGAGCGCGTGCCCGGTAGCGATGCCAGGGTCTGCAGGACGCGCCGGTACAAGGGAAATACCTGATCTTTGTCGTAGCCCGCCAGGCGTGGATCGATGCCGAAGCTCACCAGGTGATCGGTGGCAAAACCGACATCTACCCTGCGCAGGTTGTGCAGAGTGCGGACGAACAGACCGGCCCCGACCAGCAGCATGAGGCTGAGGCCAATTTAAACGGCAACCAATGCGCGGCGGAAGCGCAACTGGGCGCCCGCGGAGGTCGTGCTTTGCTGCTTGAGGGAATTGGCTAGATCGGGATGCAGGAAGCGTAAAGCGGGCGCCAAACTAAACAGCGCGCTGACGACCAGCGCCAGCGCGAAGGTGAAGAGCAAGATCCGCGTATCCAAACTAGAAGAAAACGGCAGGTCGGTGGCGGTGCTGCCGGCGATGCGATGAATGAGTACCGAGGAAACCGCGGGCGCCAGAAGCAAACCCAGCGTCCCGCCGAGCAGGCCGAGCAGCAGGCCTTCGGCGAGCAGTTGGCGAACGATCTGCCAGCGGCCTGCGCCCATGGCATAGCGCACCGACATTTCGCGCACGCGTCCCGCCGCGCGTACCAGCAGCAGGCTTGACACGTTCACGCAGGCCATCAGCAGCAGCAGGACCACCATGCCCATCACGATCAGCACAGGCGTGCCGATCTGGTCGCGCAGCGGCGAGAAACCACGCGCGCTGTCCAGCACCTGGAGGTGCGACTCATCGAGATAGGTGCGGCGAAGCCGTTCGGAGGCGTTGGGAATCTTGGCAAGTTCGGCGGCGCGCAACGCATGCCACAGCGGTTGCAAGCTGGCTTCGGCGTGTGCGCGGCCCACTCCCGGCTTCAGCCGGCCCGCGATCATCATCCAGTGCGAGTTGAAGTCCTCCAGGTCCTGCCAGCGCGGCGTGATGATGTTTTTGGTGGTCAGCGGGACAAACACTTCCTCGGTTGCGCCGGCCACGATGCTGTGGAATCCCGGTGGCGCAACGCCCACGATGGTGAACGGATGTGCATTGATCAACAGCGTCTGGTTGATGACCGCAGGATCGGAACCGAACTGCCGCTTCCAATAGTTGAAGCTGAGCACCACCACCGGGCTGCTGTTGGGCACATCGTCGCCGGGGACGAACAGCCGTCCCAGAGCGGGTTTCAGGCCCAGCGCCTGGAAGTAATTGCCGGAAGCCAGCTCGCAACCCACCAGATCAGGCTTGTTGTTCCATTGCACGCTCACGTTCTGTAGGTCGCTGGCGATCAGGCTTTCGAAGGCGCTGTTCTGGTCGTGCAGGTCGCGGTACATGGGATAGGAGAAATAATCGTGATCGTCGCCGCCGAAGGAGTTGAAGTGGCCGCGCGTCGAGCCGGTGAATTGCAGCCGCACCAGTTGCTCGGGATGGCTGACCGGCAACGCACGCAGCAGTGCCTGGTCGAGCAAAGTGAAGATCGCGGTGTTGGCGCCGATGCCCAACGCCAGAGTGACGACGGCGACCAGGGTGAAGATGGGCGACTTGCGCAGTTGGCGCAGAGCAAAACGGAGGTCCTGAAAAATCTGCATGATTATTCACCGTTAGTTAGCGGAGCAATTAGCAATTAGCAATCAGCATTCAGCAACTAGCACAGGCTGTCCGACATTATTTTCTAACTACGGATTTTCACGGATGGACACGGATTCTGTTTGTCTGTAAACGTCAGAGGACGCACACGGGGGACAGGTCGAGTCCACAGCCAGCGTCAAACCGCGGTGGTGGTCTGAGGGAACCCTGGCCCGGTTAATTTCGCGACTTCACCACTTCACCAGCAAATTCTCAGGCCACTCACTTCTGCGCGTACACAAGTCCACCCGCCTCATACGGTGGATCAGCCACCGCGCGAATGTACGATACCAGCGCGGCTATGTCGCTTTTGGAGAGCGTGTATCCCCAGGGCGGCATCTCGGGCGATTTGTTCAGGGCGGGACCGCCGTGGCTGATGATGGCGACCAAGTCCGCATCGCTCATTTTGTTAAGAGTGTCGCCTTCGGTGAATGGATGTGGCTTGACCGAGAGGTTGTCCATGTTCGAGACCCGCTGCGGCGTCGACTCCGGCTCATGACAGCGGACGCAGTACTGCGCGTTGAGTTGCGCTCCTACCGTTTGCTGGTAGCCCAGTGCGATCTCGTCAAGACTCAGGTCGATTGCCTTTCCTGATTTATCGCGGGTGCTGGCGATGAGCTTGTATCGGCCGGCCTGCTGGCCGAGCGCGACAGTGCTTGTGACCTGGCCACTCGAGTCGGTCAGCGCAGCGGCGGGGGTAAAACTCACGCCGGATGGCCCGCTGAAATACACCGCTGCGCCGGCGACTGCGCTGCCGGAAGCGTCGTTTACCTGCACCACGACAGGTTGATCCAGCGGCATTCCGATGTACCCAATCTGCTTCCCGCCGCTGGATTCGACGATCGCCGTTCCGGTCGCGGTGGCTTGCAGCGGCACAGGCTGCTTGCTCTTGCGGGAACATCCTGCCATCAGCAGCGTAACGGCACAAACAGCGATGAGTACCTGTTTCATTTCTTCATCGCCTCCTGTGCGCCGCCAGAGTTGAGCGACATCAGAAACGCGGTCAACGAGCGCGCTTCGTCGTCGGTCATGTGCTGGTTGGGTTCGATGGTTCCAGGACGAAGCGCCTGGGGCTCCTTCAGCCAGCGATAAACCCAAGCCGCATTGAACCGCTTGCCGCTGGCAGCCAGCGCCGGGCCAATGTAGCCTTTGTCGTTCTTGTAATCGGCAATGTGGCAAGACTGGCAGGCAAATTTGGAATAGAAGAGCTGCCGGCCTTGCTCAACCTGCGCGGTACCGAACTGTGACACCGGCAGCGAATCGCGGTCGAACTCTGGCGTCTGATACACCGTCATCATGTAATCGGCCAGGGTGTTGATCTCCGAATCCGGAAGGTTGAACTTCGGCATGCGGCGGATGAGCGCCGGCCGCAGAGTTTCCGGGTTCTTCAGAAACTGCGTCAGCCACTCACGCTGTACGGCCGTCCCCTCCCAGGTGAGGTCGGGAGCCATGTCCCCACCGTGCCCGTTGATGCGATGGCAGGTCAGGCATCGCAGGTCGCGCATGAGCTGTCCGGCATTTCCCGCGGGCTGATACTTGGTCTGTTGGACCGAGGCAATCCGCATCGTGGGCGGCTGGCTTTGCGCGCGGTCAGTCAGCGCCAGGAGTGCAGTGGTGATGGCATCGATCTGCTGCGGCGTGAACTTGAACTGCGGCATCTTCAGCGACGGCCCGAATGCTCTCGGATTGCGCACTTTCCCAGCCACATAGCCGGGCAGCGTGTGCTCAACACCTTCGACGAAGATTAGTTGGTTGAGTGGCTTGCTGCCGATGCGGCTCAGCTCAGGCGCAAAGTTCTCGGGCTTCTTAATGCCGTTGATCTCGTGGCAACTGGCGCAGCCATTCTCCACTACCAACCGCTTGCCGTGCTCGATCTGCTGCGGCGTAGCGCTGTCGAGATGCACGTTGGCGAGGAAGTCCGGCTCCGTCTTCGACTCCAGGAAGCCGGTCAGCGTGGCCACTTGCTGGGCGTCGAAGCGGTAGTGCGGCATCATCGTGGCTGGATCGTAGTGGTTGGGGTTGGCCACCCAATCCTGAAGCCACTCCGGTTTCGCCTTCGTACCGATGCCCGTCAGTTCGGGCCCGACATTGCCTCCGACCATCATGCCAGCGGCGTTCTGCATGGCATGGCACGACGCGCAGAAGGATTGCCCGTACAGCGTGGTGCCTGCGGCCGGATCGGCTGGCGCTTTCGCGTCAGCCTTCAGCGGCTGGAGCGGCGGCTCGAGCGGTGTGCTCTGCGCAAGGATGAACGCCGAGACGTCGCGGGCATCATCGTCGCTGAAGTGGTAGTTCGGCATGGTGGCCGTGCCGGCATAGGCTTGGGGATCCTTGATCCACGCATAGACCCACTCGCGCGTAGTCTTGTCGGCAATATGCTTTAGCGAAGGCGGATCGTCGTCCGGAACGATGTAGGTTCCGTCAGCCTGCTTGATGGTATGACAGTGCGTGCAGCCGGAACTGGAGATGAGTTGCCGTCCCTGGTTGAGGAACGGGGTTCCAGTTTGGTTTTCCAGATGGCATTGGCCGCAACCGGATTCGATGTATTTGGCCGGTAGCAGCGGCTGCTCCCATTGTTCAGTGGCGCTATGCGCCTCCTCTACGGTGGTCGCGCCCCCTTGTCCGCGATGGCAGGTCGTGCAGCCGAACTCCGTCAACGAGTGCGGGATCGCCGGATGCTTACGAAAGGTCACTGAGCTGACATCCGTAAGGCTGGTTTCCTTCAGTCCGAGGTGGCAGGTGGTGCACCGGTCGGTCACTTGCTGTTCCGGAATCCAGATCTGCTGGATGCCGCCTTGGAAGTGACGTTCGAGGGTGACAGCATCGGCGCGTCCGCGGATGAGATGCAAGTATTGTTTCTGATAATGGCGCCACTGGCTGAAGTGGTTCTTGGCGGGTGCGATGGCCAGCAGCACCAGCAAGATGATGCTGGCCGACCCAAAGGCGCGAGCGCTATCGCCGAAGAAGAACCGCCACAGTGCGCGTAGTTTATTCTTCATGCCAGCCTAACTCCTCCACGGCCAAACCCACGACCATCCCGGACCGCGGAAGAAAGTTCCGATGGCGGTCAGCACGATCAGTTCGAACAAGAACCATGTCATGATCCAGAACGAGAGCGGTTTACTGGCCAACCAGCCGCGAAATCCCCGAGTTGTTTGTGGATCGGTCTGTGCGGCCAGCAGCATAAATGCGGCGACGATGAGGGTCGGCACCAGCGCGACCCAGACATCGAACACCGCCAGAAAGATACAGAAGACCACAACGACGATACCGAAGATGCGCAGGCGTTTCGCCTTGTCGCGCAGCCACAATCCTTCGGCTTCCACGTTGATGTTGAAGTAAGGGATGACGATCAGTGCCATCACCACGAGACCAGGTATGAGCACGCCTGCTACGACGGGCGGGAAGTAGTGCAGCAATTCCTGCAAACCGAGGAAGTACCAAGGCGCCTTCGCCGGATTGGGCGTGTGCATGGGATCGGCCAGCCCTTCGAGCGGCGCGTCCCACAGCAGCGAAATGATGACCAACACAATCGTGAGCACTTGGACGGCAACCGCGGTGCGGAAGAAGACTTCGGGGTAGGTCATCACCCGCTCTTCATCCTTCACGTGCACTTGCGGCGAGGTTCGCTTGGTGATGAAGGCTATGCGCCGGGGTGTCTTACGCACATCGGAGTCGACGACGGCAACGAAATCTTTGGGATCGCTCATTTCGCGCCCCCTTCCGCCGGAGATTCACCGGGATAAATTCCGCCGTCTTTGCGGATCCGCCAGAAATGGATAGCGATGAAAAGAATCGCGGCAAAGGGCAGAATTACGCAGTGCAGGACGTAGAAACGGAGCAGAGCGTTGGCATTCACCGCCGTTCCACCCAGCATCAGGAACCGCATCTTGCCCCCCATGACGGGCACCGCCGATGCAATGTTGCTCCCGACAGTCACCGCCCAGAAAGCGAGTTGGTCCCACGGCAGCAGGTAACCGGTATAGCTCAGAAGCAGCGTCATCAGAAGCAACACCACGCCAACGACCCAGTTGAACTCGCGCGGCGGCCGATAGGCTCCGCGATAGAACACCTTGAACATGTGGGCGAACACCAGGAAAACCATGGCATGGGCCGACCAGCGATGCAGGTTGCGCAGAAACACGCCCGACGAGACCACGAACTGCAGGTCCTTCATGTCGGCGTAAGCCTGCGGGACCGAGGGGTGGTAATACAGCATCAGCAGGATGCCGGTGATCACGAGAACGAGGAACGTCCCGAAAGTGAGCGCACCCAAGTACCAGGTCGCGCTGAATTCCAAGGTGCGCTTCCGTGCCTTGACCGAGAACAAGTGCAGGAAAACGTTCTGCTGCACGAATAACGATCGGCGCAGGTTGCTATCGCCGGTGCCGCTGCGAAAGATGGAGCGCCATATACGGTTCTCGCGGACTTGGTCGACGAGGCGATCGATGGTGTTGGCCACGGCTAGACCCTCACCAGTTGCTTGATGGCGACAGCGTTGGAGCGGTCAACCATCAAGTTGCCATCTTCGTTCAGCCACATGCGCAGCCAGGGGAGCGGCCTGGGCGCTGGGCCCGCGATCTTCACCCCGTCCTTGTTGAACTTGCTGCCGTGGCACGGGCAAGCGATGATGCCGAGGTCCGGCTTGTAGGCAGTCATGCAGCCCAGGTGAGTGCAGATTGCCGAGAGCGCGAAGAATCCCTCCGCCGTGCGTACCACGTAGATCGCCGTCTGCGGATCGAGCGTAACCGAGTCAGGAGCGTAATGGTCGGGCTTTCCGGCATCCACGATCGGTGACGGCTCGTAGAGCACGTTCGGCGACAAGTACTCATAAGAGAAGGCGGCCGTGCCCAGCGCCGCGACCGCAACCGAGCCAACGCCGAGTTTGACGAAAAACTGCCGCCGGCTCATCTCCTCCGGACTTTCGGGTAAAGCCGTTGGTTTTGGTTCGTCAGGCATAAGTCCTCAATGTCATCATTTCGAAGCTGGCAGCGCCGGAGCCTTGGGTCCATCAAAGCTTTGAATCGTGATTAGCCCCGTCGGCTCGGTCGCCACGAAGTGATAGGCCTCCATGGTGATGGTGTTGGCGGGACAGCGCAGCGCGCACAGACCGCAACGGATGCAGCGGGTTTCGTCCTTCAACATCGCGGTTCCGGCGATGCTGCCTAATTCCACCGGCTGTATATTTTCCAACTCGAAGCTGAACAACTCGGGGTTGTTCGAGAGGGCATCGATGGTGTTCGGCTCGAACTCAATCCGGTCCAGCGGAACCAATTCCAGGCAGTTCTCAGGACAGACGTCCACGCAGCCGCCGCACAGCACGCAGTCGGTACCGTCCTGTTCGTTGCCTTCGAGAATGGTGTTGACATAGCACTTCAGGCAGCGCTGCGCTTCCGCCATCGCTTCCTGCTCGGAGTAGACGAGCTCGACCTCGGTCATGCCGGTCCGGCGATCGAGCGGCAGCATGGGAATGGGCTGGCGGTGAATATTCATGTAGTCCACTGCCATTTGCCAGCGGTCGAGGACTTGCACTTCAATCTGCGGTTCTGGATGCTTGGTCCCGCGAAGGTACTCGTCAATGCCAACCGCCGCGCGCTTTCCGTCGCCAACGCTGTCAATGATGAGGCGCGGTCCGAATACACAATCGCCTCCCGCGAATACGCCAGGGGCCGACGTCATTAAGTTGTCGCGATTTACGCTGATCAGGCCGCGTGGCGAAACCAGCACGCCATCGTCAGGCCGCAGAAACTCCAGGTTGGGCGCCTGGCCGATCGAAAGAATGATGGTGTCGCACTCAAACTGGGTTTCGCTGTTCTCGTAGAATGCGGGACTGAATCGGTGGTTCTCATCGAAGACGCGTTTTGTCTTCAGGCATTCCAGGCCAACGACTTTGCCGTCGCGTCCGAGGACCCGATTCGGTCCGAAACCCGGATGCATGACGATGCCTTCCGTCTCCGCCTCTTCGATTTCCTCCAACGCGGCAGGCATTTCATGGCGCTGCTCGAGGCAGACGAGGCCGACCTCGCGGGCGCCCATGCGCAGTGCCGACAGCGAGATGTCCATCATCTCGTGAGCGGCGACGGCTTGCAGATTCTCTTCCGAGGGAGTTATCTCGCCCGGCGAATCATGCTGGCGCAGCACTTCGCGCGCGGCCGATCGTGCGACGTCCATGGCAACATTGCCGCCGCCGATGACGATGACTTTCTTCCCAATGGTGAACTTGTAGCCGAGATTGACGTTGAGCAAGAACTCGATGCCGCGATGCACGCCATCGAGATCAACGCCCGGGATCGAGAGGTCGCGGCTGCGATGTGCGCCCACGGCGATCAAGACAGCGTCAAAGCCTTGGCGCCTTAGCTCGCCGACGGTGAAGTCGCGTCCCGCGGTGGAGTTCAAGCGTAGCGTAATGTCGCCCGTCTCCAGGATCTCGCGTACCTGCGCCTCTACCACACTTCGCGGCAGACGATACTCCGGGATTCCGAGGTACAACATTCCTCCAGCCACCGGCGACGCCTCGAAGATGGTAACCGAGTAACCCATCAACGCCAGATCGTGCGCGGCTGAGAGTCCAACCGGACCTCCGCCGATCACGGCGACCTTGTAAGGGAGTTTTCCGACCGGATGCGTGCTGGGCGCGACCGGATGACGCGACTCGGGGCCGTGCCGCTCGGTTAGGAACCGCTTCAGCGCGCGAATGGAGATCGGACGATCAATCTGGCCGCGGCGGCACGCGGTCTCGCAGGGGTGGGCGCAGACGCGTCCGCAGATGCTCGCCATGGGATTCGGATCGCGGGCAACACGGTACGCCTCTTCAAAGCGCCCTTCTGCGATCAGGGTCACATAACGGCCGGCATTGGTGTGCGCGGGACACGCCATCATGCAGGGGAAATTGGTATTCAGCCATTCCCGATCGACCTTCTTGTTCGCGAAGCGAATTTGCATCAGCCCTCTCTGGAGACGAGGTGCGCGCGGCTGTGACCGGGAGAAGGGCGGACCCTGCCCGCCCTTCATACCGTTTATTTCGAGAGGGTGAAGTCGGCCTTGCCGGTGCCGGCGACGTCGACAGACTTACTCTGCTGCTTCGAGCCTTCGTGCCAGGCGACCACGTTGTACTTGCCATCGGGAACGTTCTCGATTTTGTAGTTCCCGCTGGCGTCAGTCTCGGCAAAGTAGGGCGTCGGGCTGACAACGATGTAGCCCGCCATCTCCGGGTGGACGTTGCACAGCAACGACACTACGCCGGGGTTGTCGAACTTAAATGCCTTCTTCTCGCCCTTGGGCCAGGTGCCGAGGTTGTGGGTAAGCTTCTTATTGCCGCTGATGGAGGGCCAGAAAACATTGTGCTGGACGGTGTCGCTGTTCTGGAACTCGACCGTCGTCCCCGCCTGAATGACCATGACGTGCGGGTTAAACATCAGACCCTTCTGGTCCATTAGTGGTTTTTGCGAGGGAGCAGGAAACGTTTTGCCCTGGATGGTGTCCACGTAAACGACAGAAGACTTCCCAGGCGATACTTTCCCTTCGATGGTGCCAGCGGTAGCGGTAGCTGCCACGGCGGCGATCAGCAGAAGCGTAAATAGAAAACTGCGCGTCATGAAAGACTCCTTCTGTTAATAGGCGAAGTCCAAACCGAACACCAGGGTGTTGGTGTGGAACGGATTTAGTGCAACCGGTAGTCCGGTGAGCGGATTGGTGGCGAGCACCACCGACTGCGACGGCCGGAACTGATACTCCATCAATGCCTTGATGTTGGCGTGGATCAGGACCTGCACGCCGGGCGTGAAACGATTGCGGGTGGAGCTGAAGGGCCCGTTAAAGGGAGCGCCGGTGAAACCCGATCCGTCGTCGTTGCGGATCAATCCGTTGATGCGATCGGCGCTGGAGTTCACGCCGTCGTATCGCATCAGCACCATCATCCACGGATAGGCGAGCCACTCGACATCCACGAAGCCGCCGCTAAACTTTGCCGGCGTGCTGCGAATGAAACCGCCCGGAACGGCTTCGCCCGGATTTTGCAGATTGATGAGGTTGCCGGCAGCGTCAATGGGCAGCAGGTTCATATCGTGCCCGACCATGTACAGACCGTTGAACTGCAGGTTGCGATAGTTGAAGGTGAAATTGCCACCGACCCGGTAGAACGGCTCCCGCGCGGTGACGACGGTCGCGGCGCCCTCCGGCGTGGAGCCCAGCAGCCGCTGCACCGAACGGCCGTAGGCGTAGAAGCTGCCGAGATTCAGGTAGGTGTGGTCGTGCGGCCCGCTGGGACCGGCGGCCTGAATGGCCTGACGGCTGGCCTTGTCGCGCTCCAGGTTGAAGCGATAATTGAAAGTGGCGTAGATGTCCTTGAAGTTCGCATCGGACGCGATGCCGAGCCCGCCATTGTTGCTGCCCGTGGCCTGCGGCACGTACGGACTGCCGGGATTGCCGTCCTGTCCCACGCCGCTGGTGTTCTGGTTGATGAAAGCAATCGAGTAGTTATATCCACCGGTGTGCAGGCCACCACTCAACTCTACTCCTTGCGCCCCGTTGGCAATGGTGAAGTTGTTATTGACGAACTGCTGCAGCGGGAGCAACGAGTTCACCGCGCCGATATTGGCTTGCGTGTAGATATCGTAAGGACTGATCCAAATGGACTTGGAGGCGGTGAAAGGCAGTTCCAGTTCCATCTGTCCCACGCGCAGGTTGAGGAAGTTCTGCGGCAGCTTGAGCAGGCGGCCGATATTGACGAACTTGAGATAGGCCTCGCCCAGGCCCGCCGCCGAGTTGGCACCGCTGACGCTGATGTCGTTGTCCACCCAGAAAGCAATGTCACTGCCGAAATTGCCCGCGCTGAACAGGCTGAACAAGCCGGTCTCGAAGTCCGCAGTCGGGACAAACGGAGGCAGAGTGCCGGCCGGAGTGAGCTGATCGAAGCGGTTGCGGCTGCCGCCCGTGAATTGCAGATAATTGGTCATACGAAAACCGATGGGCGGAAGACCGGGTATCGTGCCCGGCCAGATGGCCTTCGGCCACAGTTCCGCATTGGCGGGTGCTCCCAGCATCACCGGCGGAATCTTGATCATCGACTCGTCGTCCTTCGGAAACTTGAAGCCTGCGTCCTTGAAGGCCTTTCCGAAGTCGTTCAACTGGGGAAAGTCAATATGACAGGTACTGCAACTGGTGCCGTACATGCGTGAAAACGCAGGAATTGCAAAGCTCCTGCTCGCTGACAGAATCGTCACTCCAAGGGCCAGCAAGAGCAGAGAGTCACGAACCATACGGACGGGATGTCGTTGCATCTGTCCTCCTCAATAAATTGTGACCAGAATAATAACAGAGGAATTCATTGCCCACATTTGAATTGCCGCCGAGAAGGAATATTCCTTCCCGCTCAACCTCTTAGCAATGACCCACGTCACAAGGCTCGGTGATATCTGGAGAGCTTTACCCAGCGCGGAAGCGATGGGTAAAGTAGAAAATAAGCGGCTAAAGAGGCTGCTGAAAAAAGATTCAAGCAAGTAAACTCGGCATTTTGTGCGACGACAATTCAATAACTTACGAGCGACTTCTTGAACCAAGAACGCCCGAAATTACTGCTTTGGTTCTTTTTTCAGCAGCCTCCGAAGCCGTGCCCTTGCAAAGAAGAATTCACCTCAACGCCAAATTTATGAGACGCCTTCTAATTGCTGGTTGCTGACCGCTAACTGCTACTCCGTTCGCAGCGCTTGCATAGGTTCAATGGAAGCGGCACGGCGCGCGGGCAGATAGCTCGCCAGCAACACCGTCGCCACCAGAATTGCCATGGCCGCCATCCAAGGCAGAGGATTCAACATCCCAACCTTGAATAACAAGCTGGAAAAAATACGACTGCAAGCAGGGCCGCCAGCGCACCAAAAATTACTCCAACCACGGAAAGCCGCAGGCCTTGCAGCAACACCAACTGCATCACGGCGCCACGCTGCGCACCCAGCGCCATGCGCACACCGAGTTCGCGCGTGCGCAGCCGCACCGAGTAGCTGATGACGCCGTACAGCCCAAGCGCCGCCAGCAGCAGCGCCAGCCCGGCGAAAGTTGTCAGCAGCAGGACCACAAAGCGGCGGCCGATGAACGAGTCGTCTACTCGCTCTTCCATGGTCTTCACGTCGTAAATGGGAACGCTGGAATCCACCGCGCGCACGGCCGCGCCGAGGTCGCCCTTCAAGTCCACCGGCGAGCGCGAACTGCGCACCACGATCGCCATTGATAGCTGTGGACCCTGTGCGCCGTCCAGGTAATAGAAGCCCTCGTTGGTGTCGGACTCCAGCGACGAGGCGCGCGCATGCGCTACCAGGCCGACGATCGTGTACCACGGGCCCTTGCTGTCGAAACCAATATGTTCACCCACGGGATTCTTGCCGCGCCAGTACTGGTGCGCGAGCACGGTGTCAACGATGGCGACCAACTCGGTTCCCTGGCGATCTTGCAGGGTGAAATCCCGTCCTGCGACCAGCGGCACGCGCAGGGTGGAGAAGTAGTCCGGGGACACCACGCGAATGTTTCCATGCGGTCCGGGATCGTTGGGCGGAAGGTTCTCGCCTTTGACATGGAAACTGGCCGAGCCTCCCTGGTTGTCGAACGGGACAGAGTCGGCGAGCGCCGCGCTGCTGACACCGGGAATACTGTGCAATCGGTCTTGCAACGCGCTGAGGAAGGCTGCGATCTTGGCATCGCTGGCGGCTTGCGCCGCCGCAGCTTGCTTGGCAGCGGCTTCGTCGGAGGCTGCATCCTTGACTGCCGAAGCGCTGGTCACCGGCGGGGTCACACCGTAAATCGATTGCGGCAGCGAGAAGCGTGCGGAGAGTAAGCCGCTGGGCTGGAAGCCAGTCTCGACTTGCTCCAGCGCTTTGAGGCTGGTCAGCAGCAGACCCGCTGCGGTCAGCAGTAGCAATGAGAGTGCGATCTGCGTCACCACCAGCAACGAGCGCGCGCGCTGGCGTACCAGGCTGCCAGTGCCAGAGCGGCCACCCTCCTGCAGCGCGTTGAACCAACCCGGCTGGGTGCGCTGCCATGCCGGAACCAGTCCGCAGAGCAGCGAGCAGAGCACGGCAATGCCAGTGACAAACAGCAGCACGGGTCCGCGGAAGGAAGGCTGAATTTGCGTGCCCAGCATGTCGGGCAGATAGTGCAGCAACAGCGGTGCAGTCGCCTTCGCTACCACGAATCCAAGCGCAACTCCGGCGACGGTCAGCACGATACTTTCCACCAGCGCCTGGCGCAGCAAGCAGACACGCTGCGCGCCCAAGGCGACGCGTATGGCCAAATCGCGTTCGCGTGCCGATGCTCGCGCCATCTGCAACCCCGCGATGTTGGCGCAGGCGATGAGCAGCACCATACCCACCGCAATCAGCAACATGGTGAGCGGCTTGCGCAGGTTGCCGCCAATGAATTCCGTCAGCGGCATGGAGAACATGCCCCATCCGCTGGCGCGGCCGTAACTCTTGCTGCCCTCGGAGGCGATGTTCTCTTGCGCTTTGCGATCGAGATAGGCGTTCGCCTGTTGCAGGGTTACGCCTGGCTGCAGGCGTGACACGGCAAACAGGTTTTCGTTATAGCGATAGTTCGCGTCGCGGTAGCGCGCTGGCGGAAACGCAATCGGTACCCAAAGCTCCGCCTGGTTCGGCCAATTGAACGACGGCCCCATCACGCCCACGACGCGATACGCCTGGTTGTTGAGCACCAACGTCTGGCCAACAATGTTGGGATCGGAACCGAAGCGCTTCTGCCACGCGCGATATGACAGCACGGCTTCATTCCCGGCGCCGGGTTGGTCTTCTTCTGGCGTGAACACGCGCCCCAAGTATGGACGGACATCGAACGTATCGAACCAGCCCGACGAAACTTTGGCGCCATTCAGCAATTCGGGGTTGGCATTTTCGCGGGCGTAGTTGAAGCTTCCGGCCTGCATGACCGCCCCGGACGAGAAGATGTTCTTGCCCGCGGCCGCATCGCCAAAGTCCGGCGCCGACATGCTGATGTTGTTGAGATCGGGCATGGCATGGTAGCGGGCGCGCAACGCGACCAGTCCGTCGGCATGAGGAATGCCGCTGGGATTCAGCAGCACCGCGTTGGTGACGGAGAAGACGGCGATGTTAGCGCCGATGCCCAGCGCCAGCGTCAGCACCGAGACGGCGGCGAAGCCGGCCGACTTGCGCAGTTGACGCAACGCGTAACGAATTTCATGCAAGATGGTGTGCATGGTGTTTGGCCTTTAGCAATTAGCAATTAGCTCTTAGCATTCTGCGGCGAGCGGGTTGTGCGACCACGGATTTTCACGGATGAACACGGATCGGATTTTGAATTCGTTTTTTTCTGGAACAATCCGTGTTTATCCGTGAAATCCGTGGTTGATTTCGTTTCTGCCAGCCGTAAGTCTCTGTCACAACTCCGAACGAGTGATTGTCGCTGCGCCACACGCGATAGTCGACAGGTGAAGAGTTGAACATCGGCAAGCCCTGCGAGGGCGCCGAACTCCACAACAGGAGAAGCCGGTTGGCATCTGGGTAGGGCACCGGCCGCAGCAGGACCGCATTGACCACGCTGAAGATCGCGGTATTCGCGCCGATGCCGAGCGCCAGCACGGCCACCGTGGTGAAACCGGGTGACTTCCACATCTGGCGCAACGCATACCGAAGGTCTTGAAGAAGAGTGTGCATATTGATTGCTCGTTTGGGCGTAGCGCTTAGCTATTAGCCTTTAGCCATTAGCCTTCTGTTCCCTGCCACTCGCGACCCGTTTCCAACTGACCCCATCTGTGGTCGGGCTGTCCGCGCTTTGACGCGGACATCAGTGTTGACAATGCAAGGTGTTGGCCATGTCGGGAGCTTAGTTATCAGTAACTTAGGGCGTACAAGGCACCTCGGAATGTCCGCCAACGCAACGCCGATGTTCGCAAGCGGACAGAAAAACGGGCTCAGAAAGGCCGGGGCCCGCAAAAAACGAACCCCAACCGAAGCTGGGGGTTGGATGACTTCTGCTGATGAAGGTTTGACTGGCACGCTATCATTCGGGGAGCACCAATCGGGGACACTTACCAATAGCGCAGGTTCTAAGTTCATGCCAAAAACACGAAAGCCCAGCGGTCGGCTGGGCTATTTCGATCTTAATTCTACTTTCAGTATAGCACATTTAATGGGGCAGTGATCGCGAATCTAGAGCTTTATATCAGGTTTTGATTCATAGGCTTGCAAGAGATTGTTGTATTTCTCCAGGAATATTCACTTGACACAAATTACTGTTAGAATCGGGGCACCTTGGCAGGGTCGCACGAACGTGACGGGAAATGAATAAGCCCGCAGGGGGTGGAATCAGCGCCACTGATTCCGAGGGTCTCTGCGGGCTTACCTACCAACTCGAAAACCCAAGTATCCACGAACCGCAGATCGCTGTCTGTGACGGCGGTCACCGTAACATGCACGGTAACCCAAAATGGTTACTGTATGTGTTTGGTAACCAATGAGTTAACGAAAAAAGGCTTGCATCCGCACATGCTTGGGTGCATCATATAAGCAGCCGATGGCCTAGCTGTGGGTTGTCGGTCGTCTGTGTAGACTAAGAAATACTGCCGGTTCGCAACCGGCCCTCCCCGCAGCCCTTGGGTATAATGAAGGGCAAAAAGGCCGCCAAAAGCGGCCTTTGCCATTAGGGGTAAACCTGACGATATTGCTTAGGCGAGTAGTTGTCATTGTTCTGCGGACGACAACTAACGGGTACAAGCAGGGCTGCGCCAACCCGACGACAGACTAAGATCTTGAATATGTATCCCCGTTTTGTACCGTCGAATTGCTTGATATAGATGGTATCTCCCGCTTTCTTCGGCTCGACCAGCGGTGGGGCTATTAGCTCCAGGATTCGCGTTGGTCGTTGAATGGTCGCGGCCATCCAACTAAGGGTCTGCGCTCGCTCAATCTCATAACCTCCGTAATCTTGATTCGTTTTTGCTCCCCTCTTGATCGCCAGCGCGTGTTTCTGTGGATGCGCAACTTCTAAATTTGAGTTCCTTTGAAGCAGCTTAATCAAGTGGGGGAATCGGTCAATGGTGAACACAATTCGATGGCCGCGAGGGTCGCGGAATTCTACCTCACAGAGGTTCTGCTCGTACCACGCCAACATCTCGCGCAAATCGTGCAACCATATGCGAGCGGGAGCGGTTTCGATAACTTGAGGGCCAATCCCCATGTGATTCACCTTGACGCGGTAGTGCTAAAGCCTGACAATAAAAACGGCGGGCAGGAGACTTGAACTCCATCGCTTCCACGATTCCGGGTTATAAATCCGGTTCTGTCACCTGACAGTTACCCGCCACAAAGAGCAAAGCTCACTGGAGCCTGATCCGCGTTCCCGGCAAGGACTCAGCGAATCAGGCTTTCCCGTTTGTAGCCACGATGATCGTGAGCGGCCTCGCCGTGGCTATGGCGTCTTCTTATCATTCGGACCTCCGTGCAATTGATTGCAGCGCCTTACGGCAAACTGGCAACCAAATCCTTGGCAACGTTCAATGCCTTTGTTAGGCCCTGGTTGGTCAGCCGATAGCGTGTGCCCCGCTTGATTCCGGTTTTGAGCACTAATGCTTCCCCAAGAGCCTTCTCCATAATGCGGTCAACTCGTAGAACCGGACGCCCCGACTGAGCGAGTCCATCTCCAATTTCTTGGCCAGTCACGGTGAGATTATTCCGAAGGTCTTTGTGCCCCAGCATGATGAGAAGGGCCGCATCCTCGGTTGACTTAGGCAAGGCTGTAAGAGATACAACTCGTCCAGCAACGTGCAAAACTTTTCCCACTTCAATATGCGGCAAATCTTCGATATCATCCTTTTCTTGTTTGACTTGCGCAGTATTGTTTGGCGTGGGAGCCAACGCTGTGCGAGGTATTGTACTAATCATCTCTCGGAATGCCTCGAATTGGCTCTGCACTGTATCGGCCGGCCCTTCGGCTTCAAACTCGTGATCGCCAATCTTAATCTTGATTCGTGTGGTCTCCATCTAGGGCACGCTCCTTGCTGCTCTCCTAAAGATGGCAGACAATTCTGGATATGTCAATGGGTGGCGGACGTTGTATTTTGATTTATTTATGTCCGATGCCAGAATCGGGGTATGAAGCGATACAAACACCTTCCAAACTCATTGTGTCTAAAGTGCGGAGCTTGGCTCCGCGTAATGGCGGGAACTTACTCTGGGGAGATCGCGTGTCAGAAGTGCGGGGCAGTTAATGTGTTTCGCAATTCATCAAAACCATGCGAAGCTAGAGCAGCATGAAAACCGACAAGGGCCAATTCGATGCAGTTCTCTCGCGGATGCTGCAATCCCCGCCGAAGAAGGAATCCGAGATAAAGGCGGAGAAGAAGCCGAAGGAGCCTAAAAGGGCTCCACGTCAGCAGTCAGATCAGCAAAGCGCAGGGGCTTGACTCCGCACAGACGGCGCACGGTCTCTATGAACACGTCCGCATCGTTGCGCCGGTCAAACCTGTATTCAAACTCCCGCAGATACCTGAAAAGATGTTTTCCCGAGAGCTTGTGGAACTGGCCTATGACTCCACGCTTGAGCAGCGAGAAGGCTGATTCGATGCCATTCGTCGTAACGTCGCCGCGCACGTACTCGCCGATTATGTGATTCACAGTTTCGTGGCGCGGCGAAAACTCGGGGTTCATTTTGCTCAGCGATTTCAGGGCCGGAGGATAGCTCTTGTGCTGATCGGTCATAATCCGCTCAGTGTCGGGGCCTAGGTTCTCCGAGATGAAGTTGCGGAACGTGAGCGCTTCATCGTTAGGGACGTGACGCAGACGAAGTTTCCCGCCACGCTCTACAGCCCCCATCACAACCTGTTTCTTGCTCATGGCGTAACTGATGCCCTTGCCTTTTACGCGACCGCCGATATACGTCTCATCAATTTCCACGATGCCGCCTAGGGGCTCAGGATTGCTGTCCTGCATTGCCTCACGGATGCGGTGAGTCAGATACCACGCGGTCTTGTATCCGCCGATGCCGAGATCGCGCTGTAGCTGCTTCGCGGAGATGCCCTTCTTCGCGTTCAAGATCAAGCCGATTGCATGGAACCAAACTATGAGCGGAAGATGCGAGTCGGCGAACAGCGTTCCGGCAGTCGGGCTGAATTGCTGATGGCAGGTTTTCTCAAGACACAGGTAGAACCAAGGGCGCTTGTTCTTGGACTGCGCTTCCCGGCGAACCTTCTTGACGCTCGTTCCGCCGCAGATCGAGCAGCGCACAACGCCATCCGGCCATCGCATCTGCTCGACATACTCAAGACACTGCTCTTCGGTGGAGAACTTTATTGCAATGTCCCTGATATTCATGGGCTTAGGATGGATTCGCTTGTTCATGTATTCATATTACACAAATGACCGTGTTGTGTCAAGTGAATATTACTGTATTTCTCTCTATTGACATGTAAGAAGTACCCGTCCAAGTTCGACAGTAGCTGCACTACTCTCGGAAAATGCCAGAAGCGGGAATTCTGGGCCAAGTCAAATAGCTAATAGCTGTTGGGAACAGCAGCTGCAACAGGCCGCGGGAAAAGTCATAAAACTTCAAAATATATGATACACTGCGATTCGAAGATGTAAACTTTGTATCTTCGAAGATTGAATTTCACTAAGTCGAAGTTGGGAGAGAATACGTGCCACTGGACGTTGAAATCATCGACGACGGGCAAGCCGACCTACTAACCCAGATTGCCGAAGGCCAATTCTCCGATGTAAAGGCCAGCGCCATCACGCCCGCAAAGCTGACGAACACAATTGCCGCCTTCGCCAATAGCGACGGCGGCGACTTATACATCGGTATTAACGAAGTGCACCTTGGCGGCGGAGCAAAGACACGCGAGTGGGCTGGGTTTCCCGACGTAGAAGCCGCGAACGGTCACCTACAATCGTTTGAGCGTTTGTTCCCGCTGGGTACAGATTTTCAATATGATTTTCTGCGCTGTGAGAATCGTCGTGGAGTCGTTCTCCATGCTCAGATCAATCGCACACAAACCATAATGCGAGCAGGTGACGGCGTGCCATATGTGCGCCGTGGGGCGCAAAACTTACCCGTAACGACCCCGGAGGCCTTGAGGCGGCTCGAATACTCTAAGGGAGTAGCTTCGTTTGAAAGCGAGCCAGTTAATACCTCGAAGGAATTGATCGCCGAGTCTCAAGTCACACGGGACTTTCTAAAGCACGTAGTCCCAAGCGCAGACCCCGAATCGTGGCTTAAGAAGCAGTCTCTACTTCGGGACAACAGGCCAACTGTGGCTGGAGTGCTCTTGTTCGCTGAGGAACCACAAGCCCCGCTCCCAAAGCGTTGCGGAATCAAAGTGTACCGCTACAAAACGAGGGACCCTGAGGGCTTTCGAGATGGATTGGCGTTCGACCCGATCACCGTTGAGGGATGCGTATACCGGCAGATCAAAGAGGCTGTTCGGATTACGACTGAGGCGACCGAGAACATTCCGCGCATGGGCGAAGATAGCTTAGAGACAGTTCGCTATCCCCCAGAAACTCTGCACGAAATCATTACAAACGCGGTCATCCACCGCGACTACAGCGTCGCAGATGATGTACATATTCGCATTTTTGACAACCGCATAGAGGTGCAAAGCCCGGGAAGATTGCCAGCCCACGTAACTGTAAAAAACATCTTGAACGAACGGTTTGCGCGCAATGGGGCCATCGTGAGAATCCTGAACAAATTTCCAGACCCGCCAAACAAGGACGTGGGCGAGGGATTAAACACGGCCTTTGAAAAGATGCACCAAATGGGGTTAAAGGAGCCGACCTTGGCGGAACGAGACAATGATGTACTTGTCACCATCCGCCATGAGCCACTGGCATCACCAGAAGAAGCAATCATGAAGTACTTGGAGACTCATGACACAATCAAGAACAAGACAGCCAGAGCAATCACCCATGTCGCTATGGACTACCAGGTGAAGAGCATTTTCGGCAAGATGCAGGAGAAAGGCCTCATTGAGCAAGTGCCAGATACGCGGACAAGTAGCACGGCGTACCGAAAGGCGAATAAGAACTAGCGTTCCCTCGGATTCGCCAGTAACGTAACACCGTGTGGAAATCAAATTGACCCACTACCGAGCGACAATCTTGCTCGGCAACCGCATAGTATTATGAGAAAGTGACAACCACAATCCTGCCGACTTGTGCTCCGGAGCACGCCTAGTACCGACCCTTATGCCCAGCAAAATTAGTAATAACCTTTGTGTGTTTCTCTTCTGCCTTTTTGCACTGTGTGCGGCGCCGGCGCAGACTCCTCAGTTCGTTCCCTTTGAATCGGCCCAGCCCGTTCTTTCGGCCATGCGCGACGGGCTGCCGCCCGAACTGAAAACCTCGAGTCCGGTTACAGCCGACGCGTGGAACAAGTGGGTCCGGGGGAGAGACCGGGAAATTCGCGGCCGGATCGAAGGAGGCGAGGCCGAGACCCTGACGAATTTGTTGCGCCTGGGCGTTACCTACACCAAGGAACCGCGCATTTCTTTTGTGGATCTGCAGACCTACGGAAAAGACAGCACGATCAATTCCGTCGCCGAAAAGCGGGCTGACGATCTTGTCCGGGCGCTTGCGGGCCCACACCCCAGCGAAGGCATGCTGGAAATGCGGGTGTTCCTCGACAAAAAGGGCTTCACCCTGACGACCCCGGACGGGCGAAAGAAGATCAAGATCTATCTGCTAGCCAATCTGGCACACCAGCGGGACGACGTGACCAAGTGGGTGGCAGAATTATCGGCGAAGAAGATCAGCATCTACCAGGGCTTCAAGGACCGGGGTATTTCCACCGACAGCAATCTCTATCCCGACTACACGCTCGAGCTGCACTTGAAGCACATGATGGAAAAAGGGCTGCTAAAGCCGGGCAGCGTGCATCGGGTGGCAATCGTCGGCCCCGGCCTTGACTTTGTAAATAAGAATTTCGGCTCCGATTTCTATCCGCCACAAACCACCCAGCCCTTTGCCTTGCTCGACTCGCTTGCCCGGCTGGGCCTGGCTGATCCCGCTTCGGTCGACATCTACACTTTCGACATCAGTCAGCGGGTCAACCGGCACATTGAGCGTGCCCGCAAGACCGCGGCTGCCGGTAAGCCGTACACAATCCAGTTGGCCTGCAGCCCATTGGAGCAATGGGAGGCCGCGTACCGCGCCGGATTCCTCGATTATTGGCAAAAGTTTGGCAACCAGATCGGGACGCCGGTTACGCGGATCGCGGTACCCGCGGCCGCGTCGGAAATCTGGAATCGCGCCGTGAACATACGCCCCGGCGTAGTGATGAGAATTACTCCCGTGGACATGAATGTCGTATATCAGACTCTGCCGTTGCCGCCGGAGCAGCAATTCGATCTGGTGATCGGAACCAACATATTCGTCTATTACGGCGGTCTGGAGCAGGCCTTGGCGCGCGCCAACCTGGCGACGATGATCAAGCCCGGCGGTTTCCTGCTGACCAACGAGGCCCTGCCCGGTACCGCTCCCTCGAAGCTGGCGGATTCTCTGCAAACTTCCATCCTGGTGGGACAAGGCGACACGGAGTACGTGTACGGGTATGTACGGCAGAAGTGAGGGGCAGCTTGACTGGACGCAGGTCTCAACCCCTGGCCGTTCAGGCAAAAGTGGCAGACTGCGAACTCCGTTACAATCGAGATGGCGCCCGCCGCGGCGGGCCGCACACGAATGGAGGAGACAGATGGCACAAGTGAAAATCACGGTCCGCAGGAATGGGCCGTTCCGCGTGGAGGCACCCGAAGGCACAGTCGAATTGGTGGATGCCGACGGCAATCCGTACGACTTGACCGGCAAGACAGCGTTTTCTCTGTGCCGCTGTGGCGGATCGGTGAACAAGCCGTTCTGCGACGGAACCCATTCCAAGATTGGCTTCCAGGCCGCGGAAGCCGCCGTGAAGAAGATCGAGGAGGTTGCGCCGCCGGAGCCAAAACCCGGCACCTAGCAGTGGCTGGTGTCCAGTTAAGAAAGAATTTACGAGAGATAAAGGACCGCTAAGCGCGGTCCTTTGTCCTTTTCGGTGGGCTCACTCAGGAGACAATCAAAAGCAGGTCCCTCCGCTCGGACTGAAGTCCTCGGTCGGGATGACAGCGCTAAACTTGACGGCTGAGCTGATTGCTGAGAGCCGATGGCTAATAGCCCATAGCCCCTGCTTTTCAGTGCACCGTCTTCGTCTTCCTCGACATGTAGTCCATCAGCAGATACTGGCCCAGCGTGTAGGGCGTGGTGAAGTAGGCTTTGCCGCGGCACATCTCGGTGACCTTCTGGACGAACTGGATGAGCCCGTAGTCCGAAGCGAGCATGAAGGTGTTGATCAGGATCCCTGCGCGCTTGCACTTGGAGACTTCCTTCAGCGTCTCGCTCACCACCAGCGGATCGAGCCCGAAGGCGTTCTTGTAGATGCGGCCGTCCTCCAAGGTCAGCGCCGAGGGTTTGCCGTCGGTGATCATCACGATCTGCTTCATGTCCTTGCGCTGCCGTTGCAGGATGCGCTGCGCCATGCGCAGGCCTTCGCGCGTGTTGGTGTAGTACGGTCCGACCTTGACGCGCGCCAACTGCGACAGCGGCAACTCCTCCGCCGAGTCGTGAAACAGCACCAGCGACAGCGAATCGCCGGGGTATTGCGTGCGGATGAGATGCGACAGCGCCATGGCAACTTTCTTGGCCGGCGTGAAGCGGTCTTCGCCGTACAGGATCATGGAGTGCGAACAGTCGAGCAGGAGCACCGTCGCGCATGACGATTGGTATTCGCACTGATGCACCTGAAGATCGCTGTACTCGATGTTCAACGGCAGGTGCAGACCTTCGCGCTGGATCGCGCTCGACAACGTGGCGGTAATGTCCAGGTTCAGCGTGTCGCCGAATTCGTAGGTCTTGGATGCGCCGCTGGCCTCGATGCCGGTGGCCTGGTCGCGGGTGTCGTGACGGCCGAAGTTCGATTTGCCGAGCGAGCCCAGCAGATCGCGCAGCGCGCGAAAGCCGAGGAAGTCGAGCCCCTTGTCGGTAATCTCGAAGCGCGCCTGCCCGCCATCATTCTGGCGGGCGTCGCCGACTTGGCCGCTGGCGGTCGAACTGCGCGATGGATCGTGCGGCTGATCGACGTTGATGTAGTTTTCCTGCTCCATGCGCTCGATGACCTGCTCGATCAGTTCCTCCATCTGCTCCGGGCTCATGTTCTCGATCTGCTCGCGCATCTGCTCGTCAAGCATGTCGCTGTTGAGCAGCGCTTCGGCGATGGCCTGGCGCAGGTCTTCGAGTGTCTGCTCCGCGTCCTTGAGATCGTAGAAATCCTGGTATTGTTGCTGGAATCCGCTCTGTAGCAGGTAGTCGGAAAGCGCGCTGAGCAGGTCCTCCATGCTCATCTCGGAGGCGGGCTCGGGAACGTATTTTTTGTA
>OCZT010000902.1_pt1 | contig 30178 bp, 26 predicted proteins | sample 1539031 | NCBI WGS metagenome assembly OCZT01 (sample SAMEA3539308, study PRJEB22396) | soil metagenome | biome: tundra; feature: field; material: soil | place: USA | collected 2010-05 | depth 0.15 m | reverse complement strand
ACGGCGACCACCGAGATCTACACTCTTTCCCTACACGACGCTCTTCCGATCTGGCAGATCTCCCGCAGCAGGATGAAATTACGGCTGCCGGGCAGGAACTGGCGGTAGGTCTCCAGGTCCAGCGGCCCGACGCGAAGCCGCACCATGGACTCCTGGCTCCAGTACTCCTCACTGACCACCACGCCGTATCCGAGCCGCTGGGAATCCGACTCGCCGTCTTCAAACTGCGTTCGGCTCCCTTCGTCGAGCAGGTACCATGTTCCGGCAAACTGCCGCACCTCAACGGGAACTCCAAAGTAATCGCTCAGAATACTTCGCAGCGCCGAAGCGGAGCGGGGCTGCATGGCGAGCAAGGCCGCGTAATTCACAAAGAACGCGTCCGGAAGCTGTCCCCGGTTCCGCAGAAACAGCGTGCCTAGTCCGACCAGGCTGAGCAGCATCTCGCGGAACATCTCATGCTCGATCTGTCGTTCGGAGGCCACCGAGGATCGGTATTTTTCCCAGGCGAAATAGAATAACAGCGCCATACGGTGGTTGAAAACATCCAAGAACTCCGCCGGGCCGTGATCCCCTTGGGATTCGCGTTCGATGAGAAACTCGGTGTAGGGGAGGGGAAGCACCCCCGCGGGTCCCGTCAGGCCGAGAAAATTGATCTTCATCTCGGCCCTCTCGCCGGGTTCGGCCCGCAGCGATTGTATGTCGCTGGCTGGAAAGCCCAGCGAAGGGTTAGCCCCGATCCGCACGGGCTCGCGATTCACATCGAAACGGCGGTCCACCACCCCGACGGCGCTCCCATGGTCGCTGTTGCGCAAGAGTACGCGCATCGCCTGGTGGAACTCAAACCGCCAGGGCTCACGGAACAACTCGTCAAGGGCCGGGTCTTCCATTCGCATCCCCATTTTCAGGCCACGACTTTGGAGCCAGCGCGCGCCGGCCACGCGTGAACGAGCTTGTCTCCGCGCTGGCGCGACCGCATCGACAGTTGAGAGAACGAGTTCAAGGAAGTATATAAGCCCAGGAAGCGCTCCAACACGCTGCCGAAAAGAAAGGCACCGCTTCCGGTGAAGCGATCTTCGTCCACGCTCATCTCAACCCGCTTGCCGCGCACAAAGGCGATGCCGTGTTCGGAATAGACCCTGGCAAAATCGGGCTTGCTTTCGATTTTGAGGATGCCCTTGATGCTTTCTTCGGCGAAATCGGCGGTGCCGAGGTTGTGCAGGCGCAGCAGCGTCTGCAGGGCCCCCCGGCCTTCATCCATCAGCGACAGGTGATTGAGAGCCAACTGCGATACGAGCCGCCAAAGGCTGGTTCGGGCGGCCGGCGCCGGATAGCTGTGGGTCGGCCGGCGTAGACATAGGATCTTCTGGACTTCAGGGTGCTCCTCCATCTGGAAATCGCTCTTGCGGTCGCCGCCAGAGCCGGCGCGTTCTCCGATGGGAAGCTGGGAAGGCCGGTCGCGGTTGGTACAGGTGCATTTCACGGTCACGCTATCCGCATCCGGCGCCACCGGGAGGCCTTCGCGATTGAGCAGCGTGAGGAACATTTCCGAGACATCCTCCTCGCGCCGGCTGGGCCTCCGTACGGCGTGCCAATAGCCGGCCGGTTCCACCCGCCCGGAGCCGGCTTGGCAATCGATATAGCGGTCGAACCGCTTGCGTTCCGCAGAAAATGAAACCTGGCCGTAGATTTCGTCAACGGAGTAGATTTCCGCGCGGGAATCGACGGGAATGGGCGCTTCGTACACGCCGGACCGCACGGGAATGGGATCCGAGGTCACCGGAAACAGGTTCACGATGGGGGTGCAGTTCAGGCGGAACGTGCTGGCTGAAACGCCTTGCTCCAGAATGGATCGCCAGTCGGCGCGGTCGAACGGCGATATCAGAAACAAAATCACGGCCTGCCGCTCGATGCCGCTTCGGCGAAGATTCTCCAGGCGATTCAGATCGACGAAGAGGAACTTCTCGGGAAACGCAAAATAGTCCTCCAGAAGCTGATAGCCGGCGAAGCTGCGCCGAGGATACCAGCTCAGTCCCTCATTCTCCCCGAACCCGGCGGGCGTGAGAGCGCTCTGGTCCAAGTCACCAACAGTAGAAGGCTTACCGGTTGCCCCGTCCAAGATCTTGATGGTATGTACCTTGGTCAAAAGAAGCTCGTACAAGGCATGCACCAAGTCGTTCCCACCATCCAGGTAGAACCGCAGGCCCGAGAGGTCCAGGCCCGAAAACATCACGTCGGGCAGGCACGAGAGCCGGATCTCGAGGACCGCCGCAGTCGGGCGGGTGGTCTGCGTAGCGGCGGTCAAGCTGCTGCCGGGGCGCCACACCGCCTGCTCGACAGCGATGGGCTGGAGAGCTGTGTCGTAACACGTCCGAAAGCGGCAGACGAAGCCTTCCGAGGGCCGCGACTGAATGGGCGTTCCGCGCGAGATACGACGTGTGGCAGTGGATTTTCCCCGCTCCTTGTCGAGATGGAATTCCACCAAGGAAACCGAAGGCGCCGGCCGCATGAAATACGGATAAAGCTCTTCCAGCATTGCGCCGGTTATCTCCGGAAACTCGTCGTCGATGCGGAGGTGGATGCGCGCGGCCAAAAACGCGAAACCCTCCAGCAGACGCTCCACATGTGGATCGTCACACCGGTTGGGCGTCAGCATGAGGCTCGACGCGACGGTGGGATGATTGCGGCCGAACTCGGCGGCCAACTGGCGCAGGTACGTCAGTTCCCGGTTATAGTAGCCTAGAAATTCTTCACGCACGTCCTTCGCCCAGGACCTCCAGCTTGTACTCGCCCCGCGTGACATCGAGAGCGGCATCGTAGACGACCGGCTCCGGCCGAGGTCTCATTTGCAGGCGTCCGGAGACCTGGAAGTGCACGTCGTGCAGCGCATGCGGCCGGGGGTCCACTCTCACGTGAACGTTCAGGATGCGAGGTTCGAACAACTCGATCACGCGCGCAATGATGGCTGCCAACCGGTCCTGGTCTGCCTGGCGCGAATCGGGATTGAGGTTCAGCGAGGCCAAATCGGGGAGTCCATAGCAGTAAACGGATTTTTCCACCTCCTTAAGGTGCTCCGGGATGGGGTCGGCGATTTTTCTGGTATTGAGCAGCCACTCCAAGTCGTTCCGCACAGCGGCGCGGTAGCGTTCGATTTCCGCCCTGCTGACGACGGCGGAACGGCCCGCTCCAGGCCCGCCGGCAGACGCCCCCGGCGCGCTCCCGGCCGGCGCGCCGGCAACCAGACGATTCAGCACGGAAAGGACGATCATGGTTTTGACGTAAGCTCCAGCGCTCTCAGCGGAGCGATAGCGCACAACCGCTCATAAACGCGCCGCCGGTCCCCCGCGTTGTCGTCGGCTTCGGCTTTCTCGAGGCAGCGGTACAGCATTGCCAGCGGCGGACAGATCAGGTCCGGCGCTTCCCAACTATCCAGGCGCCGGTCCTCAATCAATTGAAAGAGTTCTCGCAGAATAGGCAGGGCAATGCGATCCTGGTTGGCCTCCATTGAGATTTTCGCCAGTTGCAGTTTCCGCTGCATCCTGCCCCGGCCGGACTGTTCCCGTTGCAGCGCCTCAGCCAACACCCGAAAGGCTTCCTCGAACCGGCCGGCGTTCATCTCGGATTCGGCGACATCGAACGCATCCGGTTCCTTGCCCTCGAACGCCTTGAGCTGGTCCTCGAAATCCACCGTCCTTACTTCGTCAAGAGACTCCTTGCGCGCGCTTTGCGCATCCACCAAAATCTCCGTACGCAGCCATGCGAACGTATCCGGACTGGCTGCCGGCGAACCATCGAGCATCAGCGCCGTCATCAGGTCCGGCAAGGCCTGCATGTACGCCGCGGTCATTCCCAGAATCGCGCCGGCGGCGGCGTCAAACCCCAGTCGCCGGCAGGCGGTATGAGAATAGTTCTGGATATCCAGCCAGCAACCGCCGCACGCGGTTTGCATGGCGGTCTCTGTTTGTTCCAGGGCTTCCCACCAATCCTCGCCCTGAATAGCGGTCCGCAGCGCAATCCTGAGTTCTGTAGAGGGGGGGTGCAACTGGCCGGGATCCACCGGCGCGCCACGGGCCAGCAGCGCGCCGAAGGCCCAACTGCGTACGAGCATGTAAGGCACCGGGCTGGCGGCGTCCTCCCGGCGCAAGGACGTGGCGATCCGGAAAATGTCCCGGTCCGGCGTGGCCGCCTCAACCGGTGACGGAGGCGGTTCGGTAGCGGCCGCGGGAGGCGCTGGCCCAGTGGATGCAGCCTTGGGCGCCGGCGCTGCCGCGGGCTGGCTGGCGGGCTTCGTGCGGCGCAACGCGACCACCGTGTTATACAGGCCCTCCATCTGGTTCAAGAGCTTCTCAAGATAGGGCCGGTCGCCGGGTTTGAAACGCGCGTTGCAGGCTTGCTGGAGTTCGCCAATGGCCTCGCGCGCGGCCTCCACCTCGCCCCGGAGCTCGTCGTAGAACTCGGCCGGCGTGGCCTTGATGGACTGATCGACTTCTTCGGGCGTGCCCTCGGATCGCGAAGTGTTGTAGTCGTACAGCGTGCGCCCGTCCCCGGTGATTGGGAGCTGCAATACCGCGCTCACAAATGCCGTGTTCAGGCGATTGATCGGCCGCGCCCGGAACCCTTCGTCGCCGTCTTCGTCGATCACCGGATAGACCGTCTCCCAGAAGTCGACTAGCAGCTCGCGAATGAGAACGAGCCCCTCGGTCAGGCCGGGAATCCCATATTGCCGTACCAGCGCCTCGGTCAGCCACACCGCGATGTCGAGATCCTTGGACCGGGTGGCCAGTTGGTCGCTGGCCATCTTGATGACGGCGTTATAATCCGCCGGCTTCTGATCGTGTTGCCAGACTCCGCCCGGGGCCGTGTCGGGAGGCCGCAGGGCCTCCCGGATCTCGTCGTATTCCGGCTTGTTGCGGACCGGCGATCCGCTTGGACAGTCCCCGGCTATAGGGCTTAGCAACCGGTCCCAGCGGAGCAAGGAATGGGCGGGGTTCTCAAGATCAACCATGAGAGACCTTACCCGCTTCTTCGGGCAGCGGGTCGAACTCGATGGAACGGACCTCCAGGAGCGGGACCTCTTCGCCGGAGATCGCCAGCACTCTCTGTCCTAAGGGGATCTCCATGCCGTTTTCGATGGCGGCCCACTCCGTGGCGCGCCCGAGGCGCGTCCGGTCATCATCGAACAGGTGCGTTTGGGGGTAGAGCACGGGGACCAGGATGGATTCCAGTTCCGCCGACCCCATCGCTTCCGTCATTTCCAGCTTCGCCGGCAGCCAGTAAAGATCGCGCACGTGCTTCGGCCCGACGATTTCTATTCGTTTCACGTCCCCAAATCGGATGCGGTGATACTTTCCGGCCGCCAGGAATTCGAGCGACCCGCCCAGGCGCGAGTCCAGGTCCCGGATGCCGGTAAAGCGTTTGCCGTTGAACGTGCCGGTAATCTCCCCGGTGGCAGCCTGCTCCCCCGGGCCCTCGGCAGCCTCGTGCGCAATCCCTTCTTCGTAATAGGCCTGGCGTTCGACCTCGGCCGCCAGGGCGGCAAAATAAAAAGCGACTCCCAGTCTGCTGTCCTTGGAATCTTCCGCCAGGATCATGAGCTGCTTCCGCGCGCGGTCGAATTCTCCCGCGAAACAGAGCAGCTCGAACAAAAAGCTCCGCGCCCGCTTATCGGACGGGCAATCCCGAAGATGCGCCCGAAGACTGTCGATGGACTCGGTGAGCCGGCCTTCCCGATATAGGACCTGGGCTTGCTGCATGAGAAGCGCCTGGTTGCGAAAACCCGAAGGTCCGCGGCGGCTCAGACTTTCTTCATCGTCTTGATATCGTATCCGCCCGCAACGGTGCCCTTCAGGGTACCGTCGGCTCCCTGCTCCTTGTATTCGAAATTGACCTTGGAAAAATTCAGGGACACCTGCTCGTTCGGAAGTCCGTCCGTGCCTGCCGCCTGGCCGGCGGTGGTGACGTGGCTCACGATGATATCCGACAGGGTGACGATCATGTAATCCTGCTGGTCGCCCCCGGCTTTGCGGGACGTCAGCACCGCCGACTTGATGTGCTGGCCGGTGCAGCATGCCACGAATAGCTTCGGGCTCGCCTTGTCGACTTGCTTCACGATGCTCAGGTCGTGCATGTTCACCTTTCCGGCGCCGCTGCCGCCGCCCAGGCTGGAGGACGCCGGCTGGTCGGCGCCGAAGCTGAAAGACAGCAACTGGATCTCCTTGCCGTGCTTGCTGTCCGGGCTCTCGCCCTCAATTCCGTCGATCTTTAGAAAAGCGTCAAACATAGGCTACTCCTTTGATCTCACTAGTATTGGAATCAATCGGACCCCCCGGGTCCACTTCTACTACTTCTCCTTCTTCGGCAGTTCCGCCACCAAGCGCAACGACACGTTTAATTCGTCGAGTTGGAGGTGCGGCCGGAGAAACATAGTGGTGCGATAGACGCCCGGCTTAGCCGGATCTTCGTCCACCTGAATTTCGGCCGCGCGCAGCGGCCGCTTGGCTTTCTGCTCCTGCGTGGCCTCATCCTGGTCGAGCACGAATTCCGCGATCCACGTCGAGAGGAACTTCTGCACATCGGCCCTGGACATGTACCGGCCGATTTTGTCGCGCATCATGACCTTCATGTAGTGCGCGAACCGGCAGATCGCGAAAATGTAGGGCAACTGAGCCGAAAGACGCGCGTTCCGATTGGCGTCATCGGTGTTCCAGATCTTCGGCTTCTGACACGACTGGACGCTAAAAAACGCCGCATAGTCGGTGTCCTTGCAGTGCACCAGCGGGATGAAGCCCTGGTCGGCCAGCTCCTTCTCGCGCCGGTCCGGGATCTGGACCTCGACCGGACATTTCATGGCGATATCGCCCTCCCAAGTCCGGAAGTTATGGACCGGCAGGCCCTCCACCTTTCCGCCTCCTTCGGGCCCGCGGATCGCCGTGCAGAACTCGTATTGCGCGAACGCCTGCGTCAGCCTTGAGGCCATCGCATAGGCCGCATTCCCCCAAAGGTATTTTTTGTGGGTGGCGCCGTCGACCGCTTCCTCATAGTTGAACGCATCTACACGCCGGGTGTCCCGGCCATAGGGCAGGCGCATCAGCATGTGGGGCATGCACAGCCCGACATAGCGCGAGTCTTCGCTGTTGCGAAACGACTTCCACTTCGCCGAATCGGTGCCGGCAAAGACGCTGGAAACGTCGCGGATGGAGTTGAGGGCCGTGAATTCGTCCAGGTTGAGCATTTCCGCGCTTGCGGCGGAGAAGAACGGGCAGTGGGCCGCCGCAGCGGTGCCGGAAATGTGCTCCAGCAGTTCCACGTCCTCGGGATGCCGGCCGAACTCGTAATCCCCCACCAGCACGCCATAGGGAGCGCCGCCGAAAACCCCGTACCCTTCTTCGTATACCTTCTGGAACAGGCAGCTCTGGTCGAACTCGGGGGCCTTCTGGTAATCTTTCAGCAGTTCGCGCTTGGAGATGTTGAGGACCTTGATCTTGAGCAGTTGTCCCGTCTCGCTTTGGTCCAGCAAGTGCCGCAGACCGCGCCAACTGGCCTCCAGCTTCTGAAAGGCCTCGTCATGCAGGATTTCGTCCAACTGCAGCGAGAGCAATCGATCGATTTGCCCGATCTGGGCGTTAATGGTGGCTTCGACATCCCTGTCCAGCGTGACGGCCTTATCGAGTATCTGCTGAACGAACGTTCCCACGAGGTCCAGGCCCCGTTCCGGTTGCTTGGCGAAACGCCCGGCCTTGAGAATCTTGTCCAGCAGCGACGGCTGCGCTACCTGTTCGGTTGCGGTTTGGGCAACGACGGCCTCGGGATTCTCCTTTGAACTCATTTGTCCTTGTCTTCCTTGGATCGTTGAATTTCAGTTGCCAACTGCCCTCGCTTTTCCGTGTTCTGGACGGTCTCGAGCAGCAGCTCCTCAAATTTCGGGTTGCCTTGGAGGCTGCCCTTCAGGTCGGAGAGCTTGGTACGCAGATCCACGAGTTGTTTCAGGGCCGGGACCTGCTCGGCGACCCGCTGCGGCTCGAAATCCTCCAGAGATTCGAACGTTAGGTCCAGTTTGAGCCGGGCGGCTTTCGCATCGTCTTTCGCGAGCTTGTTATCGACGGTCAGCGAAAGGCGGGGATTCATGGCCTTGAGCACGGTGTCGAAGTTATCGGGGTTGATCTCCACGAATTTCCGGTCTCGCACCGGCGCCAGCGGTTCGGCGGGCTGTCCGGAGAAATCCCCAATAACTCCCACCACGAACGGCAGTTCGACCATTTCGATCGCGGAGCCCGTTTCCACGTCTTGCGTAATGTGGACCCTCGGCGGCCGGACCCGCGTCAGTTTATGCTGCATACTCTTAGGCGGCAAGAACACCTCCGTGTCGTCTGATTGTAAGCCAGTGTGACCTTCAATACAAGCGATTTTCTCGGGTTTTCGGGCCTTTATCTGGCGATAGTCAGACGCCTGGGAGTCAGCCTCAGTTCGCCTGCCGGGCTGACGGACTCCTCATCACAGGACAGCGCCGAGTTCGAAATGAACTTCGGATTTCGGCATCGGCGCGCGGAAAACACGGCTGCGGAAGAGGTCAGGTCATAGACCTTAAGTTCATGAAACAAGTGGTCCGCGGCCGTTTCCCTGGCGCAACTCAGCGCCAGCCATTGCCCCAGGCGGTCGAAGGTGGAATCCGTGCAATCGGGCTCCAATTGGAACGCATTTCCGGGCGCGTTGGTGAAAAACAACACACTTTCCCGGCGGCCTTCGCGTGGATCTTCAGGCTTCGCCTCGTAGCGTCGTCGAATCCACAGGTACCCACCGCCGGCGAGTTTCGTCACGGTAGAGATTCGGTCGCGATCCGCCCAATTCACGGCGTCGCCGGGAACCCCGCTGATAGACGGATCGACCAGCGGCGCCCCGAGCGCAATCCTGCTGTCCGGCCTGGCGCTGCACTCCCTTACATAAGCGTCCGGCACTGCCGATGTGAGCTTCGACAGTGCGGCTTGAGCATCGCTCCGGGTGTGCGCCGTCTTTACCACGGTCAGGTACAGGCCCGCGCGGAGGTTCAGGCAATCGTCGCTCGCGACGACGGTGGCCTCGGGCCAGGCGGCAGCCAAACGCGTTTTGGCCTTGAGAGCGGGCTGAACCGCCGCGCTGCTGGCGGCGACGACCAGCCAAGGCGCAGGGCTTTGTGCGCACCCGACGCCGATGGCGGCCGCCAAGAGGGCAACCGCCGGGACCGCGGAGCGGCGGATCATAGCCCGCTTTCCTTCTTGACGGCGGCCAATTCGCCGTTCTGGCGGCCTTGCACGTGGGCGACGTCCCGGAAACCGGTCCAATCGCCGCCCCAGACCAGGCCCGCCGTTTTGGCCGCACTGCCGAGGGCGTCCCAGAAGCCGTTGGTTTCGGCGGCGTCGTCCCATCCCCAGCGTTTGTCGACGATATCCGCCGCATAGGAATTGGGCGTGCCGTCGGGCTTCTGGGCGTTATGAAAGCTGAACTTGACCGTGCTTTTGCCTTCCGCGACAAGTTTCTGCTGCACGGCGACGGATCGCCAGCCGTAGAAGATGGAAGCCTGAAACCCCCGTCCGGTGAGGGCGCCCAGCACGGTTTTCACTTTGCCGCGAAAACCCGGTTCCAAGCTGAGGAGTTTCTTCTCCTGGGTCCATCTGGAGCTGTCGCCGGACCAGTCCGCCGCGGGATCCGGCTTGGTGGGGGCCGGCGGCGCCGCCTGTGCGGCTGTGCAAAGCCGGAGCCAAGTCGGCCCGGCTTGGTTGACGAGCCCATCCGCGCGGGTGAGCAGCCGGAATTGAAACTTCTTGATGGCCTCGATCGTTTTCAGCCCGCACATCCCGTCGATGAGTCCCGGGTCCATCCCGGCGGCCTTGAGAAGCGTCTGGATGAGGAGAACATCGGCCCGCCGGTTGCTGCCGCCGGCGCCGACGGAGGATTGAAGAGTAGGCATGAGGCGTCTTTCCTTGCCGATCAGCGACTCTGATATGGTTGAGGCTAACATGGCGGGGGCGGGGTTGGCGCAGATTCCGAGATTCAGCTCCCGTACCGCCGAAAAATGCCATAGTCAACGGGACAACCAGGCGTCTGAGGTGCCGGAGAGAGGCGGCGAAATCCTGCGAGAGTCCCTGCGACGGGTCGAAGAAACGACGGGGTGCGATAACGGCCACGCTCGTGACGGCGGGGCTAGGGGCAGTGAGCCCGCTATTGATACCACGGTCAATATAGCCTATGATTCGAAATGCGGATGGGTTGCCCTGAAGGTTTGATGGGTGGCTGGACTGCCGGAGGCAAGCACTTTGTGGGATTCACGATAAAGAGGCATCATGCGGAGGCGTTCCAGTCAGCGGCGCAAGGCAATTTCGAGCGTGCGGCAGTCGCTCACCTTCGTGAGAAGTTAAGCGCTCAAGTGAGCGGCGAATCCGACCATGTCTTGACCCTCAGGGTCCGTGACGCCACGGCACGAGCGAAGGACTTCGGATTGGTCACGCAACAGCAGGTTATGTGCTTTTTGGATTCGGAAGTTCTGCTCGGGAAGAAGTTCTACGAACGAGGAGAGCACCTGTGGGCGTCACAACTGCTCCACAGCGACAAGGTGATCTCCGACGATAAAGCCGGTCTCCTGCTGGCGACCGCGTCCAGTTTCTTCCGCGAGAAGCCTGGGGCGCAAGGGTAGCCATGTTCGAGAGCCTCATCGGAAGCATCCAATCAGGATTTAGCAATCTGCTGCCGCACGATTTTTGTGTCCCATGCTTTCTGAAGGGCTTGGCGGAGGGAATTGGTTTCGGGGCTCTAGCGATTGGCGCCCTGGCCTTAGTAGCGACTTTTGCCGCACCAATAGCAGGAGCCGTGGCTTTGATCGTCGCAGTCGCAGGAATTGCCGGTTTGGCTTACATGGCGGCCAATTGGAAGAACATGGACGACCGCCAGAAAAGCGAAGCGCTGGGCGAGTTTGCTGGTGGCGCTTTGGCTGGCAACATCGCCGGCCCTGCGGCGGCAGATTCGGTGATGGCTGATGTGGCCGCGGAATCCCGGGGAGCAACCTTCGCAGGTAACGCGCGGCCGCCTGTGTACGAAACCACGCCCATGCGGGAGAAGTACATTGGCGAGGACCAGCCCAACAACGACGTTTGGCCCGGATCGCAGGTCAAGTATCTGAATGACGAGGAACTCGCCGGGTACAAGCTCGAGTTGCGCGATGGAAGGATGTATGATGCCAACGGGAGCTTGTTCGATACGAGCGCCGCCTCACGTGGTCCGAATAGTGGCAAGGCCATCTTCGTCATGGACGAAAATGGGAGTTTTTATGCATCGAATCATCAGGAAATCGGCGAGTTTCACCATTCTAGTCTCGGGCGTGGGGAGCCTGTAGCGGCCGCCGGTGAGTTGCAGGTCGACGATGGCGTGCTCAAAGGAATTTCCGACAAGAGCGGCCATTATGCTCCTGGCCGGCAGTACACACAGCAGGCGCTAGATTCTCTGAAGAACAAGGGCGTCGACATGGATAACGTGGAGAGGGATTTTATCAGGCATTGATCGCAAGGCTACAAGTACATTCTTCTATGGACAAACGAACGCAAGGCTTACTACGAGCGCTGATCTATCCGATTCAGTTTGAAAAAGATCCAACTGCCGTTGCTGACAAGGTAATAGAGTGGGTGGTAGAGGGCGGAGCTCTGAAGGGCACTCGGATGGAGTACCAAGCTGCGGTGAACACAGGGCTGGGAAGCGATGAGCGATTGTCTGACCTGATCCCCCAGGACCACTCGGAGTCTGTCATTCGGGCCTATCTGCAAGAGGTCCAGCGTGGGTTGGAGAGTTTGATTCGCGCGACAGGGGGTTCAGATACTTAAGGTTGGCCCTGCGTACTTCGACTTCAAGCGGGTGCCGCCTGATGCATTGGTCCGAGTTAGAGCATTTGCGCAATTTCCACCCAAAATAAGCCTCCCGGCTGACGCGCACCAGGTCTCGGCAGATGCACGGAAGACGTACTGCCGCTTCGGCCAGTTCTTCGACGCCATTCAACAAATCCGTGCTAGTAGCATGGCCGCATGATTATGTTCCCTTGTGGGGCAGCTTGCCAAGCTGCGCGCCGATTGCTAATCGGCGCGCGCGGCGTTGGCAACCGCCGCGCAGGATGACATCCTGCCCCACGGAATGGCCCCACAGTAATAACTATACGTGGCATCACGTCGAGAATAGTACTCGGATGCAGCTAGTCCCGCAGAGCATTTATGACGAGTTTCCTCACACCGGTGGGGTATCGACGGCTAAACAAGGAATACAATGACGCTTAGAGTGCGGGAGTCTTTGGGCAACGTTAGTGATGAAGAAGTTAGACGGTATGAGTCGGAGCTAAAAATCAGCTTCCCAGAAATATACCGAAAGTTCTTGCTCCAGTATAACGGGGGCGTGCCTGAGCCTGCCCTGTTCACTGTCAGCAGGTGGGGAAAAACCCTGGTAAACAGGTTTTTTGGCATCTCGAAGAACGATCCCGACGATTTCATCATTAGGAACGCCGCCGTCCGACGCAGGTTGCCTGGCAATTCGTTCGCGATTGCGGACGATCCTGGAGGCAACACGATCATTCTGATTTATGATGGACCGAACAAAGGCAAGATATACTTCTGGGACCATGAAGAAGAGTCGGGGCCCACTGGAGAAGACGCGTCACGATTCCCGAACGTCCATTACTTGGCAGATGGCCTCAAAGAGCTCCTGGATAGCCTTGAACAGGCTTCAGATTAAGGGGCGGACAAACATCTCAAGTCTAGCGCGGGACATCCCCGCCCCGCTCCCGCAGAAGTTCAATCACTTTTTCCCGCCACGGGGCCGCCGGCGAATCCGGACGTACCGTCACTACCTTAACCAGTTGGGCCAACGTCGTCCCGTTTGCCGTCTTGACATGCACATCGGCTCCTTTTTGTATGAGCCACGCGATCTGTTCGTAGCGTTTGAGGGCGACAAGATTCATCAGGACAGTGAACCCGCTGCCGTCCACCGCGTTGACATCCGCGCCGTGCGCCAGCAACTGCTCCACGTTCTTCCATCGAGCATCCCTGGCGGCAACCTGTAGCACAGGCTCCGAAGAGGCGTTCTTCAAATTCGCATTGCCGCCGCCGTCCAGCATGATACGGAGAAACTCGGGATCTTCGGCTCTTACAGCGAGAACCATTGGACACATGCCACCTGCGGTAAATCGGTTTGCATCGGCGCCAGAGTGGAGGAGTGCGCGCAGGCCCGTCTTGTTTCGACTGGAAGCAAGGACGAAAAGGACCGGAGTAATACCCTCCTTGCCCTCGGCGTTTGGAGACGCGCCTGCCGCCACAGCCGCGGCAACCCCACGCACCTCGCCGCGGTCGGCCGCCTCTGCTAACGCGATTACCTGTCGATCGGAGAAGTATTCGTTTGCTTTCATCTTTGTGTACCCGCAAGTTGCGGCGACTACCGCTGCCATCAGCAAACCGCCTGTCCCCATCCTCCTCATGGTGTTCCTACAAGTTCCCTCAGTTGGGACTCGGACTGCGCCCCCGTATCAAGCAGTCCCTCCTCGACTGACGGCATCAGGTGCTTTTGGACCATGCCCTCTCCCGCTTGCGCCGACAAAAGCACGGGAGATCCGGCGGCTTCCGGCAGCCCCGGTGTATACGTCTGCAAAGTGGTCAGGATCTCACCGTCCACATGGTAGTTGGTCAGGTCCGTTCTTAGCGCACCCATATCCGGCGACGGCACCGTCTCGGGATTCAGGCCCGCCGCATTGAACGTGATACCCCTTGTTCCAGGCACGGCGGCGGCCGCCGCCGACGCCAAGCCGCCACCAAGAGAGTGACCAGTTACATCAAATTCTCCCACTTGAGAGTTGACCTTCAGCGCCAATTGTTGCGCACGTTCATAGTAATCTGATTCAAGACCGAGCCCTTGCCGGATGTTGTTCTTCCAGTCGCTTTCCGACGTCATCGTTGTGCCCTTAAATGCCAGCGTGTATTTAGGAGGCTCGTCGTCCGATTTGTATAGGGCCGCTCGGAACTGAGAATCGTTCGGGTTTGGGTGGAAGTCGTCGGGGCTCAGATTCAAGGCTTTCAACTCGTCGTTGCTGACACGCGTCCAGCCCGGGGCGACCTCTCCTGCCTTGGCGGGATCATCGTAGACGTCCGCCGCCATGAGCGCCTTATTGCCGGCGTCCACGTGGGCCTCGGCTGCCAATACCGCTGGGTCGGAACCCAACCCCTCTTGCTTGGCAGTCGCGACCAGCGCTTTCTCCTTGGCGACCATCGTGTGAAGTTGCGAGCCCGGATCGCGTTGCGGCAGTTGGCAACTCTGGCAGGGGCTAGCAACCTTTTGCCCCGTGAACCACGCTTTGGTATCGTGGTATGCGTCGGCCACTGCTCCCACCACCCCGGATCCGATTCGCACCACGTTCCCGACGCCGTCGACAAGCCCGTCAACAATCAGCCCGTCCACTTTCTTCAAGCCGCTCTCAATATTCTGCCCGAGATCCGTGACGCCCCGCACCAGAGCTGAGCCCGCCGCCGCACCGGTTGCGCTGATCTTCGATTTGAGCGCCTGCGCGGATTCCAGTCGTTGCGCCTTCACTTGTTGGAGCTTTGCCTGCGCAGATGCGAACGTTCCGTCCGCTGCATTTTGCAGTCCGTTAAAGGCGCTCTCAAGATTCTTCGTGCGCTGGTCTGCTGCGCGCTGTTCCGCCTCGACATCCGCGGGCACGTTCAGACTCCGCAAAACCTGGGCGGATTTCACGTCCATCCAACCCTGCCACTCCGACGCCGTGACCGCTGTGCTCTTGGCTGCTGCGATACTTCCCTCGGTGACTGTTTGCAGGCCCGAGACGACTAATTGTTCCGCAGTGTTTTCCAACTTCGCCGCCGCGACCGGGATCTGACCAACGACCTTGGCGCCAGTCGCGATTGCGGCCGCTGCCGCCTTGGCATCCTCGTCTGCCGCCTGCCACGCCGCACTGAAGAGTTTCGCCAGGAACATCTATTCGCCCGCCGGCGCAAGCGCCTGAAACAGTTGGGTGGTCCACTGTTCGAGCCACTCGGCCTTGTCCGATCCTCCCAGAACGGGAGAAGTGAGCACCTGCTGTGCGGCCGGGAACTCGTTGTCGAAGTTCTCTCCCAGCAAGAAGGCAGTGACCACAAACGCCGCTGCGTCCCGTTCGGTCGCCAGCCCATACGCTTGTGCCCGTCGAATGGTCCGGTTAATGTCGGACCGTAGCTGGTCGGGGGGGGCCTGGCGCGCGTCCTCAAAATGCCGCTGTAATAACAGAGCCAGCCTCGCAACAAACTCGGTCCCTACAGGAGCGGCAAGAGCGGAGAACTGTTCGCGCCGAATCAGCATGGAATCGTACCTGTTTTATAGTGGCCTCAAGAACCTCGGGAATTGTCGCAGCTCGTCGGCGTAAACGCAGCCGCGCGCGTCTTGGCCGCACTCATGGTCGCCGCCTGCGAACCGTAGGCTCCGCCTGTGCTCAAGCCCTGGGCTTTTACGGGAGGCTGTTTGGCCGCGTCGCAGTTCGTCTTGGTGAATGCCGCGCCCGCCAGCTTGGCCGCTTGCATGGTTCCGGCCTGGGCGCTCACCGAACCGCCCATACCCATCTCGCCGATCATTACGGTCGGAAAGCCGACGACGATCGCTCCTCCGTGCGCCGTCTGATCGCCGATCCGCGCGGCCGGCATATTGCCGATCATGACCGTCGCGGAGCCCTTCGCAATCACGTCCGGAGGACCCACGCACATCGCCATGTCGCCGACACGGGCGGCGGGCAGGTTGCCGATCAACACCGTGGGGCAACCCGCGGGCAGAACCGGACCGCCAACGTGAGGTACCACGCCCGTCACCATCGGGCAGGTGTGCATATCCGTGATGCGTGCGGCAGGCGGCATGAGCGGCTCCTATTCGGCTTTCATCAATCGTAGCTTCATTTCTTCGGGGATGGGCGCCGCGTAGGCCTGGATCGGCCCGAAAAACTCCTTCAATTCATCGGGTGTCGAAGACTCCAGAAAGACCGGCAGCACGCGCGGATCATAAAAGCGAAAGTACCAGTACTCGCCCTCCGGCGACTGCACGATGAGGAATTTGCGGAAATGCGCCCGCAAGGACTCGAAATCCGACGTGGAGACTGCGAGTATCCCCCAAGGCTCCTTCCAGAGCGATTCCCGAATCCACTCGATCAGGGTGGGGTCGGCCTTGCAGAGATACGGCGCAATCGCCCAATAATCCTGCTGGGAGGTGCCGTTATACAGTGAAGCGGCCCGCTTGTCACCCAGGCTGCGCGCCTTCTCGGGAACAGCCGGAGCGTCGCACGCGTCCAGGATCACGTAAACATAGCCGCGTTCCGCGAGCTTGTTCAGCTCCTCCAGGGTCGTGTCCCTCGTCCGGATCGGCATCAGTATCTAAACTACAGCATAATTTCGGCCTTGACCAGCAGAATTTGCCGGGTGCGTGCGCCATGCCAGCCCGCCAACGTCGAGTTTGCCACTCCCTGTGCGCTGGCCCCGAAGCTTGCTAATGTAGTTCATCATGAAACAGTTCCAACCGGTCCTCTGGAACAAAGGCGCATTCCTGCAGGCTCAGCACCTTCAGGCTCAGGATCTTTACCTGGAGAGCCAACTGAAGTTCTGCATCGATTCGCTCTTCGAATATCCGTACGGGTTCCAGGTGCTGTCCGTTGACGCTACCCGCCTGGCCAGCGGGCATTTTGGCCTTTCCGCCGCTTCCGGCATGTTCCCGGACGGCCTCCTGTTCGACGTCCCCGGCTGCGATCTGGAACCGGAGCCGCGGTCGCTAGTCGATGCGTTTCCCGAAGGCAAGAGTATGTTAGTGGTTTCCCTGGGGATTCCGCAACAACGGGCGGGCGTCAGGAACGTATCGTTTGCTCCCCGGGCTAACGCCAACACCCGCTATGTCGCCGATTGGCTGAACCTCCGGGACGAGACATCCGGCCTGAACGAAAAACCCGTTCAGATCGCCCGGAAGAACTTGCGCTATCTCCTGCCCCAGGACGACCCGGCCGGCCAATCGGTAATGCCGGTCGCCCGGGTGGTGAAGAAGGGCGATCGTCTCGAGTTGGATCATTCCTTCGTTCCGCCCCTGCTTCGCATCTCGGCCAGCGGCTACCTGGTTTCCCTTCTTCGCGATGTGGCTGACTTACTCAGCGCCAGGAGCCAGGAGCTTTCCCAGACTCGCAGCATCAAGAATCAGGGCATCGCCGAATTTACAGCCTCGGAAACACGCAGTTTCTGGCTGCTCTACACGGTGAATTCGTGCTACCCGATTTTCCGGCAATTCCTGGATGCTCCCGGGCTGCATCCCAACACGCTGTATTCGCAGATGGCATCGTTGGCGGGCGCGTTGACCGCTTTCACCCTGAAGCACGACCCCACCGAGTTCCCGGTATACAACCACGACGATCTGGGCGTCTGTTTCTCGCAACTGGTCGCAAAACTGCGGGAACTCCTCGACACGGCGATTCCCAGGTACTTCGTGTCCCTGCCGCTGAAGCCCACCGATGAGGCGTACGTGTATTCGACGACAATACCCGAAGATCGCTTTCTGGTGGATAGCCGGGTTTTTCTCGCAATCGCATCCGAGATGAAGACCGAACAGTTAATCAAGCTGGCCAAGATCGCGTCTCCCGGGCATATTCATCAGATCGTCAACAGCGCCGTGTCCGGTGTGCGGATCTCCAGGACGGCGCAGATCCCCGGGGCGGTCCCTATGCGGCTCGGGTATCAATACTTCCAGCTCGAAACCGCCGGCCCGTATTGGCAAGGTATAGCCAAAAGCCGCAGCCTGGCCGTCTGCGTGCCCAGCGAAATCGCCAAACCCTCTATGGAAATCATCATCCTGCTCAAGGCTCCGGTTTAGAGCGGACTATCCCCAGATCTCGACGATCAGCGCCACAATTGCGGCCACGGCCATCAGGCCCAAAGCTGCCACGGCCGCCACCCGCGCGCTGAATAGCGGCGCCGGCGCCGGGCGAGTCTCCGGCGCCGCGGGATGCCGGACAATCGGCTGCGGAGCAGGTTGGGCCGGCGGGGGAGGCGGAGGCGAAGAAAACAACTCGGCCGGCTCCCGGACTGGCGGTTGCGGTGAGGGGACAGGGAAGGTGAACGTCTGCCGGGTGATCCTGGTCGGCGGCGGGATGCGCTCCGCGGACGGCTCCGGAAAAACCGGCCGGGTTTCGCTCGGGGCCGGAGTCGGGGATTCCGCGCGCTCCGGCGGAGCGCCTCGAGGCGGCACGGCCGGTGGCGGCGCGGGCTTGGGGATTCCGATGAAAGTGCCCAACCCCGGCCCAACTTCGCTCTTGGCGCCTTCCGCCTCCAGTGCAGTGTCCGCGAAACCCGTCGGCTCCGGGATTTTCAGATCCTGCGCTCCATAAATCTGCGTGAAACCCACGGAGGGTGTCGATGGTGGGTAGGAAGCAGGGGACGATGGCGCCGTCTGTTCCGCCGGGGAAGACTGGCGCGGCGTCTGGACCTCTTCCCGCGTGTAGAGGAGAGTTAACTCGCCCGGTCCGGGCGCGGCGGGTTCAGGCGGTCCCTTGGCGGGAAGCATGGGGCGCACCCTCGGCTCGGGATGCGCGCCCGGCGGCGGCGGATTCGGCGATGGGGCCTGTTCCACAGGCGCCCGCCGGCCTTCCGGACCCGGGGGCAGCGGTCGGAGCGGCGCGGGTTCAATCTCCATTCGCCGCAGATTCCCGACAGCGCCGCTGCTCACTTCCGGCAACCGCACCGCCGCCCGCGGCGCCGCCTCGCGGAGCACCCACTCGCCGAGCCCTTCTCCTTCCGGCAGCGGCTCGGTGATGAAATATGTGGAACTGCCGTCCCGGCCGTACTTGAGGACTTTACTGCGCGCTTCGCCCGGCAGACTGAGGAGGCGCGCGCAGATCTGGCTTGCCTCGGGGATCTTCTCGTTAGGGAAGAGGTGAATCTGGATCAATTTTCCCGTTATCTTGTCGCGCGCCTTCGATACGACTACACCTTCATGCTGGGTGAACTCGAGAATTTCGTAGTTTTCGTCCAGTTGCATAGGCGGAGCGTCTCACTCCATCACCAAATAATACCGCCCGAGGGGTTGTGGGCGGTAATCCGTTTGGTTATAGTGGAGGTCCGAACCGGAAGCCGCATCTATGTCCCGGAGGCTCTACAAGCTCGTCTGGTCGGAGGGGATGTATCTGGCGCCTCATCATTTTCAGGCGCAGTCCAGGTTCTTCGAGGATTCCGTCCGCTTCGTGGCCGACTGTTTCTCGCAATCTCATTATGGCTACACCAGCCTGGAGATTGACACGAACCAGTTGCGAGGCGGATGCTTTCTGGTGCATCAGGCGGTCGGCGCCATGCCGGACGGCATGGTTTTTGAGATCTCGGAACAAGACGATCCCCGGCCGTTCCGCTCCATCGCCGAGATTTTCCCTCATACCGGCCTGCCTCTGATGCTCTACCTGGCGATCCCTTCGTACCGGGAAGATCAGCCAAACGTGGCCGCTGCGGAGCAGGCCGGTAGCGGATCACGGACGCGGTTCAGCTCCGCTTCCGTCGAGGTCGCCGATTTTAATACGGGACAGGATCCCAGGCCGGTCAAGCTGCTGAACCACAATCTTCGTATCGCCACCGCGGGGGAGATCGCCGAGGGCGATGAGTCTTTGCCGGTTGCTCGTATCCTGCGCGACGGCAAGGGCCAATACATCCTGGACCCCGGTTACGTGCCGCCTTGCCTGCAAGTCGCCGCGAGCCCGCGGCTGCAGCACATCGTGGAGCGGTTACTCGAGATCCTCACCGAAAAGAGCCGCAACCTCACGGTGCGCCGCCGCAACGCCCCTGCGTCGGAGGTCCGCGGAGACCCCCGGGAACTGGTTGAATTCTGGCTTCTCCACGCGGTGAACTCCGCTCTTCCGCTATTGCGCTCCTGGAGGCATGCGAAGAGCCCGCACCCGGCGCAACTCTATCTCAGCTTGTCGCAATTAGCCGGGGCGCTGTGCACCTTCGGTCCGGATTCGCAGCCGATGGATCTGCCGGCCTACGATCACCTGGCCCTTGGCGACTGCTTTGCGGCTATAGACGAGCACATCCGCAGGCATCTGGAACTCAGCCTCCCGACGAATTGCCTGACTATTCCGCTTCAAAGATCTCACGATCTGTTCTTCCGGGGCGCTATCGGCGACCCGCGCTGCTTCGAGAAATCGCGGTGGGTGCTGGCGATCAGGGCCGATGTTCCGGAGACCTTCCTGATTTCCCAGACGCCCTCTCTGGTCAAGATCTCGGCGCAGGATTTGATCGAACGCGTAGTCCGGTCCGCGGTGCCGGGGGCCCCTTTGGTACACCTGCCCTTACCCCCGGCATCCGTACCGGCCCAATTTGGCACGGTGTATTTCGCCATCGATCAGAATCATCAATGGTTTGTCCCGATTCGCACTAACAAGGACATCGGCATCTACATTCCCGGAGAGTTGGCCAACCCTGAGGTGGAACTCTACGTCGTGATCGGAGAAACCCGCGCATGAATCCCGCACCTGCTCCCGTCTCCGCGCCGAACCTGGCCTACTGTTACCAGGAGATTCTTACGGTGGCGGCGCGTCTGCGCTCCAGTAAGCTAAACGTCGGCGACCACGCTGTCTTTCGGACCCAGGTCCGCAGGGCCGTGCAAGAGGCCGAAAGTTCCTCGCACGCGCTCGGTTATCTGTCGGAAGACGTGAGGCTGGCTTCTTTTGCGGTGATATCGCTCCTGGATGAGACCATTCTCTATTCCGCGAATCCCGCGTTTCGCGATTGGGCCCAGAAGCCATTGATGCTGGATCTGTACGGCACGCTCAATGCGGGCGAGACGTGTTTCGAGTATCTCAGCGCCATTCTGAAGCGCAGGGAAAACAAGCCCACGATCGATCTCCTGGAAGTGTACCTGCTGTGCCTGATGCTCGGATTCCGGGGGCGTTACAGTTCCGGATCCCCGGAACAACTCCAGGCCTTGCGCGAGCCGATAATCGAGAAGATCCTTCGCCACCGGGGCGCCGGCGATCTGGTCGACTTGGCGCGCTCCTGTTTCCCGGAGGGCGACATCGATCTGCCGACGCCTTCGAACCGCCTGACGCGCCTGGTCTTGAGCAGTTCAGTCGCCTTCATCGGCGTTTGCCTCATCCTGCTGGTTGCCTACCGCTTTCTCCTGGAGCGCGGAGTCTCGAAACTGGCCGGCTTGGCCGGCCTGGCCCTCCCATAATGCCATGCCCATTTCTACCCTTACCCCCACGTACCTGATCGGCTTGGTAACGGCGGTCGTCTGCATCGCCGGAGCGCTGTTCGTGTGGTGGCGCAAGGTGAGGCAGCGCAGGAAAACGGCTTCGGCGGAAGCGGCGCCCGGCGGCTCTGCCGCGCCTCCGGTTGCCGCATCGGGGTCGAAGGCGGTGGACGATGTGTTCCGCGAAGCCAACAACTGTCTGAAACTCGCCAAGAAGATGAAGGGCGCTTCGGTCGCCAGCCTGCCGGCATTTCTGATCGTCGGCCCGCAAGGGGCGGGGAAAACCAATGTCATGGTGCATTCCGGTCTCGATCCGGAGTTGCTGGCCGGGCAGGTATATCAGGGGGCCGAGGTCAGACCCACCGCGACGTTGAACATCTGGTTGGCGCGACAGGTCGTCTTCATCGAGATCCCGGCCTCGTTCGCTACCGATGCGAATGCCCTCAAAGCAATCGTCAAGCACCTGATGCCCCGTGGCATCGGCCCCGCGTTCAGTAAGGATCGGCCCCCGCGCGGATTCCTCCTCTGCACGAATCAGGCCCCCGTGGCCGCCGCTGCGACTCCGGACGAAATCACCGCCCTGGCTCGTCCGTGGAACCAGTGCCTGGCGCTTGCGGCGGCCGCTCTGGGCGTCCAGTTTCCGGTATACGTGCTGTTCACCAAGATGGATGGCGTACCCGGATTCGCCGAGTTCGTCTCCAACCTGGGCCCGAGGGAATCCGCCCAGGCGGTCGGCGCCGCCACACGGCCGTTCAATGCCGCGGCCGGCGGCGTGTACGCAGAGGAGACTGCGCGTGTGGTCAACCAGCATTTTTCCAACATCGCCTACACGCTGGGCGATAGCCGTGTGCCGCTCCTGAGGAGAGAGCAGGACCGCGCTCGCCTTGCGGTGGGGTACCAGTTTCCGCGCGAGTTTCAGAAGCTGCAAAAGAACCTGGTGCAGTTCCTGGTGGAGGTGGGCAGGCCCAGCCAGTTGCAGGTGAGCGCGTTCTTGCGCGGATTCTATTTCTGCGGAACCCGAAGGGTGGCCGTGGACCGGCCCGGCAAACAGGCTGGCGCTGCCGCGGCTCCTCCGGTCAGCCAGGATGCGCTGAACGCCACGACAGTCCTGACCCCCGAACAGATCCGTACGCAGATGGCAGCCGCCCGGGCTGGCGCGGAGCCCCCGCGGGCGGGCCACGAGATTACGGAATGGCTCTTTCTCCCGTCGGTATTCGAGTCCGTCCTTCTCCGGGACAAGACGGCGCACGGCGTCAGTTCCACAAGCTTGCGAACCGACCGCGTGCGGGCCGCGGCCTTCGGAGTCTTGGGAGTTTTGGGCCTTGTCGCCGCGGCTGGCCTGACGACTTCCTACGTCTGTAACCGCAGACTCGAAGAGGATCTGATATCGGCCGCCGGAGAATTGGCGGACCGTTCCGCCACGGCGAGCCCTTTCTTGCGTCTGGAAGAAATGCGCAAGCCCCTTCAGCGCCTGGTCGACTATCGTTCGGATACCCCACTGACCATGAGTTGGGGACTCTATCGGGGTAATGATTTGCTGGCAGCGGCTCGGAAAATCTACTGCTCGGAGATGCGCTCCCCGGTCCTGCAGCCGTTGGTCGAGAGGATGAGGAGGGAACTCGCCGAGTTCAGCACAGCCGGCGTCGACACGGTGTCGGCCTTCGATGTTCTGAAAGCCTACATGATGATGACGTCTCATCCGGAACACGCGGATGCGACGTTCCTGAATAAACAGTTGTCCGAAACCTGGAAGAGAACGCAGCAGGCCGGCGCGGCGCGGGAAGCCGACCAATGGCTCCCGGAACAGTTGCGCCTGTATGGCGGCCTGCTCCGTGTTCCGGTTCAACAAGTTCCGGGCGAACAAGACGCCTGCCTGTTTCAGGACGCCTCAGGCGTGATTCCCGCGGCCCAGGCGTATCTCCGCGGCCGCAACTTGGACTATCAGTACCGATCGCTACTCGCGGCCGCCGGCAAGGGGCACGAGGCGGTGAATTACGACCTGAAGTACCCAAACGATGCCGTCCGCGACAGTCAGACGGTGCCCGCCTGGTTTACCCGGCAGGGATGGGACGCGATGCAGGAGCGCCTGAAACACCCGGAGTCCCTGACCGCGGATTCCTGGGTGCTGGGGGAATCCAATCAGTTCTCGCAGGAAGAACTTTCCAGGAAGGCCGCTGAGTACTGCTCCCGGTATGTCGCCGATTACGCGCAGGCGTGGAAAAAGTATTTGGATTCGGCCAGCGTCAAGCCTTACAGCAACCTGGAGGATGCGGCAGCCAAGCTGGACAAAATGTCGAGCCAGCACTCGTATCTTCTGAACCTGATCCGCCTGGCGTCCGAACACACTGGCTCGATCGAAGCGATGAAGGGCATTTTTCAGCCCGCGCTGGCGGTCGCCCCGGCGACGGGAGATTTTCAGTCGGCCAAAGAATACCTGGACAAGCTTGACGCCATTAAGAACCGGCTACCGAGCGCTGCCCAACCCGAGGGTGTGCCGGCGGTACGAACCGCGGTTACCGAGGCCCTGGATACGACCGACAAGCTCGCCCATTCGTTCCGGGGAGATACGGACCAGGCGGTGAAACGCATTCTCCTCGCACCCATCCAGAGCGTACCTCCGCTGCTGGGGAGACAGGATGTGGAGGCCGTAAACGCCGCGGGGAAGAGTCTGTGCGCCAGCTATGGGGACGCGTACCCGTTTTCCGAGAAATCGACGCGGTCCGCCACGTTCGATCAGGTTCAACGAGTGTTCGATCCGCAAAACGGCGCCATGCCGCAGTTGTACAACCAGTTTCTCCGCGAAAGTCTCGATTGCATTGGCGACCGGTGCGAGGAGAGGCCGAATTCGAAACTCAAGTTGCAGGCGCGCTTTCCGGATTTCTTTAGCCGCCTCTACACGTGGAAAAGCTTGCTTTCGAGCGGCGGGCAACTGGGGCAGATCCGCCTCTCCCTGCGGGCCAAGACCTTCAATCAGCTCAAGAAGCTGATCTTGTCGATCGACGGTACGCCCTTGACCCTGCAAGCGGGAGGCGAAGCCGGCCCGATGAACTGGGATCTGAACCGTTCGCAGGGGCTTCGATTAAACGGTGAATTCGCCGGCGGCGAGGCGCAGGGGATGTTCTCCACCAACGTCCCAGGCCGCTGGGCGCTTTTCGAATGGATTTTCGCTTCCGAACCCAATACCGGGGGCGCCGACGGATTCCATTGGACTCCACGCGGCGGCGTCAACTCGCCGCTGCGCCTCGCCAACAATCAAACCGAGGATTACAAGATCGAAATCCAAGGTCCGGATGGGCGCCCGCTAGACCGCCGTTCTCTAGCCGTTGGATCTTGTGTGCCGCCAGTGGCGAGGTGACGCGGCCGGCTTGCTGCGACTCATGCCGCGCGGACGGCGAAGTATGCAAGGATCAGGAAGAGGAGGGCCACACCGGCGGCGAGCGCTGCAAGCCGGCCGCGGCTAGCGGGCGATCTGCCCAGCGAATTGATTAGTTCGTCTCTGGCCGTTAGCAGGGCGAGGTCGTCGGATCGTCGCCTGGCAATCCAGTCCAGGGCGGCGGCAGCCGAACGGTCCAGGATCGGAACGGCGACGCGTCGGTCGCCCTTTCCTAAGAATCCGGCAATCGCGTTTCGGACAGTCAGGATAGCGTGTCCCGTGAAACCGTACAGGCGGCCGAGGGTCGCAACCGGGATCGGCTTTGGCACGGATTCTCCGTCGGAGGTCTGGTATCTGGTCGCTTCTCCGGCGGCCGCCCGTGCGCCCTTTCCTAAGAATCCGGCAATCGCATTTCGGGCAGTCAGGATGGCGTGTCCCGTTAAATTGTACAGGCGGCTGAGGGACGAAACGGGGATCGGCTCGCGTACCGATTCTCCGCCGGGAGACGGACGGTAAGAGGTTCCGGAAGTCTGGTGTCCGGTCGTCTCTCCGCCGGCCGCCCGTGCGCCCGCGGCGGCTTCGTTTCGCGCTTCGCCGTTACCTCGTTCGGCTCCCGTTCGTTTCTTGGCGGAAAATGCGGCTAGAGCCTCCTTTGCACGCTGCTCGGCTTCGGGCCGCTGCCCCTTCTGGCGCTTACCCGCGGATTCGCGATCCAGTTGGATGCGTGCCGCGGCTTCGCCGGCTAGTGTCTTGCTCGCATTTTCCTGCGGCTGCGGGCTGTCGTTGCCGGGTTCGCGGCGGCGGCGCGCCGACACGGCGTCCAGCGCCCTCTTGGCGCGCTTCTCCGCCTCACGATGTTGACTTCTCAGTGCCTCGGCCGCGGCCTTGCGATCCTGCTCGATGTCGGGATCGCCGGGGAACTGCAGGGCCAGGCGCTCCAGGAGCGCGAGGGCCTCCTGATAATCGTCACTCTGCATGAGCCCAGCGGCTTCGTTCCTGCCCTGCGCAACAGCCACCAGTTCGCGTTCCCGGCGGGCTTGCTCCTCGGCTTCGCGCCGCTGCCGCTGCCCTTCGCGTACGGCCGCCTCCCGGTCTTGACGGATCTCGATGGCGTCCGGGTATTCCACCCCCAGCCGGTCGAGAATCGCAATTGCGCCTTGCGAATCGCCGTTCCGCAGCAACTCGGCGGCCTCTTGGCGCCCCGCAGCGATGGCCTGCTCGCGCCGGCTCCGTGACTGCTCCTCGGCTTCGCGCCGCTGCCGCTCCCACTCGCGCCACGCCGCCTCCCGGTCCTTCCGAATCTCGGGATCGCCGGGGTACTGCGCGTCGAGTTGGTCGAGCAATGCGACTGCTGTCTGGTGGCTCCCCTGGCGGACCAGGACTGCCGCCTTGGCGCGTCCCTCTGCAATGGCCGCGCGTTCACGTTCCCGCCGTGCCTGCTCTTCAGCTTCGCGCCGCTGCCGCTGCCCTTCGCGTACGGCCGCCTCCCGGTCTTGACGGATCTCGATGGCGTCCGGGTATTCCACCCCCAGCCGGTCGAGAATCGCAATTGCGCCTTGCGAATCGCCGTTCCGCAGCAACTCGGCGGCCTCTTGGCGCCCCGCAGCGATGGCCTGCTCGCGCCGGCTCCGTGCCTGCTCCTCGGCTTCGCGCTGCTGCCGCTCCTCTTCGTGTACAGCAGCCTCCCGGTCCTGACGGATCTCGATGGCGTTCGGATACTCCTCCCCCAGGTGATCGAAAATCGCAATTGCCGCCTCCAAATCACCGCGAAGCAGCAGGTCGGCGGCCTCTTGGCGTCCCGCCGAGATGGCCTGCTGGCGTGCATGCTCCTCGGCTTCGCGCCGCTGACGCTCCCCTTCGCCTAAGGCCGCCTCCCGATCCTGACGGATCTCGATGGCTTCCGGGAACTGCGCCGACAGGCGGTCCAGGATCGCAATTGCCCCCTGCGAATCGCCGTTCCGCAGCAACTCGGCTGCCTCTTGCCGCCCCGCGGCGATGGCCTGCTCGCGCCGGCCCCGCGCCTGCTCCTCGGTTTCGCGCCGCCGCCGCTCCCATTCGCGTACGGCCGCCTCCCGGTCTTGACGGATGTCGATGGCGTCCGGGTATTCCACACCCAGCCGGTCGAGAATCGCAATTGCGCCTTGCGAGTCGCCGTTCCGCAGCAACTCGGCTGCCTCTTGGCGCCCCGCAACGATGGCCTGGCGCCGTGCCTGCTCTTCAGCTTCGCGCCGCTGCCGCTCCCATTCACGCCTCGCAGCTTCACGATCTTGCTGAATCTCCGCATCGGCGGGGTACTGGCCGGCAAGCTGGTCCAGCAGCGCAATGGCGGCCTGGTAATCCGCTTTTCGGGCCAGGTCGGCGGCCTCGGCACGGCCCTTCGCAATCGCCGCCCGCTCATGCTCCCGGCGCGCCTCCTCTGCTTCGCGGCGGCGGCGATCCTCATCTTCGCGGCGGGCGTTTTCCGCGGCTATGCGCCGCTCCGCGACCACCTCGCCAAGAAGGTTCGCGGCGCTCTCATCGGGGGCGCCTGCAAGCAAGGGCTTGAGAATCTCCTCGGCATGGGCGTAATCCTTGCGCCCGCGAGCGTTTTCCGCCATGGCCAGGTTGTCCCGGTACTGCTTGCGGCTCTGGCATTCTTGCCACAGGTCCTGCCACACGGCTTCCTGCGAGAAGATTTCACGCGCAGCGGCAAGCTGCCGCTCGGCGTCATCCAGATCCTGCCGCCTCAGGCTCGCCTGTACGCGTAATTGCAGCAACTGGATCTCAACTTTCCGCTGCCCCTCCTGGATCCTGGCTGGAAAAGGAGCCAGAGCTTCCTCACCCGGAAAAACGCGCACGGCGTCCTGGCACTCGGCCGACGCCCGAGCCCAATCTCGGGATTGGATGGCCGCCTCGATTCTGCCGATCCGCGAAGTCAGCATCCGGCGGCGCTCCTGTTCCTGCAGCTTCTGGCGCAAGCGCCCGGCCGCCGCCCGCAAGTCCGCGTTGGCGGGGTATCGCGCCAGCGCCGCCTCCACCTGCGCCATCGCGGCCTCAAACTGCTCGACCTTCTCCAGCGCGGCGATGCGAGAGAGCGTTTGCGGGACAAAACCCCGCTCCTCTTGGGCCGCGACCGCCGCGCGCGCCGTAGCGAGCAAGTCCGCGAGATCCAATTCGCCGGGGAATCGAAACTTCGCATCTTCAAGCAGCGCCGCCGCGTCGGCCGGCCGCTCCGCCGCGAGGAGGCGCCGCGCTCCTTCGATCGTCTTCCGCAGGCCGGCGGCGTACTCCGCCTGCGCGCATTCGAGCTCCAGATCCCGCTGGCGTTGCGCGAGAACGGGTTCGTCTCCAAACTCCGCGATCGCGTTTTCGACCGTGAGCAGCGCGTCGTACAGGCGCCGCTCGGCCGCAAGGGAATACGTCTGCTCGACGACGCGGCCGATCTGGCGAGCCCGTTCCTGCGCCGCCCCCAACGCGGCAGCCGCTTGCAGCAGCCGGCTCAAGCCGGCGTCGCCGGGATAGGAGCGCAACCCCCGTTCGATCAGGCTGCGCGCGTCCGCGAAACGCTCTTCATTGATCAACCCGCGCGCGGCTTGCATGATTTTGCCGACCGCCTCCATCCTCCTTTGGGCGGCAAGATGTTCGCGGACTTCGGACAAGAAATCGGCGGCTGCGGGTTCCTCCGGATATTCGGCGTACAAAGCCTCGGCGGAAACGATCGCTTCGTCGAGGCGGTGCGAGACGAGCGCCTCCCGGGCCTTGGACAAGCCTCGCTCGAACAATTCACGGCGGCGCCGGCGTTCCGCGTCGGCGCGGTCTTTCTCCACTCTCCCGCGAAGAATCGCGGCCTCGGTTTTCGCGGCCGAGCCGCCTTCGATCCCGTCCAGAACGGCCAGCGCCTCTCCATACTCGCCGCGGCTGCGATGCTGCTCGGCGCGGACAAGCGCGGCCGCGTCCCGCCGGGCCCCGATCTGCTGGCGCACATCGCGGCCAAATTGGGCGGCTGCCTGATTTCCCGGGTCGAGGCCCAAGGCTTGTTCGGACTTCTGAAGCGCGGCTTCCAGCCGACCCTGTTGGATCTCCTCCCGAGCCTCGCTCAACAGCCGTGCGGCCCCATGGACTTTCTCGACACTGAGCTTCGCCTCGTCCAGGCGGTCCCGGAGCGAAGCGTCGGATCTGTCCAGTGCGCAGGCCCTCTCAAAACACTGCACGGCCTCGCTGAAACGGCGCGCGGCAACGTGCTCCTCGCCTTTGCGGGCCAGCGCCTGCGCCTTCGTGCGATTAGTCTTGCGGTGGTCTTCCTCCAGGAGTTGCTCGCGCAGATGCCGGGCCGCGCTGTTGAGCGGGTCCAATCCCAGCACTTCGCCAATCGCCGCTTGGCCCCTCTCCAAATCGCCGGCTTCGATCAAGGCTGGAATCTCGGCGACGAGGACCGCCACCCGCTCCTCCCGCAGTCGCTGCAATATGGGCTGCGTGTCGAAGATCACATCTTCCAGTCTGTTGGGCCGGATTTCGGGGTCTTTTGACATCAGCCGCTGGATCATGGCCTCCAAAGCCGCCGGGCATTCCGGTAATCTTTCACGAATCGGTGGCGGATCGCAAGCCATGATGCGGACCATCACCGCTTGCGAGTCGTTGCCGAAAAACGGGTGCTCTCCCGTGAGCAGTTCGTAATAGACGTCCGCGTAGGAGAAAATGTCCGTACCTTTGTCGGCGTCGTGGTTTTTGAACTGCTCGGGCGCCAAATAAAGAAACGTCCCCGCAATGTCGCCCTGCCGCGTGCGGCGGGTCCCCTTGTCCATCACCCTGGCGATCCCAAAGTCCATCACCTTGGCGGCGCCGTTCGGGAGCACCATGATGTTGCCGGGCTTGATATCGCGATGAATGACGTTCCGAGCATGGGCATATTGCAAGCCCTTGGCGACCTGGAACATGATCTCCACCTCGTCCAGCAGTTGCATGGGGTGCCCGGAAACCATCCTCGACTTGATCACCTTTTCGAGAGTCTCACCCTCCAAAAGTTCCATGACCAGGTAGGGCATGTCGTCCTGGTCCCCGGAATCATGGACCTTGACGATGTTCTCGTGCACCAAGTTGGCGGCGGTCCTGCCTTCGTCCCCAAAACGCTTGAGCATCTCCGGATCGGATTCGGGAAAGAAGACTTTGACGGCAACGTACCTTTCCAGTTTCGGATCCCAGGCCCGGTAGACGCGGGCGAATCCGCCGCGGCCCAGTTCGTCCCGCATGTCGTCCGCAATGACGTATCTGCCGAATTGTCTCTTCATGCTCTAGGTGGGCTGCCGCTCCAGGCTGCGACCTGGCCATGCGCCCCGGAGTCGACACGGGCGTTCGGGTCCGGAAGACATTTCTGGCTATCTCCGCCGCTATGGCGCGAAGAGCCGCCTCCCTTTTTTTTGTCAATCCATGATAGCTCGATTATGCCGATGCAACGTCGATGCGGGTGCTTACCCAAAGTGGGGATTCATCGTCTTTGAGCGGCCCGTTGGCAGTGGGGCGGACCTCCTGGTCTGCCTTCTTGTTGCCCGGCGGCGCGGTCGAAAAGCGCTACGGCTCATAGAGAATATGGGATTCACT
>OCZT010000901.1_pt1 | contig 30186 bp, 27 predicted proteins | sample 1539031 | NCBI WGS metagenome assembly OCZT01 (sample SAMEA3539308, study PRJEB22396) | soil metagenome | biome: tundra; feature: field; material: soil | place: USA | collected 2010-05 | depth 0.15 m | reverse complement strand
ACGCGGACTAAACCTACAACGGCCAAAACACTGGCAGTACCAACATCACGACAACAAACAGGATAGCTGTCAGTGGCAAACCCACCTTTACGAAGTCCCTAAAGCTATAACCGCCGGGACTCATTACAAGGACATTGACCGCGTGGCCGAGCGGCGTGATAAAGGCCATCGAGCTTGCAAGAGCTACACCCATTGCGAGCGAACGGGGGTTAACGTTTGCATCCTGTGCGAGATGGATAGCGATCGGACCCATTATTGCTGCGACGGCCGCACCATTGATGGCCTGGGTGAGGAGCATGGTGAATGCAAACATTCCACCCAACAGGACCATCGGACCGTAACCGCCGAAGGCGGCCAATAGGTATTCCGAAATGAGGCCGGCAGCGTTTGTCTTTGTAAGCGCGATACCCATCGGAAGCATCCCGGCAACGAGAAAGATCGTTTTCCAGCTGATCGCGGCATATGCCTGGTCTGTTGTCAGCACGCGGGCCACTATCATTGTCATTGCCCCGCCGAGCATTACCGCGCCGGTAAGGTCCGGGAGCAGCATGGCGATGACGAGGGTTCCAACAAAGATGAGCAATGCGATCCGGCCTTGCCCGGGAACCGTGATCGCCGTTTCCTGGCCCTCCATCAGCAGGATCACGTCGGGATCGCCCTTGAAGGCAGCGAGCTTTTCTCGGGTGCCCTGCAAAAGAAGAGCATCACCAAATGCGAGCTGCACATCTGCGATGTCGATCACGATCTCTTGTGCACCGCGCCATATCGCAAGGACGCTCATACCGTATCTTTCTCTGAAATTCGTCGACCGAAGCGTTTCACCGATCAGCCGCGAACGGGGTGCGATCATTGCCTCGATTACCTCGACGGCACGCGATTCTAAATACGTCTCGCTCCATTCGGGGGCGGGCAAAAACTCCATGAATGGTTCGACATCGCGGCCGCGGAAATCAGTTTCGTTGCCCTCGAGCACGAGAATGTCCCCTTTTCTTATTTCAGTTAACGGTGTCAGGTCAAGGATCTTTCGCTTCTTCCGCTCGATTCCGACGACGCTCACGTCATAGTTCTCGCGCAATGTGCTCTCTCGAAGCTTTTTACCAACGAGAGCCGATCCTTCGGGCACCCGGACACGAAACAAGTTTGAGCCGAGATTGTATGCCGATACCAGATCACTCTGCTGTACCTTGTTGGGCGCCAACGTTTTTTCGATCAATGACTCCCCCGGCAATAGACGCCGGCCAAAAATAGCAATGTAAGCAATGCCCGCGATAATTATCGGAATACCGACGGGAGCAAAATCCGTAAGACTGAATCCCGGGATATCGTTCTCGTGAAGCATCGAATTCATCACGATGTTAGCCGTCGTCAGGAGCGTGGCGGTGCCGCCTAAAATTGTGCCAAAGGCAAGCGGCATAAGCAGCCGTGAGATATTTACCGATGCCTTTTTCGCCGCACCCGAAACCGCGGGCAGCAGCACGGCGGCCGCGGCAATGTTGTTCATAAACAGCGACAAAAAGGCGCCCGCGACCATCACGAGGATGACAAGACGCGTTTCGCTCTTACCGCCGAATCTGAGCAGGATGTTGCCGACCTGTTCGGTAACGCCGGTCCGCTGGAGCGCCGCCGCAAGAATAAAGATCGCCATGATAGTGATGACGGCCGCGCGGCTAAATCCGGAAAAGGCTTCCTGCGGAGACAAGATCCCCGTAACACCCAGCACGACGACCACCAAGAGAGAGACAAGATCGGACGGCAGTACATCCCAGATAAACAGGATCAATGCCGCGGCAAGGATTATGAGGGTAACGTCGAGCTGGTAATTCATCGGCAATCGTTCAGTATAGTTTGACGCGGGGCAGTTTCAAAAAGAGCGGCCGAAACCGAGGTGAAAGCTTCGCCGGCAACGGTTCTTTTATGCCGCGTCCGATTATGTCAAAATAAATGTTTTTGCCTTATTAGTAGTTATGAGCAGCAATATTGAACCCAACAAGATCATCTTTTCGATGGTCAAGGTCAGCAAGTTCTATGACAAGCGGCCGGTCCTGAAAGACATTTATCTTTCTTTCTTCTACGGAGCGAAGATCGGCGTCCTCGGCCTTAACGGTTCAGGGAAATCGTCATTGTTAAGGATCATTGCGGGCACAGACAAGGATTTTAACGGCGAAGTTGTTTTCTCGCATGGCTATTCGGTTGGATATCTCGAGCAGGAGCCAAAGCTCGATGAAGCCAAAACCGTAAGACAGGTCGTCGAAGAAGGTGCGCAAGCGACGGTAGACCTTTTAAAGGAATTTGAGCAGATCAATGCAAGGTTCGCCGAGCCGATGGACGATGACGAGATGAACAAACTCATCGAGCGCCAGGGCGAGGTTCAGGAAAAACTCGATGCGGCCGATGCCTGGGACCTCGACAGCCGTTTGGAGATGGCAATGGATGCATTGCGATGCCCACCGGCGGACACCGCAGTCGAGAATCTTTCCGGTGGAGAGAAACGGCGCGTAGCACTTTGCCGATTGCTGCTGCAAAGTCCTGACATTTTGCTATTGGACGAACCCACCAACCATCTCGACGCCGAATCGGTGGCGTGGTTAGAGCAGCATCTGCAGCGATATGCTGGGACCGTCATTGCCGTTACGCACGATCGTTACTTCCTCGACAATGTTGCCGGCTGGATACTCGAGCTCGACCGCGGCGAGGGGATCCCGTGGAAGGGAAATTATTCATCATGGCTCGAGCAGAAACAGCAGCGGCTGGCGAAAGAGCAACGGACCGAAGACAAGCGTGCGAAAACGCTGCAGCGCGAACTAGAGTGGATCCGCATGTCTCCTAAGGGACGCCATGCAAAATCAAAGGCTCGTATCAACGATTACGAGCGCCTGGTGGCGACCGAGTCCGAGAAACGAAGCGAAGATCTCGAAATATTTATTCCACCCGGCGAGCGCTTAGGCGATCTGGTGATCGAGGCACAAAAAGTCTCGAAGGGATATGGCGATACGCTTCTATTCGAGGACCTAAGTTTCTCGCTTCCTCCGGGCGGGATCGTTGGTGTCATTGGCCCCAACGGCGCCGGAAAGACAACATTGTTTCGATTGATCACGGAACAGGAGCACCCGGATGCGGGTTCATTCAGGGTCGGTCCGACAGTAAAGCTCGGCTACGTCGACCAGTCGCGTGACTCGCTCAATGCGGACAAGACGATCTGGGAAGAGATCTCGGATGGACTGGATATGATCCAGATCGGAAAACGCGAAGTGAATTCGCGTGCGTATGTTTCACGATTCAACTTTTCAGGTACCGATCAACAGAAACGTGTCGGCCAACTCTCAGGCGGTGAGCGAAACCGTGTTCACCTTGCCAAAATGCTCAAATCGGGGGCTAACGTCCTCTTGCTCGACGAACCCACAAATGACCTCGACGTAAACACTATGCGGGCGCTCGAGGAAGCACTCGAAAACTTCGCCGGCTGTGCCGTCGTAATAAGCCACGACCGGTGGTTTCTCGATCGCATTGCGACTCACATCCTGGCGTTCGAGGGCGACTCTCACGTCGAGTACTTTGACGGCAATTACAGTGAGTACGAAGAGGATCGAAAACGCCGACTCGGACACGACGCCGATCAACCGCACCGTATCAAATACCGAAGCCTGACAAGGGCATGAAAGATGTTTGGAGTGTGCCCGTCTATGTGCGGAGGATCTCTTCTACCCGCCCGAGATGGGCGTTTATGCTGATGAAACTCTTTCGTGGTTACGCGCTTTGAAACCACTAAATACACGAAGCACACGAAGCGACACTAAATGGGACCAAAGGCAATAAGGCTTTGCACTTCGATGATTAGAAACGCATTTATTGTAATTGCATTCCCCTGCGTTCTTCTTTTTGCGAGCGCCTGCCGATCGAGTGTCGACTCGAATCAAAACAACGAACAGATCAAGGCAGCGTTGCCGACAATTCAACCGACCGCGACACCATCGCCGACACCCGTCTTTCCAAACCTCCAGGCCGAGCTTTTAAATAGTCGCGACAAGACGACAAACTCACCGATCGGGAAGTTCGACTTCAAGAATTACACCTATGAGCTTCCTCGTGGCTGGCAAAATCCGGACGGCACGACTGAGATCACGTTGGTGAATGGGCATCTTGCACCCATCGAGGGCACGTTCAACGACGAGATGTCAGACGAGGAAAAGATAGAGGCCCGCTCGCAGCGGCGGATCGGGTTGTCACATGTGACCACGAAATACTTTGACGCGACTGGCGATGGCGAGGACGAAGCGGCCGTTATATTGAAGGTCGAAACGGGTGGATCGGCCCTGCCCCAGCTTGTATACATCTTTTCGTGGAAGGACGGAAAGCCGATGCTTATCTGGCCGTTTCGTACCGGGGATCGCGCCGACGGCGGACTGAAGGATGTCCGGCAAGAGAACGGCGAGCTTGTCGTCGAGCTTTATGGCCAGGACCGGTTCCTGCTTGGTCAGACGGAAACGCGTAAGATCACGGGCGATGAAGAGCAGCTCTGTTGCCCGACGTATTACACGCGAACATTTTATAAGTGGAATGGCAGCGCTTTTCTTATGCAGAGAAAGCGTCTTACGTTTTCGGTAGCTGACCCGAGTGCTCCACCCGTGGAAAACCTGGGTGAGATCGTAAACAAACAACAGAGCTCAAAATAACTGCCGAGCCGGGCGGATATCGGACCACCCAGAGTTCTTTCAGACAGGAAAACCGCCTTCCGCCGCAGTCTGAGTTCGATGTCCTGCCCTTCCTTGCGAATTGCTACAAAACACAACAAAATGACAATAGACGTTATCGAAAACCAGGGGGTATAGGTTTTCCGGTAAGACTATCCATAAAGGGGTTCGATGGAAGCCAACACTCTTGACCGCATTCAGTTCTCATTCACCATTACATTTCACTATCTGTTTCCGATGCTAACGATGGGCCTTGCCCCGTTGATCGTCGTTTTCAAGACGCTTGCCATTATCAAAAAGGACGAGCGTTGGAATGAAACGGCACGGTTCTGGGGAAAGATCTTTGGCATCACGTTCCTCTTCGGTGTCGTTACCGGCATCCCGATGGAGTTTCAGTTCGGCACCAACTGGGCGGCGTTCTCGCGGTACGCCGGAGGCGTGATCGGCCAAACGCTGGCAATGGAGGGAACATTTGCATTCTTTCTCGAATCTGCCTTTGTCGGCATTTTTCTGTTTGGCGAAAAACGACTTGGGCAGACGCTTCATTGGGTCGCGGCGTTTCTATTGTTCGTTGGCACATGGCTCTCCGGCTGGTTCATCATCGCGACAAATGCCTGGATGCAGTATCCGGTCGGCTACGAAGCTACGGCCGACGGCTCGGTCCAATTGACCAGCTTCTGGTCGCTCGTACTCAATAAATGGGCGTTCTACGAATATATACACAACATGGGTGGGGCGGTCGTGACCGGCTCATTCGTCGTCGCGGCGTTGGGCGCGTTCTACGTCCTGTCGCGGAACAAAGCCGAGTACGGCAAGATGTTCCTTAAGGTAGGCGTCATCGCCGGCTTGCTCTCGAGCATCTGGATGCTCTTCCCGTCCGGCGATATGCAGGGCCGCATGATCGCCGAGAATCAACCAGTGACTCTCGCCGCGATGGAGGGTCTATTTGAGACTCAACAAGGTGCCCCGATCGTCCTTATCGGCCAGCCGGATATGGAAAAACAGCGGCTCGACAACGCCATCCACATCCCCAACATGCTCAGCTTTATCACCTACCGGCGATGGGAAGCTGAGGTTCGCGGGCTTAACGAATTTCCGAAAGATCAGCATCCCGACAATGTGCCGCTGCTCTATTACAGCTTTCATATCATGGTCGGGCTCGGAACGCTCTTTATCGCGTTGATGGCGATATCGTCGTTGTGGTTATGGCGCGACCGGCTGTTCACTTCAAACTGGCTGCTGTGGCTGTTGATGCTCAGCTTCCCGCTGCCATTTATCGCGAATACCGCCGGGTGGATGGTCGCGGAGATAGGGCGGCAGCCGTGGCTCGTTTACGGCCTTTTCCGAACCGAGCACGGGGCCTCGCCGATGGTCTCGTCCGGCAACGTACTGTTCACGCTGCTCGGATTCTTTGGAATGTACACGGTCCTTACTCTGCTGTTCATTTTCCTTATACTTCGACGGATCGATCACGGGGCCGACGAATTGGGCTTTGAAACCCAGGCCGAGGGATATTAAAAGGGGCGATATGGAAACAGTTTGGTTCATGATCGTTGCGTTAATGTTGGTTTGCTATGTGGTACTCGACGGCTTCGATATCGGGGCCGGGATCGTACATTATTTCATCGGAAGGGACGAGTGGGAGCGGGCGACCGTGATCAGAGCGCTCGGTCCGGTTTGGGACGGTAACGAGGTCTGGCTGCTTGCTACGGGCGGTACCCTGTACTTTGCGTTTCCGCCGCTCTATGCGGCGGGGTTCAGCGGCTTTTATTTGCCGCTGATCATGGTCCTCTGGCTGTTGATTATGCGGGCAGCGGGAATTGAGCTGCGTCATCAGCTCGATAATCGCCTTTGGACCAATTTCTGGGATTTTGTTTTTTCGGGATCGAGCATTTTGCTCGCGATATTCTTCGGCGCGGCTCTCGGCAATGTCATCCGCGGCGTCCCGCTCGACGCCACCGGTTATTTCTTTGAGCCGCTCTTTACCGATTGGGGCACAACCGGTGAAACGGGCATCCTCGATTGGTTTACCGTGCTTTCGGGCGTGGTCGCATTTGTCGCCCTTGCGGTTCACGGCGCCAATTACCTGGCTCTGAAGACCGAGAACGAACTGAACGCCCGTGCACGCAATACGGTCAGCCTCGGTTGGTTTGCGCTTGTCGCGGTCACGATATTAAGCCTCGCAGCCGTTATGGCCGTCCGGCCGCAGGTACTTGATAATTACTACGCCTTGCCGGTCGGTTGGCTGATCCCGGCCGCCGTCGTCGCGTCGCTTGCCGCGATAAAGTTCTTTAATGCGAAGGGTAACGATAAAGGAGCGTTTCTTGCTTCGTCCGTCTATCTTGCGATGATGCTCGGCGGGGCGGTCTTCGGGCTCTATCCGAACGTGCTGCCCGCGCTCGATCCGGCGTTCAGCCTGACTATCCAGAACGCAAAAGCTGGCGACTACGGTCTCAGCGTCGGCCTGATCTGGTGGACGATAGGCATCATTATCGCCGTCGGGTATTTTGTGTTTCTCTTCCGCACGTTCAAAGGAAAAGTCGCAACCGCCGAAAGGATCGTCGGAAGCGATGAAGAAGTAATTTGACGGAGCAGTCACGGGAAGGACTAAGCGGTCACCATTATTGGGGGCCCACCCGCCTAGCCAAAGAAATAGTCTTTATTATCGAGCTTTGCTTTGTGTGCGGTAGCTTTCCCGCGCACGTATCGCCACGTCCGGCCGTGCGACTTTAACCTTTAACTCGTGAAGCGCCTGGCCGCCATCATCTTCTGGTGGGTAGAAACCTATACGATATTGAAAGCGGAGTTCATCGACGATCGTCGCAAAGGTCTTTTTGATCTTGCCGTTCTTGGTCGCGTAAAAGCGCCCGGCCGTAAGGTCTGAAAGCGACTCGAGAAACTCCTGGGCCATCTCGTTCTGCTGCTCTACGCGCTCGCGTTGACGGGGGTTCGGCGGAGGCGGAAATCTACCGCCAAAGATGCCGCCATTCCTTCCCATTCGAAATGGGCGCTGCGGACCGCGCGGTCCGGTCTCGAAATATACCGTGTAAACGAGTGTGTCACTCTCCTGCAGCTTGTACAGCAACTGGTTACGCGGTACACGGCTGCCAAAGTCCTTGCCGTCGGTAAGCACAATTATCGCTTTTCGGCCTTTTATATCGGCAAATGAACGGTTGATGGTTTGATAAACCGCATCGCGTAGCTTTGTGCCGGCGATCGGGGGAATAAAGGCATCTTTGATCCCTTGTTTTAGCGCCTCTTGATCGGACGTAAGCGGGCATAAGATATGCGTTTCATTGTCAAAGGTAACGATCATCGCCCGGTCGGCAGGTTTTAGCAGTTTTATAAATGACTTTGCCGAATCTTTGATGTCGTCTAGAACGTCGCGAGTGCTGTGGCTGGTATCGATCAGCAAGGCGATCGTAAGCGGTTCCTCAGTTGCGGCAAAGAACTCGACGCGTTGCTCTACGCCATCCTGGAATACAGAGAAATCATTTTGCGCTAGGCCGGGAATATAGCGTCCGTTCCGATCGCTGACGATAACGGGAACGCTTACAAGCCGAGTCTCGATCCTGATGGCATCATCCGGTGTTTGTGAGGGTGTCGATGTGCAGAAGATGCCCGCAAGCAGTGCAATGCAAAGCAATACGGGCAATCTTCTGTACATAAATGAGTAAGTTTACTAGGAGTTCGACGAACGAGCTTATTGGAAAGTCTGAAAAAAAATCGACTTTGTAATATAAAGTACTTGATAGATACGACAACTTGGTATAATTTGACCTCACTATGGCCAAAACAACCGCTATGCCGAAGCCAGACAACCAGGAACCCGTAAGTCTCGGGCGGCGGGCGATCGACAACCTCGAATTTATTCGCGAAACGATGGAACGCTCGACAAGTTTCACAGCGGTTCCGGGATATGGTGGCATGTTGATGGGCGTGACAGCGATCGTTGCCGCGTACATTGCGAATACCCAGCCGTTTTTGCGTGACTGGCTGATCACATGGCTTGTCGAGGCGTGCCTTGCATTCGCGATCGGCCTACTCGCGATGTGGCAAAAGTCTAAGATCGCCGGTACGCCGCTGGTCTCGACACCGGGCAAGAAGTTTGCATTGACCTTTGCTCCGCCGCTTATCGCCGGTGTCGTCATAACGCTTGGCCTTTGGCGGTTTGAACATTATGACGTGATGGCTCCGGTCTGGATGTTGTGTTACGGCGCGGCGGTCATCTGCGGCGGTGCGTTTTCCGTCCGTGTCGTTCCTATTATGGGATGGTGTTTCGTGGCGCTTGGTGCGATAGGGTTCGCACTTCCCGCCGGTTACGGTAATTGGATGATGGCGGCGAGTTTTGGTCTTGTGCATATGATCTTTGGCGCAGTCATCGCGCGAAGGTACGGCGGGTAGAGTCTGGAAAACAAATGAAAAAAGCAGTTGCAAAAATTGAAAGGGACGAAGCGCGGAGCTTGCGGATCGAAAACGCCGCCGGAAAGGTCTCCGGCGAGCTCGATAAGGTCATTCACGAGCGTCTGCGGCTTGGAATAATCAGCGCGCTCGCGGCAAACGATAAGCTGAGCTTTAACGATCTCAAGAACCTGCTCAACACCTCGGACGGCAATATCAGCGTCCATGCACGCAAACTCGAAGATGCCGGCTACGTGAAACTTGAAAAATCTTTTAGGGGGCGTATGCCGCTGACCGAGTACAAGATAACGGCATCCGGGCGAAAGGCACTAGAGCGGTATTTGGATCATATGGAAGCTCTTATAAACGCGATGAAAGGTGTGTAAGAGTTACGCGTTTACGCGTGATTCAACTTTGACTCGACTCGCGGGTTGTATCACGCCTAAAGGCGTAACTCTTAACGCATAACTCTTACCGGAGAAACTATGGGTGTCCTGCTAATGCTAATGACGATCGGCGGTCTTTTCGTGGCCGCCATAATACTGATCTTTTCCGTAGTTACAAAAAAGACATGGCTTCGCAATTTCACGCTCGGCGGCGTCGCCGTTTGGTTTGTCTTCTATGCAGTAATGCTCGTTTGCTTTTCACTCGCGAGCACCGAAAAGACCCTTGCCATCGGTGAGGCCAAAGAATACTGCGGGTTTTATCTGGATTGCCACATGCACACGGCGGTGACCGGGGTTCGCGTGAGCAAGATGCTTGGCGACAAGGACGGCGAACGGCCAGTTCTACATCGTCAAGGTCAAAGTCTTTAACGACGCGAGACGTGCGACGCTCGGACTGTTGACGGTTGACGCGAAGGTTATCGACGAAGTCGCAAATCCCTACCAGCGCGACCAACAGGCCGAGTCGCAGCTCCCACCCCAGCCGCCTCTTGAACAGAAGATCCCGCCGGTAGGGAGCTTCGAGAAGGAGATAGTCTTCGATCTTCCTATAAATGTGCGTGATCCGCGGCTCGACATCCGTGAAGGTTACGGCATCGACCATGTGATCGAGGCGGTGCTGGTCGATGACGAAGACAGCATTATGCATAAACGAAAGCTCTTCGGACTTCAGGAACAAAGTGAGACCGCGGTAGTTAAATAGAAAGAGGCTCAATGTACACGGCGACGCCAGTTATCGAACGCCTGCTTTTTATTTTTTGCGGCTTTGCGTTCGCTATGCCCGCGCTGTTCTTTACCTATTACACCGTCAGACTCTTGTACATAAATCTTTCGCTTGAAGATGCGTCTGCCCATCGCAGCGGCGGAATGCTGATCGGAGCGGTCGCCTTTCCCATTGCCGCAATTCTCTTGGGAGCGATTAGCTCAATGTTAGTCCGACGCGGACTCAGAGGTTCGAAATTAAAATGAACGAACGAACAAGAACCGGTATTGATATTTTGCAGGTCGCCGCGGTTGTTGGCATCCTCGGCGATATGCTCTTACGCGCGACGCCGTGGGGCCTAAATGTCCTTTTGTTTAACCTGGCTTTCGTGGCTGGCGTCGTAATGCTGCTTCGGCGGCGGCCACCGCAATACCTGACCCGCCAGACATGGGCATTGCTTGTTGCACAGATCTTTTTCGCAGCCTTGTTCGTCTGGCGAAGCTCGATGGAGCTGCGGTTTGCAGACACATTGGCGATCATTGCCATTCTCTCGGTGCTGCTTGTTCCGCGAATGAAGATCGCCGCGAGTGTCGCCGGCGTGGTTCATTACTTCATTGCCTTTCTTTGGTCGAGCTTCAACGCATTTCTTGCTCCGGCGATGTTGATCATGACCGATATCGAATGGAAGATCGCACCGAAATCAGCATTCACAAAACATATCTATGCCGTGCTCAAAGGTGTCGCCATCGGGGCGCCATTGATCGTCATCTTTGGAACTCTATTTGTCGCTGCGGATGCCACGTACCAGGATCTTGTCCAGCGTGCGATCAACATCGATCTCTCGACTGCCTTTACCCATGTCCTTTTATTCTCGATATTTGGTTGGCTATCGGCCGGCTATCTTCGCGGCCTGGTAATTTCAACGGCGGTCGCCGGAGACGCGATTATCAATAAGCCGGCAACGCACGGCAGTAAGATGGATCAGGTCCGTGCTGAGGCGGGCGAAGAGCCTCAAGTCTTGCCCAGCAATCGTTCGGTCGTCGAACACATAAACATTTCAGACCCCCCGCATTCGGAAACACCGAAGCAACCGGCTGAAACTAAAAAATCGCAGTGGCCGATCATCGACAATTTGTTTTTGTCGAGTCCGTTCAGACTTGGAAGTGTCGAGGTCGGCGTTATCCTCGGGCTCACGAACCTGCTGTTCTTGAGTTTTGTTATTGTGCAGATCCCGTACCTGTTCGGCGGTATGGATCTTGTGCAAAATACACCCGATTTCAAGCTGGCGGAATACGCCCGTCGCGGGTTTGGTGAGCTTGTTGCGGTCTCTGCTCTTGTTTTGCCGATGCTCCTCATTGGGCACTGGCTTATCAGGAAAGAGGACCCATTCGCCGAAAAGCTTTTCCGCGTGCTTGCGGGCCTTCAGATCGTGCTCCTGTTTGTCATCATGGCGTCCGCGGCACAGCGCCTGGTTTTGCTCACCGGCAACCTCGGATATGGACTGACAACGATCCGTCTATATCCGATGATCTTTATGGCGTGGCTCGCCGTCGTCTTTATATGGTTCGCTTTTACGGTCCTTCGCGGCAACCGCCGGTATTTCGCCTGGTGCGCGTTATGGTCAGCATTCATCGTCCTCGCCATTACGCACGTTCTTGATCCAAATGCGTTCATTATCAAAACGAATTTGGTGCTGATGCGTGAGGGCCGTCCGTTTGACGCCCTTTATAACGCTCGCCTCGGTGATGATGCTATCCCGACGCTTGCTGCATCGCTTCAGGAATTGAATGCGGCCGATCGCGAGATAGTCGTTCGACAGCTTTCAAAAGGCATTTGTGAGGATCAAGGCACGACAGACCTGCGAAGCTGGAGCATCTCGAGATCGATCGCCGCGAATACTTTAAGAAACTCGGCCTTAACTAACCAGATGCTTAATTGCGGTGCCGGGCCACCGTTTCCCGGCGACGTTCCCGCGGAAAGATAAGTTGGAAACGCCATCCAAACTCCCATAAAATATAAATATGTGCGGACGATATGTCAGGGACGTGAATCGCGACGAAGCGATAAAGCATTTTGAACTGGTGGATGGTCTCGATTACTTCGACATTCACGGTTACAAGGCGAGCGCCGAGGTTTTTCCGGGGACCGAGATCTTTGCGATCAATAACGAACATCGCCCCGAGGACGTCTGGTGGACGATCGAGGACAAAGACCACCGTGGGGTTTGGCGGCGGACCATAAACGCCAAGAGCGAGAGCGTCTTGTGGGTGCCGATGTTCAAAGACGCGTTCGTGCACGACCGCATCCTGGTACCGGCGACTGGCTTCTTTGAATGGGACGCCCGAAAACAACGGTACGAATTCACAACGGACGAACCGATCTTTGCCTTTGGCGGGATCGCACGCGATTGTGTGGTACGGGGCGAGATCAAACGCTGTGCAGTAATACTGACGACCGCCGGCAATGAGGTGGTCCGTCCGATTCACCCCAAGGACCGTATGCCGGTTATCATCCACAAGCGGGATTACCAGAAGTGGCTCGATCCGGCGACCCCTATCGACGATCTAAAGCGTTTGATGCAGCCATTCCCGGATGCAGAACTGCATGCGAAACCAGTCAATGAAGAGGACATCGGCAAGCAAGCCGATCTATTCGTGTGACTCCAGAAACAAGTCTTCGAAAATCGCACGGTGGAGGAGTTGGTTGAGGACGGCTTGTCACTTAGGAAATCGATGAACGCGGTTCTATTCGCGAAAGCTACCGATCCGAAGATACGCCGTAGATCCCCACACAGAACTATTGTCGCAGGATAACGTATATGTGATGTAAACTCACTACGCCAAAGGAGATCGCCCTATGCGCCCTCGCTACCTCGGCTTGATCATCTCGGTCATTCTACTCGCAACCTTCGTTACCTTTTCGCAGGTCCAGCCATCCGACAACGACGCGGATAAGGAAAAGAACCAAAAAGAGCGGGACAAACGCGTTGTGCAGATGCTCGACAGCGCCGTTGTCGATGCAAACACGCTCGTTCTTCCGCAGAACCGGGCCATCGTGTTAGCTATTGCCGGCGACCTCTACTGGAAATTCGATGACAAGCGTTCGCGCGAGTTATTCAGGAACGCGGCTGCCGAGCTTGTCCTTTTTAATCAGGAAGACGAAAAAGAAAAACGTCAAAACGCCGATAATCCGTTAGCAGAACTTATGGATATCGGTAACGACGCGCGTAGTCAGATACTTGTCCTGGTAGCGAAACACGATGCCGAGTTGGCGCTGGACTTGCTGTTGCAGACCAGGTCGGCGAAGCTTGCCGACGCAATGAACCGGGCGTCGCTTCCAAACGCAAAGCAACCGAGTGTTATGGATCTAAATCCCGAATCCCTACACGTACGGCAGGAGATCTCGCTCGAGCAACAGTTCGCCTTGATGGCGACTGATGAAAATCCTGAAAGGGCGGTCAAGTTGATCAAAGAGAGCTTAGCAAAAGGGATCTCGTCCGACGTTTTGCCCTTATTACAAAAGCTCAGCAAGAAGGACAGTAAAAAGGCGGTCGAGCTGGCGGGTGACGTCATTAAGAAGGTGGTGGACTCAGATCTTGTCAAGAATGAGCAGGATCTACAAGTTGCTGTTAGTTTCTTGCAATACGCGTACAAACCACCGACGTCCGCAGACACGAAGGAGAAGCCGTTTGCTTTCTCATATAGTCAAGTAATGGACCTCGCCGACAAAATCGCAAATACTCTGCTTCAGCCATCAAAGTCGATGATGTTCGCGATGATCTTGAATATGGCGATGCCGATGCTTGAAAAGTTCGTGCCGGACAAGGCAGTTTTGCTTAGGCAGCGACATGCGGAGATGCAGGGTTCAATGCCGACCGAGCTAAGTTCTATAATGGATAGCCAAAAGTTGTTTGATGCGAATTCCACGCCTGAAGACATCATCGCGCAGTTACCAAAGCTAAAAAACGAATTCCTAAAGGCAAACGCCTATGATGCATTGGCTAAGAAGATCGGCGAAATAGATGATGAAGCCAGGGCAAAGAAATTGATAGACCAGATCCCCGACGATAAAGCCCGGGCAAGTGCTCAGGAACAATTCGACGTTGCGAAGATCGGCCGGTCCGCGATGGCCGGCAAACTCGACGAAGCCCGCAAGACGATCGGTACGCTTACTAAAAAAAAGACCCAGATACAAAGATTGGTTTCGCTCGCTATCGAATTTCAAAAGAAAGGGGGTGAAAAGGATACGGCTACCGCCAGAAGCTTGATGAAGGATGCAAAGGCTTTAACTAATGACGTTGCCCAGACCGAGAACGACCTTGCAGACGTTATGGAGGTTGTAAAGGGTTTTGCGACCGTTGACCCTGATACGGCTTTTCGCATGTTTGAACCTGTCATCGGACGGATCAACGATTACGTTCAGGCTTCCTCGGTACTGGCCACATTTCAACCGCAATCTTCGTTATTTAGAAATGGCGAACTCATCATGAAGTTTAATGGAAATGGAACGGACATGCTGCTGTTCCGATACACTCCGCAGATGCAGATTCTAGGAAAGACTGATCTCGATCGGATGTACCTCCTCTCAGATCAATTCGCAAGACCCGACTCAAGGATGATAGTCAAACTATTCGTTCTGCAGGGTTATCTAAAAGACGAGAAGCAGCCCGGAACTCCATCGACGACAAGCGGAATCGCCATATATTAGTAACTCGGATACGTATCCGTGAGTCATATGTAGTGGCATCAAAATCGTGTCGGAGTCTTGTGATATAATTCCGCGCGTTCATTCCAACCCTGAGGAGAAACACCCCATGCGTGTTCGTGATCTCGCCTTTTTACTATTAACCGTTCTAATTGCCGTTTCATTCATATCCGCCCAAGTAGACCCAGCGGACGCCGCCGCTGAAGCAGCAAAGAAAAAGAAGGAAAAGGACGAGCGGGTTGTGCAGGTCCTCGATCAATTGATCGCGGACGCCAATGGACTAAAGCTGCCCGAGAATCGTGCCTTCGTTCTTGCTACCGTCGGTGACCTGTATTGGAAATACGATCAGAAACGCGCACGCGATCTGTTTCATAACACCTCCGCCGAGCTGGTTGTCTATCTGGCGGATGCCGAAAAAGAAGCGGGTAATAGTTCGACGCCCGATAATCTCGACTTGTTAGATCCGCTTGGTCTTCGTGCCCAGGTGTTGCCATTGATCGCAAAGAACGATGCCGATCTGGCGCTCGAGATCCTTCTTCAGACTCGGCCGGCAAAGATCGCCGAGGCAATGCAAAAGATGGGGCAGCCCATTGTCGTGACAAAAAGCACGGGCGAAATCGTCACATTCGACCCCGTCAATCAAAAGGTAAGCCAGGAGATCGCCCTCGAGCAACAGTTTGCAATGATCGCCGCCGATACCGACCCGGATAAGGCTATAAAGATGATCAAAGACAGCCTAGCTAAAGGTGTGTCTTACAACGTAATCCCGCTGCTGCAAAAGCTGTTTCGAAAGGACCAGAAAAAGGCCAACGATCTGGCGGGTGATGTAATAGTAAAGCTGCTTGATCTGGATATGGCAAGAAATCCGCAGGACGCGCGTACCGGACTCTCGTTTTTGCAGTACGGCATACGGTTGGCGAACCCGTCGTCGACTCCAAAAGAAAAGCCGTTCACATTTATCGACAGTCAAAATAAGGATGTCGCCAACAAGGTATTTAACTCACTGATGCAGATGCAGGGTTCGGCAAACACATCGGCCCTCATCAACCAGGCGATGCCAACGCTGGACAAGATAATTCCCGAGAAGACCGCGCTGCTGAAAGGACGGCTCGCCGACGTGCAAAAGAACCTGCCTGCCTCGGCTCGTAACCAGCTGCAGCAACAGAGCCTATGGGATCAAAGCATGACGCCGGAACAAATACTGTCGCAGATCCCCAAAATGGATAACCCTCGGGACAAATCGATGGCCTATCAGGCCATTTCAATGAAGATCGGCCAGATCACAGACGATGTCAGGGCAAAGAAGCTGATCGATCAGATCGGGGATGACAGGATACGTAAGAGCGCCCAGGAACAGTTCGAATTGACCCGGGCGGCTCGTGCGATACAGGCAGGGAATCTCGATGACGCGCGTCAGCAGATTGCCGCACTCACAAACAAGCATGCCCAGATACAGCAAACCGTCACGCTCGCCCTGGCATATTTCAAAACGGGCAAAGATACGGACGTCGACACCGCGAACATGCTTATGCGCCAAGCACGGGCACAAACAAACGACCTCCCGGAGGATGGCGAGCAGTTGGCCGACCTGATGGAAGTCGCCCGCGGCTACGCTGTTATCGAACCCGAAACGGCTTTTCATATGGTCGAAACCGCCATCGATCAGATCAACGATTACACCCAGGCAACCGCGGTGCTTAGCAAGTTCGACAAACGTTACGGTGAATTCAAAAAGGGCGAGTTGATAATGCGCGGTGGCGGAGGTTACGGATCATTAGTTTATCGATACCTGCCGCAGATGCAGACCTTATCAAAAGCCGACTTTGAGCATTCCCTGTTATTGGCCGATAGATTTCAGCGTCCCGACACGCGAATGATCGTAAGGTTATCGGTCCTGCAGGGTTTCCTGGCTGAGGATAGGAAGCCGCTGAATGCGGGCGGCACCCCCGGGGTGGGCTCGGGAGTGGGAACCGGTCTGGGAAACGTGATGAGACCGTAGCCATTCGCTTTTTTGTTAAAGGTATCAGGGTCACCGTCGGAGCAGGTTATCCGGCGTGGGGGTGTTAACCCACTTACATATTTGAACCGAGATTTCAGCATGGGGTATGATGTTCAACCTTCAGCAAGCGCGGGTGGAGTGGCTTATGCCGGCATGGCCGACCGCAATTGACTGACATTGGTGATCAACCTCAGCATCGGCTAACGTTAGGGGGCTAACAACAAAACACTATGGCGATGAACGCACCTTTTGACTGGCGGGCTTATGACCGCAGGCTATTTCTTCTCGTTGCCCTTGTATTTCCGATAACCATACTCATCGGTTTTGCACGGACATATTATTTGAGGTTTGCTTTTGATACACCTCCGATCCCGAGTGTGCTCGTGCATTTGCATGGTGCGCTGATGACAACGTGGATAGCCTTCTTTATTGCTCAAGTTTGGCTGATCCGATCCAAACGACAGCGGACGCATATGAAGTTTGGCATGCTCGGTGTAGTGCTCGGCATAGCGATGATCGCCGTCGGCTTTCTTACCGCTGTTGCCGCGGCTAAATATGGATCGACATCGACACCGCCGGGTATTCCGCCGTTAGCGTTTTTGGCCATTCCGATATTTGACATAGTTCTCTTTGCGATCTTTTTTGGCGGAGCGATCTACTACCGTAAACGCCCCGCGACGCACAAACGCCTTCTGCTGCTGACGGTGCTAAACTTTTTGCCCCCCGCCATCGGACGTTTTCCGATCGAATCACTTCAATCATTCGGACCGCTGTTCTTTTTCGGAGTTCCAACCGTCCTTACGATCGGTTTACTGATCTACGATACGCGTCGTAACCGTAAGCTCAATTGGGTATTCCTTGCTGGAGCGATAGTGCTGATCGCATCGTACCCGTTACGGATCATGCTGGCAGGAACGGATCTATGGATGGGATTTGCTGCGTGGCTGACAACGTGGGCAGCGTAGAGCGAAGATCGGTCGGATAGTCTTCAGGGTGTGATCTTTGTGTTTATGCTTTGTGCTCTTTGTTTTGACGATCTTTTCGACGCAAAGCTCGCAAAGTGAGGACGCAAAGCGCACAAAGAAGCGACCTAATTATAAACGCTACGGTAATTAGCGAACGACAAAGCTTCGGCTATTTTCGCTCGCGGTAGAAGATTTGATCCCGTTTCGTTCGGTACTGCCATAGATCGCGCGGCCGGCGCGGTATTCAACCGTGACTACACCGCCATCCGCCAAGTCTATGATCCCCGCATGAACGGCCGCCGTGCAAATGGATGAAAAATCCGCGTAGACGTCGCTGCCATAGACGCCATATTCGGTACCGCCTTTCGGACATTCGAACTTGAAGGTCCGCCCCGGCTCACCCTTAAAGGATGAACCGCTTGTTTCCCATCCTATCGGAACGATCTCGTCCGATTCACCCGTTTCCGAAGAGGGCCCGGTGGCCGTTGTCGCCGGCGAAGGCCCAGCAACGGGAGGATTTGCTGTTGATGCCGGCGTGGCCTGCGGTTTAGACGGCGGTGTCGGCGTAGGGGTGGGTCCCTTGCGGTCGACGCGAACGTTGACGTTGTCCCGGTTATAGTTATAGATCAACAAAGCTCCCAGAATGCCGCCAATAACCAATGCAACCAATGCTACTGCCGCCACCCATAAGACGGTCGAGCCCTTGCGGCTCTGTTCGGTCTTGGGGACCACAACGGTCGGCGAGCTGCTATCGTCTGCAAGAGGGGTGCCGTCAGACAAACAGTAATTAAGATTAGGGTCGGTAAATGTTTGACCGCATTTTGGACATTGCTTCATAAGCAAAATGGCGTCGGCAAACAGGTCTGAACTACTTTTCAATACTTTACCACGGTCTCGCAATGGATGAACGACGAATACTGATAACATATATTCAATGCGTCTCTTGATAGTTAAATTAGGCAGCATTGGCGATATCGTCCACACCTTGCCCGCGCTCGCCGCGATCCGGAACCGTTTGCCGGATGCTGAGATCTCTTGGGTCGTGGAAGAAAGCGCCGCTGAGATCCTGCGCGGTAATACTCTGATCGACAATCTGATAGAGGTCGATACCAAGAGTTTGCGTGGTGGAAAGGTAGTCGAAGAGATATTGCTCGACGTAAGTAAACAGATCCGTGTCTTGCGAAGGTGTACATTTGACCTCGCTATCGATTTTCAGGGACTGTTAAAGTCCGCGGTCATTGCCAAGCTGTCCGGGGCAAAACGGCGTTGGGGATTTTCACGCGACGGGCTGCGCGAACCGGCGAGCCGCATGCTGTTGACCGACACGGTCGAGACGCCGCGGCAGATACATGTAATCAAAAAGAACCTTGCGCTCGCGAGCGAGGCGCTCGATATCGAAGTGCCTGACGAAGATTTTGAATTCCCGATCTCGACATTGGCCGAACACGAAACAGAGGCACTCGCCATAATCACTAAGGCCGGTTCAGCTAATATTGCCGTTCTTAACCCCGGCGGAGGGTGGGTCACAAAACTCTGGCACGCGGAGAAATTTGCTGAACTGGCAGACATGCTTTGGGAACAAAAACAGATGGTCCCCATTATCACGACCGGACCGGGCGAAAATGCCCTCACAGAAAAGATTCGGGTCGCGGCCCGTTCCGGCAAGCTAGTGTATGCCCAACCGAGTCTTAAAGGTTTCTATGAACTGGTAAGACGCACCAGCTTGTATGTCGGCGGCGACACCGGGCCGACACACATCGCCGTGGCGGCCAGTGCACCAGTCGTTGGTCTTTTTGGTCCGACCGAATGGTGGCGAAACGGCAGTGCTAATCCGGACGATATATGCGTCGAACGAAACGATATCGACTGCCGCACAGATTGTCACCGCCGCACGTGTTCGAAATGGATCTGCATGGACTCGGATGCCGAAAGGGTTTTCGGCGCGGTCGAAGAAAGACTATCGCGAGCGGCTTCGAAATCGGTCGTTACCACGTACAATTAAACAGCCACCGACAGAATGCCAGCATTTGATAAACGTTTACTGCAGCGGCTCCGCATTCCACTCGGATTTCTATTCGCGATCGTCTTTTTGGTGTTTGCGCGGCCGACCGCCATAACCCTAGCCATAGGCAGCGTGGTTGCGATTATCGGTCTCGGCATTAGGGGGTGGGCGTCGGGGCATATCCGAAAGGCATCAAAGCTGGCCGTTTCGGGTCCGTACGCCTTTACACGCAACCCTTTATACGTTGGCAGTTTTCTGCTCGGCGTTGGCTTTACGATCGCGGCTGGTGTGTGGTGGCTGGCAGTTCTTTTCTGCTTATTGTTCATCGGCATATATCTTCCCGTAATGAAGATCGAAGCCGATGACGTCCGGCGTATCTTCGGTACGGAATACGACGAGTACGCGCAAAATGTGCCCGTGTTCATTCCGCGCGGTAACGTCTGGAAGCGAACAAACGTCAAATTCGATTTTCGGCTATACTTGCAGTATCGCGAGTATCGGGCCGCTTTGGGTGCGGCACTTGCAATGGCAGCTTTGACCGCGAAAGCCTTCTTTCTCGGTTCTCTATGACAAAAACGTTCTTGAAGATCTCATTTCTCGCCTTGCTCTTAACTTTGATCACGGCCCTCGCCGTATTTGCTCAAAATGGGAATGGGAACGGAAATCACGCAATATCGCCATCGCTCTTCTTGGGCGAAACGCTCAAATTCGACGGCAAGCTCAACAAGATATTTCACGGCATTCCGATCGCCGAACTTACATTTAATGCCTTCGGCCGTCCGGGATCTAATTCGCTTGTCATCAAATCGGAGGCGGTCTCGAAGGGAACATTGTTGAAGCTGGTTAGATACAGCTTCCTCGAACAATATGAATCGACGCTCGATGACAAATTTCGTATCGTCAAGACGGTAAAGCACGACGTACAAAAAGAGCGGGTCCGGGACAACATTGCGGAATTTGATTACGCGCAGAAGCGGGTAATGTTTGTCGAAACCGATCCAAAGGACCCGACACGCCCGCCGCGTCACATCGCATCTGAGATCTCGGACCCGATGCTCGATATGATCTCGGCGATATATTACATCCGGACGCTGCCGCTCGAAGTCGGGAAACATTATGAGCTCCCGGTAAGCGACTCGGGATTGGTATACAAGATACCGGTCGCGGTTAAGGGGCGTGAAATGCAAAATACGATCTTAGGAAAAGTGATGTGCTTTATCGTCGAGCCCGACATCTTCGGCACGGGTCGGCTTATCGAGCAAAAGGGAAGCATAACGATTTGGATGACCGCTGACGCCCGTCACGTTCCGGTGCGGGCGGTTGTACGTTCCGAATATGGCAAGATCGATATCAAGCTGAAAGCTTATACAAAGTAGCGGTGGACGGCGGGTTTAACCGTAACCGCGAACTTGTTACTTTCCATCTTTGACCGCATACTTTTACATTGCGGTTTTTTTATTTATATGCCTAAGAAGCCTGACAAAAGAACAACGATCGAAGAACTGGAAGTGCCGGTGACCGCTGTGACATCGGCCGCGGCGGGTGCGGACCCATTTGAAGAAGTTTTGGAATTGCCGCCGGTAACAAGGTCCGCCCGAAAAAAAGCCGCGGAACCAAAAGCTAAACCGATAACGGCGAAAAAGGCTCCGGCCAAAGCTGAGAAATCGTTTTCGATCGACCCCTTTGCCGAAGTGGCGCGGGCGAGTTTACCGATCGGTAAGAGATCTGTAAGATCCGCGGCGGCAGCAGCCGGCCGGAGGAAGAAGACGCCTGTAAAGGCATCAAAGGCAAAGAGGCTCGACGCAACCGCCGAGACCGCCTCGACCGGGCCAAAGGTCGAACTGTCGCCCGTCTTCAAAGCACTTGCTGAGCCGACGCTTCCCGCATTGAAACGAGAGAATCGTGCTCGACTCTTGATGCAGACGCCGACGCGTCTTTATTTCTATTGGTCCGTCCGCGAAAACCCATACCAGTTGCTCCACAAGGCTTATGGCGACGATACGGGGAGCTACACGCTTGTTTTGAAGCTCACCAATATCAAGACCGGCGTCGAGGAGATGCACGCGGTCGATGCTGAGGGTAACTGGTGGTTTGATGTCGATGCCGGTGGAGAATACCAGGCTGAGGTCGGATTTTATGCACCCAACCGTCCGTACTTTCGCGTGATCTACTCAAACAATGTCGAGACACCGCGGCGAAACCCAAGCCCGCGTCCCGCGAGCGAGGCCCAGTGGACCGTTTCGGCAAATAAGTTTGCCGAGGTCCTCGATGCCTCGGGCTTTTCCCGCGATGCGTTCGACGTGACACTCGCGGGCGACGATCAGCAGGCGGCGACAGAGGCGACGCGGTTCGCGTTTTCGCGATTTATTGGAAGCCCCCACATAACGTTGGATGGTGTTGCCGCTGAAGAGATCCGTTATGCGATGGCGGCTCTGGCCGCGGGCGTCACACTCGAAGAGCTGCGATCGAAGATCGGGCCGACGCTGTTTGCTATCCTCTCGGCGAACGCGGAAAACCTAGCGGCTGAGAATGCTCGCGCCGCTCTCGGTGAATACATGAACATCGCTGATGCAGAATACTCTGAGACAGAGGAACTCGGCCCCGCGGTTTATGGCGCGAGCCTGGTGAATCTTCCGCGAACACTGAAAACAAGCGGGATCGCGTCACGTTACGCACCGGCGAGTTCGTCGACAGGTCGTTAGTCGTTAGTTGTTCGTGGTTCGTTGCTAGAGCGTTTGGCGATGCTCAGGCAACGAACCACCAACAACGAACCACGAACATCCCCTATGGCTATTGGTTACTTCAGCCTGGTCCTTCACGCCCACCTGCCATTTGTCAGGCATCCTGAATATCCGGAGTTTCTCGAGGAAGATTGGCTGTTCGAGGCGATCACCGAAGTTTACCTGCCGCTCATTTTTATCTTTCAGTCGCTGCATGAGGCCGGAGCCACCCCCCGTCTTGCGGTCAATGTTTCGCCGCCCCTTTGCGAGATGCTCGCCGATCCGCTTTTGCAGCAGCGTTACACCCGCCATCTCGAGAACCTGATAGAGCTTGCTGAGAAAGAGCTTCAACGCGCGAAAAAAGAGTCGGTTAATTTCCATGACGTCGCACAGATGTATGTCAATAATCTCAGATCATCGCTCGATCTCTGGAACAACCGGTACCAGCGCAACCTGGTAAACGCTTTTCGCGAGCTTCAAGAGGAAGGCGTGATCGAGATCATCACCTGCGGAGCGACCCATGGCTTTTTGCCGCTCATCTCGACGCACGAGGCACGCCGGGCACAGGTCGAGGTTGCGGTCAGTAACTACCTCAAACACTTTGGCCGCGGACCGCGTGGTATTTGGCTCCCGGAATGCGCGTATGAGCCTGGTATCGAAGAGCTTCTCAAAGACGCGGGTATCGACTATTTCATCTCGGATACACACGCCGTACTCTACGGCGACCCACGTCCGAGGTATGGCGTTCATGCACCGGTTGTTTGTCCAAACGGCACCGCCGTCTTTGCCCGCGACGTTGAAACCAGCGAACAGGTTTGGAGTGCGGCGATAGGATATCCGGGACAGGCCGAATATCGCGAGTTTTATCGAGACATCGGCTGGGACGCACCGCTCGATTACCTGTTGCCGCATTTGCATGCGGACGGCGCCCGCCGCCACCTGGGTCTCAAATACCATCGCATTACGGGACGCGATGTCCCGCAGCAGCACAAAGAGCCGTATATTCCCGATCTCGCTCGCCAAAGAGCGGCGGCCGACGCCTCGCATTTCATTGCCGAGCGTATCAAACAGGCGCAGGCGTTGAGCGAGACGTTCGAAGGGCGTCCGCCACTCGTAGTCTCACCATACGACGCTGAGCTTTACGGTCACTGGTGGTATGAGGGACCGCAGTTCCTCGATTTCTTTTTTAGAAAACTTCACTACGACCAAAACGAGATCGAAGCTATCACACCGGGCGATTTTCTTGACTCGGGACTTCCGATACAGGTGCAGCGTCCCGCGTCATCCTCATGGGGCGAAGAAGGGTATTACAAAGTTTGGATAAACGAACAAAACTCCTGGATGTATCCATATCAGCACGACGCCGAGCGAAAGATGACGGAACTGGCGAATCGTAAGAGTGACGGCTTTAGCCGTTCCAATGCGACGGGTGAAATGCCTAAAGGCGTCACTCTTACTGGAAGGATATTGAACCAACTCGCCCGCGAACTGCTGCTTGCACAATCGAGCGACTGGGCATTTCAGATCTACAAAGGAACGACGGTCGAATATTCGTCTAAGCGGTTTCAGGCCCACATACAGCGCTTCGACATGTTGGCAAAAATGCTCGACGACGCTGGAGATCTGTCGCCGGACCAAGACGAACTGCTGGCCGAGATAGAGAGCCGTGACAACATCTTTTCCGAGATCGATTACCGCGTTTACAGAAGGTCGTAAACCGCTGACCGCACTTATAAACCCACGCTAATTTGCCATAACAACAATGTGAAGCTATCCTTATAACTTCGCTTTCCTGGAGGTAATAAATGGTAGACAAAGGCGTGGAGATCGCTCCCGCGGAAGGAAAACTTGGCATTTTGCTCGTTGGTCTCGGTGCCGTCAGCACGACGTTGGTGGCCGGTGTCGAGGCGATCAAGCGTGGAATCTCAGAACCGATCGGCAGTCTGACGCAGATGGGTACGATCCGTCTCGGGAAACGTACCGACAACCGAACGCCGAAGATAAAAGAATTTGTCCCGCTGGCCGACCTGAATGACATAGTGTTTGGCGCCTGGGACATCTTTTACGATTCGGCTTTTGAAGCGGCAATAAATGCCGGTGTTTTGGACAAGGACCTGCTCAACCAGGTCTCCGAGCAACTCGCATCGTTAAAGCCGATGCCGGCCGTTTTCGAACAGAATTACGTGAAGCGCCTGCACGGCGAAAACGTAAAAACCGGCAAGAACAAGATGGAGCTTGCCGAGCAGCTGATCGAGGACATCGCGCGATTTAAAGCAGTCAACAATTGTTCGCGGCTTGTCATGGTGTGGGCAGCGTCGACCGAGATATTCCTCGAAGCATCGGCGGTACACGATTCGATCGAATCGTTCGAACGCGGTCTCTACGACAACGATCCCGCAATAGCCCCGTCGATGATCTATGCCTACGCGGCGATCAAATCGCACGTGCCGTTCGCCAACGGCGCACCCAACCTGACTGTTGATATTCCGGCATTGAGAAAGCTCGCCGAAGACAGTCGCGTTCCCATCTGTGGAAAGGATTTCAAGACGGGACAGACGTTGATGAAAACCATCCTGGCCCCGGGTTTCAAATCCAGGATGCTCGGACTCGACGGTTGGTATTCGACAAATATCCTTGGTAACCGCGACGGCGAAGTATTAGACGATCCTGAGAACTTCAAGACAAAAGAGGAATCGAAACTATCCGTGCTCGAACACATCCTGCAACCGGATGTGTATCCCAAGCTTTATAAGGGCTTTTCCCATGTCGTGCGAATCAACTACTATCCACCTCGCGGCGATAATAAGGAAGGCTGGGATAACATCGACATCTTTGGCTGGCTTGGCTATAAGATGCAGATCAAGATCGATTTTCTCTGTCGCGATTCTATCCTCGCGGCCCCGCTCGCGCTCGACCTCGCACTGTTTATGGATCTTGCCCAGCGGGCAGGGATGAAAGGCATCCAGGAATGGCTATCCTTTTATTTCAAGGCGCCGCAGACGGCCCCCGGTCTTTATCCCGAGCATGATCTGTTCATCCAGTTGATGAAGCTAAAAAATACGCTTCGTCATCTCAAGGGCGAGGAACTGATAACGCACCTCGGTCTCGAGTATTACGACTGAGTTTTGCCGAAAAGTAGCAATTACTTTACAATTCCAGAAAAATCTTTCGCTCGCGGGCGGTTTTCTGTTGCATCTGAATAGATTGTTGTGCTAAATCTAGAAAATGGAGCGAGGCTTCATACTCCCTAACATCTTCTGGACGAAACCTTGTTTCCACTCTAAAGTCCAGCCAACGAAAAATCTATTGAAATCATCAAGGTTTACGACATACTTGCCGGTGGTTTATGGCAAGGCAGCGAAAGCGAATTCGTTCTTGATGTAGGGAAGCCAAAAAGGTTTCCATTAGGAGATAAGAAGATGAAACAGGAAGCGGCCAAAAGAAAAGAAACAACCGACCGGGGAATATTGCTCGATCCCGAACGCAAGAGTCCGCGGGCGGCCGAATTCGAAAATAAACTGTCCGCTTTGATAGTCGGCCAGGAACGCGCCGTTCGGCGGATGAGCGGTCTCGTTCAGATCTATCTTGCGGGTATGAACAATCCGGCCCGCCCGATCGGTACCATGCTCTTTCTTGGGCCGACCGGTTCCGGCAAGACGCGCGTCGTCGAGGCGGCATCGGATGTGCTCTTTACCGACCCGCATTCCGTCGTCAAGATCGATTGTGCCGAGTTTCAGCATTCGCACGAGATCGCCAAACTGATCGGTTCGCCTCCGGGATACCTTGGTCATCGCGAGACGTCGCCGATGCTGACCCAGGAGAATCTGGATAAAGCCCACACCGAGGACACAAAACTTACATTCGTGCTTTTTGACGAGATCGAAAAAGCGTCAGACTCGCTGTGGCAGCTGCTGTTGGGGATTCTCGATAAGGCGACGCTTACGCTTGGCGACAATCGCCGCGTTGATTTCTCGAAGACGGTCGTAATTATGACCTCGAATCTCGGTGCCCGCGAAATGTCAGACATGATATCGGGTGGTATCGGATTTGCACCGACAAAGACCGATGCTATCAAAGAGGACAACGAGATCGATACCAAGATCTATCGGACAGCGCTCGAGGCGGCCAAACGGAAATTCTCGCCCGAGTTCATGAACCGCATCGATAAGGTCGTCGTCTTTCGCACTCTGAAGGAACATCATCTGCGACTGATACTCGATATCGAGCTGAGAGCCGTGCAGGACCGCATCACTGAATCGGCTGGGACCAAGTTCGTCTTTGAATGCACCGACGAGGCAAAGGAATTCCTGCTCAACGAGGGGATCGATCTTAAATACGGTGCACGCCATTTGAAGCGTTCGATCGAACGATTTCTCGTTTACCCGCTCTCGAACCTGGTGGCCACCGAACAGGTCGAAACCGGCGATTTTGTAACGGTTGATCTCGATCCCGAGACAGATATGCTGATCTTTAGCAAGCAGGCCGGAAAGATGATCATCGCCGATGTCCCGGTCGAGAAGATCGAAGAAGAGCCGCTTACAAGTGCCGACGCAGTTGGCATGCCGCTGCCGACAGCCCAGGCCGCGGCCGAGCGAAGTAAATCAAAGGGCGAGAATCACGACGTCTAGTGTCTTCGTTCGGAGTCCCGCCTTTAGGCGGCTGAACGGTTAACGTAGAGACCTGCCGAAGCAGGCACTCAGAACTTTAAGAGTGACATCTCAGGAAGGGAAAGTTCACGCTCGCTCTTGCTTTTGATGTAAAGAGCGGGGGCAAGCCGCCTAAAGGTTGGAGTTCACTGCTAATTGACTCTTTTTACGGCTAGTTTTTAGCCAACGTCCAGGTCACGCCGAAGTCGGTTGTTTTGTAAATGACTCTCATTGGGCCGTCCTTTTCGTCACGTGCTTGAAGATATATTTTCCCGGTGCCGGCAAAATCAATCTTAACGCGAATTGCTCTGCCGTCGCCTCCTTTACCCACATTATCTGCAACTGACTGTGAATACAGGTCAAACACACTCCAATTCTTACCTCCATCAGTCGTTACCGCGTATTTCACCATGTTGAAATAGTACGCCACTGTGGAACTCAAAACGTTGATCTCAATGTCAGAAACTGGCCACGGATCATCTTGGCTCCATCGGGCTACTGTCTGCCAGTTCTCCCCTTCATGGCAGGACTCAATTCGATAATAAGACGGAGGCATTATGACATGGACGTTGTTGGCCAGCTTTGACACTCTTAACTTAAACCCGCCATTTTCCACCATTCGTTGCTGCTCAACTTCGGATTGCGAAACCCACATCAGAGATCCCAAACCAACCAAGATACAAGATGCAACCAGTAAAAGAATTTTTATATTCACACTTCCCAACTGTCATAGCCCTACCAGACTCCTGTTACCAATCTTTACAATTGATGAAGTTGAATCAAGCAAAGCAAGGATAGGCGTGACCTCCCAGGAACGGTTGCTTACAACCGCTTCTTCCCCTCATATCTTGTCCAGCGCTTGTTCGATATCATTCACCAGGTCGGTTACATCCTCGATGCCGACAGACAGTCTGATAAGACCGTCCGAGATACCTGCCTTGGCACGTTCCTCGGGTGATATGGCGGCATGTGTCATCGACGCCGAATGTTGGAGTATGGTTTCTACGCCGCCGAGCGATGTCGCCAGCGTACATAGCCTTACGCTATTTGCGAATTGCTTTCCGGCCTCGATCGTCCGAAGGTCAAACGCTATCATTCCGCCGAATCCGCCAGGCATCTGTCGCTTTGCGATGTCGTAATTCTCATGCGAGGGGAGTCCGGGATAGTAAACCGCCGAAACTTTAGGATGCGCAGATAACATATTCGCTAAAGCATATGCATTACTATTATGGCGTTCCATTCTTAGGGCGAGCGTCTTGATCCCGCGGATGACCAACCAGGCAATCTGCGGTGAAATATTTCCGCCATAGAATTTGTTCGCCCCATTGCGTGCCGCGGTAACCACTTCGTTGCTTCCGACAAGCACGCCCGCGGTCAGATCGCTGTGACCGCCGAGATACTTTGTCGCACTGTGAACAACGGCGTCGACACCAAGTTCGAGCGGACGTTGATTGAAAGACGTCGCGAAGGTGTTATCGGCGATAGTTATTATCGAATGCTGTTTGGCAAGCGCGGTGACGGCAGCTATATCGGTAATCCGGACGAGGGGGTTCGATGGCGTTTCGATCCAAAATAGTTTTGTGTTCGGCTTGACAGCATTAGCATAGGCCCGGGCATTTGTTGCATCGACAAAGGTCGTTTCTATGCCAAAGCGTTCCGCTATATGGTGTAAGAGATTTGTGGTAGTTGCATATTCCGACTCGGGTGCGACGATGTGATCGCCCGTCTTTACGATAGTGAACACCGCAGCCGATATGGCTGCCATGCCTGACGCAAGTGCCAGCGCTGCTTCCGCATTTTCGAGCTCGCACATAGCGGCCTCGAGCGCACGCTGTGTCGGGTTGCCTAGCCGGCCGTAATAATAGCCGTCCTTTTGTTCGTTATGTATTGCGGCACCTTCGTCCGCATCAGAAAAGGCATACAGCGACGCCGGATAGATCGGTACGGAAACCGCACCAAAGTGCTGCGAGAGGTCTTCGCCGGCATGGACGGCCTTTGTATATATAGAGTTGACCATAAGTTTTCCTATATCAGACGCCATCGTAAGCGAAAATCAAGAGCGGGGGCAAGCGGAGCTTCCCGCGCAACGTTCGGAGTCCCGCCTTCAGGCGGCGTAATCGCTAACATTGAAGCCTGCTAAAGCAGGTACTCCGAACCATGAAAGATCTTCAACGCAAAGCCGCCAAGATCGCAAAGATGCAAAGAGCTCAACAACCGATCACTGGTAACCGCGGCTTCACGCGTAAACGCGTAACTCTTACAAACGAGTAACTCTTACAAACTCTTGCTTAACATATATGTGTATGGTAATATGTGTGACAACTTAGAGGAACCCCCTATGAAGGCCGCCACCTTAACCGCACTGGAAAATCTTTTTCTGGCTTTGTCAGATCGAACACGTCTCAGATTGCTTGCGCTAATGGCGGGTGGTGAGGTTTCGGTCGGGTATCTCGCCGAACAATTGGGCGAAAGCCAGCCAAAAACGTCTCGTCATTTGGCCTATTTAAGAAATGCCGGCCTTGTTTCGGCCCGGCGGGATGGTAAATGGATCTATTACAATATCCAGCCTCCGAAAGATCCCACCGCGGCGGGGGTCCTCTCGGCAACGATCGGACCCTATGGGTATGAAGATACAATGTCGGTCCGTGCTGACACTCCCCGAGAGTGGACGATCGAAGCCTCAGCCGTCTATGACGCGGATAACATATACGACGAAGCATATGCGACGCCATTCGAACCCAATGACCTCGAGATCTTTATGTTGTGAAAAGCCGCTGAAGTCACTCATCTACCGGCGCCGCTCGAATAACGCGAGAAATTCCTTATTCCCCTCGGCTCCCAGGATCGGCGACTCGATCAAACCTTTGTTTAGATCGGAAGAGCACACGTCTGAACTCCAGTCACGCCAATATCTC
>OCZT010000900.1_pt1 | contig 30197 bp, 25 predicted proteins | sample 1539031 | NCBI WGS metagenome assembly OCZT01 (sample SAMEA3539308, study PRJEB22396) | soil metagenome | biome: tundra; feature: field; material: soil | place: USA | collected 2010-05 | depth 0.15 m | reverse complement strand
CTCTTTCATGATGGCCCCGGATGCTAGAAGAACCGGCCCCTCTCCGCGAGCGTTACGGAAACTTCTGGATTCCTCGGCCCTCAAGTCTGTCCATCCATCACCGTAGAATCGCCGGGATGGTCCCCGATGTTTCCGCGCCGCGCGAGACGGAGTAGGAGGGCGAGCTCGATGTTCGAGACCGCGGAACTTGGTCACACGATCGCGAAGACCGTTTTCAACCGCGCGGTGCCGAAGCTGCGCTCCGACCTGCTGGATGTCCAATACCGCCTGAAAGAAAACGGCACGTTCCCGGTGATCGTCCTGATCTCCGGGGTGCGCGGGGCGGGCAAGGGCGAGACCGTCAACCTGCTCAACGAGTGGATGGACCCGCGCCACATCCTCACGCGCGCCTTCGACACCCCCTCGGACGAGGAGCGCGATCGCCCGCCGATGTGGCGCTACTGGCGCGCGCTGCCGCCGAAGGGAAAGATCGGCATGCTGTTCGGCTCCTGGTACACGGCGCCGATCATCGACCGCGTCTTCAGGAACACCGGCCGCGTCGACCTGCTGCAGTCGATCGAGGAGATCAACCGCTTCGAGAAGATGCTCGCCGACGAGGGCGCGCTGATCCTCAAGTTCTGGTTTCACCTGTCCAAGGAGGCACAGAGAAGACGCCTGAAGGCCCTCCGGTCCGATCCCGAGACGCGCTGGCGCGTGACCAAACGCGACTGGGACTTCTTCAGGGTGTACGACCGCTTCTACCGGATCTGCGAGGAAACGCTACGCGCGACCAGCACTGCGGACGCGCCGTGGATCGTGGTCGATGGCGCGGACGCGCCGTACCGTTCCCTCACGGTCGGCAAGGCACTGCTCGGGGCCATGCGCAAGCACCTCGACGCTCCGGCCGAGCGCGGTCGCCCGGTTTCGAAGGCGGCGCCGATCGTCCACCCGATCGACAAGCGGGACGTGCTTACGCAGCTCGATCTGTCCAGGGCCCTCACCGAGAAGGCGTACAAGACCGAGCTGCTGGCCTGGCAGGGCCGCCTCAACCGCCTCGCGCGCGATGCGAAGTTCCCGCGGCTCTCCGTCGCCCTGGCGTTCGAGGGCATGGACGCGGCGGGCAAGGGCAGCACCATTCGCCGCGTCACCGCCGGCCTGGATGCGCGCCACTACAACGTGATCCCCGTGGCCGCGCCCACCGACGAGGAACGCGCTCAGCCCTATCTGTGGCGGTTCTGGCGCAACCTGCCGCGCAAGGGCCGGGTCACGATCTACGACCGCACCTGGTACGGGCGCGTGCTCGTCGAGCGCATCGAGGGCTTCTGCTCGGAGGCCGACTGGATGCGCGCCTACTCGGAGATCAACGATTTCGAGGAGCAGCTCGAGCGCTCGTCGACCGTGCTGTGCAAGTTCTGGATGCAGATCTCCAGGGACGAGCAGCTCAGGCGCTTCAAGGAGCGCCAGCGCATGCGCTTCAAGCGCTTCAAGATCACGCCTGAGGACTGGCGCAACCGCGAAAAGTGGGACCTCTACCAGTCGGCCGCCGCCGACATGATAGAGAGCACGTCGACCCCGAGCGCTCCCTGGACGCTCGTGGAGGCGAACGACAAGAAATTCGCGCGCATCAAGGTGCTCAAGACCATCTGCAAGCGCATCGAACGCGCGTTCGACAAGCTCTGATCGAGAGGCGGACTCGCCGTCCGGTATCGTCGGATGGTGAAAGGCAGGGTCGCACGCGCCGGGGTCGGACGGGCCACGCTCGCGCTGACCGCGTTTCTGGCTCTTCTCTCGCCATGGCACTTCCCCGTGTCGAGCGACGGGCTCCTGGCGTTCCGGACCGCCGCCGCGCTCGCCTTCGAAGGCACGTTCACCCTGCCTCCGACTGGGCCGCATCAGCAGGTCCTCGACTACATCCTGCTTCCGGCGCCTCAGGGCCGCGGCTGGGTCACCGTCCACGCTCCGATGAGCGCCCTCTTGCGAGCGGCCGTCTTGCGGTGCGCGTTCCTCGCGCCGCCGGGGAAGCTGCGCGGTCTCTTCTGCGACGTGACGATCGATCTCCTGGGGCTCCTGGCCGCCGCGGCGGCCGTCGGGCCCGTCACGCGCCTCCTGCGGTTCGGCGGCAGCTCTCGGCTCGCCGCGCCGTGGATCGCGGCGGCCCTCCTCGGAACGACCTTTCTCGGACCGCTGTTCCTGTCCGACTTCCAGGAGCCCTACGTTGCCTTTCTCGGGGCGCTCGCCCTCGAGAGGGCGCTTTGGGCGCGGCGCCTCCCGGAGGCCCGCCGGACCGGTCCGCTTCTCGCGGCGGGTTTGGCGTTCTCGCTCTCTCTTCTCGCAAAGCCGACATCGTTCCTCCTCGCGCCCGCGCTCGTCGTGGCGGTCGCGTTCCCCCGAGGGCGGCGTCGCCTCGGAAGGGACCTGTGCCTTCTTCTCGCCGGCGCGGCGCCGCTCGCCGCCACTTTCCTTTGGCTCAACAAGGTCCGTTTCGGCAGCGTGCTGGAGCTCGGGTACTCGAACCAGCTCGCGATCTATGGGCGGCAGCGAGTCGGCATCCTGTGGACGGCGCTCCGACTCGCTCTCCTCCCGAACCGTGGAATCGTCTGGTACGCGCCCCTCGTGCTGCTCGCCCCATTCGGCCTCGCGCGAGCCGCGAAAGGCTCCCGCCGGGTCGAGGCGCTCGTGGCGTTGCTTTCGGCCGGCGCCTTTCTTGGCGCAAATGCCGCCTGGTGGGCGTGGGAGGGCGGCATGGGATGGGGGCCCCGCTTGCTGGCGCCCGCCGTGGTCTGTCTGGCACCGCTTCTCGCCGCGAAGGGGCGCGCACAAGGCGCGGCCGCCGTGGGCCTGGCGACGGTCGGACTTCTCGTCAACGCTTCGGGTTACCTCGTCGACACGGGCCGAATCTACCAGCTGGCTCTCGCAGCGAGCTCGGCACCAGCCCCGCTCGGGCCGGTCCCGGCTTTCCATCGGCAACCCGACGGCGAGCTCGAGCGGTTTCAGCGACCGCACTACGTCCCATCCTGGGCGACCTGGCTTCAGGCGCCGAAGGTGCTCTTTCGGCTCGCGACGCGAGGGGACGGCGTCGACGCCGGGGGAAAGCTCTCGGAGATTCCGGCCGATGCGGCCCTCGTTCGCCTCCTCTTCTCTCGGCGAAGTCTCCCGGCGTCGTCCGACACGGGGAGACTCCTTTTCGAGGCAGCTGTGCTGACGGCCGATGCCGACGTTCCCGCGGCAGTGCATCTGGCGCTCGCGGCGATCGACTACGGCGGCCCTGCCGTCGAGACACGCGCTTTCGCCTCGTACATCCTTCTATGGGTCGGGCGAAACGAGGAGGCGGCGCGACTCTGCCGAGAGGGCCTCGAGCTGAGTCCGGAGCGAGAGGACCTGCGGCGGAACCTGGCGGTCGCGCAGGCCCGGCTCGCGGCTTCCCGACACGGAACCCCTACCTGGCGCCGCAGGTGACGCGTTCCACAAACATCATTCTCTGTTCGGGGGAGTCCAGTTCAACCCGTTCTCAGACTCTAACCAGTTGTACACCCTGACTTCTAGCTCTCACGCAGACGCCCCGGGGTGTCAGGATGCCGGCTTGCGGAGTGTCGGGAGCGTGCGGAGATAGAGGACGAGCTCGTCGATCTGGCGGGCCGACAGGGTGTGCCCCCACGGCGGCATGAGGGCAGAAAGGCCCACGCCCGCCCCGCCCCGCTGGATCGCGTCGGCGAGCTCGGCATCGCTTTTCTTCTTCTGGAATTCCGGATCGGAGAGATCGCGCGGATGCGGATCCAGGTTGAAGGCATTGAAGCCGTCGCCGGCGCCCGACTCGCCATGGCACGTCTGGCAGTAGTGCGTGAAGGTGACCTTGCCGAGGCGCACCTCGTACCGGAGCGGTGGCGGAGCGACGGGCGTCTTGGCCGCGGCGGGCGTCTTCGCCGCCGCGGGCGCCGGCTTCCTGACGCAGGCACCCGGCACGAGCAGGAAGACGAAGAGGGCGAGCGTCGCCGTCCGGAATCTCATCGAACACCTCGCGCTGCACTCTCGGACTTCGCGGAGGACGCGGCCGGCCCGAGCGTCTCGAGGTAGGCGGTCAGGCGGAGCGCGTCCGTGTCGGACAGGCCGTAGTCGGGGCAGCGGACATCCGCCCTCCAGCGTTGCGGCCCCTTGAGCCACGCGTACGTCCAGCCCGGCTTGAGCCTCTTGCCGGCCTCGGTCAACGGGGGCCCGTAATAGCCTCCCGACGATCCGAGGATGTGACAGCCTCGGCATCCGAGGCCCACGTAAAGCCGCTGGCCCTCGACGGGGTCGGCGTCCGACGCCGGACGGGCGGCGAACGGATCCTCGGGAATCGACGGATCGAGGTAGAAGTTCTGCAGCGCATCGGCGAGCTGCGTCGCGTCTTCTCTCGGCATTTTCAGGACGGGCATCCGTTCCTCGAGGATCGGCCTCAGCGTGTAGGAGAGCATCAGGTAATCGACGAGCCAGTCGCGCTTGACCTTGCTCCCTTCGTAGGTGAGCGGGGCGGTCGAGACGTCGGCGCCGCGGTCGCCGATCTCGTGGCAGGAGAGGCAACGATAACTCTGGATGAGGCTGCCGACCGGCCCCCCGGGCAGGAGCGCCGGCTTCCGCGGCGGCGCGTACCGGTAGCGGTCCGGCACGGATTGCGCGCCGAGAGCGAGGAGGGCAGTGGTGACGGCGCGGGAATCGTCGGCGCTGAAGCCGTAGGAAGGCATCTTCAGCCCGTCGGCGAACGAGCGCGGCGACTCGAGCTTCGCGGCGAGCCATGCCGGGAGCGTGCGGACGAGGTCGGTGCGTCGCCCGAAGTCGAGCGACTGGGCCCTCTTGTCGCCGATCCCGTCCAGCTCCGGCCCGAACTTCTCCGACCCCGACCCGGCCGGGTCGTGACAGGAGAAGCAGCCGTAGAGCCGGAAGAGCTTGCGGCCGTTCTCGGCGAGAGTCTGGTTCACGCGAAGCGGCTCGAGGATTCCCTTCGGGGCGTCGAAGTCGCGGAACTCGTCCTCCAGGTACGCGACGACGTCGCGCGATTCGGTTTCGGTGAAGTGGTAGCGCGGCATCGGGGTGCGCGGGTTGAAGGCCTGCGGCTCGCGCAGGAACGCGAGCAGCCAGCCCCGTGACGCGGTGGACGCGATCTTGGAGAGCTCGGGCGCCGTGCCCTTCCCCTTTCCCTCGACGGTGTGACACGTGATGCAGCGCGACTCCGACACGAGCTTCTTGCCGTTGGCGGAGCTGCCGGCCGGTTCGGCCCCCGCGGTCTCGATCCGGCTCGCGAGCTCCTTCGGCACCTGCGCGGCGAAGAGGAAATGCGAAAGCTCGTCGATCGCCTGATCGGTGAGGTGAAAGTTCGGCATCGTGGCGTTCGGATCGATCGACTTCGGGTCCTTCAGCCAGCGCTTCACCCACTCGCCGCCGGTCTTGACCGGGAGGGTCGCGAGCGGCGGGGCCTCCGAGCGGAACGCGTCCTGCCCGCGCACAGCATGGCAGGCGTAGCAGCCGGCGCGCGCGATCAGTGTCCGCCCGCGCGACAGGACCGGCGCTCCGTCGACGCTCTCGGAAAGGTGGCAGCGGCCGCAGCCCGATTCAATGAAGACAGGAGGCGTCATCGGAGGTCCGGCATCCGCCGTGGATCCGTGGGCGTCTCCTTGCGTCGTCGCGAGCCCCTGCCCCCCGTGGCATGACGTGCAGCCGAAGCGGTCGAAGCCCCCCGGCGTATGCGGCGTGCCGGGATGCAGGTCGAACGGCCGCGGCGCGCCGGCCATGAGCGGATCGGCGACGCCGAGGTGGCACGTCGTGCATCGGTCGACGCGATTCTCGAAATCGCGCAGCCAGATCTGCTGGATCGCCACCGGCCGCGCTTCGTAGCCCTGTGCCGCCTTCAGGCTGTGCGCACGCGAAGAGCCGAGCTTGCGGAATTGCCGTTGGAGCGAGCGATACGAGCGGAAGGCGTTCTTGGCGGGTGAGATCGCGAGAACGAGGAGAAAGAGGACGCTCGAGGCGGCGAAGAGGCGGCGGAGCGGCACGGCCGTGGCCCTCAGATCGCCCCGGACCACGGCCAGACGAACGCCCAGCCGGGGCCGCGGAAGAACGTGCCGATGACGGTGAGAAGCGTCGCGATGACGACGAACCAGGTCATGATCCATTCGGGAAGGGTTACGCGCGCGAGCAGGCGCCGGAGGCGCCCGCCTTCAACTCCCCCTCGGGCCGCGAACATCGCTCCCGCCGTCAGGAGCGTCGGAACGGCGATCGGCCAGCAGCCGAAGGCGCCGAACAGGACGAAGAGGGCGGCCGTGACCGCGGCGATGGCGGGAGCGGTGCGTTTGCCTCCCCTCGCCCAGAGCGGCCCGGCGGTGAGGTTGATTCGCGCGTAAGGAATCACGACGAGCGAGAGGACGACGAGGCCCGGCAGGAGGACGCCGGCGACGATCGGCGGGAAGTAGTGAAGGAGCTCCTGCAGCCCGAGGAAGTACCACGGGGCCTTCGCGGGATTGGGCGTCTCGATCGGGTTGGCGATCCCCTCGAGAGGCGCGTCGAAGACGAACGCGGCGAGGGAGAGCGCGATGACGACGACCTGGAACAGGATGACCTCGCGGACGATCAGATGGGGGAAGGTCATCACGTACCGCTCGTCGTTGCGACGAACGGTCGGTCTCGTGTCGGGTCTCACCAGCGCCACCCGGCGCGGCACGGCGAGCGGATCGGTCGATTCGACGGCGTGGAGCTCCGGAACGCCGCTCATGGGGCCTCCTCGTGGCGCGGGTCGTCCACGTCAGTGGGCGGCCCCTGGACGCCGCCGTCCTTGCGGATACGCCAGATGTGAACGGAGAGGAAAAGAAGGAACGCCACCGGGAGAACGACGCAATGAAGAACGTAGAAGCGAAGGAGCGCATTTTCGGAGACGACGTTGCCGCCGAGGAGAAGGAAGCGGATCTTTTCGCCGACGAGGGGAGCTTCCTTCGCCATGTTCGTGCCCACCGAGACTCCCCAGAACGCGAGCTGGTCCCAGGGGAGGAGGTAGCCCGTGTACGAGAGAAAAAGCGTCACGATGAGGAGCACGATTCCCACGACCCAGTTGAACTGACGGGGCGGACGATAGGCGCGATGGTAGAAGACCCGGAGCATGTGGAGAAACGCCGCGAATACCATGAGGTGGGCCGCCCAGCGGTGCAGGTTGCGCAGGAACAGCCCGTTGTCGACGACGTAGTTCAGCTCCTTCATGTCGCGGTAGGCCTGCGGGACCGACGGGTGGTAATAGAACATCAGGAGAATCCCGGTCGCGATCAGGACGATGGAGCTCACGAGCGTGACGCCGCCGAGCCAGTAGGTGTGCGAGAAGCGGAGGGTCTTCTCCCGGACCTTGACCGGATGCACGTGCAGGAAGAGATTCTCGAAGATCACGAGCGAGCGGTTACGGTTCGTGTCGGCCGTTCCGTGCCGGACGATCGACCGGTAGACCGCCGAGCCGCGGAGCCAGTCCATGAACGGGGTTCGGGCCGCGCTCATGCCCGGATCACCTTTCCGTGGGGGATGATGATGCTCGAGTCCACGACGAGGTTACCGGCGGCGTCCGCCGTGACCTCCAGCCACGGGAGCGGCCGGGGCGCGGGCCCATGGACGACGTTGCCCTCGAGGTCGAAGCGGCTTCCGTGGCAGGGACACGCGATGGCCCTCTCGTCGGAGAGGTAGCGCGTGATGCACCCGAGGTGGGTGCACACCGCCGAGAGGGCGAATACGCCGCCGCCACCGCCGATCACATAGGCGCGCTGCTCGCGGTTGAAGCGCACCGTCCCCTCCGGATAATCGAGCGCGCTGCCCGCGCGGAAGACCGTGGGCGGCTCGAAGAGGACTTTCGGCTTCAGGAAATCGAGGGTGACGACGAGCGAGCCCGCGCCCGCCACGGCGCAGGCCCCTCCGCCGATCTGGGTCAGGAAATCGCGCCGGCTGGTTCCGGCCGGACCGGGGCTCGGGCTCCGTTCGGATTCTTCAGACATGGGCGCCCTCCGGCGTGTGGAAGCTCTGCATGGTGATGGTGCCGACGGGACAGCGCGCGGCGCAGAGGCCGCATCGGATGCACGTTTCCTCGTCCTTGATGAAGACGGATCCTCCGCGCGCGCCGTCGGCCAGAATGGGAGCGAGCTCGCGCGCGGCCGCCGGAAGGCGCGTCACGCACTCCGAGAGGAGGATCTCGATGCAGTCCTCCGGGCAGATGTCCTGGCAGCCGCCGCAGAGAATGCACTCGGTCCCCTCCGTCGGGCTCTCTTCGAAGATCGTGTTCGTCCAGCAGTGGAGGCATCGCGTCCCCTCGAGCTGCGCCTCGCGCTCCGGGAAGCACTCCTCGACCTCGGCGATGCCGATGCGGCGCGAGATGGGGCGGGTCGGCGGCGCCTGGCGCGGAATCCCCTCGTAATCGAGGACCCTTTCGTAGCGATCGTGCACGTCGATCTCGATCGTGACCTCGGGCGACGGGCGCGACCTGCCCCGGAAAAAGGCGTCGATCGAAACGGCGCCGCGCTTCCCGTCGGCGACGGCGTTGATTGCGATGCGGGGCCCGAACGCGGCGTCCCCTCCCGCGTACACACCAGGGGCGCTCGTCGCGAGCGTTTCCGCATCGATGGTGATCCGGCCTCCGCGCGTCTCGATCCCGTCCTCCTCGCGGAGGAAGGAAAAGTCCCCTGTCTGTCCGATCGCGACGAGGACGGTGTCGGTCGGGAGGACGGTCTCCGAGCCCTCCACGAACTGGGGCGAGAAGCGCCCCGTTTCGTCGAACACGCGCGAGACGTCGAGAAACTCCACGCCCGTCACGGTGCCGTCCTTCCCGACGAGGCGCTTCGGCCCGAGCCGGTAGCGGAAGTGAATGCCCTCGCGGCCGGCTTCGTCGACCTCGTCCTTCGCGGCCGGCATCTCGCTCTCCGACTCGAGGCAGCAGACGATCACCTCGCGTGCGCCGAAACGGACCGCGCTGCGCGCGACGTCGAGGGCCTGGACGACGGAGAGGTTTCGCTCGAGGTTCTCCTCGACGCCGCTGCGCGCCGCGGTCCGCGCCACGTCGAGCGCCACGTTGCCGCCGCCGATCACGACGACGCGCGCCCCCATCTCGACCTTGTAGCCGAGGTTGACGTTCAGGAGGTAGTCGATCCCCTTCAGGACGCCGTCCAGCTCCATCCCCGGAATCGAGAGGCTGCGGCTCTGCATCGCGCCGACTCCGAGGAAGATCGCGGAGAAGCCCTGCGCCTTGAGGTCGGACAACGTGAAGTCCCGGCCGAGACGCACGCCCGTTTTCAGCTCCACGCCGAGCGAGAGGATGGCGTTGACCTCGAGCTGGATGAGAGCGCGCGGCAGCCGATACTCCGGGATTCCCAGCCGCAGCATCCCCCCGGCAACCGGCGCCGCCTCGAAGATCGTGACGGGGTAGCCCATGAGCGCGAGGTCGTGCGCGCACGCGAGCCCGGCCGGACCCGAGCCGACGACCGCGACCCGCTCGGGGTAACGGTCCGTGCGGTGACCGTAGATCGCCGTGAGGACCGAAAAGTCCATCATGCTTTCGACGCCGAAGCGCTCGGTGACGAACCGCTTCAGGGCCCGGATGGCAATGGGAGCGTCCAGCTCGCCGCGCCGGCAGACCGTCTCGCAGGGGGCCGCGCAGATCCGGCCGCAGATAGAGGCGAGCGGGTTCGGCCGGCGCGCCACGGCGTAAGCCTCGCGGTATTTCCCCTGGGAGATGAGCGTGACGTACTTGCCGGCCTCGGTATGGACCGGGCACGCCATCTTGCAGGGGAAGTTCCGCTCGAGCCAGTCGTGGCTGACGTCGGCCATGGACGCTACTTGGCGATCTCGAAATCGGCCGTCGAGGAACCCGCGACGGTCACGGCCTTCTGCGTCGCCTTCAGCTTCGGGTGCCACACCTTCACCGTGTAGGCGCCGTCCGGCACGTTGGCGATGTGGAAGGAGCCGTCCGGCTTCGTGACGGCGAAATAGGGCGTCGGCACCGCCACCACGAACGCTTCCATCTCGGGATGCACCTTGCACAGGAGCGTGGCGGACACGCACTCCTTCTTGAACTGGTAGGACTTGATCTGACCCTTCGGCCAGGTGCCGAGGTTGAACTTGTCGGCGCAGGCGTCCGGGGAGAAGACGTTGTGCAGGACCGCGTCCGAGTTGAGGAAGTCGACGGTCGTCCCAACGAGAATCGGAAGGACATGCGGCGAGAAAACGAGGTTCATCTGGTCGATCCTCGCGTGCTCTTTCGGGGCGGGGAAGGTCTTTCCGGGGATGGCCGCCACGTAGACGACGGCGTCGCCGCTGTCGCGCACGCCTTTGCACGTGACTTTGCCGTGGAGCTCGCCGGCCGCGAGCGGAAGAGCCGCGAAGGTCGCGAGGACGAGGGCGAGAACGAGGGGTCGATTCATGTCATTCCTCCTTTAGAAAGCCGCCCGGAGGACGGTCGCGAGCTGGTAGTTCTGTGAGTCGTGCAGGTCCCGGCGGTACTCGAGCATCAGCTTGATGTTGGCCCGGACGAGGAAACTGAAATTCGCGTTGAGCGTTTGCTGCGTGTCCACCGAGAGATCGGCCGGCCGGAGATTCTCGTAGCGGGCGGAAACCTGGAACACCGGCGTGATGACGTAGTCGGCTTGCGCAAACCAGGCGTCCCACGTGTGTGTCGTGAGGGAGATCTCGGCGTCCGTGTCGTTGTCGCGTAGCGAGAGGTCGTCGCTGCCGTGCACGGCGACACCGATCAGGTTCAAGTCTCCGAAGTAGAGCGAGCCGAAAACGCCGGCGCGGCTGAACCGGCCCTGCTGCATCCGGAACGGGTTGCCGTCGGGGTCGGTGATCGCGTACTCGACGTCCCCTCCATTGCCCCAATATCCGAACGCGCCCAGGCGGAACGACGTCTCCCGCCAGTTCTCCGGCGGCAGCGTCACTCCGGTCGAGTCCCCGTCGAGCCCGAGGCCCCCGAGCTTGTAGTCGACGCGCCCGTAGAAGTCCTTGCCGCTGCCGTTGTTGAACTGGCCGTTCGAGCCTCCCGGCCCGATCGGCGACGAGACCCCGACCGTGTAGAAGAGGCGGTGAGCCGCCACCCCGTACATTTCGATGGCCCTCGTCCGCGCGGGCAGGCTGACACCGCCGCCGCTGTCGGCGAGGCCCGTTCCGCCGTTGAAGCCGACGGGGTTATACGTGAAGAGCGTGTCCACCCCGTTGTCCGTCATGAGCCACATTTCCTGAAATCCGTCGTAGAGGTTCGGGGCCAGCTTCCCGATGCGGAAATTGAAGAGGTGCTCGGGCCCGAACGCGGAGATGAGATCGAGGCGCGCGTGCTCGATTTCGACCGAGCTGCTCCCGTCCGGGTTTTCCGCGTACGTGACTTCACTGAGGAAGCTGAACGAATTCCCGAGCGTTCCCGCGGCGAAGAGGTTCGCCTCCTGCGGGAACTGGAAATCGTTGTGAACGATCGTCTTTCCGGTGTCGTCGTGACTCGAGGCGTAGAGGCTCGCCATCTTCACGTTCAGGGCGAAGGGAACGTTGCCGGGCAGAGAGCTCGGATAGACCATCTCCGGCCACATCCGCGCGTAGGCGTCCGCTCCGAGCGAGACAGGCTTCTGCTTCACCTGTTCCTCCGTCTCGCCCGGAAGGTGATACCCGTTCAGGCGAAAAGCCGTGCCGAACGGGTTGAGCTTCGGGAAGATCGAGTGGCAGGTCTGGCAGGATGTCTGGTACTTGCGGGAAAACGCGGGGACCGCGCTCGCGCGCGTCGAGACCAGGCACGAGAGCGCCATCCCCAGCGCCAGGAACAGCATTCCACGGGCTCCGCGTGTCGATCGGCTCATGGCTTCTCCTTATCGCCGATCACGGTGCGGCCGGGACGGCCGCGTCACCATCCCGCAATCTCACCAATTCGTCTGGTGCGCGGGCATCCAGCGGGACGGCGCGGGCGCGGCTCCTCAGGGGAGCTTCGTCAGACCAGCTTCAGCCGCTTCTGGAAAGCGAAGGCAACGGCTTCGCTCTTGGAGTGGACTTCGAGCTTGTACAGGATGTTCTGGATGTGGTTCCGGGCCGTGAGGTTCGAGATATGGAGGGCGGTGGCGATCTCGGGGGTCGAGCGGCCGGCCGAGAGCATCCCCAGCACCTCGACCTCGCGCGCGGAAAGCCTGCGCGCGCGGACGTCCGGCGACTCCCTCGAGCTCGCGAACGGGGACGGCGGCGGAGCCGGACGGTCCGAATCCCGGAGGGAGGGAAGCTCAATTCGCTCCGTCCGGAGGATATGCGCGAGAAAGAAGTCGCCCGGCGTGCGCGCCCCGAGATTCAGAATCGTGACGTCCACGGTGACGACATCGCCGTCGCGGCCCTTGAGCCGGAGACCGAAGTGGTTCACGGTCTCCCCCCGCGCCCCGATGGCGGTGACCGGGCAGCTCTCCGCGCAGTAACGGTTTCCGAAGGCGTCGCAGCCCTCGAGATGCGCCGCACACGGCTTCCCGACGACTTCGGCGGCCGAGAACCCGAGGATCCGCTCGGCGCTCTGATTCCAGAAGACGATCCGGTTGTGGCGGTCGGTGATGAAGACGGGATCGGGAGACAGCGCCAGCGAGCCGAAGACGGCGGCCATCTCCCCGTGGAATTCGCCAGGCCACATCTCGAGACCCTTATACGCTCTTGTCTCGAGCGAGTTAATGCGCTGCCGCGCTGGAAAGGCCGTTGTGCCCCCTCAGAAGACGAACATACCGATCGCGGCCCCGAACATGAGAAGGGTCGCGACGCCCACCGCCACGCGGCCGAGAACAGAACTCGGCTGCTTTTCCATCAGCTTGCGGCTCGAAGCGACGAGGAGAACTCCGACGAGGAGAAACGGGGCCAACAGCCCATTTACGATCGCGGACCAGTAGAGAGCCTTGAGAGGACTGATCTTCGCGAAGTCCAGCGCGATACCGGCCGCAGTCGAGATCCCGACAATGAAGTAGAAGCGGCGCGCTCCCGCCACCTTCTGATCGAGCCCCTGCCTCCAGCCGAAGGTTTCCGCGAACGCGTACGCGGCCGACCCGGCGAGCGTGGGGATCGCAAGGAATCCCACGCCGAGGACTCCGAGAGTAAAAAGAGTCGCTGCGAACTCGCCCGCGAGCGGCCGCAGGGCTTCTGCGGCTTGACGGGACGTTTCGATCTTCGTAATGCCGTGCCGATGCAGCGTGACAGCCGTCGTGAGAATGATGAAGAACATTACGAGATTCGAGAAGAACGTGCCCACCCCCACGTCCAGCTTTCGGTCGACGATTTCTCTTTGTGTCGCGCCACGTCGGCTGGCGCGCGTCGTCTCACCGAGCGTCTTCTCTTCCTCGACCTCCTGTGAGGCCTGCCAGTAGAAGAGGTAGGGACTGATCGTCGTGCCGAGTATCGCCACGAGCGTCGCCCATGCCTCTTTGCTCTGAGGCCATGAAGGGACAAACGCGCTCTGCGCCACTTCTCTCCAATCGACTCCGACTCGGAACGCTGTGATCACGTACGCGAAGAGCGCGAGCGCAAGCCATTTGAGGGTCGATGCGATCCGGTGATACGGCAATCGGACGATCGCGACCCCGATGCCGACTCCGAAGATGACGACGTAGACATGGGAGTTCAGTCCCGTCAGCATTTCGGCGGCATCCGCCATGCCGGCGAGGTCAGCCGCGATGTTGATCGTGTTCGCGAGGAGAAGAGAGAACGTCGCGACGATGACGAAGGGTTTCGGAATGCGCTTTCGAAGCGCCGCGGCCAGTCCTTCGCCCCGGACCATGCCGATTCGCGCGCACATCATCTGCACCGCCGCCATGAGCGGCCAGGTCAGGAGGGCTGTCCAGAGAAGACTCGTCCCGAGCTGCGCGCCGGCAATGGAATACGTCGCGATACCGGACGGATCGTCGTCCGCTGCACCCGTGACCAGTCCCGGGCCGAGCGCCGAAAAGAAGCGCCGTGGCCATTTCCTGAGAGGTGAAGTTGCGTTCATGCCTTCCGGATCTCATCCTCTTCGTGCCTCCGCTGCTCCTCCATGACGAGGCCGGTGAGCTGACGCTTCAGGGCGTTGAACTCGGGGGACGCCGTGTCGCGGGGGCGGGGGAGGGTGATGGGAACGATCGTCTTCACCGTGCCGGGGCGGTAGGTCATGACCACGACCCGGTCGGCGAGGTAGATCGACTCCTCGATGCCATGGGTGACGAAGAGGATGGTCTTCCGGAACTTCATCCAGATCCTCAAGACCTCGTCCTGGAGGTTCCTTCGCGTCAGGGCGTCCAACGCGCCGAAGGGCTCGTCCATCAGGAGGATCGGGGAATCGAGCGCGAGGACGCGCGCGATGGCCACGCGCTGGCGCATGCCGCCGGAGAGGTCCTTGGGGAAGCTGTTTGCGAACTCGGAGAGGTGAAGCAGTTTCAGCAGCTCGGCGACCTTCTTGTCGATGACGTCCTGCGATTCACCCTTTATCTCGAGGCCGAAGGCGATGTTTTTCGAGACCGTCATCCACGGGAAGAGGGCGTATTCCTGGAAGACCATGGCGCGGTCCGGGCCGGGCTCGACGACCTCTCTGCCGTTAGCCACGAGCCGTCCGGAGTTGGGAAGCGAGAAGCCGGCGATGGCGTTCAAAAGGGTCGACTTCCCGCACCCGGAGGGGCCCAGCAGGCAGACGAACTCGCCGGGCTCTACGGCCAGCTCGATGTCGCGCAGCGCGACGACCTCCTGCCCATCCGGCGACCGGAAGACCTTGTTGACCGCCTCGGCGAGGATCTGCGGTGCGCTCACGACGACTCCAGGCTCCGATGCCAGCGGAGGAGGTGATTCGACAGCTTGTTCAGGAGCGTGTCGATACCGAGGCCAATGATGCCGATCGTGATCATCCCGGCGATGATCTTGTCGGGCCAGAAGAACTCGCGGGCCTCCAGTATCCGATAGCCGAGGCCGCTGTTGACGGCGATCATCTCGGCCACGATGACGACGATGAACGAAACGCCGTAGCCGACGCGGACGCCGGTCAGGATGTGGGGCGCGGCGGCGGGGAGGATGACGCGCCGGAACATGACCGACCCCTTTGCCCCGAGGTTTCGCGCCGCCCGCACGTAGATGGAGTCGACGTTCCTCACGCCCGCGATGGTGTTGAGGAGGATCGGGAAGAACGCCCCGAGGCTGATCAGGAAGAAGGCAGGCGGGTTGCCCAATCCGAACCAGAGGATCGCCAGCGGGATGAAGGCGATGGGCGGGATGGGGCGGAGGATCTGGACCAGCGGGTTCATCAGCCGATAGACGGTGTTGCTGACCCCCATCAGAAGACCCAATCCCAGTCCCAGTCCGCCGCCGATGAAGAAGCCGACGAAGACGCGGAAGAGACTGGCCGCTGCGTCGTGGAGAAGCTCGCCCGAGACGAGCCACGAAAGGTACGGCCCCTGCGCCGGGTCGTAGGACTGGAAAGGCTTCAGGTAGGCCCACCAGCGGACGACGACCTTCGACGGCGACGGGAGGATGAGCGGGTTGATGACCCCCGCGCGCGCGAGCCCCTCCCAGAGCGCGAGAACAACGAACGGGATGAGGATCGACTGGAGAAAGCGCTTCCCCGCGGCGCCCGTGCCCGCGGGCATCACTTCGCGCCCAGCTCCTTCTTGGCTCTCTGGAGGAAGTCGAGCTTGACCCAGTCCCTGGCGATCGGCGGGTTCGCCATCTTCCCGACGCCCACCTTCTGCATGAAGTCGGTCGTCACCTGCACGTGCTCGACGGTGATGTCGTACGTGAAGGCGGCGTTCGACATCGCGTCCTTGTACTCCTCGGCCGTGAGCTGTCCCTTGAACATGTTTTCGCGGACGTACTTCTCAGCCAGCGCGGGGTTCGCGAGGAATCTCTTCGTGGCGTCGACGAAGCACTTCAGGACGCGGGCCGCGACGTCGGGCTTCTCGACGTACATTTTCGACGTCATGACGAGCGCACGCACCGGCTCGCCCATCGGCGTGTCGTAGGGCTTGACGATCTCGGCCGCGAAGCCCTTGGAGATGGCCTGCGTCGCCTGCGGCTCGGACTGGCAGATGGCGTCGACGTTCTTCCCGAGGAGGGCCTGGTTCAGGTCGGCGTAGGCGAGGTAGACGATCTGGACGTCCTTTTCGCCCGGCTTGTCGGACCAGGTGAGGCCCGCCTTCTGAAGCTCGACGAGAAGGGCCAGCTCCTGCGCTCCGCCGCGCGGCACGCCGACCTTCTTCCCCTTCAACGACGCGACCGACTTCAAGGCAAAGTCGGCGCGGCCGACGATCCTCACGCCTCCCTTCGCGAAGCCGGCCACGACGTAGACGGGCGCCCCGGCGGCGCGCCCGGCGACGGCCGCGTCGAGGGCGCTGGCGGCGATGTCGATCTCGCCAGCGATGATGCCGGGAACGATATCCAGCCCCTTGGCGAAAATCTTCTCGTCGATCTTCAGGTTGTACTTCGGCGCGATCTCCTTCATGTACCAGACGGCGCCGTAGTGGGCAAACTTCAGGTTCCCGAGCCGGACGACGTCCTGGGCGAGGGCGGCCGGCGCGGCGATGAGGAGCGCCGCGGCGAGCGCGAGGGCCGCGGCGCGGAAAATCTTCTTCATATCGGGGCCTCCGTCGAAGCGTCTCGTTTCAGGGAACGCGGCGATTCTAAGCCGACCCGGGCGGCGGGGGCGACTCCGAGACGAGGAATCTATAGCCGATCTTCCGAGGTCGCTCGTCGCGCGGTCCGGCCGTGCGCGGCGATCAATGAGCGTATTTCAGGGGAAATTTTTCGTGCGTGCCCTTCGTCTTTCGCGCCTCGAAGTCGAATACGTAGTCCTTGCCCACGAAGGGACTCTTCGCGTTGTGGCAGCCGGCGCACTGCCCCTTCGTGATCTGCCCCACGAGGCCGACCGCGACCAGGCTCGCCTTCTTGAACTCCTTGTTCTGGAGGCTCATGTACTCCTTCTGGAGGTAGGTTCCTCCCGGACCGTGACACATCTCGCACCCCACGCCGGCGAGGTCGGGCGTGGTCGCGATGTCGACGAAGCCGCCGGGCTTTCCGTACCCGGTCGTGTGGCAGGCCAGACAGGTGGCATCCTTCGTGTAGTCCTTGTTGGGATCGAGCTTCGCCTTCTTCTTGGCTGCCGCGTCGGCGCCGGGCTTCAGGAGGTCGAATGATTTCGCCATCCTCGACTCGGCCCACGAGTTGAATTCCTTCAGGTGGCAGGCCTTGCATTTCCTGGCGCCCACGAAGGAGGGCTCTGCACCCTGAAGGAGCGGGGCGGCGGCCACGACGAGAGCGGCGGCGATCCAGAGGACGCGGCGGACGAAAGTCTTCATGTTGAACTCCTGCGTTTCATCTCGCACCTGGGTGCGACTCGTATTCATGGGGTCCCCGCGGCCCGGACTGGAGGCGGAGATGTCTTCCAGCCGTCGGTCAGGAAGGCGAGGAGGGCGGCCAACTCGTCGGGCTCGAAGCGGGGCCAGGGGATCTGGCGGGATCCCATCTGGTTTCGCATCTGGGACGCGTGGTTCCACATCCGCTGGGCGATGCGCTCCTTCGGCTCCCCGCCGGTCGCGCCTTTCAGGGGAGGCCCGGCGATGGGAGGCCCCGCGATGCCTTCGCCGCCCGGACCGTGGCAGGACGCGCACCCCTTCTGCTGGTAGGCCGCCCTGCCCCGCTCCATGTCTCCCGCCCGCCCTTCGTACCGCGTGATGAAGAGGTAGGAGAAAACGTCCGCGAGCTCCTCGTTCTTGAAGGTGGGAGGCGCCATGCCGAGCGCTCCCATGGCCTCCGACATGGCCGACCAGTGGTTCCACATCCTTCCGGCGAGCTGGGTCACGCTGCCGCGCATCTCCGTCCGTCCGAGATCCGGACCGATGGCCGGCCCCTTTCCGAAGACGGCGTGGCAGCGCGAGCAGCCCTTCGTCACGAAGAGGCGCTTGCCGTTGCCGGGATCGCCCGCCGACCGGAAGTCGCGGGCGGCCTGGCGCTGCCCGTGGCTCCTGAGGTACGCGAAGAGGTCGATGATCTCGCTGCCCTCGAACTTGGGTACGTCGAGGCCCATCCGGCGAATGGCCGGCACCATGGCGGGGCCGTGATTCCACAGGTCCTGGGCGATCCGGAGCGGCGAGGTTCCCCTTGGAAGCTGGTCGAGCCGCGGGCCGGTGGAGCCGCCCTCCCGCCCCAGGCTGTGGCACTGGATGCAGTGCTTCTCGGAGAAGAGGACCTTCCCGATCCTCGGGTCCCCCGGCTCGTCGAAGTAGTTGAGGAAGAAGATGAACGCCAAGAGGTCCGCCAGCTCGTCCTCCTTGAAGGTGGGACGAACCAGGCGAAACTCCTTCATCTTTTCGTCCATGACGAACGAGTGGTTCCACATGGCGGCAGAGAGCTCGAAGAAGGAGCCCTTCACCGCCGTGCGGCCGAGATCGGGGCCGATGCGGCCCCCCGCCCCGCGGACGGCGTGGCACTGGACGCATCCCTTGGTCACGAAAAGGGACTGGCCCCTCATCGGATCCCCGAACTCCGCCTTTGCCATCTGGGCCGTGGCGAGGGAGACGGTGAGCGCGAACAGAGCGGTGTTGGTCAGGCGGCGAGTCGAACGTTCACTCATGGATTGGCTCCGGGATCCCAGGCAGGTAGCTCTCGACCCTCGTGATGACCTCCTTGACCGACTGCTCCCGTCCCTCGCGGATCTCCCAGATGGAGACGATGGGGAAGAACTTCGTGAAGACTCCGTAGAGGAGGATGAACATCGCCAGGAAACCCGCGAGGAGCGACCACTCCACCCAGGAGGCGGAGTAGGACGGGGCGGTGAGGGGAAGCCGAGGGTTCGAAAGGCTGGGCACGACGATCAGGAACCGCTCCAGCCACATCCCGACCTCGACCGAAACCGACGCGACGACGCAGCCCCAGACCGTTCCCCGCGTGCGGTGATTGCAGAGGAACGTGAACGGGATGACGAAGCACGTGACGACCATCGTCCAGAAGTAAGGCGAAAACGCGCCCTCGATCTTCGACCGGAAAATCATCATGTGAGTCGGCTCGGCGCCGTAGTAGGTCGTCAGGAATTCCGCGAAGGTGAAGTAGAACCAGAGGAGCGCAAAGACCAGGAGGAGAAGGCCGAGGTTGTTGAAGTGGATCGGCTTGAGGTAGGCCTCCAGGTGATACGCCTTCCGGATGATGGCCATCGCGATGAGGATTCCGGCGATGCCGGAGAAGATCGCTCCGACCACGAAGTAGGGCCCGAAGATGGTGGAGTGCCACATCGGCTGGACCGTCATGGCGAAGACCCAGGACACGACCGTGTGCACGCTGATTGCGATCGGGATCACGATGACGGCCATCACCGCGATCGCCTTCTCCAGAAGCCGGTGCTGCTTTGGCGTGCCCGTCCAGCCGAGGGCCAGCGGCTTGTAGAGCCATCGCCGGCCCGGCATGCGGTCCCTGAGAATCGCGATGTCGGGGATCAGCGGAAGGTACAGGTAGATGGTGCTGCCGGTGAGGTACGTGGAGATGGACGCGACGTCCCACAGCAGGGGGGACGTGAAGTTGCCGTGCAGAAGCACGTTGAGCGCGCGGTCCGGTCGCCCCAGGTCCAGAAGGACGCACCCCAGGCCGAAGAAGAGCACAAGGACGGTGATGACCTCGGCCGCGCGGGTGATGGGGCGCCGCCACTCCGCGTGGGCCAGGCGGAGGATGGCGGAGATGAGGGTCCCGGCGTGGCTGATGCCGATGAAGAAGACGAAGTTCGTGATGTAGAGGCCCCAGTACACGGGGACGTTCAGGCCGGTGACGCTGAGGCCCCTGCGAAGCTGGGTGGACCAGGCGTAGATGCCCCAGAGCCAGATGCTCAGGAGGACGGCGGCGAAGATCCAGAAGAGCCGCCCCGTTCGTTCCATGGGGGCAAACAGCCGAGCGTCCTGGTCGGTATCAGACTTCTCCACCCCATGCTCCTTTCGACAGGTAGATCACTTTCGGCTTCGTGCCCAGCTCCTCGAGGAGCCGGAACGCCCGCGGACTCTCGGACAGCCGGGAAACGCCGCTCCGGGGATCGTCGAGGTCGCCGAAGACCATGGCCTCGGCGGGACAGGTCTCGACGCAGGCGGGCTGGTAGTCGCCCTCGCGGAGCGGGCGATTCTCGGCGCGGGCCTTGTCCTTGGCCTGCTGGAGCCGGTGATGGCAGAAGGAGCATTTCTCGACGACGCCCTTCGGGCGGACAGAGACGTCGGGGCTCAGTCCCTCCTCCATCGGTTGGGGCCACTCGGGCCTCTTCCAGTTGAAGTGGCGCACCGTATACGGACACGCGGTCGTGCAGTAGCGGCAGCCGATGCAACGCGGGTAGACCTGCGCCACGAGCCCGTCGTGGTCGATCTGCGTGGCCTTGACCGGGCAGACCTTCGTGCAAGGAGGCTTCTCGCAGTGCATGCAGGGCAGGGGCACAAGCCGGAGGTCGGGGCGCGTCCCGTGTTCGTGCCCCCCTTCCTGGAATGGCACGAGCCTCATCCACGAGATCGCCCGGCCGAGCTCCGCCTGGTCGGCCCCCCCGGGCGACACGTTGTTCTCGACCTGGCACGCGACGACGCACGCCTGGCATGCCGTGCAGCGGTCGAGATCGATGAGCATTCCCCAGCGCGCCATCGCTCAGCTCCTTTCGGGCGGCCGGGCCATTCCGGGCGCCGCCGCCAGTGACACGCGTACGGTCGTCGCGCCGAAATCCGGCAGGCCGCTCAGGGGGTCGCGCGAAGGGACGAGGAGCCGCAGCGGATTGGCTCCGGCGTTCTTCGCCCAGCGGCCTCCCCCGCGCTTTCCGAGCCCCACGGGGATGGCGACGACTCCGGGGACGACGCGGAGGCCGACGCGGGCCCGGGCCAGGATGGCGCCGCTTGGCGACTCGACCCGCACCCACTGCCGGTCTTTCACGCCAAGGACCGCCGCGCTCTCCGGATGGATCTCCGCCCACGTCTCCCAGCGCTCCTCCTGGCCGGGGTCCAGGATGCCCTGGAGGAACGGAAGCTCGGCGCCCGTTCCTCCTGCGATCGCAAGGGGCTCGAAGAGAACCAGAGCGAGCGGACCCGGGGCCGTTCCCTGCTGTGCGCTGACGGCGGGAGTCGGAGCTGCCGCGGTCGGCACGTGTTGCGTGGCACCTTCCAGAAGATCCGTCCGGAACTCGTAGCGCCCCGACTCGGTCTTCAGGACGCGTTTCCAGTCCTGGTGGTCGTAGAAGGGATCCCACCAGCCCCCGGACTCCAGAGCCCTCTTCCAAAGCTCGTCAGCCGATCGATAGCCGGGCGCCCACCAGCCCGCGCCTTCCATCATGCGGACCCATGCCTCGTCAAACTGGGTTCCCATGATGGCTCCGCGCCGCTTCTCGTAGAGCGCATCCATCTCGGTGCGGATGAGTTCGGGCACGTCCTTCCAGGGAAGCGCCGACGACGTGGCCGGCCCCACGCGACGGGCCAGGTCCATGAAGACTTCGCCCACGGGACGCGCGTCGCGCAGCGGCTTGGCGAGGACCGGCTGGGCCAGGCTCACGAGAGGGTATGGGACGCCGGGCGGCGAGGTGTGGAGGTCCCACCTTTCGAGGAAATGAGCCTCGGGGAGTATCCAGTCCGCGTGAAGCGCCGTGTCGTCGGGAATCGTTGCGAACGAGACCACGAGAGGCACCTTCTGGATTGCGGCGGCGAAGCGCTCGGGGGCGGCTGACGTGAGGAGAGGATCCGCTCCGACGACCATCAGGACCTCGGCGGGGTACGGAGAGCCGGAGATGAGGGCGTCGGCGAGGCGCTCGGGGTCGGAGCCGAGAAGCGGGAAGTCCTTCCCTCCGGCGCCGTCGATGCGGGGCCGCTTGCGACCCTCCGCCGCGGCGCCGTCCGCGGCGAGCGCGGGCCACGAGGCCAGCGGCACGTCTTCCGGGACGAGAACTCCGCCGGGCGCGTCCAGGCTCCCGACGAGCGCGTTCAGCACCTGCGCGGCGAGATGGTCGAAGAGCTGGCCCGGAAGGAGAGGACCCTTGCGGGGGCCGATCGCCACGCTGCTGCGGGCCCCGGCGAACTCCCGCGCGATCCTGAGGATGACGTTGACCGAGACTCCGGTCTCGCCGGCCACCCGCTCGAGGCCGTAATGACGCTCCAGGAGCGCTCTCAGGCCGGGCCGGACACGGCCCTGGGCGTCATGCGACTCCTCGAGGCCAAGCGTCCTCGCGAGCACGAAGTCCCGGTTGTGGAGGTCCTCCGAAACGATCACTCCCGCGAGGCCGAGGGCGAAAACCCCCTCGGTGCCGGGGCGCACGGCGATCCATTCGTCGGCCGAGGACGCGGTGACGGAGAGCCGCGGCTCGACGTGGACGAGCTTTCCCCGCCGCCCCATACGGCCCTGGCGGAACTCTCCGTAGGCCCGCGTCATGTGGACCGGCGAGCTCCAGGCTTCCAGCAGCGCACCGCCCAGGGAGAGCACGTAGTCGGTGGACTGGACGTCGTACGCCGGCGCAGTTCGGACGCCCTGGCCCGCGAGGAGAGCCAACGCGGCTGCCTCCTCGCCCCGGTCGAGGGCCACGTCGTTGGGCGAGCCGAATGCCTGCACGAAGCGGCGCGCCACCCGGAGCCCGATGCCCCCATGACTGCCGCGGATCAGGACGAGCGACTCGGGACGTTTCGCTTCGCGGAGAGAGCGGAGACGGCCGGCGATCTCGTCCATGGCCCGATCCCAAGTGCTCGGCTCGAACGATCCGATCGAGCCGCGCGGGCCGACCCGGTGAAGGGGTCCCGGCGCGCGATCGGGATGGTAGAGGCCCTGGAGCGCCGCCTGGCCCCTGGGGCAGAGCCGCCCTCCGTTCACCGGGTGGAGGGGGTTGCCCTCCAGCTTGACGGCGCGCTCGCCGATGCGCCGGGCCCGGAGGCCGCAGCCGCCCGGACACATGGCACAGACCGAGAGCGTGAATCCCTCCGGTCCGCGGGGAACGTACACCGGGCTGTCCACCGCCGACGCGAAGTCGGAGAGGAATTTCCCGGCGGACATGCCGATGGCCGTGCCCGCGGCCGCCCCGGCCGTGAACCCCACGAACCGTCGCCGGCTGATGCTCAAGGTGCACTCCTCCGTTCCCTCGTCATTCGCTCGAGACTCATCTGTGGCACGCCGTACAGTCCGTCGACACGCCCTTCTGACGGTGACATCCGAGACAGTCATCCATGACGCGCCGCTTCACGCGCCGGGGGGGCGTGCTGGTCTCGGCGATCGCGCCGTGGCAGACCGTGCAGTCGAGCTTGGCCACGACAACGTGCCGCCGGTGCGAGTAGAAAACGTGAGGCGGCTGGCGAAAGAGCGGCTTCCAGACCAGGGGAGCGCCGCTCGTCAGCAGCTTGACCAACTTCGCCTCCTCGTCGCTCTTGCCCTGGGCCTCGGCGTGGCAGGAGATGCAGACGTCGCTGCCGGGAATGCCGGAGAAGGACTCCTTCTCGTAGTAGGCGTGGCACGTGGAGCAGGCCAGGTCCAGATCCTTGACGTGCTTCTTGTGGTTGAAGGCGATGGGCTGGTCGACCGGGCCGCCCGGCGCGCGGCCGCTGCGGAAAATCATGGAGGCGCCCCCGGCAAAAAAGAGGAACACGAGAAAGCCAAGGGCGGCCGCGCGGCGGTCGAAGATCGCGTCTCCTTCCATCAATGTTTTCCCTCCGGCGGTGTGTTGAGGAATGTCATCAGGTTGCCGACGTCGCTCCCGATGAGGACGGGCCAGCGAAGGCCCATTTCCTGGGCGCGTCGGTACATACCGGGTCCATGGCGCCACAGCGCCGTCGCCAGGGTGATGGAATTGAAGTTCTTCCCGCGCCCGCGAAGGCCGGGCCCCTGCGGGCTCCCCTCCGCAGCGTTGCCGTGGCAGTGGCTGCAGCCACGGCCCTCGAAGAGGACCTCCCCCAGCTTCGGCGAGCCGCCGGGCTCGGCATATCGGAGGCTGAAAAGGAACGCGACGAGGTCCGCCATCTCCACGTCGTCGAAAGTCGCCGGCTTGATGTCCCGTTCCGCCATCGCCTTTCGCATGGCCGGGGCGTGGTTCCACATCGATCCGGCGAGTTGGACGATGGTTGGCGGTAGCTCTCGTCCCGGACCGAGCTCGGGCCCGACGCGTCCGGCTTCGTCTTTCACCGAGTGGCACACCGTGCAGGACTTCTCGTGAAAGAGCTTCGAGCCGCGACCCGCATCGGCCTCGAGCAGTTCGAGGTCGAAGCGCACCGCGCGGCCGCCTCGGACATAAGCCACGAGGTTGTCCATCTCATCGTGCTCGAATCGGGGCTGGTCCCCGCCGTCCTTCGTCGCCGGCGGGTGATTCCACATGGCGCGTGCCCATCGGACGGGCGTGTCGACACGGGCAAGAGCCGGGAGAGTTGGCGGCCGGCCGGAGGCCCCGTCCGCGGCGTGACAGCCGATGCAGCCTTTCGCCTCGAAAAGTTCCCGGCCCCGGTCCGCGTCCCCGAGCTGCTCGACCGTCCGCGCGGCGTAGAGGTATGCGAAGAGGTGAGCCATTTCCTCCTGGCTGAGAACCGGATAGGGGACCCGCTCCGCTCGCATCCGCGCCCACATCTCCGGCGTGTGGTTCCACATGGCGGTGACGATCCGCTCTGGCCCCGGCGGGGAGGAACGAGCAGAAGTTGCGTCCATCGAGGTTGCCGCACCCGTCCCGCCGTCGTTGTGGCAGCGAATGCATCCCTTCTGCTGGAAGATCCGCCGTCCGGTCCGGGGACTGCCGACCAGGACGCTGCTCCACCGGGAGCGAACGTGCTCGTGTTCCCACCGGAGAACGGCGACCAGAAGCGCGCAGGCGGTCAGCGCCAGGAGTGCCCAGACGAGGAGCCGCCGCATCGAGCTCAAGCATCCATCCCGCTGGCGTGATGCGAACGTCGGAACTCGCGCATAGGATCCTCACCTCGTAGAGCAGCGCAAGCCGCCTACCAGAGACGATTCACGGAAGATGGCCGCCGGTGCCGGCCGTCCCGAGAGCCTAAGACGTGAGTGCGCAGGCGTTTACCGCGCGAGCAGGACAGGGCCTCAAACGGGCCGGCAGCTTTCACCTTCCCGATGCAACGTCAGGAAACCGGCCACTGTCAGAAAACCGGACGATACCCGCTGTGTGGGGGCGAGCTCAGGGAGCGTCCTTGAACTGCTTCATCTTGCGGTAGAGCGTGTCGCGTGAGATGCCGAGCAGCGAGGCCGCTTTGGTGCGGTTGCCTTGAGAGACGCGAAGCGCATGCTGGATCGCGACGTGCTCCAGGCGCTCCATGGAGAGCGGCTGTTGCCCGAACCCGCCAACGGGAGGAGGCGGGCCGGAGTCTCGGAGCAACGGCTTGAGCTCTTTCTCGGTGATCGTCTGGGGATCCTCGAGGGAGAGGATCGCGGCGCTCTCCAGGATGTTCTCGAGCTCGCGGACGTTTCCGGTAAACGGGTAGCTGAGCAGAAGGTCCACCGCGGGGCGAGCAACGGTGATCTTCCGGCCATAGCGGCGGGCGAGCCGGCTGATGAAGTGCTGCGTCAGGACGAGCACGTCTTCCGGGCGCGCGCGGAGCGGAGGGATCTCGACCACGACGGTGGCGATGCGGAAGTAGAGGTCTTCGCGGAGTTGCTGGGACCGGAGCGTCCCGATCGGGCAGTTCGTGGCGGAGATGATGCGCACGTCGACCTGGACGGGCCTGGAGCTCCCCACGGGTCTCAGCTCTCCCTCCTGCAGGACCCTCAGGAGCTTGACCTGCGCCTCCTTCGGCATCTCGCCGATCTCGTCCAGGAAAACCGTGCCTCCCCCCGCGGTGGCGAAGATCCCCGGAGTGTCGGCGTAGGCGCCGGTGAACGCGCCGCGGCGGAAGCCGAACAGCTCGCTTTCGATCAGCTCGCGGGGCAGGGCCCCGCAGTTGATCGGAACGAAAGGGCGCCGCGCCCGCGGACTGGCCGCGTGGATCGCGCGCGCCAGCATCTCCTTGCCCGTGCCCGTCTCGCCGAGGAGGAGCACCGAGGCATCGGTGGCCGCGGCCGCCTGCACCCGCTTGAGCACGCGCTGCATGAGCGGCGAGACCGAGACGAACGTCTCGAACGAAGGGGAATGTTGCAGGCTGGCCTCGAGCTGCACCACCCGCTCTCGAAGCTCGAACACCTCCATCAGACGCGCGATCTTCTTGCACACGGCCTGACGATCGAACGGCTTGGTCAGATAGTCCTCGGCCCCGCGCTTGATGGCTTCCACTGTGGTCTCGATGGTGCCGTAACCCGTCATGATGACGACGGCGAGGTCGGGATCGCGATGGTGGAGCTGCTCCATGAGCGACAGGCCGTCCGTTACCGGCATGATCAGGTCCACCAGGGCCACCGCGAGGCTGGGGTTCCGCTCCTGCACTGCCAGGGCCTCGGCGCCCGACAGCGCGACCTCCACGGTGTAGCCTTCCTCCTGCAGGAACTCCTGCAGGGTGCTGGCAAGGCGTGCGTCGTCGTCGACAATGAGGATGCTGCAGGGGCGCGTGGTCTCGCCTGGCTTCACGGTCGTGTGCCCTCGCCCACGGGGGTGGGCCGCCAGACGGGCAGCTCGACGAGCGCGACGGTGCCGTGCACGGGCGCGTTCTCCAGGCGAATCGAGCCTCGGTGCTCGAGGACGATGTTTCGCGCGATCGCCAGCCCGAGGCCCGTGCCCCGGCCGGGTCCCTTGGTGGTGAAGAACGGCTCGAAGATGTGAGCGAGGTCGGCCGGAGCGATCCCGCAGCCATCGTCGGCAATCTCGATCTCGATCCGATCCGGCGAGGCGCGGCGGCACCGGACGGCGATCGTCCCGTCGTTCGAGATGGCATCCAGAGAGTTGCTGAGAAGAATCAAGAAGAGGGCCTCCAGGAGATTCCGGTCGGCCAGGACCTGAGCGCCGTCGGCGCCGATCAAGTCTAGCGGAACGCGGGCACGCTTTGTCTGCAGGGCCGGCGCAAGGAAGCTGACCACCGACTCGATGGTGTGGGCGATCTCCTCGGGCTGCTTCTGGGCCACCGGATTCCGGCTGAACTCCAGCAGCCGCCGCACGAACTGCTGGCAGAAGAGGAGAGCGTTCTCGAGCTTCTCCAGGTCCGGGGAGCCGGCCCCCTGCCCGGAGCGTTCCCGCATCATCTGCACCCGAAGGAGCATGGCGGCCAGCGGCGTGTTGAGATGATGGGCTGTACCAGCGGCCATCTTTCCCATGCTCGTCAGCTTCTCGATTTCGAGCAGCGTCTGACGCAGTCTCACCCGCTCGCGGATGTCGGTCGTGACCTCGAGGAAGTCGGTCTTGCCCGGTGCCTCCCGAAACGCTATGAGGCTGAGCTGGACCTCAAACGTGACGCCCTTGTTGTCCCGTCGAAGCGTCTCGAAGTCCAGGACGGGTTCGCCCGCCTCGGCGCTTCTCAGCAGCTGGCGCAGCTCGTCGTCGCGCTCGGGCAGCACGATGGGAATCGGCTGGCCCAGGACCTGAGCTTTCGTGAAGCCGTAGAGACGCTCGGCCGTCGCGTTCCACTCCGTGACGCGGAGTGAGGCGTCATAGAGAGCCACGGCGCCAGGGGAGGCTTCGAGGAGATGGCGGTAGTGCTCCCGTGACCGACGGAGCTCTTCCTCGCTCCGACGCCGCTCGCGCAGCACGTACCACGCCGCCCAGAACGCCAGAATGAAGGAGGACGCCACGCCGCGGCTGATGTAGAGATAGTGGAGGGTGACATAGTCCGCCTCCCGGAAGAAGCGGTTCTCCCCGAGCTCCCAGGCCGCGAACACGACCGCGACGATGCTGACGCTCGAGAGGATCAGCGTCGCCCAGAACCAGCGTGACTCTTCAGCCTGACGGTCCATTTTGCCGGCTCGAGAGTAAGCCATCCGTAGGGGCCTCTGGCCCGGTCGGTCCCTTCGTCTACCGGGCGTGGACCTTGTCGACGGCCCAGTCCCCTCCCGTCCCGTGACACGTGCCGCAGGCCTCCGTCGGTCCCGAGGCGCCGGGGAAGTTCACCGTGTTCAGGTATGCGTGGGCCGCGGCGTCACGGTTGTCGTGACAGCCGAGACAAGCCGCCGTGCCGGGCCCCTGCGGCGAGAAATAGTCACGCGGGGTGACGACGGGTACGGCGTCGGGCGTGACCGGGAGGGAATAGGCCGCAACGTTCACGTGGCAGGTGAGGCAGTCGCGGCGATCCCCCGGAAACCGGACCCCGTTGAAGTTGGTCGGGCTTCCGCCCCAGATCGTGTAGTCCTGAGTCAGATCCACTCCCGTGTGGATGCGGTGGATCAGCCGCTTGAAGGCGCCCGACTCCGCTTTGCCCTCGGACGCGGGGCGTCGCGCCCCGTCCGTGTGGTTCGGGTTGTGGCAGATCACGCACAGTTCGATCGCAATTCGCTGACCGCCATGGGAAAACAAGCTCGCGAGCCGCTCGTGGCACTTGTTGCAGTTCGCGAGTGCGACGAGCGTACGCCGGGGCTTGACCGTCCCGCCGGTGACCGCGACGTACTTGATCGGGTTGAATGCGCCTTCCTGATATGTCGCCGGGCCCGCGGCGGGGGCCGGATTCAGCGTCACCGTTCGCCGGCACTCGATGGCAAAGGTCCAGGTGCCGGACGCGTCGGCCGGAATCGCGTTCGTGAAGGTGTACGTCCCCACGGTCCCATCGAAGGTGGCGCCGTCGGCCCTCTCGCGGAAATCGGGGAAGAGGGTGTAGTCGGACGTCGGCCCGCCCAGGTCGATGTTCAGGTTCGAGCCGAACGTTTTCGGATCCAGGATCGTGCCGTCGCCGTTCGTGAGCTTGAAGGTGACGATGGGCTTCTTGCCCGGCGCGGCCTGGCTAACCGAGATGATCTCGGCATTCAGGCCCTTGAGCTGCTTCGACTTGTCGGGCACCGTGTGCGCGCCGATGACCGAGGCGTCCCACTCGGCGTCGCCCTGCGGAAGGTGGCAGCTGGCGCACGTGCCGTCGGTTTGCGGGCCGGCCGGGTGGCCTACGCCCGTCGTGAAGTTCACGTTGTCATGGCACGAGCCGCACGCCTTCGAGCTCGGGTAGGAATACCAGTTCGCGGCCTGCACCGGCTTTTTCGTCGGGTCCGTACCCTCGTGGCAGTAGTAGCAATTCCGGATGTCCTGCGGAAACGCGACGGTGGAGTAGTCGCTCGTGCCCGTCAGAATGAACGGCTTGCCCGCCTTCACGCTGGGCAGGTTCTCCCCCCTGTGGATCCTGTGGATCATGACTTTCAGGTCGAACGACTCGCCTGTCTCGCTGAGCGTGTGCTGAGGCTGGTGGCAGAGGACGCAGAGCCTTACGCTGCGCCGTGCGCCGCCGTGCATTGCGAGCGGGTTGTGGCAGTTGTTGCAGGCCGTGTCGGTGTTGATGGCGTTCCAGACGGGCGTCGCGGGCCCTCCATCCGCCCTGAAGTCCTTGAACACGTTGTCCGCGTAGTACGTCTTGCCGTCGAGCACTTCGGCCGGCATCACTCTGCTCGCCTGGACGCCCAGCGTCAGCATCTTCGTGACGTCGAAGTCGGCCGGCAGAATAGTTCCGAAAGTGTACTTGGCGTGCCCGAGCTCGAGATCCGTCCACGTGCCGTTCTGGTCGGTCGCGGGATTCGTGACGCCGCTCCGAATCCGAGTGGTGTACGCAAAGTACTGCCGCTTGTCGGCATCCCAGCTCGCGAGGACGAAACCGGGCGTGACGGGTCCGGGTGTCACTTGGCCGAGGCGATCGACCGGCTGGTCCAGGCTGTCGCTGATCGTGATCTCCGCGACCGGCTTCTTCCCGGGCACCACGTTCGTGATGCCCACGATGCCGATCTTCACGCCCGGCCGGATGTAGCCGACTTGGTCCGCCGCCAGGTAGAACTCCTTTTCCATGGGTGTGTACTTCGCGCCGCGCGACACAGGCGGCCCGCCCTCGACGAGTGTCGAGACCGGAAGCGGACGATACGAGGGAACGAGGAGTGCTCCCGCCGAGAAGACCACCAGCGCGAGACCGCGAGGGAGAAGGCTCATGGGATCCTCCGGCAAGTCGAAAGCTGTCGCTGGGGCATTGCAGGTGGCCTGCCAAGACGGGATAACCCGCGCCGGGTACGCTCCCCGAGCCTCGGGGGCTTGCGGATCAGTGAGTTACCGGATGGTCTCGAACGTTCTGGTGCGGGCGCGGCTGGAGGCGATCTGTCAGAAAATCGGTCAGCGTCTGAGATCCTTACGATTGCGGCCGAGGTGATCGTGTGCCGCCGCCACCCATCACCGCCATGTACCTGTCGACGGGCAGGTCTGTCAGCGTTTCGACGGCGCCGCC
>OCZT010000899.1_pt1 | contig 30210 bp, 38 predicted proteins | sample 1539031 | NCBI WGS metagenome assembly OCZT01 (sample SAMEA3539308, study PRJEB22396) | soil metagenome | biome: tundra; feature: field; material: soil | place: USA | collected 2010-05 | depth 0.15 m | reverse complement strand
TCATGGACGTCATCGACCGCGTGCCCGGGCTGGCGTCGCGGGCCGGCCACGTGCGGCAGCTGATGGTGGACCGTCGCCTCGAATGCCGTGACTACACGCGCCGGGTGGGGGACGACGCACCAGAGATCCGGGACTGGACATGGGGCGGATCCCAGCGGGGATGAGCTCTCCTCTGCGCGTCCTGGTCGTCAATGCGGGCTCGAGCAGCCTCAAGCTGCGGCTCCTCGATGTCCACGATCGAGTCCTGGCGCGGTGGGACCTGCCGGTGGCGGCAGGAACCATCGACAGGGGCGCACTGGCGCAGACCCTCGCCCATCACGGCCCACCCGATGCGATCGGGCATCGGATCGTGCACGGCGGTCGCCGGTACCTGGGACCGGTGCGACTCGATGATGCGGTGAAGCGCGATCTCCGCCTGCTGGTCGACCTCGCACCTCTGCACCAACCCAAGTCGCTCGACGCCCTCGATGCAGTCACGGAGGTGTATCCGCACGTGCCGGCGGTGGCCTGTTTCGATACCGCGTTCCATGCCGGCATGCCGCCGGCGGCGACGACCTACGCATTGCCGCGCGAGTGGCGGGAGCGCTGGGATCTGCGACGCTACGGGTTCCACGGCCTCTCCCACGCGTATGCCACCCAGCGCGCGGGGGAGATGCTGGCCCGGCCACCCGAGACCTTCCGTGCCGTCACGTGCCATCTCGGGGCTGGCGCCTCGCTGGCTGCCGTCGCCAATGGTAGGTCCGTGGACACGACTATGGGCTTCACGCCGCTCGAGGGCCTGGTCATGGCGACGCGGTCGGGCAGCATCGACCCTGGTCTGCTGCTGTGGCTGCAGGAGCACGTTGGGATGCCGGCCCAGGAACTGGCCGCCACGCTCGAGCATCGCGCCGGGCTCCTGGGCCTGGCGGGCACCGCCGACATGCGGGTCGTCCTAGCCCGGGCTCACGCTGGTGACCAGCCGGCAAGTCTCGCGCTGGCGGTGTACGTCCACCGGTTGCGGTCGGGGATCGCCGCCATGGCAGCGGCCATGGGTGGCCTGGATGTGCTCGTTTTCACGGGCGGTGTGGGCGAGCACGCGGCGGCTGTCCGAGCGGCCGCGTGCGAAGGCCTGAGCTTCCTGGGCGTGCACCTCGACCGGGCCGCCAACGAGGACGCGCCGGACACCAGCGAGCCTGACCGCGACATCAGCGCGCACCCTGCGCCCGTCCGAACGCTCATCATCGAGGCGCGAGAGGATCTCCAGATCGCCCATGAGGTTCGTCAGGTCCTGGGAGAAGCGTGAGGCAGGTCATCGCATGCGGATCGTGACCGCGGGGGCCAGACCAGTGAGTGACTGGGTCACATCGAGCGCTGGCTCGACGACATGACAAAATGGTAGCGATGCGCGCCTTCATATTCGACCTCAACGGCACCCTGGTCGACACCGTGTACGCCCACGTGCTGGCCTGGCAGCAGGCGCTCGAAGAAGCCGGCATTGTCATCGCCGGCTGGCGCATCCACCGCCGTATCGGCATGAGCGGCGGGCTCTTCACCCGCGCAGTCGCGCGCGAGATCGGCCGGCCGCTCTCGGCGGAAGAGCAGGAGCGGCTGCAGCGGCGGCACGGCGAGCTCTTCCTCGAGTTGCTTCCCGAGCGGCGACCCTTGCCGGGCGCGCGGGACCTGCTTCGGGGGCTCCACGAGGGCGGTGTGCCGTTCGCCATAGCCACCTCCGGGCTGCACCCGGAAATCGACGCCTCCCTCGACGCACTCGGCGTGCCCGCCGACGTGGTCGTCATCGACCGCGGCGACGTCCTGCGCGCCAAACCCGAACCGGACCTCTTCCTCGCCTGTCAGGAACGCATGGGCGTGCGGCGCGAGGATTGCTATGTGGTCGGAGATGCGGTCTGGGACCTGCTCGCGGCACGCCGAGCCGGGATGTTGAGCGTCGGTCTTCTGAGTGGCGGGTACGGCGGGGACGAGCTGACCCAGGCCGGGGCATTCCGCGTCTACCGGGACACGCAGGACCTGTTCGACTCGCTCGACGAGCTGGGGGTCACACTGCCTGGGTGAGGGCAGGCCTCCGGATCTGGGCCGTCGAGGGTGCCAGCGGTCTCGGACACCTCCTCGCCCAGCAGCTGACCGCATCCGACGAGACCGTGCTCGACGTGCCGGCGACGCTGGCTGCTCGTGCCCGTCTCCTCGATCGCGGTCACGGACGCAAGATCGATGCCATCGACGCTGCCAGCGTCGCCAGAATGGCCCAGAGCACCAGCTCTGCGTCGCGTCCGCCCCGAGGACCACACCGCCGTGCTGCGGCTCCTATCCGACCGCCCCGACGAGCTGACCGGGTAGCGGCGTCGAGTAATCAACCGTCTCCATCGCTTGCTGCCTCAGCCCGCTGGCGCCTCGCTTACATGGTGGCTTCGCGCCGTCTGCGTCGCGGGTTGGCTTACGCCCCGGTAGTGTCTCAGTTTGGTCGGCCCGACCGGTGGCTAAGCCGCGCCCGCTAGCCTCGCTCTCGCCCCCGCTCCGCCAGTCGGCTACGTCGGGACAGCTAGACCGGCTGCGTCGGGGGCTCCACATGGCCCTTGACCTCAAGGCGGCGCGCGGAGAGCATGGCCGCGCAGGAGGTGGGACTTGCAGACTCTGGTCCGCGAGACGTGGGTGCGGTTCAAGGCCTTCGCTGGTCAGAAGTGGTGGGCCTTTGGATTCTCTCTATTGATATCTCCGTCGCTGGTCCTGGCCGGCTGTGGCAGTTCAGCCACCAGCCCCTCGAGTGCGCCCATCCAATCTTCGTTGGCCGTCGCTACACCCGCGCCCGAGACCACTCTCGAGCCCACCACCGCACCGCCGGAGTGGCCGCCACTGACCGTGACTTTCAGTTGCACCAAGAACAATGTGGCGTCTTATGTGATCGCCGGTGGTGCAGCTCCATTCCTCGGCATTGAGATCGCTTCCAAACCTGATTTCAGTGACATCCCCTATGGCGGCCCGAAACAACTGGACGCGGCCACCTACACTTACTCCAGTTCGATCATGGTGAGTCAATTTCCCGACGGCATCTATGTCCGTTGGTCCCAGGCGCCTCAAATCACCGCCCATGGCGACACCTCGGGACCCTGCGGCATGCCGGACAACGCACAAGTACAACTCACGGCCGCCTGCACCAACGGGACGCCTATTCCCGGGGCGGCGCCCATCGGCGGCTCCACCCACCCGGACATCGAGGGTTCCTCGGGCGTAGACGAAAGCGGCTGGGTTTTCAAGACCGGCCTCCAATCGTCCTGGGAGACATTCCAGCTCCTGATCTGCGAACACACAGATGCCTATGTCCCGGGCGTCGCCTGCGGCACTTATTACTCCGATGACCTAAGCCGCCATATCAACGTTTCCTTGATGAAGGGCTCTGAGACCGTCCGGGTGCTGGAGGCGAGTACCGGCAAGACTCTGCACGCAAAGACATTTTACGGGCACGAGGTCTGCCCGCCCTCAGTCTACGTGCCGTTTGATGGATCTCCCACCATGACCGTGAATGATTCCGCGAGCACAACCGACACAGATCCGTGGATACAGTCATTCACCAAAATCAAGGGCTGAGGAGCCCCTGGGTATCACAGCGGTGCTCGGCCGGCTATTCAAGGTTCACGGCTCGTGGGATTGGCGACACACCTGGCCTGGCTAGGTCTACACCCTCTCGACGATGTCCGCCACGAGTCTTCCTGCCGGAACCCTTGGGGCACCGCATACCACGCTATGGCTGCATAGAGATCAACTTCAGCCCCGATTGACGCACGATGACGAGGCCACTGCCACCGACCCATGCCACCGCCGACGGGCTGCCCGGCTGAGGCGCGATTCTGCCGCCGATCCCAAGCGACGCGGCGTTTGACTATCGAGCTATCGCTTGCTCAGTCCCGAGGGCCTCGGCGGGCCGCGAAGGCGACACTAGCGAACGCCGGTCCCCGAAGCCCGCTGGCATGGATAGGCCAACCAGGGGGCTAATGTTTGATCCCGGTGTTGCCGCGCGGGTTGGCACCCGTGCCGTCCGGACAGGTTGCGCCAGCCTAGGCAACGCCCGTCAGCGTCGCGCCCCTTAGCTCCCCAATGGCTGCGTCCTCATCACGGAGGCGCCGGAGCTCCTGGCTGATCGCTTCTCAGCCAGACTGTACGAGCCGTAGGCACGCCTCGCGCTCGAGACTGTTCGCGGGCTAGCTGGTCGAATCGCTCGTTGCCAGACCCTCTAGCGGGCGTGAGTATCGATCTCCGCGATGAGATTCCCGGTGAACCAGGCCCCGCTTGCGGTCAGACGCAGACCTCCATGCGGGTCCGGCTCCAGAAGTGCGTTGGCCTGCCACTTCTCAATCAAGGATTCGCCTTTGGACATCACGAACTCGCCAACCTGAGTCTCGTCGATGTGCCCCGACAGCAGAGCCGTGACGAGAGGGCGGACAGCATTCTCGCGGGCAGTCCGCCTAAGCCCGCCCTCCAACCCCGGGGAGCCCAGGACAGCGGCACGCAGGTACGGTCCGTATCTTGGGTGGCGATAATGGTAGTCGCCGAAGACGCCATCCGCGATCGCGCCCACCGCCAGGCAATCCTCTCCACGGGTTGGGAATGTGAAGTACAAGTTTGCGTCGCGCCAACCTGCCCAGTGGTTGAACACGTTCTTGAGGTACCCATGGCCCTCCAGCACGGCTGCGCCGGCCAGGAACATCAGGTAGTTCGCCAGGTGGTTCCGCCCAATCAGCCCGTGGCCATCCGCCCATCTCCGGTTCTGCGGATAGATGAGAAGCTCGTAGAGCGAGAAGCCGTCGACGCCGGCCCGCACAAGGGTTTCGATTCCATCTAGGAACCCGACGACGGTCTGCCCTGGTAGGCCGCACAGGAGGTCGACACTCACGACCCACCCAACTGCCAGGGATGACTCGATCCTGGAAAGTACGCCGCTCGCGTTACCACGTCGCCCGATGGCCAGCCTGACCGGGTCCTCCAGGCTCTGAACGCCGATGTGCAGCCGCCGGAACCCGAGCGCATCCATGGTCGCGATCATGCTCGGGGTGAGCGAAGACGCTGTTGCCTCCAGGGCCCATTCGGTGGAGTCTGAGGTCGCGAAAGCCTCGCGACAGCACTCCACCAGACGCGTCAGCAATCTCTCGCCGATGAAAGTGGGAGTGCCTCCGCCAAGGTGAACGGTTGAGATCGACCGGCCGCGGATTCCGGGGAGCTGACTCCATAGGGTCAGCTCGTAGAGCAGACGCTCGATGTAAGCAGTCGCCGTCTCCTCGATGCGTGAGCCGAGCTTGAAGGAGTAACTGTCGCAGAACCCGCACTTGGCGTCGCAGAAGGGTATGTGCATGTAGATGCACATCGGGCGAGTCGATCCCTCGCGGGCAAGGTCGCCTCGGAGCGTGTCCCACGCCCCGGCCCCGGGGTCGTCGTAGGGGCGTTGCGCCCATGGCGGGAGAGGCAGGCGCCACCCGTTTACGTCGTACGCGGGCGAGAGGGCATGCAGGGACCGGCGGATGGCCTCGACGTCAACCGACGCCGGGGCGCTCTGCGCGTCGACCAGTTCGGCCGTCATGGAGCCAGCCGCACAAGACACAGGAGCGGCAGAGGGCCTCATGAACGCGCGCCAGGCCGAACGTGAGCGGTCACCGGTCCGCCCAGGATCTCGCCGCGGCGCGCGGTGCACGCGAGCAGTCCATGCGCTGTCTGGCTGAGGTAGGCATACGCGAGCATCTGCTCGACGCGGCAGCGGAAGGTTACGGCAGGCTCTGAACGCTCCGCGGGACATACCTCCGGGCACCCACGTGCGCAGTGGTAGCGGTTGAAGCACTCGTCGCATGCTGGGGACCGGAGATCCAGGGTGCGGCGCAGATCCCGCACCTGGACGACGTCAATCACGAACTCGCCCCGGCCGGCAGGGGGACCGCCTATGTCCATTCCGACCTCGCGGGCATGGGCTGAGTCGACGACTCCGAAACACCCCGTCGCTGCCCCACCAGGCACGACGTGCAGAACGTCCCTGAAGACCTCGCAATACGGCCCATGAACTTCGTCAGGCCTCACCTGCGAAGAGCTCCACTCGACTCCGTACCTCTGGGCGACCGCCCTTGCATCCAGGAATCCAGCGACGTATTCCTCGGCCTGACTGGCAACGAACCGACCACACGCCTGAGGAGATACTTTGCCCATGGCATAGAACGGCTCGACGTGGATCTCGCTCGGCCGCAGGCGGCTGCAGATGTACTCCGCGATCTCGCTCTGGTGGGCCACCGATGCCGGGGTGATCGTCACGCGCACGTGCAGGGGTTTGCCTGCCTCACGCACGATATGCGCGGTGCTCTCCACCATAGGGCTGCCCCGCCTGCCGCCCGGAAGCGGCCGCTGCCGGTCTTGGATCCAGTCCGGGCCATCGCACGACAGACCTATCAGATCGAACCTCCTCACCAGCCAAAAGGCCTTGCCGGCCGACAGGATTCCGTTCGTGGCGACATATCGGAACAGGCCAAGTCCTCGCCTCGACGCGGCTGCCTCGGTAGCGTCGAGGATGCCGTCGGCGAGGCGCCGATCGAGCGTCGGTTCGCCTCCGCCATGCAGGACCACAGTCAGCGGAAGGAAACGAGCCAGGCAGTTCGCTGCCACCAAGTCCGCGGCTGATCTGACGGTCGGAATCCCTATCTTCGGAGACGCACCGGATCGCGACGCGGCCGAGTAGCAGTACCCGCATGCGGAATTGCATCTGTTGCTCGGGTATACCGTCAAGCAGACGGGCGCAAACGGGGCAGTCTGCCTGGCCGCCCACTTCGCTTCCGCCTCCGCGGCGTGGCGACGCAGCTCGATGGCGTGAATGTCGCTGGCGCTGGCGGACAACAAATCTGCCTCAAAAGCCTCAGACCTATCCGGCGGCACGAGCGACAGGTAGCCGGGTGCGTAGTACCAGATGTCGTCGCCGACGGCGCCCGCAGCACGGCCCTTGAACAGCGGGAGGTCGCTGCCCGGCAGCATCTCGAAGAGACGCGCCGGACGCGTGCCACAGACAATGCCTCCGCCGCGGCTCGCCGGTTGATGCGACTCCGTCGCCGAGACCGCCTCCATCAGGGTCGCATCTCGACCGCAGCACCGGCCGTTCCGTCGCCTCCGGCCGCGAGCTGGTGCGAGCCCCGCCAGACGCCACCACCTGCCGCTATAGCGCGCAGCAGCAGTTGGCGGGTGATCTGCCGGTTGATCGCGCAGCGCACGCCGTGCTTGAGGTGCCCCTCAGGCCCTGGCCCGAATGTGCGCGTGTAGCAGTCGCCGGCGCAGGACCAGTGACAATAGCAGTCGCGACAGCTCTCGCGCCGGGCCTCCATCAATGCGTGCAAGTGATCGCGTGCATCCGTATCCACGACCACCGTGCCCCCATCGACTCGGCCCATGACCGACAGTCGATACAGAGGGTGGCTCACGCCGGCGATCTCGTAACATGTCACCAGGTCGCCCAAAGCGTTCACGACCAGGGCGTCAAAGGGGGCTGTACAGAAGGCTGACGTAACGACACCCAGACGCGCTCCCGAGTAGTAGAGCTTCCGTCCGGCGCGGTCGGCCAGGTCATAAGCCTCGAGAAATGCATCCGCGTACGCCCGACCGTCGGCAGTTGTCGGTTCGCCATGGCCTCCGCGGGCGGCATTGAACGCTGGCTCGACCTGGATGGACTGACAGCCGGTCTGCTCGCACAGGAAGCGCACCTGTTCGCGCAGGCGGGTCCAGGGGGCGGTGGCTGTCATGCGTATCCCGTAGCGGAAGGCGTGGCGATCAAGCTCTTCGACCGTGCGCATCGCCAGCGCGGATGAGCCACGTCCGGAGGCGAACGGCCGCTGCCCGTCCTGCGTCTCAGGATCTCCGTCGATGGAGAGGCTGAGCCTATCAATGTTGTCGACGACCCAGCTGCACTGTCTGCGCGACCAGATCCCGTTCGAGGTAAGCGTGATGTGAGCCGGAATCGGCTGCTGGCGAGCGTAGGTCGTGCACGCCGTCAACGTGCTCCAAGCGAGCGTCGGCTCGCCTCCGCCATGGAAGGAGACCTCGAACTTCGGCTTTCCCGATGCTCGGGCCCAATCCAACACGTGATCAATAACCGCCCGGCCTAGTGCGACCGAGAGCTGCTGCCGTGGCATCTCTCCAGCCGAGGCGTAGCAATAAGTGCAACGCAGCTGACACTGGTTGGTCAGGAGGAGAACCGCGGTAGTCGGCTTGAAATCGCCCGCCGCGGGCGGCGGCGCCTCTGGGTCGGGGTCCAAGAAGCCGATCGACCGGAGGAATCCAACGGCACCGTCGCGGTCGGTGCCCGTCTGGCCCCGAGCCGCAGCCACTGCCAGCTCGGCCATCGGAAGGTTGCCGATGAAAGCCAGTCTGGCGAGGGGCCGATAGACGATGAATCTGGCATCATCCTCGGAGACTGGTATGCACTCGACCTCCATGAGCGGCGGCCTCCGATTGCACGGCCTTCATTGTCCGAGCCGGCAGAAACGGCCCGTGAACCTCGATCGGCCCTGCTTTAGGTTCCTCGGGTCGCGTGCTCGTCGCGATCGCCGCTAGTTGGGATACCAGTAGTGGGAGCCACCGCCGGTGTCGCCCGCACACGAACAGACGCCTACGCATGAGCAAACCTGCGTCCCGGTCACACAGTTGCAGGTGCAGACAGAGTTGGCTGGAATGGCGGCGCCGCACTGGATCCACTGAGTGACCCCGTCCACCTGGAGCTCCGCGCCCGTGACGCCAGGCGGGATCGTTCCCAGGTTAGCCGGCTCTGTTGGCGAGGGCGACGGAGTTGGGGTTGGCGAGGCCGACGGAGTTGGGGTTGGCGAGGCCGACGGAGTTGGGGGCGCGCAGCCCGAGACGGCGATTCCTAGAGCCGCGCTGGCAGTGATCAACTCCACAAAGCGGCGATGGCGGAACCGGGCTTTGTCGGTCTCGAAGTCGACGCCGAAGACCAGTGGCTCCTCGCGGGACTTCCGGCCACTTGCCTGAGCCTTGTCGCCCATCTCGCGTGCCCTCCGCCTTGCAGCTTGAACACTACTACACGGCGATCCTGGTTACTAGCTCACATACGCCCGTCGTCGGCAACCGTGTGACGTCAGAGCCGACGACAGTATCTCCGGGTCTGGAACGCTCGACTCCCGACGAGAGTCGTATCTAGCACTCGCGTGCCCTCTCAAGCTCGTGCGTCCTGAATCGCCGCACGGTCACCGCTAGGCATCCGCCGCTGCAACCGCCGTCGCGTCTTGCCGAGCAGGACGAGCATTCCCTGTAGACTCCGGCCAAGCGATATGGCCTGGCGCGCTCAATGAGCGCAGCCCTCAGCGAGCCGGCGTCCGCCGCGCCGTCGATCGAAGCCCGGAATCTGTGCGCCAGCGGGAAGCAGTAAATGGCTTGACCGGTGAGATCGATGTCGAGGACAGGGTTGCAGCGCCAGTCGAGGTCGGCCCCTGCTGCGCGAAGAGCGGCCAGTTCCGCATCAGAGAACATGCAGCGAACGAAGCCACAGTCGAAGCTCACCTTCACGCGTGCCTTCGACGCCTCGAGCGAGAATGCTGCGATCTGTCGGCCGACAGCCGGATACAGCTTTGGGCTGAGATGCGAGTTCAGGCCGGATGGAGAGGGCTGGCTGAGGCCCAGGCGCAGGCACTTGCGACAGCCGGTCTCCAGGATCAGCGGCAGCAGGTGGTCCAGCCGGAAGTCCACGCCCACGATCGTGAACCCCGGCAGCGCGCGAGGTCCCAGGCGACTAAGCGTCTCGCGCCGGGCCGCATTCTCTTCGTCGGTCGGACCGCCTCGAACCCTAGTCGCACTGGTGTTCACCAGGACGGTGCATTCGTCGGGTGGCAGGCTTGCCAGACAGTCGAGGGCGCTCTCCGAGAGCAAGCCGTGGGAGAATACGACGATGTGCTTGTCGCGCTGCCGGGCGCGTCGGATCAACTCGGGAAACAGCGGGTGTAAAGTCGGCTCGCCGCCGATGAGCCGTATCTCGTCGATGTTCGAGCGGTCTAGGAAGTCCAGACGCTCCTCGAAATGGTCTATCGAGATGAAGCGCGGCGTCCGCTCGACTTGCTCTAACTGCTCGGCTTGAAGCTCATCCCGGGCGAAGCAGTAGCAGCACTCCATTCCGCAGTCGGATGAGACGACGATGTTAGCCACGTGCGGGCTCGTTCCTCTCCGTTAGGCCGGCTTCGTCGAACGACCTGAGGATGGCACCCAGTGTCCGCTCGGCTTCCCCGCGGTCGATCGCCAAGTAGGCCGCCAGCAGCGGGGCGAGCTCTTGGGGTGAGTGGCCCGCCGACAGCCAGCTCCAGACAGCTGCTTCGGTTCCGCGCAGCCAATGGGCGTCACCATTTCTTGCGTCAAGGGTGAGGATGCCACCGACATCCACGACCCACGAGGCCGTGGGCCGGAGATCCGGCGAGGGCCTAGACGGTCGGTCGTTCACGATTCCGACCCATCGAACAGCCGATCGGAGGGCCGCCATACCGAAGCCTCCAGCGCCGTTCGGTCGGCCAACCATTCGTCCACGGCTTCTCGCTGGCCAAGTCGATCGAGCAGCTGGCCGAACGTGACGATTCGCGTTTGGATGCAGATTGCGTCGTACTCCCCAGGCGGCCGCCCGGTATCGTGGCCGACCCGACAGCCGCCGACACAGTGGTAGCGACACAGGCAATCTGCGCACAAACGCTCGTCCAGGACGCTCAGACTGCGCACGCGTCGCAGCGATTCACCGTCGATGTCGATCCGGGGACCGTGGACCGACCCTAGGTGCAGGTCGAGACCACGCCAGGAGGCGCAAGGCAGATAGCAGGCATCTACGGCACCGTCCGGTGACACGATTAGGGCGTCTCGACCCACGGGGCATAGATAGGCGCGGCAGGAACGAAGATCGGCTGTTGCCAGTACCGCCTCGATCCCCTTGGCGCCCAGGAGGCGCGATGCGAGCAAGAAGTTCCGCGCAAACTCCCACGGATCGGGCGGTGCGAGGCCCGCCTCCTCCGACCGCGGGTTCGGGACCAGCGACTCGAAGCACACCGTGCTGGTCACAAACTCCTGACCCATCCATCTGGCGGTCTCCTCCATCCGGCCGACGCTTTCCTGAGCCACGCATGCTCGCAGGATGAGCTCGCACGTCCCGGCGGACAGAATCCTGGCGCTCCGGGTGACGATCGCGGAGCTGCCTCCACCGCCGAGCTTCGGGCGCTGCCGGTCCTGGACGTCCGGCGGACCGTCGAGAGAGAGGACGACGCTGTCGAAGTGGTCGGCAATCCATTCGCAGCGGGTTTCGCTGTAGGCGCCGTTGGTCGTAACCTCGAAACGGATCGCCAGCCCCAACTTGGCTGCGCACATGGAGGCGTATTCGACGGCGAAATGGACGACCTCCTCGGCATCGAAGGGTTCGCCGCCGAAGAAGTGGACCTCAGCTCTGTCGCGCCCGTGCGATGCGACCAGCCCTAGGTACGCATCGATTGCGTGCCGGGCCAGCCCGAGCGCCATGACCGGGCTGCCCGGGAGTGACGCCGGGAAGTCGCAATACCGACAGCCGAGATGGCAGCCTCGCGTGGGAATCAACCCGAGGAACAAAGGGTCGTCAAGGGCGCCTTCACGGTGCTCGGGGGGGTCCGAACCGGCCGATCTCAGCCTCTCGAGGATGGGAGCGATGGTGCCCTGAACCGATGCTCCCGACTCCACTCCGGCCCGGATCTCTTCTGCGGCATTGCGGTCCACCAGCGCGGCCAGGCGGTGAAGGGGCGCATAGATCAGGCGTCTGTCACGGATCGGCACCGAGTAGAAATCGACCGCTGGGACCGGCACGCGGGCATTATAGAGAGTGGGTTGTCGGTACCATGACCTGATCGCGATGGCACCTCAGGGCCTCAATACCCCCTGCCTATCGGCCGGCGGCTCCCAAAGCACGTGCCTTGCCGCTAGGCCACACCCCGAGCGAGTGAAGCCTATCGCGCGCAGCGTCAGGGGAGACAGTCGCCCGGAGACCCAGATCCCGGGGCAGGCCAGATCGGCTCAGAAGCGCCCGTCCAGAGGTACAGCTGCCCGCACGAAAGGTCGGCTCCTGCCTCGTTGCCATAGCTCCACCCATTGCCCGGCTGCGTTTGGACGTCAACCGAGCCTACTGTCATCGTGGCTAACACGCGCCCCGATGAGGTGCGGGCCTGGACAACCCACGGCAGCGGCGGAAGCGCAGTCATGTGGATGAACTCGTCGACGGTATGCGGCGCAAGGGTTTCGATCACTGTCCCATTCACGACGAGGGAAACCTGTAGGTCCGTACTGTTGACGACGCCGATGCCGATCGGATCTGGCGACGAAGGCGGGGAGTCGGTCCAGCCCGCCGGCGGCGTGAGGATGCGCCCATCGCTCCGGAACTGGCCATCAGCGGCGGAGAAGACGTTCACGAATGCCCACTCCCCGTCACGAAGCTGGGCCACGCCCGATCCGAGGTACTGCGGGTCCAGGGGGCAAGGGATCGGATGGAAAGGATCGCCAAGGCAGATGCTGTTCGTGGAGATGTCGATAGACAGTACCTGCCGGTCTGGGCCGATGAACTGAACAACCTCGGCCCGCACACCCTCGCACGCGGCCGCGCTCAGCTCGCTACACGCCACACGGGGGGTTGGCGGAGCGCCGTTGCCGGCTGGCGTGCCCGTCCCGTTCGGTCGCAGGAAGATCGCCCCAAAGATGACGGCGACGACGATCGCGCTTGCCACCGCCGCCAGGGCGGCGGCAATGCCGCGGAACCCGCCCCTCGAGCCGGGGCGTCCCGAGGCGACGCGCTCGGGCACATGCGCGACGCTCGCTCGAAGACGCTCTGGCACCTCCCCTTCCGAGTCCTCGCTGAGGACCATCCGGAGGTCCGTCTCGAAGTTGTCGTCATTCATCGCTGACTCCTCGCGCGCGCTCCTCGGCGGCGTAGGCCGCTCTGAGGGAGCGGAGCGCATAGTGAAGGCGGGGCTTCACCGTCCCTTCACGCTGTCGAGTAAGTTGTGCGATCTCATGCAGGGGAAGGTCCTCGACGAAACGCAGAACGAGGACGATGCGGTGGTCGGCGCTCAGCGTCGTGAGCACCCGCCGCAACGCATCGCGTTGGGCCACGGCTCCGGTTGCGTCTTCGCCGTATCCCGCAACTCGCGTTTCGGGGATCGACTGCGGACGACGAAGTCGTAGGCGCCTTCGGCATTCGTTGACCAGGATCCGGTCGAACCATCCGTCGAAGCGGTCGGGATCTCGCAGCTGACGCCAGTGGGTCCAGGCGAGGACGGCCGCGTCCGAGACGGCATCTTCGGCTTCGACTGAGTCGCGAAGCAGCGCGGAGGCGAGTCGGTACGCTTTCTCGAGGCGGTTCTGAGTAAGACGGTCGAAGCCGGCTCGCCTCGGATCTGCCGCTTCAGACGAGCGTGGAGGGCCGACGGCCATGATGCTTTCTGTCTCTCTCCAGTTCATGCCCTCAAGATGCGTCCGCTTACCTGAAAGGTTCAATCGTGGCAGAGAGCCGGCCTCGAAGCATATGCGCTGTCGATCGATGCCATGACAGTCAGATGGCCCTCCAAGCTGCGCTCTCCGCGGGGAACCCATCCTGCGCGCCGTGGCGTCAGCGCTGTCGAGCACGTCGGCCGTCGCACATGCGGCCGGATCCGGCGTCCCGAAGACTGGTCATATCGCTGGATCGTGTGGCTCGCGGACGCCGTCCAAGTTGAGGAAGGACCTGATCCGCGGTTCCACTTAGCTCGCGGGTATGGTGACGTCGCCCAAGTGGAGTCCTTGCGATGCCGGCACGTCGATTCTGAGCGCCGTGCCATCCGGACCACGGATGAGCATCGTGTCCAGGGAGGGCCCGGTGCCGTTGAGGAGGTCGTTGAGCGGGATCGAGATGTTGAGGTCGATGATCATGTACTTGCCTGCTTCGACCTTATCGAAGGCGAAGCGCCCGTTCTCGTCTGTGACGACCTTGTGGTCCGTGGTCACCGTGTCTGCCGTCCCCCCGCTCTGACCGGTCACTTCAAGGAGTTGGAGGCTTATGCCCGCCGCAGGAACGCCGGAACTGTCGACGATCCTACCTTGGACCGTGCCCGCGGGGATGCCTCCGGGCTGCACCGCTACGAAGATGAGCGCGCCGGCAGCCACAAGAACCACGACGACCCCTAGGGCAAGGGCGATCAGCAGCTTGGGGTGTCGCGACGAAGCGGCCAGCGCCGGCTCGGGCTGTGGTGCGGCGTGCTGCTGGGACGTAGCACCAGGTCCGGGCTGCTGGTAGTCCTGTGGCCAAGCCGGAACCGGTGGCTGCCAGGGACTCGGGGGGGGTACGTAGGCTGCCGCTGGCGGCGGCGGAGGCAGAAGCGAAGAGTACGCGGCCGGCGGAGGCGTTGCGGCGGCGTCGCCAGGAGCGGTGGCAGCCCACGGCGGGGCAGCGGTTGGGGCTGTGAACGGAGCGAGCAGAGGCGGGATGGGCACGAAAGCAGCCGCGACAGCCTCAGGTGGAGACACCGGCTGCTCGGGGATCGGAGAGGCGACGGGCGCCGGTGCCGGGGCCACCGAGATCGCCGGAGCGACGGGCGCCGCGGGGACTGCCTGGGCCACCGGCGCCACCTGAGTCGCAGCCGCGGCCGGAACCGGACCGAAAGCCATCTCCGACGGCTGCAAGAGCTTTTGGCCGCACGATGCGCAATGGCCTTGCCGGGCCATGATCCGCTTGGCGCCGCAAAACTGACAGAACCCCAGCGACACGTCCAGACGCTCAGTCATGGATCCACCTCTACGGGTGTCGTGACGACTCCAGACCCGAAGCGCTGTCGACGATCTCGCCGAGCGATGGCGGCCCGGCAAAGGGGGCTGAATCCGAGCAGCCGGACCGATTGGACGGCCCCTTCCGGGGCCCGATGAGGTCCTGACTGCGGCCTATCAACCTTGTGCCGCCACTTCTCCCTGTTGGCCAGTGGATCGACGTCGTGCGACGGAAGCGAGGTTAGGGGCGCTGCCACGCTCAAGTCCAGTCTAGCGACCGCGCATCTGCGTGAACAGGTCACCTGCCGATGTCCGCAGCGGGGGCACATGCGCCTGCCCGATGGCGCTGCAAGATCGCCAGACCAAGCGCAGGCCAGCGTCCTCCTACGCGATGTCTTGCGCTCGGGTACGTGCCCCAACATTGGTCCGACACCGAGGGAGGCGCCTCATGACCGAGAATCCGGGCGGGGGGCATGACGGACTGCTTCAACTGCCGTGCGCAATTCCCGGCCCTCGGCGCTGCCTCTGTCCAACTTGTGGGCAAGTCCTGAACGCCCCGCAGGTCCCATCGTGGGCTCAATTTGCCGCGACAGCACCGATACAGGAGAAATCTGGCATCGACCGGGTTTCTGCATTTGAGGCCGCGCGAATTTCTCAGACAAGCAGCCAGAAGCAAGATTATGGCTCGACCACGTTGGCATTGTTCTTCCACCAAGTGTACAGGGCCGCTCGCTTGTCGCCGAGGTCGAAGGCTTGCAACAGGACGTTGGTGGCCGGATCGGACTGCTCGATCCAGGTTGTGAGATCACCGCTGCTATCCGTAGCCTCGTAGCACAGCAGACCCTGATCAGGGCTATTAGTCCCCGTGCCACGTGTCCAGGTTCCGTAAACATCATGATTGGCGCAAGTATTGGCTGCCGTAGCCGGAATGGCCTTAGCGGTTTGGACATCACCGTCGAATGCGGTCTTGAGATCGGCAGTGTTGTCGTAGAGGAGGTACAGCACACCATCCACCCCGGTAGACGAGCAGATAGCGATCTGTACGATCGTCGTCTCCGAGACGTCGACCCCGCTCGGCGCGCAAGTGCTCCAGATGGCGCTGGGGATGAAGGGCCTCAATTGGTCGATGGAGGCGGCGCCTGACGTCGGCGCGCTCGTACGAGTGGGCGTTGGAGTTGGGGTTGGAGTGGGGGTCGGGCCTCCGGTCGGCGTGGCAAGCGCGATGGCGGAGGGCGCAGAGGTGGCGTGGGAGCCACCGGCCGAGGAGAAGAGCAGCGCGCCCACGATGATGACTGCGACGAGGCCGATGAGGCCCAGCGCCACGAAGATGGGCGTCGAGTTGCGACGGGCGGGGGTCGGGGCGTAGCCATAACCGGGGGCCGAACCGTAGCCCTGGGGTTGTGTGTAGTCGAGAACTGGTGCTGGCGGATGGCCATAGGCCGGCGGCGGCGAGTACGTTGGCGGCTGGCCGTGGCCCTGCTGCCCGTAGTCGGGAGCGGGCGCTGACGGCACCGATGGCGGAGCCACTGGCGGAGTCGGCGCAGCCGGCATCGGTGCTGGCGCGGCAAAAGGAGCCCACGAGGGCGCTTGGGACACGGGAACGGCCCCGCCACAGACCGGACAGAACCTGGCGCCGACGGAGGGGAATTGCGCACCGCAGTTGAGGCACGTGGCAGTTCCCTGGCTCTGGTTCTCGGTCATGAGAGGCCCCTCACCTACCGGGGCCAGTGGCGCCGCGATTGGGGTCGCCGCTGCGGGTGCCTGCGCGGAAGGAGGGTAGGCGCCGGGCTGGTTCGCGGCAGGCGGGTAGGCGCCGGGCATGCCGTAGCCGAGTGACGTCCACTTCTGCTCGAACGACTTCGCCTTCTTGCTCGCTGCGATAGAAACCACCAAGCAGCCGATCAAAACGATCGCGGTCACGACGATCATTGAGAGCTGGGCTCTGGCGACGTCTGTGGTCGTGGGGTAGGAGGGAGTCATCCCGACCGATGTCAGGATCCCAGCCACGAGGGAGCCCCAGCCGGCCGCGATGCCCCACAGGTACTGCTTCTTCCGTTGCGCCCGCCACTCGACGAGGATCTCGGGCGGGAGCCCGAGCTTCAACCCGGAGCTGCCGATGGTGAGGAGCTCGAACACGTACCAAACGCCAACCACCAACATGATGACTTGCAGCATCGTTCGGTCCTTTCCTCTAGCTGGTGTCCCGATTCGCTGATGGCTCGTGGCTCTCGAACGACCATGGATTGCTAAGAAGAAGGGCTCGGCCCACTGTTGGTTACAAGAGAATCCAAATTGACTGTCTGCCCATCTGGGAAGCTCAGTACAAAAGTCTGTGAGGCTTTCGCTACAACGAACACCCATACAAGCTCTTTGAGCTGCCCGGCTTGAGAACTCCGTTCAGTAACTGAGGGGGTGACAATGCCGCCTTTGTCAGCAGTAACCGAAACACCCCAAGGGACGGTCTGGACGCTATTGCTGATCACGTCGCACTTGACGACGAGAAACGTGCCCGTTGTCGAGCTAGGCTCGATCGTTTCAGCACCACTGTCATAGGAGTCCGTGAGTTGAACTGAGGCTACCTTCAGTTCAACACCAGACACTGTAATGATTGGATTCGCGGGCTTGGACGAGGCGACAAAGTAAACGCCACCGGCGATCGCCACGACCGCGGCGACGCCGATCCCTATGAGGAGCGGTAGGGGAAACCGTCTACGTCGTACTGCTGGGCCCGTTGCTGCGTCGATCGGGACCTCTCCCCACGGGGCGGATGCCGGTGGCTGCCAGGGACCCGTGGCGGCTACGTAGGCTGCTGTCGCCGACCGCGGGGGTGGAGGGTACGCGGCCGGAGGAAGCGTTGCGGCGGCTGGAGGAGCAGTGACGACCCACGGCGGAGGAGGGATAGGTGCGAACGCAGGCGCGAGAACCTCAGATGGAGCCAACGGCTGCTCGGGGATCGGAGAGGTGATGGGCGGCGGTACCGGGGCTACCGTTGTCGCCGCGGGGACTGCCTGGACCACCGGCACCACTGATTCCGCAAGTGCCTCCGGGGCCGCCTGAGTCGCAGCCGCGGCCGCGGCCGGAGCGGAACCGAGAGCTATCTCCGGGAGCTGCAGGAGCTTCTGGCCGCACGATGCGCAGTGGCTTTGCCCGGCCATGATCCGCTTGGCGCCGCAGGACTCACAGAACCCCAGCGGTGGGTCCGAATGATCAGTCATGAGTCCACCTCTACGGATGTCGTGACGACTCCAGACCCGAAGCGATGTCGGCGATCTACCCAACCGATGGCCGCGCAGATTGGGGCCGAATCCGAGTAGCCGGACCAATTGGAGGCACCGGCCGGAGTCTGAGGTCCTGACTGCGGCCCATCAACCTTGTGCTGCCACTTCTCCCTGTTGGCCAGTGGATCGACGTCGTGCGACGGAAGCGAGGTTAGGGGCGCTGCCACGCTCAAGTCCAGTCTAGCGACCGCGCATCTGCGTGAACAGGTCACCTGCACGACGCCGACCGACCTGCTGGCATTGCCTGGAGTTCGCTGAAGAGGCCAGGGTACGGGCCCAGGGTCCGAGCACGGCGAGCAGTGGGGCCCTCGCTGCTTAGCGGTGCCAACACGAACTGTGCGTCACGCTCGACCCGCCGTCGCGCTAGTGCGATGGTTCGACTGAGGAGGCGGGTGGCTCGCCACTATCTAGCCGGCCGTGCGCATGGCTACATGAGCAAGTGCCCTCGCCTTCGTGGTCGAGCGGGCCGGACGTGGCTTCATAGGAGCGTGTCTCTCTTAACGCACTGTTGCCCATCCGATCCGCGTTCATCTATCGCGAACGGAGGGCAGACGATGACGGCGATCGGAATCGACACCCATAAGGCGACGCTCGCGGCGTGCGCCATCGACGAACTCGGACGTGCCATCGGCGAAGAGACGTTCGCCAACGACCCGGCCGGCCACCTCGCGTTCATCGCTTGGGCCCGCTTGGTCGCCCCCGAGGCGACTATCGGCGTCGAAGGCTCGGCTTCGTTTGGCGCACCTCTAGCTCGGGCAGTCCAGGGCGCCGGGCTTTGCGTTCGCGAAGTGCCACCGCACCTCAGCCGGTTCGAGCGCGGGCGGACGCGCCGCCCGGGCAAGAGCGATCCGGGCGACGCCCTCGCGATTGCCCGGGTAACTGCGCGCGAACCGAACCTGCCACCGATCAGGGTTCCCGATCGGACAAGTGAGATCCGGCTCCTGCTTGGGCCACTCGACACTCCGGGCGAGCTTAGATATGGAGCCGCGTGGCATACCAGAGGACACCGTAGGCGATTGAGGCGATGCTGAATAGGATCAGTAGTCGCTCTGGCCAGCCGATCCAGCGCCGCGAGCCAATCGCCATAAGTGCGATTAGGAAGGGTGTGAAGTCGAGCGCGTACCGGAAGCCGTACTGGTTGACGCCTCCGCCGTAGTACATGAAGACGGGCACCGCAACCAGCCCCGCCGCGATCCACAACAGCCGTGCGCTGGGCTCCTTAAACCCGGCCCACAGCGAGGTCAGGAGTGCCGGCGATACGAGCAACATCGACTGTCCGTTTGGGTCGGCTGCGAAGTACGGCAGGTGGTTGAGGCTCTTGGGTAGCGCCAGCAACGCCAGGCGCAGGTTCTCTGGGATATGCCGGATCGAAAAGAGACCCTCTTCCCGGAGCGGCTCCAGGCTGGATGACAGTAGGGAGATTGAGTAGCCGGTCTCCATCGGCGAGCCGAAGCGAACCCAATTGAACCAGCCGAAGAGAACGACGGCACCCATGATCGGCAGCCCAAAGGCTATAACAGAAACCACTCGCTCCCGGCGCTGCCAGAGCAGGACGAGACCGAAAGGCACAGCTGCCACGATCGTGGTTGGGCGGGCCAGGAACGACAAGCCCAACATCAAACCTAGCACGACAGGCCGGCGCCGTCCGGCCCATTCGAGCAGGAACAGGGTGAGGGCCAGGAAGCACTCAGCGTGAGCCAGCCAATAGAGGCTCCCGCCCACTGTCGATAGCAAGAGGAGCGAGCCGAAAGCCGTGAACCCGGCGATCCAGTAGGCGGTGGCGCCACGGGCGCCGTAGGTTCGAGCCAGCGGCAGAGCCAGTATCGCGGCCAGGACGCCGAAGGGCAGGGCGGTCGCATACTCAGCAGTCCAGCTCAGGGAGGACACCACGGCAAAGGGCAGGTACGGCACGAGCTGTAGCAAGCCTATGGCCAGGTAGTAGTGTCCGCCAATGTCGACCGTGTCGACCGAGCCTCTTAGGGCGTCGGAATCGAGGTGGCCCGTCAACGCCCTCTCGGCGACCAGCATCATCCTGTTCGAGCCGGCGCCTCGCCAATGGATGATGAACAGCGTCGCCAGGATATAGACAAGAACAACGGCAAGGGCGAACAGCCAGTCCCCGCGCCTGATGCCTCGCCAGGTGTGGACGGGCGATCCGGTGGCGGGCGGTGCGTCCATGGTGGCGAAGTATAGTCAAGCGCGCCGGTGCGCCAGGAACTCCGGCCCTGGGTCTCCCAACCCGCTCCGGCGGGCTCGACAACAGACTCGATCTGGAGGCCCGCTCGCCTGCCAGCCCGACGGCCGACCTAGGGGTCGCGTTGAGTCCGAGCGAACTCAGTCAGTGGCCCCACGACTGGCCGATCCCCGCGACCAAGATTTCGTCCCGAGGGCTGTCTCGACCAATCGCCGTCGGCGCCTCCGACTGAGTGCGAGCAGCTGGCAGTCAGGTTCAGGCGCTAAAGGCTCGAGGTCGTGGTTGAGCCGGCGGTTCCTGAGGCTGTCCTGGGCAGGTGCCACCAAGGTCGATACCGGACTCATTCTTGGTCGAACTGGGTACCCGCGCAGAGCGGATCACTCCGCACACCGAGCACACTGCGATCACGAGGTTCGAATCGGCGGTGGCGCCTGGTAGGAATGACCACTGATGCATCTCAACCCCCTTTGCTGTGCGACGAACGCCTGATCGACTCTATCAGGGTCTGCCCTGGGTGGCCCGAGTTTCGTTCGCCCACCTCCGGCTTCCACACGATGTGGTCATCGTGTCGCGAGCAGACAAAGGGCGGTGGGGTTGGCGACCGAGGTAATCGCTCGCTCGCCACATTGCGTGCACAATGATGCCATCAGAGCTGCGAATCAGAGGAGAACCCCAGATGATCGTCGCAACGACTCCATACCTGGCCGGTTACCGCGTGACCGAGGTCAAGGGCCAGGTCTTTGGCCTGGTCGTGCGGAGCCGCGGCTTGGCAGGCAACGTCGTGGCCAAACTGCGCTCGCTCGTCGGTGGCGAGATCCACGAGTACACCGAACTGCTCGAGAACACGCGCCGCCAAGCCCTCGAACGAATGGTCGAGAACGCGACCCTGATGGGCGGCAACGCGGTCCTCTCCATGCGCTTCGACTCCTCTGAGATCGGCGGATCGATGTCCGAGATAGTCGCCTACGGGACCGCGGTCGTCGTGGTTGTCGACGCGAGTGCCGGCGGAACAACTGCCGAGTAGCTCGGGAGTGGCGAACGAGCCCAGGGTTCCAGCAGCGGCTGAGAGACGCGTACTTCGTCGGACACGTCAACCTCGATCGAGACGATCGCGCCGGGCCCGTCGGTCGCGAGCGACTCGAGGGTCTCGATCTGGCTCGTGTGAGCAAGCTGTGCCGACGGTGATTACCGATCCCGGCGCTGGCAGAGCCGGACCGCGAGTGTCGCCGCCCTGGACCACGAAGTGAACGAACCGGACGGGCGCCCACCGTCGAGAGGATGACGGTAGGGCCGATCATCCACGATCAAGCCATAGTCTGGGTCTGCGATCCTGCTCGCACGACGACACGGCACAGGGGATCGGAGGTCCGACTCCACCCTATCAGACTCGAGAAGTCCGCATCCTGGCAGCAAAGACCGGCAAGTCGATCGCGTCCAAGAGCTTCACTGGCAGCAGTTCGTGCCCGCAGACGGTCGTCGATGGCACAAGCGGCAAGCAAGTCAACTACGGCCGGCCCGAGGACGTGTGGATAGATTCGTTCGACAAGCCTTGAGTTTCAGTCAGGGGTTTTGCTTTGATCCCCTAACTGGGCGCCTTTCGGTGCGGATGCCACGGTTGGAGCACGCCGGATGCCCTCGGTTGACTCTGGATCAGGGGATTGAAGGTTCGAATCCTTCCTCGCCAGCCATACATCGAACGTGAAATCGCCCCTCCGGGACAGTCCGGGAGGGGCGTTCTGCTTCGCCGGCGGGATATTTGGCGCCAATCAGACGCGCAGTACCGGAACCGGCCTCTTCGAGAATACGGTGGGCTCGCGACGGTGCTGATCGGGCGATAGGCGACGGTCTTGGCGACGAGTCAGCCTCGACCGATGGCTAGCGGGCCGATCCGGCCTGGGTGAGGCGGTTCCTGGCCTGGCAGGCACCAACTTCTCGGCGAGATCCTCGCATGGGGACGCATCACCCCGCATGCCACCCTCGTAGACTGCGATTGCGAGCGACCCCAGACAATTCTGATGCGGGAGTCGAACCAGGGGAGCGCCTGCGGCGCGACGTGGCATCCAGCAAGGGAGATCCGATGACAAGCCAGTGCCCACGCTGCGCGGCACCGCGCCTGGGCGACCAGCCCTGTAGATCCGGCCCAGGCCGGCTACATTCGCGAAGCTCTCGGCGACTGTGACGACAAAGGCCTGCTTCCAACGAGCAGCCCTTTCGTTGAAGGCGCAGTAACCGCCCGCCACCCTCTCGTCCTTGCAGGGGTGGGTCAAAGGCACCCAATGGACCGTAGTCAATCAATATCTCGCAGGAGACATCATGGCGACATTCGAAAAGGCTTTCGTCATGGGCTATGGCTCGCTCGACAAGTTCGCCGAAGCCGACGGCTGCCTCAAAATCTACGAGAGCGACTCCAACTACCACGTTGTTCGCAGGCCGGGGGACGAGGAAGCCATACTCAAGAGCCCGTACGTAAAGAATCCACGGTTGGTCTGGTCGAAGGGCGCGCCGGCCATGCCGCGGCAGCCGCAGGCCCACCAGCAGCCGGCACCAGCACCCACTGTCGCTGCCCCCACCTGGGCGCCGACGCACCTCGTCCCCGCCGCCGGCATGGCCTTCTGGGCTGTCCCCGATGGCAGGCAGCCGCCGGTCGGCTTGCTGTCCGGGAACCTTGAGCTCGTGTTGGATGCGAGCGCCGGTGCCTGGGCGCAGGTCAGAGCCGTCAACGGATGGCGCGGCTGGGTCGACGGCCGCCTGTTGGCCGCCAAAGCTCTCGGGCAGGTTGGCGAAGATGTGACTGAGCCGAAGGGTCAGACGAACGTCGCCAAGGGGGTGCTCGGAGAGATAGGAGTTCTGTTCGATATCGATGGGCTCGGAGGTGGCTACTACAGGTATTCGGCGCTCAGGGTGCTGTTCGAGCGTCTCGATCCGAAGCGTCTGGCCGGCTGTACCGTTCTCGATGGGGACACATCCGAGACGCTGGCTCGTAATGCCAACACCTACTGCGTGGCCTTTCAGGCTGTCGATTTGGCCCAGGCCGGCTACATTCGCGAAGCTCTCGGCAACTGTGACGACAAAGGCCTGCTTCCAATGAGCAGCCGCTTCATTGAAGGGGCAGTAACCGCCCGCCACCCTCTCGTGCTTGCAGGCCGGATCGATGGAGAAGGTCGGCTAGTTGTTCGAAAAGAAGAAGGCATCGGCCAGAGGTGGGTCGAAGGCACCCAATGGACCGTAGTGAATCAATAGCGCGGAGGAGAGACCATGGCGACATTCGAAAAGGCTTTCGTCACGGGCTATGGCTCGCTCGACAAGTTCGCCGAAGCCGACGGCTGCCTCAAGATCTATCACCGCGGCGGCATCGCACACTGGAGACCGGACCATTCATGTGTGATCCACTCTGCGCCGGTCGACGACCTTCGGCGCCAGTCCCGGTGTCACCGCAGGACATGAGGGGGCCCTCTCCTCGGCTGTCACTTCCACACCGGAAGCCGAAGCGATACGGCCCAGCCCGGGAACAACCTGATTGGGAACTAGACCTATGTCAGCCGGCCTATAGGCAGGAGGCTGGGACTCAACGCCTAACCTACCCTGCCAGGGAGCTGTGCCGTCAGCGCTTTTCGAGCAGATCCGGGACGCGACCGGTCGCCAATGCCGCGCTGAATTCGTCAATGTCAAGACCGGTAGCCCGTCTGGCCCCGAAGTGGAACTTGAAGTTCCGCGGCATACCCTCTTCGGGCGTGATGACAGCGATCCCCTTTCCATCTAGCTTCACGTTGTTCAATGGAGTAGCGAATCGCATGCTCTCGTCGGGCTTGCTCGATGCCTTCAGCCGTACGAAGATCGCTCGTTTCTGGGTTACGCCGACATACCAGGACTTGACGAAGAGCAGGTAGCCTATCCCGCCGGTCAACAACATCGCTCGCATGGTTGACATTGGCCCAGAGGTCACCTGCCCAACTGAGCGCAGCTCCTCATCTGGTTCAAGGTGCGGCTTGAGCGCTTCTCGTATCCGGTCCGCTAGCTTGGCCATATAAGTACCCTCTCTCCAGTCCGATGAATCCTCACGGGGATGTGCCGAATGGTAGCCGCTCATGAGCCCCCTGGGGACAAGTCAGCTCGGCCCGGCTCTCGGGCCGATCCAGGATCATCCCCGGCATGCGGCCTCTCGGCGGCGACGGGCCAACTCGGCCCTGCGCCGGTGCGACTGGGGCCGTTCGAGCCCCACACCATGAACGGATCATGCCGCGTTTGGCGCTTGGACCGATGCCTCCTTCGCACGGGGCGACTCACACGCGACCCCCCGAGATGCGTGGCCTTGGCCGGCGGCAAGAACGTGACCACGTTCATTGACTGACGGAGCGTCCAGCCTCGACGGGCCGACGGGGGCCGTACCCTTCTGTGGCCGCCGTCAGACGTCGCCCAGGATCTCCGGCGCCGCGTCAGGATTGCGCTTCCCCGTGCCCGGCGGGTCGTCGAGCCGGTCGCTCTCCTCCCAGGCCGGTTCGCCGGTCTCCTGATGCCGCTCACGACCCGCCTCGCGTCGCTCGTGGCGCGGTGGCGGCTCCGCTGCCGACGCATCCGGCGCGCCCGTCAGGGTTCGCTTGATCCAGGACAGCAGCGACACCAGGGTCTCCTCCGCGACGATCGAACGGCGTGGCTCGACCCCGATTGTACGTCTCCGCGTCAACCGCCCGCCGCCAGCCTCGACTGGCCGACGGGAGCCGTTTGTCGTGACCTACAGCCCTGTACCCGTGCATCCCGTGCGTTGACGCTGCCGACATCTGGCGCGACCAGGGGGAGCGAGCGATGGGATTCCTGCGGCGATTGATCGGCGGACCGTCCGAGCGCGAGGTGCCTACAGCGCCAGCCATACGACCCATACGGGAGTTGGAGGACCACCGGACGCCGACCCTGGAAGGCGGGTTGGACTTGGTGCCCGGCATTGGCGGGATCGAGGCCGTCGGCGAGTCCTTCTATCGCGAGGCCTTGGTGGCGGTCACCAGGGGGCAGCGTCACAACAGCCCTGTCCACGACCCGGAACCTGATCGTCGGTTCACGCGGTCATGAGGTTTGTCCGGCACGGGAACTGCTCGGGTCGTACGTCTCGAGGCCGCGGAAGCGCGGCGGCGAGCGATGCGGATGCAGATTCGCCTCACTCACTAATCGCGGCATGACGACGTTCACCGTGGCCAGTAACGAGTTCCTCGGCGGCGGCAAGGAGAAGGCGGAGTATCACGCGACCTGGGATTGACGTCCACTTGGTCGTATCACCAGACGACCGCGATGGCGACCGGACCTCGGAGACAGAGTCGGGAACGCGGCTCCGGCCGCGCTCCCGTTTTCGGGTCCGGCTACTTCTCGATGTAGACGGTCGCTGGCGGGAACCTGCCCAGCCGTGATCCTCCAGCGCTGCAAGCAGGCGATCGTCGTGGAGGCCGTCATTTGGGTCGGCCCGGCCGCAGTCGGGCCAGGCGCATCCAGATCGGCAAGCCCTTCGTAGGGGTTGGGTCGGCCCGTATCGAGCCGTTGCGGTTACCTCAGCCGGTAGCCATCTCCAGATGCGCGACGAGGTGACGCTGCGGCGATTACGCCATGGCCAACACGATGGCTGCATTGTGGCACCGGCGGCGGCTGATACGCACGCGTCCACGCGGATCGGCCTCCAGCCCGAGCTGCCGCTCGCCGCGATCGATCCGAGTTCGGCGACAGCGAGGCTAGTGGATCGAGTGGACCAGGCCGGGAACATCGTCGGGACGCTGATCGTGAGGGCCTCCAGGCCTGATCGGGCTCGAGGCGACCTCGGGTTGGCTTAGCTGCGGATCCTCCGTCGCTGCGCCTCGACTGCCACCACACCCAGACCGCCAAAGGCGAGGCAGATCAAGAGCGCCAGGAGCGGTGTCGAGTCTCCACTCGAGGGGCCGCTCGCCGTGCTGGTTGTAGCCGGCGTGGCCGGCGAGCTGCCGCCCGAGCTGGCCGACGAGCTGGCCGACGAGCTGGCCGACGAGCTGGCGCCCGGGCTGGCCGACGAGATGGCCGACGAGCTGGCCGAGGAGCTGGCGGACGAACTGGAGCCCGCGCCGATGGCGTTGACCACATTGGCGGAGCAGACGACCAGGGCTCCACCGCCATTGGCCGAGCCGTTGCACTGGTTGATCGTGACGGGGTGGGCCGAGGCCATCGTGCCGGTCGCGGTGCAGGTCAGGCCGACCGGCGAAGTTAGGGTCAAGCCATTGGCCGAGCCGTTGCACTGGGTGATCGCCGCGCCGGTTATTGTGCTCGGAAAGGGGTCACAGTGGATCGTCTGGCCGACGATGCCGCCTGCGCCCGAACCGACGCACTGGTTCACCGTGGCGGCCGTCGAACCGGGGCTGACGCTGATGAAGTTGTTCGTGACCTTGACGCTGCAGCGGAGCGTGCCGCCCCCGCCGTTGATCGAGTCATTGCACTGAGTGACCGCAGTGACTGGCTCGGTGAGGGCGGTCGTCGTGGTCGTGCAAGCCGCCGTCGGGGCGCCCGCAGCGCCGTGACACTCGCGGACCGTGACCGTCGCGGATCCGCCGCTGGCGGTGATCGTGTTGACGACGGTGACCTCGCAGATCAGGCCAAGGCCGCCCGTGTTGTCGACACCGTTGCTGCACGTCGTGGTCGGGGCGATCGTCGTAGCCGCTGACGCGGGTGAGGTGGTGATGACTGATCCGGCCGCCAGCAGCGCGAAGGCGACCAGGCCCCGGAAGAGGAGCGTGAGCGGGCGACGTTTGGAGACAGCCGCTAGGCGTCGAGCATTGTGGCCGGCGACGCGACGACTGTCCGTCCGTACCGTTTCCTGACCCGCGACCACCCTGGGTCCTTGGGTACCGGCTGTCCGGCCGACTTGATCGATTGCCATGGCCTCCTCTTCCCGCTCAAGGCGTCCTGGGAAGCGCGGCCCCCAAGACCACCGCCGGCCACGCTCCGCCCAATACCGCTTTTCTGAGTTTAGGCTTAATCTGGCGCCGGCCGCGAGGATGAAAACCCTCCCGCTTGCCTGGAGTCGAGACGGGTCCCAGCCGGAGCAACGTCACGCGACAATCCGGGCGGCCCAGCATCTCACCAGCCTACCTGAGCAAGCTCGAGAACGACGCGGTCAAGAGGCCCTCGCCGCATGTCCTGCACCAGCTCTCTCTCCCTGTCCTGAGCAGGGCGGGTAAGGGCACCACGATGACCTGATCGTGGTCACCTAGCCTGCGCCCTAGGACGCCGAGAGACCCGAGTCGGCAATCTCGCTTCAGCCGTCGAGGACGCGATCGAGCCGCCTGTCTACCCACGCCGGGGGGATAAGACTCGTCAGGACGCAAGACACGTCGCATCCGGGCCGCTTGGCCCTGCTCCGGCGATTACGAATAGCTAGTGTCTAAGCGAATATTGCGCCCGAGTGGGTCCACCAGGGCCCCAGGGCGGGCGCCTGGCAAGGAGCTGAGTCCATGGACCACGCGGTCTCCCCCTCCCCCGCCACGCCCGGCGCAGGTGGCCTAGTGACTTCGGCCGAGCAACCCGCCGTCGGCGTCTCGGTGGTGCCGGACGGACCCGAGGAGCTCGGGATCGTCACGTATGTCCATGAGTACCTTTTCTCGCTGAAGTTCCTGGCCAGCGCGACGCTGGCAATTGTGGCCGTGATGGGCGGCCTGTACTTCCTCGTCGGTTTTCCGCCGGCCTTCGATACCTACTTCGAGAAGATGTACTTCCACGCCGTCGGAATCGGACTAGCCGCGCTGGCGGTGTATCTCGTCATCCATGTCTTCAAGCTCCAGCGCTACGAACCGCCGATCGACTTCCCGATCGTCTACTGAGCCTTCATCGCAGTTGTCTTCGGCGCACTCGGCGGACTCGTCTACTTGAGCCCGTCGGTGAGTGACTCCCTGGCCGATATCGGCCTCTTGTTCTTCTCCATCGCGTTCATTCTCATCGCCGACGTCGGCGGCGCTCTCTTCATTGAGCTATTCCTGCTGCCGCGCAAACTTGCCCACTCCTACAGTGAGCAAACGACCAACATCGTCGATTACATCGGCCGAGTCGTGCCGATTTCCAGGTCGGATCGCAGCGCCTACACGCGCATGGGCATCGGCTACTGGCTGACCCTCGCCGCCATAGCGTCCGCTTTCGTGGCCGGGGTCTTGGGCCTCATCAATCTGTGGTTGAGGGCGGTCGGTCCGTCGTTCTTCGGCGGCTACATGTCCTGGCTCGGCCTCGACTCCCAGGGGTTCCAGGACGCCACCCTCGACCCGCACTCGCACATGATGGCCCTCGCGATCATGGGCGGCGCCGTTGGCGTCGCCGCGGTCCGCTTCGGCGTTCTAGATAGCGAGTCGCGGATGCGTCGGAATCTCGCCAGAGCTGGCGGATGGATCGCGCTCATCGGCGTCCTTGGAACGACGCTGGTCCTGGGCGCGGTAGCCCTCCTGAACTTCGCGCCGCCTACGCTGTTCGCGAGCGCTGACGGGGTCAACGGTATGGCCGGCGACGACGCCGTCATGAGCGTCATCGGGCTGGGCGCCATGGTAATTCTGGTGGCGATTGTGGCGGAACGCCGTGTGTGGCGGAATCCGCTTCGCTTGACCATCCTCGGGACCTGGCTCGCGGCCATGCTCCTCAACGTCGGCCAGGGCTTCTGGATCGAGCTCCACCAGGATCAGTTCACGGCCTCACTCGCAGCGAACGATGCCTCCTTCAAGGTCGCGCAGCCTATGACTGGCATCTTCCTGCTTACGACGCTGTCTCTGGTATTGCTGCTGGTCGAGGTCTACGGCGTCGCCGGTCGTGCCCGCCGCATCGCAACCTGGACGGCCGCGCTGGGTCTCGTGGGCGCCCTCGTCGGCACCACGATGTGGACCTTCGTCGATCCCTCCAACAACGGCCTCTCGTTCGGCGTCTATGTGGCAGGTGCCGGGCTGTCGTATCTCGCGGTCCTGTTTGGTGCGATCGCAATCTGGTCGGTCAAGGTCGACCGACCGGTGCGAGCGCATACATGAGTCAGGTGCCGCTGCCACTGAAGCTGTCGAGGACGCTACCCCAGAGTGGCGGTGACGGCTCCATGCTCGGATTTGTCCGCAGTCTGCAAGCCTACGTCTCATTAACCGATCCGAGGAGCGTCGTCCTTCTCGTCTTCACTGCCCTGGCCTCCGGGGTCATCGGCGGTGGCCTGCACGCCCCGCCGCGACTTCTCGGCATCTCCCTGGCACTGACCCTCAGCTGCATGGGGGCCCGGGTGACCGCGAACTACATCGACCGAGACATCGACGCACTGATGGAACGGACGCGGAGAAGGGCGCTGCCGAGCGGTGCCGTGGCGCCCGCCAATGCGCTCTCGTTGGGCCTCGGGTTGATCGCGGCCGGTTTGTTGCTGGCCCTAGCGTTGTTCGGCCCTCTCGTCGTGCTATTCATCGCACTCGGACTGGCTGACAACCTGGTCATCTATGCTCTGTTGACCAAGCGCACGAGTCCGCTGAGCATTGTGTTGGGCGCTCCGAGCGGCGGCGCCCCGGCCTTCATCGGGTACGTCGCAGTCACAGGGCGCATCGACCTCACTGCCGTTGTGCTCGCGAGCTTCGTGATGCTATGGACCCCGATCCATATCTGGAGCCTGGCGATCCGGTGCAAGGACGACTACGCGCGCGCCAGCATCCCGATGCTCCCGGTGGCCGTTGGAGTGCGTAGTAGCGCTCGATACATCGGCCTGGCCAGCCTTGTGTTTGGTGCCGTGAGCGGTCTCTTCGTTCTCGATGGCGGAGTCCGCCTCCTCATGCCAGTGGCCGCCCTAATCCTCGCGCTTGCCGGCGGATTAATGGTTGGCAGCACGTGGCTGATGCGGTCTCCAACAGGCGAGCATGCGTGGGCGCTCTTCAAATTCACGTCACCGTACTTGGCGCTGTTGTTCGTGCTACTGGCGGTGAATTCGATCGTCACCGGGTAGCGTCGCTATCGAATGGTCATGAAAGGGAGCCCCACCGGTGACAAAGTTGGGTTGTCAAAGCA
>OCZT010000898.1_pt1 | contig 30213 bp, 27 predicted proteins | sample 1539031 | NCBI WGS metagenome assembly OCZT01 (sample SAMEA3539308, study PRJEB22396) | soil metagenome | biome: tundra; feature: field; material: soil | place: USA | collected 2010-05 | depth 0.15 m | reverse complement strand
GGGCGCTGCCCCGCTCGCGCGGCGCGAATGGGCCTATCTCTCGCAAGGGGAGCGCCAGCGCGTGCTCATCGCGCGCGCGCTCATAGCCCGGCCGCGGCTGCTCATTCTCGACGAACCGTGCGCCGGTCTTGATCCCGTGGCGCGGGAGAAATTCCTCAGCTTCCTGGACCGGCTCGCCCGGCGGCGCGGCGCCCCGGCGCTTGTGCTGGTGACCCATCATGTCGAGGAGATCACCCCCGCATTCACCCATGCCCTGCTGCTCCGCGCCGGGCGCGTGGTGGCGGCCGGGCCGCGCGCCGCGCTGCTCACGTCCGCCCGCCTCTCCGCCACCTTCGGGTCGCCCCTGCGCCTCGTCCGCGCCGGGAATCGTTACCGGCTCGCCCTCGCCTGATCGTGAATCCGCTCGCCGAGGCCATCGACCAGCTGGGCTTCACGAGCGTGTGGACCTATCTCGCGCTTTTTCTCTGCGCGTCGCTGCTGATGATCTGGCGCCTGGAGGCGCTGCTGGACCATGGCCTCGAGGGCACGGCACTCGGCACGCTGGTGATGCCCTACTGCTCGGGCCTGGGCAACCTGCTCTTCGTCGCGATCATCGCCGGCCGTCACGGCCCCACCCAGGAAGTGCTGACCAACTGCCTGGTCAACAACGTCACCAACCTGACGCTCGTCCTCGGTCTGCCCGCCCTCTTCTGGGGCCTGAGTCTCCGCGCCGAGTCGAAGCTGAAAAAACGCGGCGCCAAGAAGAAGAAAGGGGAGGCCACCGCCGAGACGGAGCAAAAAATCAACCGCCTTTCGCTGCTCCTGACGCTCGCGGCCGCGGTGTTCTTCAGTGGCGTCACCTGGGCGCTTGGCGCCGATGGCCGGCTCGATGCCACCGACGGGCTCGTGCTCATCGCCCTGTTCCTTTTCTGGCAGTCCTTCCAGGTGTTCGACGTCCTCAAGCACAATGTCCGCCAGCGGCGCTCCTTTGGCCCGCTGTTCTACCTCGATATCTTCATCATTCTGATCGCCGCCTACGGGCTCTATGTGAGCACCGACTGGCTGGTCACCTGGCTGTCTGCGCAAAAAGGCGGCTTCGTCAGCGCCGCGAACCTGGGCTGGCTCAGCGGCTGGCTGATGGTGGCGCCCAACGCGCTGCTGGCCTTCTACTATGCCGCGAAGCGACGCGCCGACATCGCCTATGCCTCGCAGGTCGGCGACGGCCACATCTGCATCCCGCTCTGCGTCGGACTCTCCGCGCTGGTGCAACCGCTCCCCGTGCCGAAGTTTTTCGAGACCGGCCTCGCCATCCTGATCGGCGCCGCCGTCCTGCACATCAGCTGCGTGCTGATCGCGGGCGGATTGCCGCGCTGGATGGGCTGGCCGCTGCTCGCCGCCTACGCGTGGTTCGTCGGCACCGGGCTGTTGGCCTGAACGCATGCGGGCGGGGCCCCCTCACCCTCACCGCCGGCCCCGGAAGATTTCTAAATTGAGCTATGCAGTTGACTGCAACTTTTTGCCAAAAAATGCTTGGCAGTGAAGGCGGCGAATTTGGGAGATATTGCTCCTTCTACGGTTCGTTCTCGCGGGGCGGCAAGGGGCGCTAAGACATTAGGAACAAATACCGACCCACTATGAAAAGCATCACCGCGAAGCTTAGGCTAACTCCAAAGGACACGATTTGCCCGAGTGGATTGTCGCGCCTTTTTAGTATCTCTAAGATTTGTCCAATGGCTGCGACGAGACCAATGGTTAGAATCATCAAGCCGAAGAATACAAAGACCTCCGTGTAGGTCCAATAGGCCTCAGGGGAACGATGCAGATAGATCACTCTGCCGCTTCCAAATGGTGAATGCGACTGCCCTGTTTGTAAGTTGCCGATGACCATGCAAATGTCGGCAAGCGCGCCGGCCGTGACCAATAACCCTAGGCAAAGGAATAACGTCATGGACGTTAGTGGGATGAACACCTTCGGCGGGAATCCCCGACGGTCATTGTCGGCAACCATTCGCCTAAATCCAGATGCCAGAAAATATACCCCGATTGAGGGGAAGACGAGCATGCGCAGAACGACGGGCGCGTTCACGAGTGGCCAGGCGCAGAAGGGACCGTCTCCGGGCCAAAAGGCGAAGGCGATCAGGGGGAGAAATGATACCCAGATATGCGATCCTTTTGCCGTGTGATTCGGGCCAGAGAGGGAGCGATAAGAGCGTACCGTCCAGATTATGAGGCCCACAGTAATGCCTGCCAGCAACGTAAAGGAGATCCAGAACCCGTTACTTCCAATTGCTTTTCTGTAGGCCATGACCTCGACCAGTCCAAAGAATAAGAACGGATAGAGAAGCGATAAGGCCAGGAGGGCCCGCTGAGCATTGCGGGCTTTCTTGAGGATTGTTTCGATCGGGTCGGGATTCATCGCTGCCTAGGTTTTGAGGACGCCCAAGCCACAGATTTGGATGATAGTCGAGTCGTCATGGGGGGCCGTGAACACGAGGGTTTGACGGGTATGGGCAATCAAAGGTCTCTTGTGCTCCTGCTAGGGTTCGTCCCCGCGGGGCGGCAAGGGGGCTATGGCATTGTAGCATACACAAAGACGCGGGCGAGCATGATGGTGACAGGCTACAGCATGGCCCCCTTGATCGGGACTGACTTGGCGGCCTGCTCCATCAGCCGATGGAAGAGCAGCCCGCGGCTCTTGGCGGCTCGGCGGTTGAACCGGAACACGAACTCGTCGAGGTAGGACTGGAGCCGGTCATGATTGACGGCCCCCTGGTGGGTGCCGAGGAGCCAGCGCTTGAGGAGGGCGATCACCCGGTGGGCCTTGGGCACCACATTCTTCCCCATGGTGGCAGCGGTTGCGACCGTGTGCATGTATCCATGCATGGAGAGTGCCTGATAACCTGAATAGCCATCGCTGACCACATGGCTGCCTACGTCGATCAAATCGTCCACGGCCGCCAAGAGGGTCGAGGCCTGGGTGTCTGGGATGAGGAGGAGGCGGATCCGGCCAATGGCCGCCCCGCGGTCCTCGGCGGCAACGAAGACCTTGGCTTTCCCTATGGCCCCACGGCCGCGGATGCCCGGCTTGACCCCGCCGATGAACGCCTCGTCAACCTCCACGGTTCCACTGAGCTTGGCCCGGCCATCAATCACCATGAGACGACGCATGCGATGGCTCCACTCCCAGGCCGTATGGAAGCTGCCGAAGTCCATGGCGCGCTGGAGGGTCAGCGCACTGATGCCGATTTTAGGCTCACAGACCTGCCAGGCGACATCGAACCAGGTCTTCAGTGGATGTCGCGATCGGTGAAAGATGGTGCCCGAGGTCACGGTGTGGACCCGGCGGCACTGTTTGCACTGGCGGGAGGACATGGATCGCCGCCAAAACTTGGTGCCGGAACAGCTCGGACAGGCCCACCCTGCACCCCAGCGAAGCTTGGCCAAAAAGGCGGCGCATTTGGTCCGCGATGAGAACTTTTTCTCATATTCAGATCTGGTTTTCAGAAAAACCAACTTATCCATCTGACCATCATGCTTATCTGGGATAATCAGTTGCTGTCAACTGCATAGCTCAATTTCTAAAAGCCGCGGGACACACTTAAACCGCGGTATCCGGCACCCAACGTGGGCCGAATCTGCCAGCCATGGTACGGCGTGGTTACGAGATAGGTCGTGACCATCCCGATGGCCGCCCCCGCCGCCACATCCCGAAAATAATGCTCGTGGGCGCGGATCCGACTGTAACCGACAAACGATGCAAAAATGTACGCCGGCAGCCCGTATTTCCAGCCATAGCGTTTGCGCAGAAATTCAGCGCTGCAAAAGGTGATCGCCGCGTGTCCCGAAGGAAAGGAGTGAGGGTCGCCATTCGGCCGCCGGCTTTGAATCGTGTATTTGAGCCCGAAGGTGACGGCCATCGTGATCGTCGCGGACTCCGTGAACTCACAGGCACCCTCCCCATCCTTGAAATACGCGATCAAGCCCAGGGCGGTCGCCGGCAGAACATAGGCCATCACATCACCGGTGTTGGTGATGCCATCAAGGCGCGCCTGCACGAAATCGACCCCCCGCCCCTCCACGGCCACGAAGAGGCAAAAGAGAGCGCCCAACCACCGGCAGGAACAGGCTTTCATCCGTGAGTTCACCGGCATCGATCCAGGGCTCAATTTATTCGCGCGACCCAATCGCGCCGAACTGCGTATCGCTGAGATACGTGTAGGTGAGGCTGAACGTTCCCACCGTCTGGTGCCGGCTGGGAACGGCGTTATAGTGCGCATCCCGGTGCGACGCGACATATTGGATGCCCAGGGCGTTGCGGCCGAAAATCCGCACGATGATCCCCGCGTTGCCGCGGAAGATCGTCTCCGTGCCACGCTTGTCGTCGGAGCCCGTGCCGCTGATATAATATTCGCGCGCCGTCAGGTCGAACATGGCCCTCTGGCCGAAGATGAGGCGAAGGGCCACCAGCTCCTGCAGATCTGCGCCGTAATGGTAGTCCCGTTCCCCTTTGAATGGATTGGTGCCGGCTCCCCCAAAACCAATCCCGCCCAAGACCGAGCCCTGCAGGGTGACATTTCGCGCGAGCCCCCACTGGGCGGTCGTACCGAGCGAAACGGCCGTGCTCGAGACGCGAAAAATCTGGGGTGAGATGAAGTCGTAGCTCCCATAGACGCCAAACACCCCGTCATAGTTGTCCCCCGCCTCATATTTCTCCCCCCAGAGGAGGCTGCGGCAGAGGATGTTTTCCAGCCAGTTGTGGGTATGCGCGCTGCTCATGGCGGCAAATTCGAATTGAAAGTAATCAAACGGGCGATCGTAGGCATAGTCCGGCCGCCCCGGAAGCCCATAGGCCATGGTAAAGTCCAGGATCGCCTCCTGCCGCTTCACGGTGCTCACCGCGCTGTTGTCGCTCACGTTCGCGTCCGCGCTGGCGCCGAGGCGCAGCTGCCAGAAAGTCGGCGGATTGTGGCTGGGAAAGATGGTCTTGAACCGGTCGCCATAGGCGAGGCGGTTGAAGCCCAGGGAGGGCATCAGCCCGGCCGCACCCAATTCACGCCAGAAGCCGGGCCTGTCGCCGCCCTCCTCCAGCACTAGGCTCGCCATCCGGAAAAGCGATTCGCCCAGCAAGCTGCCGGCCTGGCCGGTCGAGATCATGTCGTTGATACTGGGCGGCCCCTTCTCCCCGGCCATCTCCCAGGTAAAGCTGCCGACGTTGCTATAGATCAGGGACTGCCAGAAACTGAGGCCGGTCGATCGCGCCAATCCGTACATCGTGGCCCCCAAGTAGGGGTGCGAGAATTGATTCACATTGAAGGGGTCCTCGTCGAACTCCCAAGACTCCGTCCGGAGGTGGTCCCAGGCATTGCGGGCCGTGGTGCCATAGACCTCGCTGCCATAAACGCTCCGGTCGTAAATGCTGAGCGCGGCGAGAAAGCCCGGGATCTCAACCGCCGGGATGACCGTGCTCTGGTTGGCCCCGGTGTCCCAATCCAAGAACACCTTCCGCGGTGCCGGCGCAATCGCCGGCTCGTTCTCAGCCGCCAGACTCACCGTCGTGACCGGCCACAGGGTCGCGAGAACGAGGAGAATCAACCGCCGCAGACCATGGTTCAACATCGCCTGGCTTTACCGAAGAAATGCCGGCCGCGGGTATGGGGTGTTATCCCAGTGACTGGCCTTCGTGTCTTTGTGATCCCGGACTCGCGCCGCGCCAGGCCACCAGCGGGTCCGCCCGGAATTTCTCGCTCAGGTCCACGAACGCCGCCTACGCGTGGTTCGTCGGCACCGGCCTGCTCGGCTGACCGGGAGCCATCAGCGTTGGTTATCCGCCCCAGCGGGCGATCTCAACCCGTGCGGGCGCGGTGAATTTGGGCGAGCTTTCTCCCGGTAAGCGGCTTTACTGCGGCCATCACTCCGCATCGCGGCCGCCGTCCAAACCCTCACCCTGCATGACCTCCAAAGAACGCGTGCTCACGACGCTCGCCTGCCGGCAGGCGGATCGCGTGCCCATCAACTACCTCACGAACGCGGGCATCGACCGCCGCCTGAAGGCGCACTTCGGCCTCGGGTCCAAGGACGACGAGGGGCTGCGGCGCGCCCTGGACGTCGACTTCCGCGGCGTCTGGGCGCCCTACACCGGGCCCCGGCTCCATGCGAACATCCCGGAGCGGGGGGTGAACGTCGATGACTGGGGCATCCACCGCGTGTGGATCGAGCACGCCTCGGGCGGCTATTGGGACTTCTGCGACTTTCCCCTGCGGGACGCGACCGAGGAGGAGGTCGCGGCCTGGCCCATGCCATCACCCGACGACTTCGACTACGCCGTGGTGCGGGCACAGTGCAGGCGTTACGCGGCCTACGGCGTCTATGCCGGCAACCCGGGCCTGCCCGATGTCATCAACGGCAATGGCATGCTGCGCACGATGGAGCAGACACTGGTTGACATGCTGACCGAAGATCCGGCCGGGATGCTCCTGAACCGCCGCCGGTTCGACATCCAATTCGAGGTCCTGCGCCGGACGCTCGAGGCCGCGCGCGGCCAGATCGACTTCATCTGGCTGGGCGACGACCTCGGCACACAGATCGGCCCGGTGATCAGCCCGGATCTCTACCGCCGGCAGGTGCGCCCGCTGCACCAAAAGCTCGTCGAACTCGGCGCCTCGTTTGGGCTCCCTGCGATGATCCACTCGTGCGGCTCCTGCAGCTGGGCGTTTGAGGATTTCATCGCGATCGGCATCAAGGGGGTCGATGCCCTCCAGCCGGAGGCGAAAAACATGGAACCCGCCTACCTCAAGGCGCGCTTCGGCGGCCGGCTGGCGTTCCACGGCTGCATCAGCACCGCCGGCCCCGTGGCCACCGGCACGGTGGCGGAGGCGGTGGCATGTTGCCGGCGGACGCTCGAGATCATGATGCCCGGGGGCGGTTACTGTTTCGCGCCGACCCATCAGCTGCAGGACAACTCGCCCACCGAAAACGTCGTCGCCATGTATGCCACGGGGCGCGAATACGGCCGCTACAGCTCCGCTTCACGGTAAGGCGGGCCGCGCCCGCGCGCTAGGCTGAGACCGCGTTCTCTTCGTACGTGCAGTGGTGCGCCTCGTCCGCAAAGGCGTCGAGCAGCCGGGCTTCCGCCTCGAAAAACTGGTCGGACGGGCACAGGATGTAGCCCCCGTCGCGGCCGGCCTGCTCGAAGCAGCGCCGGACCTCCCGCCGGGTGTCCTCCGGACTGCAGCCGACAAAATGATGGTACTGGTCGAAACCGCCGATCATGCAGATGTCGCGCGGGATGCGCCGGCGCGCCTCGGCCAGGTCGGCGTCGCCGCCCATCGCGGGCGGGGTGAAGGTTTCCATGGCATCGGGTTTCATCGCGGCGATGCGCTCCAGCAGCGGCATCATCCCGCCGCAGGTGTGGTAGGCGATGCGCTGGCCGCGCCGGTGGGCGATCCGGATCAGCTCCGCGTCGTACGGCGCGACGAACTCGTCGAAGATCTGCGGCGAGATGACCGACGAGGACGCGCTGCCGCCCCCGAGTTCGAGGAGGTCGAAGTGCGCGCCGGCCATGGACTCGAGGTAGGTCTTCTTCCGCCGCTGGAGGATCGTCAGGAACGCGTGCACCCACACCGGATCATCGAAGGTCGCCATGATCATTTCCTCGGTGCCGGCCAGGCACGTGGCATCCTGCCAGGTGCCGGGCTGGCCGAAGATGTCGAAACAGCAGACATACGACCGCACCAGTCCCCGCTCGCCGAATTGCCCGGCCGCGCGGTTGACGATCGCGACATCGCAGAGGGGCGCGGTGCAGAATTCGCCGATGAGATCGATGTCGCGCCGCTGCTTCACGAGCGGCTCCACCACCCAGGCGCTGTAGCGATCGGACTCCAGCACCATGCTCAGCGTGCCCTTGGGCGTGACAAAGCTCCAGCGGGTGGCGGGATATTGGCGGCCGGGAAGGTCCTCGTGGCGCACCCGCCACTGGTCGCTGGAGACGCGGCGGCTTTCGAGGAAGCCGATTTCGCCCTGGTCGGGATCATGATACTGGCCCAGGGCCGCGTCGGGCCGGTGCGGCGCCAGGTAGAGGATCGGATCCAGCCCGAAGCGATCGTAGAATTCCTGCTCCGCCAGGTGCACGACGTTCTGCAGGAAGTACGCTGGTACCCAGTGGGTGGTAACCGGCAGCCGATCCGGCTGCCCGCCGGCCAGGGTCGTGAGAAACCGTTGTTTGGAAGTCATCATGAAGCGGGCTGTCTTTCCGGCCACCCGTTGAGCCAGCCCGGACGATGGCGGAGACTGGGCTATGGCGCGGGGTTTGTCCATCTCCGGCGCAGCCGCCGGCCCGGCTAGGCCACCAGCGGGTCGGCCCGGAACTTCTCGCTCAGGTCGACGAACGCCGCCTGGGCCTTCAACCACCGCGCGTCGGCGCGGATTTCCGCCATCGACTTCGCCGTGTTGTTGCAGACGAGGTAGCTGTTGGCGCCGAGCTTGAGCAGGACATCGTGACGCGTGCCGTCGCCCTCGGTGGTGAATTCAAAGTCGCCGGGCTCCAGATTCTGGCCCGCCACCTGCGCCAGCAGGGGCTCGACATCGGTTGGCAGCTGCTTGCGGAATTCTTCCACGCGCGGCCCGCTGTAGGCGAGCAGGCCGCTCTGCTTCGCGCCCGGCGCGAGGATCACCCATTCGTCGAACACCGGCTTGAAATAAAGCGCGCGCATGCGCTCAAGGCTGCCTGAGATGTGCTGGCGGGCGGTGGCGAGGTCCATGCTGCTGAAGAAGGCGAAACTCCCGCCCGTGGCAAGCCGCCACGGGCCGGCAGGCCGGGATGGCTTACTTTTTTTCCGCGAAAATCTCCGCGAAGAACGCCTGCATATGTGCCCAGGAGCGGTGATCCGCCGCCGCGTTGTAGCCAATGTGGCCGACCATGCCGTTCGCCGCCGCCAGCGCGTCCGCGCCCGGATTGGTGAAGGCGTGCACCGCGCCCGCATAGCTGATGAACTGATAGTCAAACTTGCCCGCGTTCATCGCGTCGGTGAATTCCGCCACCTCCTTCGCCGACACATTCGTGTCCATCGCCCCGTGACAGATGAGAATCTTCGCCTTCGTCTTCGCCGCCGCATCCGCCGGCACCGGGACCAATCCGCCATGGAAACTCACGATCCCCGCCAGCGGTGCGCCGGTGTAAGCCAGCGCCTGCACGGTCGAGCCGCCGAAGCAGTAACCGATGGCCGCCACCCGCGCCGGATCCACCAGCCCGGTCTGGAGCAGCTGGTCAAGCCCCGCCTGGGCCCGTGCGGCCATCAGGGCGTTGCCATAAAATTGTTTCGCGAGTGCGCCGGCTTTCTTCGCGTCGGTTGTGCTCTGGCCGGCGCCATACATGTCGAGGGCAAACGCCACGTAGCCCAGCTTCGCGAGCTGCTCGGCCCGGCCGCGCGTGTAGTCGTTCAGCCCCCACCATTCGTGGACGATCAGCACGCCAGGGAGTTTGCCCTGTGCGGTCCTGGCATCGTCGTAGGCCAGATAGCCTTCAAGTTTCACGCCGGCGTGTTCGTAGGCGACCGGACGGGTGACGAGCGTGGCTGACGCCGTCAGGGCGGCGGTGGGAAGCAAGAGCAGCGCAAGGGAGGCTTTCATGAGGTATGAATGTTTGCGCATTCCCCAATTCGTCAACCCGCGCTCGCAGCGTCGTCCATTATAACTTTTCCCCGCGCTTCGAAGCCAATGTCTCTTGCGCCGGGCTCCGCACCCGATATCCGTGTGGTCATGAGCTTCGGAAAAATCCTCCTCGCCATCGTTGGCGTCCTGGTCGTCCTCGCGATCATCGTCGCCCTGTCCATCAGCGGCATCTACAATCGTCTCGTCACCCTGCAGCAGGGCACCGACGCCGCCTGGGCCCAGGTGCAAAACGTCTATCAGCGCCGGGCCGATCTCGTCCCCAATCTCGTCAACACCGTCGCCGGCGCCGCGAATTTCGAAAAATCCACCCTCGAGGAAGTCACCGCCGCCCGCGCCTCGGTCGGCCGCGTGCAGCTCCCCGCCGCGGGCGCGCCCACCGACCCGGCCAAGCTGGCCGAGTTCGAACAGGCGCAGGCCCAGCTGGGCGGCGCCCTCTCGCGCCTGCTCGTCGTTTCCGAGCGCTATCCCAATCTCACCGCCACCGCCGGCTTCCGGGATCTGCAGGCCCAGCTCGAGGGCACGGAGAACCGCATCTCGGTCGAACGCGGCCGGTTCAACGACGCCGTGCAGGCCTACAACACCGCCTTGAAGAGTTTCCCCGCCGTGCTCTTCGCCGGCATGTTCGGGCATACCGCGCGGCCATATTTCTCCGCCGTGGCCGGCAGCGACAAGCCGCCGACCGTGCAGTTCGACTTCAACACCAAGCCGGTGCCCTCCAAGCCGTAAGCGGCCCGCGACGGTTCGCTTCCTCCATGCGCTGGCGCGTTTTACTTCCTCTGCTCGGCGTGTGGTTGCTCTGCAGCCTGCACGCCGCCGAGACGATTCCGCCCGCCCCGCGCAATCATTTCAACGACTATGCCGGCCTCGTCTCCGCCGGCACCGCGCAGGTGCTCGATGCCGAGCTCACCCAGTTTGAGCGCGATACGTCGAACCAGATCCTGGTCGCGATTTATCCGCACCTGCAATCGGACTCCTCGATCGAGGACTACACCGTGCGCGTCGCCCAGTCATGGGGCGTCGGCTTGAAGGAGAAAAAGAACGGCGCCGTGCTCTTCATCTTCAGCCAGGATCGCAAACTCTACATCCAGGTCGGCTATGGCCTCGAAGGCGTGCTGCCCGACGCGACCTGCAAGCAGATCGTCGCCAATGAAATCACGCCGCGTTTCCGTCAGGGTGATTACACCGGCGGTGTCCAAGCCGGGGTGCACGCGATGCTCGCTGCGACGCGCGGAGAATACCACGGCTCGGGGCGCACGGTGGCGGACGGACGTGCGGGAAACAGAAACGGCCTCGGCCCCGTCGGAATCGGCGTGCTCGCGATTTTTCTGGTGCTATGGTCGGTGATCCGCCGTCGGGGCAGTGCCGTGTATGGGCGTGGCGGACGTTTCATCACCTACGGCGGTGGGGGCGGTTTCTTTGGTGGCGGCGGCGGTGGCGGGGGTTCCTTCGGCGGTGGTGGCGGCAGTTTTTCCGGCGGCGGGGGCAGCTTCGGCGGCGGCGGCGCGGGAGGGAGCTGGTAATCTCATGAGCCTGTTTTCACCCGCCCCCAAGATTGACCATGAGCGTGTCGTCGCCGCGATTGCCGCGGCGGAGCAGCACACCTCGGGCGAGATCCGCGTGGTGATCGCCCGGCACCAGGCCGCCGATCCCGTGGCCGCCGCAACGAAGCATTTTGAGCGTCTCGGCATGGCCCGCACGCAGCAGCGCAATGGCGTCCTCATCTACCTGGCTCCGCGCTCCCGCACCTTTGCCGTGATCGGCGACACCGCGGTGCACGAGAAATGCGGCGACGCGTTTTGGCGGCTGCTAACGGCCGCCATGGCCCTGCATTTCAAGCGCGGTGAATTCACCGAAGGATTGCTGCACGGCATCGAGCGCGCCGGGGCGCTCCTGGCCGACCATTTTCCCCGCGGCGCGGACGATCGCGACGAGCTGCCGAACAACATCGAGGACACCAACTGACGCCCGATCATCCCGGTCGCGTCACCGGCAGGCGAGCACCCGCGAAAGTCAAAGCCCCGAGCCAATGTAACCTATTGGGTTACTTTGCCTCGAGGGTCAGTGGGAATGTCCGATTGCGCACGGCGCCATTCGCCTACTTGGGAAACAGCTTGTCGAGCGCCCCGAGATGCTTGAGCGGGGCGGATTTCTTTTCCCGCACCGGCGCCACGACAATAGGTTTCGTCGCCTGCGCCGGCGCGTCGGGCCGCACCATCCCACCCGCCTGTACCGCGGCCAGCGCACGGTCCAGCTTCACGGCTGACACGGGTTCCGCGGTGCCGAGTTCCTGCGCAAAGAGGCTCACGCGGAATTCCTCGATCAGCCAGCGCAGGACCTCCCCGCCGTCGCGTTCACGCAGTTTCGCCGCCGCCGCCACATAGGGCGCCAGCTGCGCCGCGCGTTCGGCGTCCTTGGCCGGGTTCTTCCGCCAGCGGTCCGCGCGCAGCTTCATCGCCCTGAGATAACGCGGCAACTGCGCGAGTTGCGCATAGGGCGTCGCGCGCAGGAAATCCGCAGCCAGCAGCGCGGACAGTTCGCGTTCGAGCCCAGGAGGCGGAGTCGGATGCACCAGCAACGCCTGTCGCAGCGTGAGAATCTCACGCAGCAGATCCGTCAGCCGCGGCACCAGCCCGCGCAAATCGGCCTTGGATTTTTCGAGTGCCGCCGCGAATTCGGCCTCAGTAAGGTAGGGCGGATTATCCTTAATCCGCCGGGTTTGTTCGGATGACTCGGCCGCAACCGACGCGTTAGGGATAACGCGCCCTACCCCAACCCGCTCTGGATCACACACCCAGCGGCGAATCGACTCCAGCGCCTGCGCCTGCAGTTCCTCAACGGGCCCGAGCGTCGCCGTGAGTGTGCCCAGCTCCCGCAACGCCCGCAGGTCGCGCTCCAGCCAGCCCAAATCGTGGCCGAGTTGACACTCGAGGAGGGCCGCGAGCCCGCGCTTGGTCGCGCGGTGGGCCTCCTCCGGAGTCCTGAAGAGACGCAATTCCACCATGCCCGCCGTCTTGTCCGCCATAGCCTTGGCGAAGGCGGGACCGCCTCTCACTTCAACCAGGCCCGGAAACGCCAGGACCGGCACGCCCGCCGTCTCTGTCACCGGGACGCGCTCCGGGATTTCGCCAAACGCCCACGCCGTCTGCGCGGATTTTTCCCATTTCGTGCGCGCCGCCCTCCAGGCCGCGGGATCCTCGCGGGCGACGCTCGCGCTGGCCGCACGCGACTGCAGGTGCAGCGCGGCGCGAATCTCGGCCAGCTCGCGGCTCGCGCACAACTCACGGCCAGCGTCATCCAGGACGCGGATGCGCACCCGCAGGTGGTCCGGCAGCGGCTTGTCCGCCCACTGCGCTGGATCGACCGTCACGCGGAAGCGTTCCGCGATCTGCGCCGCCAGCGTTTGCACGAGGGTGGGCGGTGCGCTCTGCGCGCCGCCAGCCACGCGCGGAGCGCCCGGCCCACCTGTGGCCAATTCTGCCGCCAAGCCCTTCGCCGTTTCGGCGAGCGGGACAAACGCCCGCCGCAATTCCTTCGGCAGAGCGCGCAGGTAATGTTCTACCTTCGCCTCGAGGTGACCCGGCACCGCCCAGTCGAGGGCCGCGGGCGTCAGCTGCTCCGCCTCGCGCACGCCCACGTCGAGCGTCACGCCGTCGTCGGCCTGCCCGGGCTTGTAGGCGTAGTTGAGTGGCAGCGCGGTGTTTTCGAGCGGCAGCTCCGCCGGGAACGCCGCTGCGTCGTGCGCCAGCGCCTCGGGATCGCGCAAATCGTCCGGCTCCATCATCAGAAAGTGCGGCTCGGCGTGGCGCCGTTCGCGCACCAGGTCGACCAGCTCGCCCACCGAGCTGATTCCGAGGTAGGGCAAATCCTCCGGATGAGCCGCGGCTCGTCGGGGACGACTCGCCCTATTCTCTGAATCGTCCGTCCCCACTGGCATCAATCGCGCGGCATAAAACCGGTACGCCGCCTCGTCGAGGTTGAGGTAGCCGGTGTCGCGCGTGCGCGTGAGGATGACCTCGATCTGTTCGCGCACGCGGCGGTTGTGCGCGATGAAATCCAGCGGAAACACCACGGTGTCGTTCACCAGCCCCTCGCGGATAAAGATTTCCGTCGCGTGCGCGGGATTGATTTTTCCGTAGCTGACCGCCTTGGTTTCCAGCTCGAGACCGTAAAGCCGCGTGCGTTGCTTCACGAGCACGCGGCCACCCTCCTCGTTCCAAAACGGCTCGCTGTGCGCCACGCGCACGAGATGCGCCCCGAGGTCGAGCGCCCAAGCCGGGTCGAGCCGCGCGCAGGTCCGCGCATACAGCCGCGTCGTCTCCATGATCTCCGCCGCCATCAGCCAACGCGTGGCGCGACGACAGTGCCCCGCTTTGTCTTCCGACTTGTCCGCCATAGCCTTGGCGACGGCGGAAGCCTTGGCGAAGGAGGACCGTTTCTTCGGCTCCTCCCGCACGAACATCACCGAGCCGGGAAACAGCGTCACCCGCCGGTCATGCGTGGCCTTGTAGCCGCCTTGCTCCTCGTCGCGGTGCGCGATGTTGCCGAGCAGGCCGGCGAGGATGCTGCGATGGATGGCCCGATACGGCGGCGTGCCGAACGCCGTCGCCTTCGCGGCGTCTTGTAGGTCGGGGTTTATCCCCGACGAGGTGCGGCGACCTGCGTCTTTCGCGTCGGGCGTAAAGCCCGACCTACATCCGGTGAAGGCTGACGTCATCCTGAAACCGTCGCGCTCCTTCAGCACGTCGAGCAGCTGCGCGTAGATGTCGCGCCACTCGCGCATCCGCGTGTAGCTCAGGAAATGGTCGCGGCAGAAGCGGCGGAGTTTCGACTGGGGGAGGGTCTCAAACTGGTCGTGATAGGATTCCCAGACGTTGAGCAGCGTGAGAAAATCCGAGTCCGGGTGCGCAAAGCGGCGGTGGGCCGCATCCGCCTGCGTCTGCTTGTCCAGCGGGCGCTCGCGCGGATCCTGGATCGAGAGGCCCGCGGCGATGACCAGCACCTCGCGCAGCGCCTTTTCCGTCCGCGCCTGCAGGATCATGCGGCCGACGGTCGGATCCACGGGCAACCGCGCTAGCTCGCGCCCTACCGGCGTGAGCGCGCGCAGGTAGGGCGAATCCTCCGGATGAGCCGCGGGTTTGCCAGGGCCCGGCTCACCGGGACGGTTCGCCCTACCCTCCGACTCGATCGCGCCGAGCTCCTCCAGCAGCGCGTAGCCGGCGCGGATGGATTTCACCGCGGGCATGTTGAGGAACGGGAACCGCTCGATGTCGCCGAGCCCAAAGGCCTTCATCCGCAGGATGACGTCGGCGAGGTTGGCCCGCTGGATTTCCGGCTGCGTGAACCGCGGACGCTCCAGGAAATCCGCCTCGGAAAACAGCCGGATGCACACGCCGTCGGCCACGCGACCGCACCGGCCCTTGCGCTGGTCGGCGCTCGACTGCGCAATCGGCTCGATGGGCAGCCGGCGCGTGCGGGCCTGCGGCGCGTAGCGACTCAGCCGCGCGAGCCCGGTGTCGACGACGAAGCGGATCCCGGGGATCGTCAGCGACGTCTCCGCAATGTTCGTCGCGATGACGATTTTGCGCCGCTGCGTGGGCGCGAATACGCGCTGCTGCTCGGCGTTGGAGAGCCGCCCGAAAAGCGGGACCAGTTCGTGCGGCCGGCCCACCGAGCGCAGGCGCCCCTCCAGCAGGTCGCTCGCCTCGCGGATGTCGCGCTCGCTCGGCATGAACACGAGAATGTCGCCCGCCGCGCTGTCGCGCACGATGCGCTCCACGGCCTCCACCGTGCCGTCGATGTAGTGCAGCGCCTCCGCCTTCGCCGTGCGCTCGTCGCCCTCGGCCGCGTCGGACCCGAGCGAATCGAGCGGCGCGTAGATCACCTCGACGGGAAAGGTGCGGCCCTCGACCTTGAGGACGGGCGCATCGTCGAAGGCCTTGCTGAACGCCTCGGTGTCGATGGTCGCCGACGTGATGATGATTTTCAGCTCGGGCCGCCGGTGGCGCAGCGTGCGCAGGTGACCGAGGAGAAAGTCGATGTTGAGCGAACGCTCATGCGCCTCGTCGATGATGAGCGTGTCGTATTCGCGCAGCATCGGGTCGCCCTGCACCTCGGCCAGCAGCATGCCATCGGTGAGAAACTTGATCACGGTCGCCGGCGTGGTCTGGTCGCTGAAGCGGATCTTGCAGCCCACCTCGCGGCCCCACGTCACGCCCAGCTCGTCGGCCACGCGCCGCGAAATGGACAGCGCGGCCACGCGCCGCGGCTGCGTGCAGGCGATGCGGCCGGCCGTGCCGCGCCCGGCGGCGAGGCACATCTTGGGAATCTGCGTGGTTTTTCCTGAACCCGTCTCGCCCGCGAGAATGACCACCGGATGCGCCTGGATGGCCGCGACGATCTCCTCGGCCCGGCTGCTGATGGGCAGCTCGGGAGGAAACTCGAGACGGAAGCGAAACGGCTGGCGGGGCGGAGTCGGCACGGAAAGAGGAGGAGGAATACGGTTTGGGTTTATCACGTAGGCTGCGAGCTTGCTCGCGCTTCAGAAGCGCCTGCGAGCAGGCGGCCTACCCTGACAAACTGCACCAGGACGGAAAGAGGCTTGAGATTCCGCGTCCCAGCGGGAATGACAAACCTTCCATGCAGCCACCCCTCCTTCCGGCCGAAGCCCTTCAGCGCGCGCTTCGGCTCGCGCGCATGGACGGCATGGGTGTGCTCATGCTGGCCACGTTCTTCGCCCTGACCTCGGCGGCGCTGGGGGATTATCCCGGCGCGGTCGTCTGGCTGCTGGTGGCCGGGGCGGGCGCGATCGAGCTGCATGGCGCCGTTTTGCTGCACGGCGCCGAGACCCGCGGGTTGAACTGGCTCGTGGCGAGCCAGCTTATGTTCCTGCTCGTGGTCCTCGCGTATTGCGGGCTGCGGCTCTCCCACTACGACCCGACCGCGATGCGCGAGGCGCTGACCGCTGAGATGAAAGCCAACCTGCGCGAGGCCAATTACGCCGAGGAGGATTTCCTGCGCACGGTCTATCTCACGACTTACAGTGCGATGGCCGGGCTGACGCTGCTCTACAAGACGGGCCTCGCGCTTTATTTTCACCGGCGTCGCGCGGTGGTCGCGGCGGCGTTGGCGACGACGGAATGAGCGATTGCCGGTAGGGTGGGTCTCCGACCCGCCTGCAGGGAGAAACCGAGGGCAGGTCGGAAACCTGCCCTACTCCAAGCGGACAGCCTCGGTGGTTGGTTCGAACCTGGTGGTACTACGCTCCCACCGCTTCCGCGTTCAAACTGCGGAAGGTGGAACGCGCTGCCCTCAGCGCGTTGGTTTAAGAGCTGACCGATGAACCAAGCGCATTGGGGGCAATGCGCTCCACCCTTTCCCCTTCGTCAGCCCGCGGGCTCGTTCCAGTTCGTGAACTGCGGCGCTTCCGCGGCGGAAATTTCCCGCTCGCGCAGCAATTTCCGTTCGACCCCGGCGGCGAGGAGCTTTTGCAACGACAGATCGCGCCGTTCCAGCGCCGCGCGCGCGAGCGGCAGCAGTTCGCGCGGATAAATCGCCGCCAGCGGCTCGAACCATTTCCCGCTCCGGCCCACCGCGCCCCGACCCGGCGCGCAGTCCGCGAGCAATGCGGCGAACCACCCCGGCTCCATCTGCGGCAGATCCACGGCCAGCACGGCGAGATGACTCTGCTCGCACCGCTCCAGCGCGGCTACGATTCCGCCGAGCGGCCCGCTGTCCAGGCTGGCGTCCCGCACGATTCCGGCAAATCCCGCCGCGTTCTCGGCCCACGCCTGGTCCGAGCGCGCCGAAAGAAAAATCCCCCTGGCTCCCGCGTCGGCGAGCACCTCGCGCTGCCGCTGCCACAGCGGCCGGCCCCCATGCTCGAGCAGCGCCTTGTCCCGCCGCATGCGGATCGAATGGCCCGCGGCGAGCAGGACGGCGTCGAAACTCGGCCCGGGCGTCGCCACGCTAGGTTTTGGCCGCGGCGTCGCCGAAGTTCGCCTCGGCCTTCGCGTCGTCGAATTCGCCCTCCCAGCGCGCCACGACCACGCTGGCAAGGCAGTTGCCCACCACGTTCACCGAGGTGCGCGCCATGTCGAGCAGCGCATCCACGCCGAGAATCATCGCCGCGCCCTCCAGCGGCAGGTTGAACGACTGCAACGCGGCGATCAGCACGACCAGCGACGCGCGCGGCACCGCCGCCACGCCCTTCGACGTGAGCATGAGCGTGATCATCATCGTGATTTGCTGGCCGATTCCGAAATGGATTCCCGTCGTCGCTTCCGCGGCCTGCGCGACGAACACCGACGCCACCGCGAGGTGCAGCGTCGAGCCGTCGAGATTAAACGTGTAGCCCGCCGGCAGCACGAAGCCCACGATGCCGCGCGGCACGCCGAGCTTTTCCATGCGCGCAAACGCGTCCGGCAGCGCCGCCTCGCTGTTGGCCGTGGCGAAGGCGAGCGCGAACGGCTCGCGCACGGCGCGCACAAACGCCTTGAGCGGCACCTTCGCGATCCAGATGACGGCGCCGAAGACGACCACCACGAAGATGACCAGCGCGAGATAGAGCGTGAGGACGAGCTTGCCGAGGTTGAGCAGCACGCCGAGGCCCTGGTGGCCCACCGTCACCGCGATGGCCGCGCCCACGCCGTAGGGCGCGAACTTCATGATGAGGCCGGCGAACTTGAACATCACCTGCGTGAGGCTCGCGCAAAACGTCAGCACCGGCCGGCCGGCCTCGCCCGCGGCGCTGACCGCCGTCGCGAAGATGACGGAAAACGCCACGATCTGCAGCACGTCGTTGCGCGCCATGGCGTCGAGGAAGCTGGTCGGGAAAATGTGCAGGAACGTCTCCACCAGCGTCAGCGGCTTGTTTTGCGCCGCGGCGCCGAGGGCGGCGGCGCTGGCCGGGAGTTTCACCCCGACGCCGGGACCGACGACGTTGACCACGGTCAGGCCGACCACGAGCGCGGCCGTGGTGACGAGCTCAAAATACAGCAGCGCCTTCACGCCGATGCGGCCGACCTTCTTGATGTCCCCCGTGCCCGCGATGCCCTGCACGATGCTGGCGAAGACGAGCGGCGCGATCATCGCCTTGATGAGATGCAGGAAGATGTCGCGGATAAGCGTCATCCATTCGTCCCACCCTGCCTTGGTGTCGGCCGGCAGGCGGCTCATCCACCAGCCGAGCACACAGCCCACCACCAAGCCAAAAAGAATCTGCCGCGTCAGCGTGGGGCGATACCAGGGCCGGCGCGCGGCGGCGGCAGCGGAAGGGGGACTGGCCATGGGGACGTTGTTTCAGCGGGCGCTGCGGACGCCAAGCCTGAAGGCACTTTGCCATTGCGACGGGTCCTCCTGCGAAGGGCCAACGAAGCGGTCATCAACCCAGAGGCAAAGTAACCTATTGGGTTACTTTGCCGCTAAAAGCGCCGGCTGGATCAGGCGGGATATGAAGGTCGCCAATTTCATTGTCCCGCAGCGGTGCATTCCTCTTCATGCACCTCCTGAATCCCGCACTATGAAAACCATGAAGGCCGCCGTGCTGCACCGGGTGAACGATCTGCGCGTCGAGGAGGTGCCCCGGCCCGAGCCGCACGCGCCCGACGAGGTGGTGGTGCGGATCAAGTCCTGCGGCATCTGCGCCACGGACTACAAGGCTATCCGTGGCATCCGCCAGAACGTGACGTTCCCGTTCATTCCGGGCCACGAACCGTCCGGCGTGGTCGCCGCGGTTGGCGCCGGCGTGCTGCATTTCAAGAAGGGCGACGAGGTGATCTGCCAGCCCTCGGGTTATTGCGGCTACTGCGCGCACTGTCGCGTCGGCAACACCCACTTCTGCGACACGGCGTTCACGACCGGCGGCGACGGGCCGAAGGATGTCTGGCCGGGCGCGTTTGCCGAATACATGCGCACGAAGGAGCAGTGCCTCTTTCACAAGCCGAAGGAGATTTCGTTCGATGCCGCCGCGCTGACCGAGCCGCTGAGCGGCGCGTGGAAGGGCGTCGTGCATTACAGTGAGATGAAGGTGGGCGATGACGTGGTCATCATCGGTGTCGGCAGCATCGGGCTGCTCTGCCTGATGGTCGCGAAAGCGGCCGGCGCGGGCCGGCTGATCGCGGTGGACAACAGCGCCCACGCCCGGGCCAACGCGCTGCGCTTCGGGGCGACGCACGCCGTGGACCACAGCGACGGTCAGGGACGGCAGCGCGTCTACGACCTCATTCCCGGCGGACCGGATCTGGTCGTCGAGGCCGCCGGGCCGATCGGCGCCGTGCGGTTGATGGTGGACCTGCGTCGCCGCGGCACGAAATGGAATCTCTTCGGCATCACCACGCACGAGAAATTCGAACTCGATGGCGGCCTGACGCATTTCCTCGAGGGCCGCATGGACGCGAGTTTCGGCACCACGCCGCTGGCGATGCAGAGCGCCATCCGCCTGATGGAGCGGGGCCTCGTCGATCCCGAAAAAATCATCACGCACCGCTTCCCGCTCGAGCAGATGAACGACGCGCTCACCATCATGGACGGCGCGGTCCGCAACAAGGTCATCATTCATCCATGAAACGCGCCCGCCCCACTTCGGCCCGCACGCCTCCCCTGCCGGCGGCGGCGGATTTTTCCGGCAAGGTCGCGGTCGTGACCGGCGGATCCGATGGACTCGGGCTCGACCTGGTGACCGCGCTCGTGGCGCTGGGGGCCGAGGTGTTCTTCTGCGGCTCGACGCAGGCCAAGGGCGTGGCCGCGGCGAAGGCACTGGGGCCGCGGGCGCACATCCTCCAGGCCGACCTGCGCGCCCCCGGCGCGGCCCGCGCTTTCGTGAAACGCGCCGCCGCGTTCCGGGGGCACATCGATTATCTCGTCAACAATGCCGCGATCGATCCGCGCATCGCCTTTGAGCGCGCCACGGTGGAGGACTTCGACCGGCTGATCGCGATCAACCTCCGGCCGCTGTTCGTGGTTTCGCAGGCGGCCCTGCCCGCGCTGCGGCGCGGCACCGGCCGGGCGATCATCAACGTCGCCACGACCAACTTTCTCCTCGGGCTCTCGCCCTTCACCCTCTACAATGCCAGCAAGTCCGGCATCGTCGGCTTCACGCGCTCACTCGCGCGCGAGCTCGGGCCGGACGGCATCCGCGTCAACACCGTTTCCCCAGGCTGGATCATGACGGCCAAGCAGCGCCGCGAGCACGCCTCGCCGCGGGATCGCGCCGACCTGCTCAAGGCCCAGGCCCTGAAATTCCTGCTTACCGCGGGTCACGTGACTCCGCTCACGCTCTTCCTGCTCTCGCGCAGCGCCGCCGGCATCACCGGCCAGAACGTCGTCGTGGACGGCGGTAAGTTCATGCAGTGATTCAGGACGTAGGGCGGATTATCCTTAATCCGCCGCGGCGGCCATCGCCGCCTTCGAATTCGCATTTCGTAGGGGCGCAGCAAGTCTGCGCCCCTACAGTCTGCGCAAAACCATTCCGTGGGCCGCTGCTCAGCCGCGCGCGGGTTCCGCCATCGTCGCCCGCGCCTTGCGCGACAACTCGGCGATGTGGCCGTCGTTGGCCATCACTTGCTCAAGATGACGCCGCCGCTGCGGGCCCGCGGTGTTCATCATGATGTCACCGTAGGCGCGCTCCACCCAGAAGCGGGAGACGCCGTTGAGATAGTCCCGCAATTCCTGGATGCGCGCCTCGGGATAACGCTGGCAAAGATTCATCGTAAACATCCGCCGCCACCCGCTGCCACCGAACGCCGCATGCTTGGTGTTGTGATTAAAGACCAGGATATCGCCGGGCACGGTCTCCAGTGCGACTGCGGGGACATCCCAGCCATGCAGGCCCCATTTGTCCTCACATTTGTAAATCTCCTTGTTGACGGATTCCGCAAACGCATCGCCCACCTTGTGGCTGCCCGGAATGACGCGGAGGCAGCCCGTGTCGCGGGTCAGCGGATCGAGATAAAAGGCGATCTTGATGTGCACGGTCTCGGGGTGCCACCCGTCCGAATGCCAGCCGGTGTCGCCCGCGTAATAATTCCCGTCGCTCGGCATGAAATTGAAATCGTCGCCCAGCAGCGACGCCGCGATCCCGTGGATGCGCGGGTCGTCCAACAGGCTTGAGAGGATGGCGTTCTGGTCGATGAACGGCACGATGCAGGAGCGCTGCTTGCCCGCATGCGGCTTGCCCGCGTGTCCGCCCCCGCGAGTCGCGAAGACGGCCTCGAACTCGCGGATGATCTCGGCAATGCGGTCCTGGAGGAGGCCGGGAAACGCGAGAAACCCGAACGTCTTGAAGAACGTCAGTTGCGGTTCGATCAGTTTGAGGTCGGGCATGGGGTCGGGGTTGATGGGGAAAAATCCGCCCCGATGGAAGAAGGCTAAGTCGCGGGTTTTCAATGCAATTTCAAGCCGGTGGGTAGCATATCTGCGTAGCGGGCCATATCGGATTGAATCGGGCCCACGATGAGTCAAACTTTGCAAAATTCCTGTTTGCCGTCCTTCGGTCCCGTCCAGAGTCCAGGCGAACATTATCCCACCCGCATGAAACGCCTCATCATCCTCCTCTTTCTCTTTGCCAGCGCCGGCCTCGCCGAGGACGCCACGCTCCTGTTGAACACCGTCATGCGCACGGAAAACAGTCTCGTCATTCTCAAGGCCGGCACCGTCGTCCATATCGTGAAGCGCAACGACAAAACGGTCGCCGTCAGGGTCGGCAACAAAACCGGGGTCATCTCCGGGGCCGCCCTGGATTCGACGGACGACATGCAAACCGCTACCATATCATCGACCTACATCCACGCATCTGCGCCGGCGCCGGTCGCGACCGCCGCGCCGGCACCCGCCAGCACCCCACCCGCACCCGCCACGCCGCGCCGGGCCCAGACGATGTATGGCAAGATGGTGGAAAAGGCCCGGGACAACGCCGGCAGCCACGAGAAGAATCTCGTGGATCCCGCTGACGAGGTCTTGGGCGGAAAATAATGCCCGGCCGGGGCCGCGCGCCGGTTAACTCGGCTCGGTCGGCTCCCGCACGTCCGTGTCCCGCGCCCAGCCTTCGTGCTGCAAGACGAGCGTCTCGCGCGCGATGGCTTCGGCGTTCGCGTCCAGCTCGGGCAACGCGGTGTAGGCCGACGGCCAGCAGCGATAGACATTGAAGGCCAGCGCCAGCTGGCCGGCTTCGTTGCGAAATTCGATGACGATGTCCTTGCGGAAACTTTTCAGCGCGACTTCCGCGCCCGTGTTGGCATCGAACGACCAGACTTTTTCGGCCCAGTCCTCGAAGGCTGTGTCGTGGGTCCGTCCGCGCTCGAGCGTGATGGGCTCAAACGCCGTCAGGCCGGGCGACCGGCGGTCCAGGCTCTGGCTGCCACCATCGCGACACAGGAGGACGTCGGTGATCCGGCGCAGGGGGCTGACCTTGGAAATCCCGGCAATATATTTGCCGTCCCACTTCACCCGGAATTTGAAGTTCTTGTAGGGATCGAACCGCTGGGGATTGACGGTGAACTCTGCCATGGTGCCGGCGATGTTGCCCGGGCCGGTCGCGGCGTCAAAATCAAAGGCTCCGCTCGCTGGTCTTGCCGGTTGAACCCCGCGACCGGTCTAGGTTACGCCGCCGGAGCAACCCGGTCAATTCGGCTTTTTTCGGGCGTCGATCTCGCCGGCGACAACCTCGCTTCTCAGCCGCGCCGACAGCGCAGCGGCCCGGCCCACGCGGCTCTCCGCAATGTCGCGATTCTTCATCGCCTCCGGATCGCCCGCCCGGGCGGCTAGATTGAACCACACCAGGGCTTCCACTTCATCCTGCGGGACGCCCTTGCCGGCGGCATACATCAGACCCAGCACGGACTGGGCTTCCGGCAGGCCCTGCTCCGCCGCCTGGCGGAACCACTTCACCGCCTCCGCGTTGTCCTGCGCGATCCCCTCGCCCGAGGTATACATGAAGCCGAGCTGACTCTGGGCCTTCGCATTACCGAGTTCGGCCATGATCCGCATTTCCTCGGCCGCCGAATCCGCCGCCAATACCTGGCCCGACCCATTCCGATACATCATCGTGAGGTATTCTCCCTCAAGTTCCTTGTGCCAAAAATTGCCGGTTTGGCGGCGGGTCGCGGAATTGGTAAACGTGAAGCGGTACGCCGGCATCCGGATGAGCGTGGCCGGGCGGTCCGGGAAGGGGTCGCGCCGAAACAGGCCCATCACCGCCGGGTCGCGCTGCAGCAGGTGCGCGGCCACCAGCCGGTAAAGCGGCGACGGCGCGCTACGGGTGGCCTCGATCTGGAGCGTCGCCTCAAACCGCGGATACCACGGCGCGATGTAGGGGGCAGATGCGGTCTTCCCGTTGCGGCTGATACCAATAATCATAGATGCGCCACGTGACGCCGCCGTCATTGGACCCTTCGAACTCGATGCCGTACCGGGCCGGCAGCAGTCCGGCATAGAGCGTGTAGGGATTCGCGCTGCGAAAACCCTCGGTCAGGAACAGAAACGGCCTGGCCATGGACCAGGGAAAACCACCCTCCTTCATCGCCGGAGAATACAAGGTGCCAAAGACATACATGCTGATAACACATTGCGTCCACAGCGCGGTCCGCAAGGTCCACCGGCGCCACGGCGCAATCGCCGCAGGGGCCCGCCGGATCGCCCGGGCCGCCAGGAAATCCCGCAGCCGCCGCAGCCTGAGCTTGTCCACGAGGGCGGCGAGCATCTGGTCGTCGAGGAACACGAGGCCGGCCGCAATCGAGGTCGTGTTAAGCCACCCAAAATTATTCGTGAGCTGGATGCCGGCTTGGAACGCCGTCCAGAATCCGATCGACCACCACCGGCCGCGCCGCCCGCCGAACAGCGCCAGCAGCGGCGCCGCAAATTCGGCGGCATACGTCAGGAAGATTTCAAAGACGTGGTAGCCATGCGACATCTGGTGATCGAGATAACCCAGGATCGTCGGAAACGGACTCGTCTCATACATCACGTCCATCGCCGTGAAATCCTTCCAGTGGGGATCCCCGGTCATCACCTTGACGAGCCCCGCCTCGAACATGATGCGGAAGACCAGCCAGCGCACCATGAAGACCGCGATCGGCCGCGGCGGGGACGCCACGCCCAGCCCGGGACGATAGCCCGCCGGCGCGTAGGGAATGCAGAGCAGCGCGATCTCGAGCATGAGTTGGTCCACCTGCGAGCCCGAGAACACCCCCACGAGGTCACGAAGGAGAGCAGCACGATCCAGCAGCCGAAGAGCGCCATCCGCGGCCACAAATTCAGCACCAGGGCGACAGCCGCGAGCAACCCGGTCCAGGCGAGCAGCGTAATGACCCCCGCGCTCGTCCCCAGCCAGAAGAACAGGCTCGGCGCCCGGATGAACGCCTCCACGCCATTCGAAAACTGCGCGTGGAGCTGCGCAAAGAAATCGCCGAGCGGAATCAGGCCGTGCGGACCCACCAGCACCTGGCTCTGGTCAATGATGCCCGCGAAAACGAGGACGAAGACGAAGCCACGGCGCGAAGGACGATCCACCGCGGCCATAGATAAGTGGCGTCGCCTTCGAGGCCGGAAAAATCCTTCACGCGGTGCCAGACCTTACCGACCGCGCGGGTCGCGATATTTCGGCTGCTCGCGCTTCGACGGGTGCCGTTCTCACTCATGGGGGCCGGAGTCGTTTTCGGGGTAATGGCCCGACGCTTGCAAGAGTTGCCCGCGAGTCAGGCCAAAAAAATGGGCGCCGCCGGCGCGTCACCCCGCCGGCAGGGGTATCAACTCGACATCCCGGGTTTACCGGACTGCATTGCCGCAAATCAAAGTCCGATGAATTTTCCCCGTCGCTTTCTCCTCCTCGCCGCCCTCGGTCTCACGCTTGGCGCGCTCCCGGAGAGCCCCGCGGCGGATCCGGGGATCGGCACCCAGCTTTCCAAGATCAAGCACGCCCTGAACAACGAAAAGGGCCCGGACCTGAAACGGCTACGCGCCGCGGCCTCGTCCCTGACGCAGAAACTCCCGGCGGCCCTCGCCCAGCCTTCCGCCCCTGACAGCCAGGCTTACCAAGTGGATTCCGCGGAGGTCGATGGAAACGTGTTAGCGGACCCTGTCACCCCGCCCGAGCTGACGCTGACCGACGATCAGCGCGAGACGCTCATCAACGCCTACCAGGATTACGCGAACAAGATCGACGCACTGGCCCGGCAAGATCCTTTCAACGGGCAGGTCGCCGACCAGATCGTGGGCGCCGTCGTAACCCTGGATCACTTCATGACCAAGCTGAACCAGCTCGTGCCGATGAAGCGTTCGTCGGTAAAGTATCTCAACGCCATGAGCGCGCTGGTGGCGGAGGAGCGGCAGAAGAGCCACTAGAGCGGACGCCGCCGGCTGAAGGCATCGCGGGCAGCATCCAACGGCCTCGTCCACAAAAACCATGCGCCCGAAATCCGCCGCGTTCGCCGCCCAGCTGCTGGCATTCGCGCTCCTCGCCAGCCGCGCGGTGGCGGCCGCCGCCGGGACCCCGTGGTCGATCGAGTTGCTCTACGGTCGCGACGAAATTTTCCCGTCCGTCCTCGCCAGCGTCAATCGGGATGCGCCCTTTCCGCCGCGCCTCGCCGGCCCCGTCCAGCTCGGCGACCCGACCGGCCTCATCTCGGCGCAGATCGTGGCCCCGCAGGACAACTGTTTGGTCACCGTTGCCCTCGGCGCCACCGAGGTGTTCGACCAGACGACCGTGACGGTCCGGCTGCCGCAAAAGGGACAGTCCTATCGCGTGGCACCCGTGCTTCGCCTGAATCATGCGCGACTCTTGAACATCCGGCATCCGATCGCGGGGGAACTGCTGCGCATGAGTGTCACGCTCGACGGCGTGACCGAAACCAAGACGCGCACGGTGCGGGTCCATGCCCTCAACGATTGTCTCACCTCGGTTTACCAAGCCGGCCGGATCTACGAAGTCGGCTTCCTCGCGGCGGCGTATGTCAATGAATACAATTCCGACCTCATTTCGACCATCACCCGCCATGCGCTGGACCAGGGCTACGTCGCGGCGTTCGATGGCTACGAATCGGGCGATCCCCAGGCGGTCAGCCGGCAGGTGGAGGCAATTTACCGCACCCTGCACGATCTCGGTTTCAAATACTCGGCCCTGACCCAATCGTCGGTGGCGTCCAACACCGCCGGCACGCAGTGGATCCGTTTCGCGGGCGACGCGCTGATCAGCGGCCAGGCGAACTGCGTGGACGGCACGGTGCTTTTTGCCGCGATCCTCGCCCAGCTCAATCTCCGGACCGTCATGTTCTACATCCCCTACCACCATGCTTTCCTCGGCGTCTATCTCACGCCGCATCAGGGCGAGGAGGAGGGCTTCGCGGTGGTGGAAACCACCGTCGTGGGCGATGAGCCGTATAGCAAGTCCCTGCAGCGGGGCCGCGACCGCCTCGTCCTCGAGCGGGGCCGGCCGGACAACCGCGAAATCCGGGTCATGAACCTCCTGAACGCCAGCCAGCTCTACTCGTGGGACCCCAAGAATCCCGGGAAAACCACCGTGTTCTTCAACATCGACGTTGCCGCGAGCCGGGTGCGCGGCATTCTCCCCCTCGCCGAAATGGCCAGTGATTCAACCAGCGTAGCCGATCCTCCATGACTTTTCCCCGGCCCTTGTTTCGCGCGATTCGACTGGCTGCCCTTGTCGGCCTCCTGACGCGAGCCCTGTGCGCCCAGGATCCCGCCGGGGCGCCCGTCATCGATTTTCTCTACGGCGACCGCGAACTTTTCCCGTCCGCGATCGTGTGCTTCACCGCGGACTCCCGCTACGCCCCGAGCGACGAGCAGCAGCTGGGCGACCCGCAGGGCGTGATTTCCGTCCGGCTCAAGGCGCCGACCGACGACTGCCCCGTCCGGATCACCCTGAGTGAGACGCCGTTTTACGAAGAGAGCCATCTCGCCTGCCGGCTGCCCAAGGCGGGCACCGTCTATCACGTGGCCCCCGTGGTGCGCTACCACGCCGAAAAACTGGCCGCCCAGAAGCAGCCGCTCGCGAACCTGGTGGTGCGCGCCGTGGTCGAGCTCGGGGGCGAATCCTTCGAGCTCTCCACCAAGGTCGTCGTCCACAGCGTGAACGACGCCATCATGCAATACCGGCCGCGCGACGACGACGCCGGGATCAACGACTGGAAATCCGACGCGAAATACATTCTCGCCGCGTACGTGAACGAGAACAACCCGTGGATCGACCAGCGCGTGACCCGCCACGCCCTCGACCAGCATTACGTCGACGCCTTCATCGGCTACCAGGGCGACGCCGCCTCCGTTCGCAAGGAAATCAAGGCGGTCTACACCACGCTCGCGGACTTCGGCTTCAAGTACACTAGTTTCAAGGAGCCGTCCGCCGCGCCCGTCCGCCGGGGCGAAAATATCGCCCTGCAGGCGATCCGGCTCGTCGGCGACTCGCTCGAGTCCGCCCAGGCCAACAGCGCCGAGAGCGCCCTCATCCTCGCGTCGGTTTTCCGCAAGATGTCGATCGACACCGTCATCTTCTTGCTGCCGAAGAAACAGGTGTTGCTCGGGGTGTATACCGGCTCCAGCCACAAGAAGGCCGATGCCCTGCTCGTGCTTGATCCCCGGAAACTGGGCTATGAAAGCTTCGACGCCGCGGTTGCCGCTGGCGCCGCCGCCTTCAATCCCGTGAAGGACAAACTCATTTTTGGCGAAGGCGCGGACCAGGACAAACTCCGGCGCAGCGCCGAGCGCTTCAGCTACCTGGCGGTGGACATCGACCGGGCCCGCCAAAATGGCATCCTGCCGATTCCCGAAGTGCGCCGTGACTTTCACACCTCGCTCCGCGACTCTTCGAACCCCAACCACAACCCATGAAGACATCCCGTAAAATGCTCGCACGCTTCGGCCTGCTCGTGACCGCCATCCCCACCGTCGTTCTCGCCCAGGTCATCAACCGCCCCTCCAACGACCGCCCCGCGGAAAGCAGCAACACGACTTACATCGTCATTGCCGTGGTCGTCGTGGTCGTGGTCGGCGCCTTCCTCTACTTCCGCTCGCAAAATAAGAAATAGCCGGTCCCGCCCGCTGTTTCTCCGCCCCGAGCTGGCGCCCCGCTTTCCCGGGGTGAAGGGAGGGCGTCGGGTCTGCCCTAGGTCCCGCCGCCGGTGAGCCTTGATTCGGCCGGCGACGGTTGACTATCTTTCCGCGAACGGCGGCGTGGAGCCCGTGCCGCCCCACCCGGTTCTTCCCGCGTCTTTCCTCTCCGATCCCGTGCCTTCGCCCAGCCAGCCTTCTCCTCCAGCCGGCCCGACGCCCTCGCCCGGGTACTCCGTGTTTCTGAGCTACGCCTCGGACGATCGCGAAGCCGTGGCCGGCATCTGCACCGCCCTGCGCGCGGCCGGCATCGACGTTTGGTTCGATGCCAGCGAATTGCGCGGCGGCGACGCGTGGGACGACCAGATCCGCCACCGCATCAAGACCTGCACGTTCTTTGTGCCGGTGGTTTCCAAGCATACCGAGCTCCGGACGGAGGGCTATTTTCGGCGGGAATGGAAACTCGCGATTGAGCGCTCCCACGATATGGCGGATGACCGGCCGTTCATCCTGCCGGTGTCGCTGATCGACGTGCGCCCCGAGGCGGCCCGTGTGCCGCAGCGCTTCCGCGATTTGCACTGGGTTCGGCTGCCGGGCGGCGAACCCAGCGAGCGCCTGGTCGAGGCGCTCAACCAGATGCACCGCATCGTGACGGCGAAGACAATGGCCCCGCTCACCCCCGGGGCCGTGTCCAGCATTGCCGGCGCCGGTGGGCGCCACGCCGCGCCACCCGAAGGTCCGCGGCGCCGGACCCTCACGCTGGCGCTGGTCGTCGTCGCGCTCGGCCTGATTCTCGCTCTGGGCTGGCAATGGTGGGCGGATTCCCACCCCGCCGTCGCGGCCGCCGGGCCGCCCCCCGCGCCGCTTGACGAAAAATCCGTGGCCGTGCTGCCCTTCGCCAACATGAGCGGCGACCCCAAGGACGAATATCTGAGCGACGGCCTGAGCGAGGAACTGCTCGCGGCGCTCGGCCGGGACCCGGCCTTGCGCATCGTCGCGCGCACCTCGTCGTTCGCCTTCAAGGGCCGGGCGATGCCCGCGCAGCAAATCGCCGCGCAGCTGGGCGTGGCCCGGCTGGTCGAGGGCAGCGTCCGGCGCTCCGGCGACCAGCTGCGCATCGTCGTGCAACTCGTGAACGGCGCCAATGGCTTCCGGCTCTGGTCGCACGAGTATCCCCTGCTGCTGCGGAATCTGTTCGAGGTGCAGGCCACCGTCGCGAATGATGTCGTCGCGCAGCTCTTCCCCGGGTCCGGCCGGACCCCGGCGCTGCGGCGCATTACCACGCGCAACCTCGACGCGTATGATGCGTTCCTGCGGGCGCGGAGTTTTCAGGCGAAACCGCCCATCGGCGAAAATCTGGAGCAGGCCGCGAAATTCTTCCAGCAGGCGACGGACCTTGACCCGGGCTACGCCGTCGCCTGGGCGAAACTCGGCACGGTGCTGCTGCGGACCCGCACCTCGGGCTTCGATGATTCCGCCGCGAACCTGCGACGGGCCCGCGAGGCGATCGAACAC
>OCZT010000897.1_pt1 | contig 30213 bp, 29 predicted proteins | sample 1539031 | NCBI WGS metagenome assembly OCZT01 (sample SAMEA3539308, study PRJEB22396) | soil metagenome | biome: tundra; feature: field; material: soil | place: USA | collected 2010-05 | depth 0.15 m | reverse complement strand
CTACAGCGAGAACATTCGGGTTCTTGTCGACGAGCTCAGACACATGCAGGACTAGTCGACCACTTCGAGGGGTCCAGCGACGCTGCGCTTGGACCGGCTGCGCGTCCCGCCAACGACAACGTCGAGCGCAGAGTCGGTATAGACTTAGCCGCAACCGTTTCTCCCGGGACCGGCCTTCAATTTTAAAAGATGTATTAAATATATTGCTTTTACGCAAGAGCGGGAATAGGATGCGTCAACGTGGAATTTGTCCAAGGAGGGCTCGATGAGGACGACCATTTCGATCAGTCAGCCGCATATTCGCAGGATGACCGCACGCGACCGATTTGAACTGGATATTTTATGCCCAAACTGCGGGGCCGAAAGCGAGGCGTGCGTGTCGGAAGATCCGGAATTTAAAGTGGAGGTGTACCCGCAAGGCTTCTCTGAGGAGCAACGTTCAGTTTATCGTCATGAAACCAAGGTCCGGTGCGAGTGCGGCCAGCAGTTTTACCTATTGTGACCTCGAAGCACCTGCGTGTACCGGGAGCTTGAACCCGGACGCAGCGGAGATGAAGTCCGCCGAGGATCGACGTGACGAGATGATCCCGGTTTGCTGAACGGACGGGAGATTGGCGCATCCGTGTTGGGCGACCGCCGCGATCCACGAGATCTGGCGATCACCGAATATCCGCGCAACCGCCGACGTGGTGCGGGGCGGCCTACGATCAGACCTGGGGTCGAGGCGGCTACATCAGCCTTGTGTGCTCGTCCTGCTTGGACAACAATACCGAAGCCACGCTACGCGAGGCCGGTACACTAAAAAGATCAAACTGAGCTGTTTTGAACAGTCTTCGTCGTCGATAACTCTAAACTTGGCCTTCACCCCACGAGAGATGGCCCAGACTGGAACTTGAGCCAAGCTGACATGACAACACATAGATACAGCTCTTGTAGTTTCTCTCGATAAAGAAGCAAAAGCGCAATGGCCAAGCATCGGACGAGGTCAGGCGGCGGTTCACGCCTTTGGAATTTGTTGCTGCTGATACCGTTCATCGCCGTACTCTGGGTGCCGTTCTATAATTCCGTCGAACCGGCTCTGTGGGGTATCCCGTTTTTTTATTGGTATCAGTTCCTCTGGGTGATTCTCACCTCCGCTCTGATCATTTGGGTGCATTACAAGAACGATTAGCCTCAATCGGCACTTCGTACTCACGCGGCTGAATCAAGAGACGAACATGAACTGGACCGCGATCATCGTCTTCGTCCTGCTGTTCGGAGCCGTGACGATTATTGGCTTTGCTGCAGCCCATTGGCGCCGTGGCGATCTCGACGTGCTGGATGAATGGGGTCTGGCGGGACGCCGCCTCGGGACCGTCGTCGTCTGGTTTCTGCTCGGCGGCGACGTCTATACCGCCTACACTTTTATTGCCGTACCGGCTCTTGTTTTCGGCGCCGGAGCCATCGGTTTTTTCGCGCTGCCTTACACCATCATCGTATATCCGCTGGTCTTTCTGATCCTGCCGCGCATGTGGTCGGTCGCTCATAAACACAATTTTATCACCGCCGGCGATTTTGTCCTGGGCCGGTACGGCAACAAGTGGCTCGTGCTGGCAGTAGCGATCACCGGCATCGTCGCGACCATGCCCTACATCGCGCTGCAGTTGCTCGGATTGCAGGTTGTAATCGGCGCGATGGGCGTTGGGACGGTCGGGTTCTATGGCGATCTGCCGCTTATCATCGCCTTTGTCATCCTTGCGGCATTTACTTATACCAGCGGGCTCCGCGCCCCGGCGATGATCGCGGTGGTGAAAGACACGCTTATCTACATCACAGTGCTTGCCATGGTCATCGTGATTCCGATCGAACTTGGCGGCTATGGAAAGATGTTCGCGATGATTCCACCCGCGAAGCTTCTGCTCGCTGGTCCGAAGGACGGCAATCTTGGTCAATTCTCCGCCTATGCAACCCTGGCACTGGGCTCGGCTTTTGCCCTATTCCTCTATCCGCACACCATGACGGCCGTGCTGAGCTCGAACAGCCGGGAAGTGATCCGGCGCAACGCAGCTTATCTGCCAGCATATTCTTTTATGCTGGGTCTGCTTGCGCTCACGGGCTTCATGGCGTTGGCCGTGGGGGTCGACAAGTTGCCCGAATTCGCACCACAATTCGCTCAGTACGGGTCGAATTTTGCTGTGCCCGCCCTTATCCTCCATACCTTCCCTGACTGGTTCGTCGGGATAGCGTTCGCGGCTATCGGCATCGGCGGCCTGGTGCCGGCGGCTATCATGTCAATAGCGGCATCGAATCTGTTTACACGCAATATCTATGTCCAGTTCATCCGACCGAATTGCACTCCGAAGCAAGAAGCGCAAAATGCGAAAATCACCTCACTAATTGTCAAGTTCGGTGCCCTCCTGTTCATTATTTTTCTGCCCCTCCAATACGCGATAACGCTTCAACTGCTCGGTGGCATCTGGATTAGCCAGACCATTCCCGCGGTCATTGTCGGTCTCTATACGCGCTGGCTCAATCCTTGGGCGCTTATCATAGGCTGGGCAGCGGGTCTGGTCGCAGGCACTTGGATGGCTGCCTCGCTCAGTTTTCAGTCTGCCGTTTTCCCGTTGGCAGTCGACGGCTTCACCGTGCCCGGCTACGCCGCGCTTTACGCGCTGGTGATCAATTTTGCAGTGAGCATCGTGCTCTCGCTGCTGTTCAACCCGATCCAGGCGACGCGTGGCACGGACCAGACGTCGGCGGCCGATTATCGCGCCTGATGCGGCTAAATCCGGCTGGCTCAAGACATTGGATCGTCGATGAGTCGTTGCGGACGCGCGAAAGCTTCAAGCAGGTCCTTACGGTCGATCACAATCTCGCGGCCGCGGATACGCACGCCATGTTCGGTCAACAGCGCCAGGCTGCGCGAGAGATTCTCTCGCGTGGTGCCGATGTGCGACGCCAGCGTGCCGCGATCGAACGGAACAACGATATTTGCCTGCGATGAATCTTTTTGCGCCTCGGTCAATATCCAGTTGGCAAGGCGCTCGACGCTCGATCGAGCCATATAGCCCTTCAGCTTTTTGACCGACGACCGGTATGCGAGCGCAAGTTCCCTTGCCACGATTCGCGCGAATGCAACGTCCTGATCGAAAATGCTGCGAACACGTTGCGCCGGAATCAGCAGAATGCGGCAATCGGAGAGGGTGCGGGCGGCGTTCAGATAGGGCTGATCGCTGACCACCGCCGCGAGGATGAAGGTCGAGACCGGATTGATCAGGGATATCCCCCATTCTCCACCATCTTGCTCGGTGTATATCTCGACCAGGCCATCGACCAGAACGTGAAGAAAGTCGGCGGGTTCGCCCTCATGAACGAGGATCACCCCAGTCGGAAATTGCTGCAGCAGCGCCGCGTCGAGCAGGCTGTCGAGGCTTTCCGCCTTCATTTCGGAAAATAGCGGCAAGCCCTTCAGCAGAGCCAGTTCGTGAGCGCGTAACAAACTTGCTCCCTCTTTTCATCGCCGAGCATGGTTCGTGTGATATCTATCAAACTGAGGTGTGATAAATCACAGTCATTGGAACGATTCCAATCAATTTGTTCCGTAATGTTACGCATAATACGCCATTTGCGGCACGACGTTTGATCCAGAACAAATCAATATCGTCGGATTAGGCCATCTCTCCCCCGTTCGAAGCTCTTCTTTGGGGGATCATCATGGACGCCGCGGGTTCAGCCACCGAGCATCAAGGTCGGGCACTCTGGCTTTCGACCGTCGCGTTCACGATCTGCTTTGCGGTCTGGACGATCTTCTCGATCATCGGCATCCGGATCAAGCAGGATCTCGGACTAAATGATACCCAATTCGGTTTGCTGATCGGGACGCCAATTCTCAGCGGATCGCTGATTCGCCTGGTGTTGGGAATCTGGACTGATCAATATGGCGGACGCCGCGTCTATACGGTCGTCATGCTCGCAGCAGCGGTCGCCACATATCTGCTGACCTGGGCGCACACCTACCCGGAATTCCTGGTTGCGGCGCTGTTTGTCGGCATTGCGGGCGGCTCGTTTGCCGTCGGGGTCGCCTACGTCTCGCGCTTCTATCCCGCGGGCGAGCAAGGCACAGCGCTTGGCATCTTTGGCGCCGGCAACGTCGGTGCCGCGGTGACGAAATTTTTCGCGCCGTTCGTGCTGGTTGCCTATGGCTGGCAGACGGTCGCCCAGGTCTGGGCTCTGGTCATCGCACTGATGGGAATTATCTTTTGGATCTTCTCGGACGAAGACCCTGTCGTCCGCGCGCGTCGGGAGCGAAACGAGAAGCCCACCAGCGCGTGGCTGGAGCTTGCACCGCTGAAAAATATCCAGGTGTGGCGCTTCGCGCTTTATTATTTCTTTGTCTTCGGCGCGTTCGTCGCGCTGTCGTTGTGGCTGCCGCAATACCTCATCAACGTCTACCGCGTCGATATCGAGACTGCCGGCATGATGGCGGCGTTGTTCTCTTTTCCCGCCAGCGTATTCTGGGCCTATGGCGGCCATCTTTCGGATCGCTACGGCGCCCGCCGCGTGATGTACTGGACATTCCTCGTCGCGGTCGTCTGCACCTTCATTCTGTCCTATCCGCCGACCGACTATCTGGTGAAGACGGTCAGTGGCACGGTCGGCTTCCATCTGGAAATTGGGCTGGTGCCGTTCACGGTGACGGTGTTCGTGCTTGGCTTCTTCATGGCGCTCGGCAAGGCCGCTATCTTCAAGCACATCCCGGTCTACTATCCGGACAATGTCGGCGCCGTCGGCGGGATGGTCGGCATGATCGGCGGGCTAGGCGGCTTTGTGCTCCCGATCGCGTTCGGCGGCCTTGTCGACCTGACGGGCCTCTGGACCAGCTGCTTCATGCTGCTGTTCCTGCTGGTCACCGGTGCATTTGTCTGGATGCACGTCGCTATCCGGCAAATGGAGTTCGGCGTCGTCGGCGAGGCGTTGAAGAAGCTTCCTCAACTCCCGGAAATGGAAGAGATTCACAAGCCGGAGCACGTCGGCGCCTTGTCCGGCGCGGTCCTGACCGACTGGCGTCCCGAGGACAAGACGTTCTGGGATACCAGCGGGCGGGCGATCGCGCAGCGCAATCTCTGGATTTCGATCCCTGCGCTGCTGTTGTCGTTCGCGATCTGGCAGGTCTGGTCGGTGGTGGTGGCGAAGCTGCCATTGGTGGGTTTCAAATTCACTACGGCCGAGCTGTTCTGGCTCGCCGCATTGCCGGGCATCTCCGGCGCGGTGCTGCGAATCTTCTACTCCTTCATGGTGCCAATTTTCGGTGGTCGGCTCTGGACCACGCTGGCGACCTGGTCGCTGCTGATCCCCGCCATCGGCATCGGCTACGCCGTTCAGACGCCATCGACCCCGTATCCGATCTTCCTCGCGCTGGCGCTGCTGTGCGGTCTCGGCGGCGGCAATTTCGCCTCGTCGATGGCCAACATCTCATTCTTTTTTCCGCGTGCGGAGAAGGGCAACGCGCTCGCGCTCAACGCGGGCCTCGGCAATCTCGGGGTCAGCGTTGTGCAGTTCGTCGTGCCTCTTGTCATTACCGCCGGCGTGTTCGGCTGGTTCGGCGGCGATCCGGCGATGGTTGCCGGCGGAACGCAGCAGGCGCCGCTGTGGCTGCAAAATGCCGGCTTCATCTGGGTGCCGTTCATTGCCGTCAGTGCGTTCGCAGCGTGGTTCGGCATGAACGACGTCGCCTCGGCAAAGGCATCGTTCGCCGACCAGGCGGTGATTTTCCAGCGCAAGCACAACTGGATCATGTGCTGGCTCTACACCGGCACCTTCGGCTCGTTCATCGGCTATTCCGCGGGCTTCCCGCTGCTGGCCAAGACCCAGTTCCCGACGGTCGACGCCCTGCAGTTCGTCTTCATCGGGCCTCTGGTCGGTGCGCTGTCGCGCTCGGCGACCGGGTGGGTCGCCGACAGATGGGGCGGCGGCCGCGTCACCCTGTGGGTGTTCGGTCTGATGATGGTCGGTGTCCTCGGCATTCTCTATTTCCTCGGCATCAAGGATCAGCCCGGCGCGTTCTGGGGATTCTTCGCCATGTTCCTGGTCCTGTTCTTCGCGACCGGAGTCGGCAACGCCTCGACGTTCCAGATGATCCCGAACATCATGCGCAAGGAAATGGACCGGTTGATGCCATCCGCAGATGCCATGACCCGGCTGCGTCAAGCCGAAAAGGAATCGGCGGCGATCACCGGCTTTACCTCGGCGATCGCCGCGTTCGGTGCGTTCTTCATTCCAAAATCCTACGGAACGTCGATCGATCTCACCGGCGGCGTGCAGGCGGCGCTGTGGGGATTCTTCATCTTCTACGTCACCTGCATTCTCATTACCTGGGCTGTCTATACCCGCAAGGGCGGCCTGCTTCATGACGTCGAACGAGGCGGTCGGCTTTCGTCCGCTGCCCAGCCCGCTGAATAAGGAGACGAACGATGAGTCATTTCCTGGACAGGCTATCGTTCTTCACGCGGGCCAAGGCGGAATTCGCCGATGGCCATGGCGTGATGACCACCGAGGATCGCTCCTGGGAGGACGGATACCGGAAGCGCTGGCAGCATGACAAGATCGTGCGGTCGACCCATGGCGTGAACTGCACGGGTTCCTGCTCGTGGAAGGTTTACGTCAAGGGCGGCATCGTCACCTGGGAAACCCAGCAGACCGATTATCCGCGCACCCGACCCGATTTGCCCAATCACGAGCCGCGCGGCTGCGCGCGCGGCGCGAGCTATAGCTGGTACCTCTATTCCGGCAACCGGGTGAAATATCCGCTGGTGCGCTCGCGTTTGCTGAAGCTGTGGCGCGAGGCGCGCGTGTTGATGACCCCGGTGGCGGCATGGAAATCGATCGTCGAAAATCCGGAGAAGCGCGCGGCCTACGTGCAGAAACGCGGCCTCGGCGGTTTCGTGCGCGCAAGCTGGAATGAGGTCAACGAGATCGTCGCCTCGGCTAACGCCTACACCGCCAAGACCTACGGTCCGGACCGCGTGTTCGGGTTCTCGCCGATCCCGGCGATGTCGATGGTGAGCTATGCCGCAGGCGCGCGCTATTTGTCGCTGCTCGGCGGCGTCAACTTGTCGTTCTACGACTGGTATTGTGATCTCCCGCCGGCATCGCCGCAGACCTGGGGCGAACAGACCGACGTGCCGGAAAGCGCGGACTGGTACAATTCCGGCTTCCTCATCCTGTGGGGCTCGAACGTCCCGCAAACCCGAACGCCCGACGCGCATTTCTATACCGAGGCCCGCTACAAGGGCGCCAAGAGCGTCGTGATCTGCCCGGATTATTCCGAGGCCTCGAAATTCGCCGATCTCTGGGTGTCGCCGAAGCAGGGAACGGACGCGGCGCTGGCGATGGCGATGGGCCACGTCATTCTGCGTGAATTCCACATCGACCGTCAGGCCAAATATTTCAACGACTACGCGCGGCAGTATACCGACATGCCGATGCTGGTGCGCCTGGTGAAGCAGGGCGATTGCTACGTGCCGGAACGTTTCCTGCGCGCATCGGATTTCGTCAAGGAGATGGGCGAGGCCAATAATCCGGAGTGGAAGACCGTCGCCTATGACGAGACCACCGGCGAGATCGTCGTGCCCAAGGGATCGGTCGGCTTCCGCTGGGGCGAGAAGGGCAAGTGGAGCCTTGAGGAAAAGGCCTCCGGCAACCAGGACACCAGGCTGCGCCTGTCGCTGACCGATATCAAGGATGGCATCGCGTCGGTCGGCTTTCCTTACTTCGGCAATCGCGAGCACGACCATTTCCTCGGCACCGATCATCCCGATGTGCTCAAGCGCAACGTGCCGATCAAGACCCTGCAACTGGCCGACGGCGAAACCGTGGTTGCGTCGGTGTTCGACCTGTTCGTCGCCAACTACGGCGTCGATCGCGGCCTCGGCGGGGAAAACCTGGCCAAGAGCTACGACGATCTCGAGCCGTATACGCCGGCATGGGCGGAAAAGATCAGCGGCGTGCCGCGCGACCAGATCATCACCGTGGCGCGCGAATTCGCTCTCAACGCGGAAAAGACCGGCGGGCGTTCCATGGTCATCGTCGGCGCCGGGTTGAACCACTGGTACCACATGGACATGAACTACCGTGGCATCATCAACATGCTGGTGATGTGCGGATGCGTCGGACAGTCCGGCGGCGGCTGGTCACACTATGTCGGGCAGGAAAAGCTGCGGCCGCAGTCCGGCTGGATTCCGCTGACCTTCGCGCTCGATTGGGGACGTCCGCCCCGGCAGATGAATTCGACGTCGGCCTTCTATGCCCACACCGATCAGTGGCGCTACGAGACGCTCGACATCAACGAAATCCTGTCGCCGACCGCGCCGGTTGGCCCGTGGGATGGCGCGCTGATCGACTACAACGCGCGCGCCGAGCGGATGGGCTGGCTGCCCTCCGCGCCACAGCTGCAATCCAATCCTCTTGAGGTGTCAAAGCTGGCTGCCGCGGCCGGTCTGGAGCCGAAGGATTATGTCGCGAAAGCGCTGAAGTCGGGCGACTTGAAGTTGTCGTGCGATGACCCGGACAATCCGAAAAACTGGCCGCGCAATCTGTTCGTCTGGCGCTCCAACTTGCTGGGCGCGTCAGGCAAGGGCCACGAATATTTCCTGAAGCATCTGCTCGGCACCAAACACGGGGTGATGGGCAAGGATCTCGGCGAGGACGGCAAGAAGAAGCCGATCGAGGTCAAATGGCACGACCAGGCTCCGGAGGGGAAGCTCGACCTTCTGGTCACGCTCGATTTCAGGATGTCGACGACCTGCATGTATTCGGACATCGTATTGCCGACGGCGACCTGGTACGAGAAGAACGATCTCAACACCTCCGACATGCATCCGTTCATCCACCCGCTTACGGCGGCGATCGATCCGGTCTGGGAGTCGCGCAGCGACTGGGACATCTACAAGGGCATCGCCGAGGCCTTTTCGAAGGTTTCGCCGGAAGTGCTCGGCGTCGAGAAGGATGTCGTTCTCACGCCGATCATGCACGATACGGCCGGCGAGATCGCCCAGCCGTTCGATGTCAAGGACTGGAAGAAAGGCGAGATCGATCCGATCCCCGGCAAGACCATGCCGGCGGTCACCGTCGTCGAGCGCGACTACCCGAACCTCTACAAGCGCTTCACCTCGCTCGGTCCGCTGATGAACAAGCTCGGCAACGGCGGCAAGGGCATGAGCTGGAACACCGACCACGAGGTCGACCTGCTCAAGCGGCTCAACGGCGTCGTGACCGAGGAGGGGGCCACCAAGGGGCTTGCCCGCATCGACAGCGCCATCGATGCCTGCGAGGTCATCCTGAGCCTCGCGCCGGAGACCAACGGCGAGGTCGCGGTCAAGGCCTGGGCATCGCTCGAGGGGTTCACCGGCCGACACCACACGCATCTTGCGATCCCGAAGGAAGACGAGAAGATCCGCTTCCGCGACATAGTCGCGCAGCCGCGCAAGATCATCTCCTCGCCGATCTGGTCGGGGCTGGAATCGGACAAGGTCTGCTACAACGCCGGCTACACCAATGTCCACGAACTGATCCCCTGGCGCACGCTGACCGGCCGTCAGCAGCTCTATCAGGATCACCTGTGGATGCGGGCCTTCGGCGAGGGGTTCTGCGTCTACCGGCCGCCGATCGACACCAAGACGGTGAAGCCGGTGATCGACCGCAAGCCGAACGGCAACGCTTCGGTAGTGCTGAATTTCATCACGCCGCATCAGAAATGGGGCATCCACTCCACCTACACAGACAATCTCTTGATGCTGACGCTGTCGCGCGGCGGGCCGTGTGTCTGGATCAGCGAAGTCGATGCCAAGGGCGCGGGCATCGTCGACAACGACTGGGTCGAAGCCTTCAACACCAACGGTGCGCTGGTGGCGCGTGCAGTTGTCTCGCAGCGCGTCAAACAGGGCATGTGCATGATGTATCATGCGCAGGAGAAGATCGTGAACGTCCCGGGCTCCGAGCAAACCGGGCAACGCGGCGGCATCCATAACTCCGTCACCCGGGTCGTTCTGAAGCCGACGCACATGATCGGCGGTTATGCGCAGCAATCCTACGGTTTCAATTACTACGGCACGGTTGGCTCCAACCGCGACGAATTCGTCATCATCCGCAAAATGTCGAAAGTCGATTGGCTGGATACGCCGAACGCCGATCAGCCTGGTAACCCCCGTCTGGAGGCTGCAGAATGAAAATCCGTGCTCAAATTGCCATGGTGCTGAACCTCGACAAGTGCATCGGGTGTCACACCTGCAGCGTGACCTGCAAGAACGTGTGGACCAGCCGCGAAGGCATGGAATATGCGTGGTTCAACAACGTCGAGACCAAACCCGGCATCGGATACCCGAAGGACTGGGAAAACCAGGCGCGCTGGAAAGGCGGCTGGAAGCGCAAGCGCAACGGTTCGATCGAGCCGCGCATCGGCGGCAAGTGGCGGGTACTGGCGAATATCTTCGCCAATCCCGATCTGCCCGAAATCGACGACTACTACGAACCGTTCACCTTCGACTACGAGCATCTGCAAAAGGCGCCCGAAATGTCGGCGATGCCGACGGCCCGTCCACGATCGCTGATTTCAGGCGAGCGGATGGAGAAGATCGAATGGGGTCCGAACTGGGAAGAAATCCTCGGCGGTGAATTCGCCAAGCGGTCCATGGACGTGAATTTCGAGGGCGTGCAGAAGGACATCTACGGTCAGTTCGAAAACACCTTCATGATGTATCTGCCGCGGCTGTGCGAGCACTGCCTCAACCCGGCCTGCGTCGCGGCGTGCCCATCGGGGGCGATCTACAAACGCGAGGAAGACGGCATCGTTCTGATCGACCAGGACAAGTGCCGCGGCTGGCGCATGTGCGTCTCCGGCTGCCCGTACAAGAAGATCTATTACAACTGGTCGTCGGGCAAATCCGAGAAGTGCATCTTCTGCTATCCGCGGATCGAGGCCGGCCAGCCGACGGTGTGCTCGGAGACCTGCGTCGGACGTATCCGCTACCTCGGCGTGGTGCTCTACGACGCCGACCGGATTGCCGAGGCGGCGAGCAAGCCGGATGAGCGTGACCTCTATCAGGCCCAGCTCGACATCTTTCTCAATCCCAACGATCCCGCAGTGATTGCGGAGGCGGAAAGGCAGGGCATTCCGCACGCCTGGCTCGAAGCCGCCAAGACCTCGCCGATCTGGAAGATGGCGATGGAATGGAAGGTCGCTTTCCCGCTGCATCCGGAATATCGCACCTTGCCGATGGTCTGGTACGTGCCGCCGCTGTCGCCGATCACCTCGGCGGCCTCCGCCGGCAAGATCGGGCTCGACGGCGAAATGCCCGACGTCAAGTCGCTGCGCATTCCGATGAAGTATCTCGCCAATCTGCTGACCGCCGGCGACGAAAAGCCGGTGACGCTTGCGCTCGAGCGCATGCTGGCGATGCGCGCCTACATGCGGGCCAAGACGATCGATGGCGTCGTCGATGAAACGATTGCCCGGCGGGTCGGACTCAAGGCCGAGCAGATTGATGAAATGTACCAGCTCATGGCGATCGCCAACTACGAAGACCGCTTCGTGATACCCACCGCGCATCGCGAACTCGGCGCCGACGCCTACGACATGCGCGGCTCCTGCGGCTTCACCTTCGGCAATGGCTGTTCCGGCGGCGAAACCGAGACCAATCTGTTTGGCTCGCCGCGCAAGGCAAAAAATCCGATGGAGGTCGTGTGATGCGAACGTTCAAGGTGCTGTCCGCGCTGTTGAGCTATCCTACCGAAGCGCTGATCGATGCCGCGCCGGAGTTTTTGGCTGTGCTCGATTCTGAAAATCTGGTGCCTTCGGCATGTCGCAAAGCTGTCGACTTGTTGATCGAGGAAATCGCGGCCGGCGAGCTTTACGACCTTCAGGAACGCTACGGTATGTTGTTCGACCGCAGCAAAACGCTGGCCCTGCATCTGTTCGAGCACGTCCACGGCGAAAGCCGCGACCGCGGCCAGGCCATGGTCGATCTGAAGGCTATGTACGAAAATGCCGGGCTTGTCATCGCTGCCAACGAGCTGCCCGACTACGTGCCGCTGCTGCTCGAATTCCTGTCAACCCAGCCGCTTGCCTCTGCGCGCGAATTGCTGGGACAGACGGCGCATATCCTCGCGGCCCTGGCTGAGCGGCTCGGCCGGCGCCAATCGAGCTACAGAGCGATCTTCGACGCACTGGTCGCGATCGCGGAGGAAGCCCCGCGGCGCGATATCGTGGACGAATTGCTGAAGAGCCCGGATACCGACCCGATGGATCTCGTGGCGCTCGATGCCGCGTGGGAAGAGGAAGAAGTGCGGTTCGGCCCGGGAACGCAGGGACAAGGCGCCTGCGGTCACGAAGGCCTGATCGCGAGGCTTCGCCATGCCAAGCGCGCGGTCAGTCCCGCGCCGTCACCCCTGCAGTGAGGAGCGAAGCGCCATGCAAACGCTCAATTCGATAGTCTACGGCTGGTATCCCTACCTCTGCCTTACCGTGTTCCTGTTCGGCAGCCTGTTTCGGTTCGATCGCGAGCAATATACCTGGCGAACCGGATCGAGCCAGTTGCTGCGGCGGCGGCAACTGATGTGGGGCTCGAATCTCTTCCACGTCGGCATCCTCGTGATTTTTGTCGGCCATTTCGTCGGGCTTTTGACGCCGATCTGGGTGTTCGACATGCTCGGCGTGTCCCATGGCTTCAAGCAGATGCTGGCGATCGTCGCCGGCGGTATTGCCGGCCTGATGTGTCTGGTCGGGATTTCCCTGCTGACGCACCGGCGCCTGTTCGATCCCCGCATCCGTGCCAATTCCTCGTTCGGGGATACCGCGATCCTGTTGCTGCTGTTCGCCCAGTTGCTGCTGGGGCTTGCAACCATTCCGGTGTCGTTCGGACATCTCGACGGCCATGAAATGGTGAAGTTCATGGCATGGGCCCAGGGCATCCTGACGCTGCAGCCCGACGTCGCCGCCAACATTCTGGACGTGCATCCGGTCTTCAAGGCGCATCTGCTGCTGGGCATGACGATCTTTCTGCTGTTCCCGTTTACGCGGCTGGTTCACGTCTGGAGTGCGCCGGTCTGGTATCTCGGCCGGCGCGGCTATCAGGTCGTCCGCAGCCGCAACAGCGGTCGCCTGGCGCGCCCGATTCAACCCGCGGAGTAGGTCATGGATTGCTCGGTCACGAATACGCTGCCGAAGCCGAAGACCATCACCGTCAACGGCACGGTGATTCCGCGCGAGGTCATCGCCCGCGAAGTGCAGAACCATCCGGCGGAAAAGCCGATCCTGGCCTGGCAGGCGGCGGCGCGTGCGCTGGTGGTGCGCGAATTGCTGCTGCAGGAGTCTGCGAGGCTCGATATTCAAGCCGAACCGCTACGCGATCCGGAAGGGCGCAGCGAAACCGCGGAGGAGGCGGCGATGCGGGTCCTGATCGAGCGCGAGGTCGTCACGCCGCAGCCCGACGAGGCCGCCTGCCTTCGTTTCTACGAGCAGAACCGCCAGCGCTTCCGCTCGGGAGACCTCTATGAGGCCGCGCACATCCTCATCGCGGCTCCCCATACCGACACCGCCGCGCGCGCCACCGCCCGGACGACGGCCGACACTATTCTGTCCGCGGTCAGGGCCGATCCCGCGCTGTTCGCCGAATTCGCGCGCAGCCATTCCGATTGCAAGACCTCGGCGCAAGAGGGGGGCCGTCTCGGCCAACTGACGCGCGGCCAGACTGTCGCCGAATTCGAGACCGCGCTGCAGCGCATGCGGCCCGGTGAATTTGCCATCGCGGAGACTCGCTACGGATTTCATGTGGTGCGGCTCGATCAGCACGCGCCGGGGCAGTTGCTTCCTTTCGAACTCGCGCGCGACCGCATCGCCGACTACCTCGCGACCAGCGTCCAGCATCGTGCGCTGGCGCAATATGTATCGGTCCTGGCCGGCCGCGCCGAGATCACTGGCATCACTCTCGCGGCGGCGGGGTCGCCGCTGTTGCAGTAGGAGCAAACCATGCAGCTCGGCGAGATCATCCGCAGCTTCAGCGAGGAAGCGCCGGCCAGTGAGGCACTGCTCGCCTGCAATGACATCGTGCTGTTCGCGCGCGTCGGCGAAGCCGCGGTTCGCCATGAAGAGACGGTGGGCGAATACGCCGCCGGCGCCGTGCGGCGTTTCGCCAATCTGGCGGTGAGCGAGGACTGGCTGGGCTTGATGAACGTCGTCGAGCGCGCGGACGATCCGGGAATGGGTTGCCTGACCTACATGGTCAACTGGTCGCTGAAGCAGGACGAGACGCCTGCGGTCCCGGCCCACGCCGGTTGCACGTGCGGAGGGGGCGGAGGTTGTTCGTGAACAGTGGGCGCAATCAGGACGCCGTTCCGGAAGAAACGCGCGGCCTCGCCAGGGTCGGCATTCTCGTGATCTCCGACCGCGCCAGCCGTGGCGAATATGACGACAAGAGCGGCAAAGCCATCAACGATTTCCTGAACAGGACGGTTCAGTCGAACTGGATCGCTATCGTGAAGATCGTCCCGGATGGTGTGGACAGCGTGGCGAAAGCTCTCGTCGAGATGTCGGACCGCGAAGATTGCGACCTTGTTCTGACCACCGGCGGCACCGGGCCGTCGCCGCGGGACCTCACGCCGGAAGGAACGCGCATGGTCATCACGCGCGAACTGGAGGGATTTGGCGAATTGATGCGCCGCGTCAGCCTGGAGCAGGTCCCGACCGCCATTCTGTCGCGCCAGACCGCCGGCACGCGCGGACATTGCCTGATCGTCAATCTGCCGGGGCGGCCCTCGGCGATCGATGTCTGCCTGAACGCAGTCTTCCCCGCGATTCCGTACTGTCTCGACCTGATCGGTGCCCGTTCTATTGAGGTGAACCCTGATGTCTGTCACGCCTTCCGCCCTGGCGCATGAGCTTTCGTCCGAGCCCGTCCAATTAGTCGCGGCGATCGTCTACGCCAACGAAGCCTATCCCGACGCGATCTTCAAGGCGCTCGTCAGTCGATGCCGCGCGCTGGGCCTATCGCTCGCCGGCGTCCTGCAGTGCCAGGCCTATGCGGGCGCCGATCGGCGCTGCGACGTGCTACTGGAAGATCTGACCTCGGGCCATCGCACTGCGCTGTTCGAAGACCGCGGCGCCGGCGCGCGGGGATGCCGTCTCGATCAATCGGCTCTGGCAGAGGCGACGGCGAGGATAGAGGGAAGTCTGGAGCATGCGCCGCACCTTGTTGTTCTCAACAAGTTCGGCAAGGTCGAGTGCGATGGCGGCGGGTTGCGTGATCTGATTGCAAGCGCCATCGATCGGGGGATTCCGGTCATTATCGGCGTGCCCAAGCGAAACCTCGATGCGTGGCGAAGTTTCGCGGGCGAGTTTGCGATCGAGCTGTCCGATGACGCCCGCGAGGTCGAGCGGTGGCTTGAAAGGCTTCGGTAGAAATATTCCGCACGTTGAGGTTTGGTCGAATCTTTCGAGGCTGGTTCCGGCCGTCCGCGAAGCCCGAAGCCGCCTTGGCGGCAGTGCTGTCGAAAGCACTGTTCGGCCTTGCTCTCGTCCTCATATGTGATAAGATATACATACAATGTATCTTATAGGAGCGCTCGATGCAGGAGATTTCGGAAGGCCGTGAGAGGGTAATCAATGTCAGGGATATCGATCCCAGGCATCGTCACGGGATCATCTGTCAGTTGTTCGATCACCTTGATCCGGAGAGCAGCCTGCAATTGGTGGTGGACCACGATCCGCGACCGTTGCACTACCAACTCGAGGCCAGGCATGGCTCGCGCTGCAACTGGTCCTACCTTGAGCAAGGCCCCGACGTCTGGCGTGTGCGCTTGCGGCATCTGCGGGACTGAAGGCGGCGAGAGATTTGCCCGCATCCCTCCGAAATATCCGAGCAGAGACCGGCGCATCGAGAACATCTCGTGGCAGTCGAAAATGACCGGCGGGCGAAGTTCGTCAGGATGAGCAGCCTCCCTTGCGTCAGGGGTGCGCGGCAGGGACGCGTCTCGCTCTGTTAGTCTCCGGGCGGTGCAGAGCCTTTGGCAACGGCCTATCGCCAAAGTTGATAATCGAACGTCGCAGAACCTGGCCCAATGCATCGACGCTTAGTTGCGCGCGGCGGTTCTGATAGAAGAAGCTCAAGCGAAACTCGCCTTCATGTGCATCAATGCCGCGTTCGCAGACGCTCGTGATCGCATGCTCTCGCATGAGCGCGGGCACGTCACTCGGAAGCACATCCAGGAGTTCGCCGAGCAGGGCGGCATCGACCAAGACCATCTTATCGTTGATTTCGACTTGCATCGTGATGCGCTCCGGAAAGATCGGCACGGATTCGAGATCGCGCGGCGGCGGTCTGGGAGATTGATTGGCTCAGAAGCTGGTCCAAAATCATCTCCATTCCTCGTTGCCGCCAACAAAGATGTATTATTTGTATATCTTATAATCTTTCTCGGTGGATGGCAATAGCTTGCAGCCTGCCTCCGTTACGTCAGCCCTGACGAATTCGGGATTTGGCCCGCGGTGCGATCCTGACTCGGCAGTGCCAATCCTGACCAACCTGCAGATTGCTCATTCGCCAAGCGCAAAACTTTCCGCTTGCGCGAATCTCGATACTCTATAAGATGTATTATATATATATCTTAGAAAGGTGCTGTGATGCTCCAGGAAATCGAATTGGTGCGACAAATCCACGGCGGCTCGATCAGGTTCCCCGAACACAGGAGAAATGTATTCGAGTCCACCATGGGAATGTCCCGTGATGATCGGGAGATCGCCGTCGGCGATCTGGTTTTCCTCGTGGTTGCCGCCTTTCGGCGCCATCCGCATATTAGCAACCTGCTGACGCATATCTCCGGCGCGAGCTGGGAGCGGGTGGAGCAGGCTCTGCGCGCAATTCTCGATCCCTTGGCCGCAAGTCGCGACCTGCCGCCGCTTGCACGCAATATCGTCGATCTGATGTGCGCCGATCGCGGCGTCACGGGCCGAATTATGAAGCCATATTTTCGCGATTTCCTCGGCAAGATCCTGAGTCCCTGCCTGGCCGCGCTTCTGACGGATCATGTCAGCTTTCTTTTCCTGGAATTCGAGCTCGGTAGCCGGTTGGCTGAAGGTTCGTCTGACCAATGAGGACGAGCGGGAAAGAGCCGGCGCGCGCAGCAGACGCTATTGAAACACCGGGTTCTCAGGCATCGCCGTGTTTCGCCGCCGCGAAGCATCCCAGAGCGCGACAGCTAAACACTGCAATCGCGATCCATACAATGCTGCGAAGCATCATGGCGCCGACTGTTCTGGCCTCGAAGGCGCCTCCCAAAGCAACATGAATGCCAAAAGCGGCAAACACGGCGAGTGTCGTGAGGGCGATGCCGGCTGACAGTTGTGCGGCCCAGCGTTTCCACAGCAACAGTCCAACGCCTGCCATCAAGTATGCGAATCCTGCAATGAAGTTGAACCAGAGAACGAACGGAACGATGTTCCCTGCAGATGCCCTGATTTCCGGTCGACCGAACAACATGCTTCCGCCCTCGAAGACGGTTACGATGCCGAACGCGACCGCCAGAGTCCCGGCCGCGATGGCCCATCTCGGGCGGCTGGATAACCTGTCTGCCATTGTAAAACTCCGTGCCGATCGAATGTTTGCGGATCTTTCGCTTAGACCGCGTCATCAGGATGATTTCTAAAGATCAGTTCATCGCGCACTGCATCGTTCCGCAAGAAGCGCCACCAATGTATAGCATGAGCTGCCCGAAGCCGTTTGGTCAGGTCTAAACCAATTGATGCCGTCGAATCGATTTGTCGAGTACTGTACAATTCGACGCCTCTGGCCGATCGAGTTCTTTTCCGGTATCCGGGATCATTCACTTTCGAAACATAGGGCGGATTTGGATTTGCATTTACTCATGCGAAATTTGCGCGGCTGGTCCGATGGTCAGATCGCGACGCTCTATCCCGGTTGCTTCGCCCTGGTCATGGCCACCGGGATCATCTCGAATGCCTTGTTCTTCGAAGGCCACCGGGAATGGTCCGATGCGCTCTTTGCGGTCAACCTTATCGCCTATCCCTGGTTGGCGTTAATTACGATCTTGCGGTTCTTCAGGTTCAGGCAAGCCATGCGGTCCGACCTGTTCAATCCCCGTCTTGTCTTCTCTTTCTTCACCATCGTCGCCGGCACCGACGTTTTCGGCGTCGGCCTCCATTTACGCGGTTTCACGACGGCAGCATTGTTGCTGTGGCTATTCGCGCTGCTCGTCTGGTTCATTCTGATCTATTTCAGCTTCGCAGTTCTGACTTTTCTCAACACCGCCCATGGAGCCAACGTCGTTCATGGTGGGTGGCTGATCGCCATTGTCGGCACCGAATCTCTGGTTATCCTGGGCACCCTCATTGCCCCGACAGTGGGCGATCTCGGTCGTACGATGTTTGTGCTCATTCACATGCTGTGGGGCGTGGGGCTTGGACTTTACGGCATTTTCATTGTGCTGTTCGCGCATCGCATTTTCTTTTTCGACGTCGGACCCGATGATATCACGCCTCTGCTGTGGGTGGTCATGGGCGCTGCGGCGATCAGCACCAACGCCGGGTCGACGCTCATCCTGACCGAAAGCGGCATGCCGTTCCTGCATTCCATGCGACCATTCATCGACGGCGTGACGCTGATCATGTGGGCGTGGTCGACCTGGTGGATTCCGCTGTTGCTGCTGTTCGGAATCTGGAAGCACGGCGTGTGCCGCGTACCCCTGACCTACACCCCGATGTTCTGGAGTCTGGTGTTCCCGCTCGGTATGTACGCCCTGGCCAGCTTGCGTCTTTCGCTTGCGGCCGACTTTCCGCCGTTGCGTGCGATATCCTATTCCATGGTCTGGGTTGCGTTTGCGGCCTGGGTCGCGACATCAGCTGGTCTCGCTATCGCGTCCTGGCAGAGCTTTCGCGAGTTCGAGCGGTCCAGCTCTCGGTAGTCGATCAAATATTGGGAGAAGAATCCAGTCCGGGCTGCATGCCCGGCAACCCGCCAAGCGCTGCGATCCTCAGCGACCCTCGTCAATCAGTCGCCTTGACCCGGATTGGGCGAGAAATACTGTTTCAGCTTTTCGGCGACGCCGTCGAACGCCTTTGCGTCGGCAGGCGCCTCGCGCTTGATCGCGATGTTGGGCCAGACCGACGCATATTCCGCATTCAGCTTGAGCCAGCTTTCCAGGCCGGGCTCGGTGTCCGCAGAGATCGCGTCGGCCGGGCACTCCGGCTCGCACACGCCGCAATCGATACACTCGTCCGGATGGATCACGAGCATGTTTTCGCCCTCGTAGAAACAGTCGACCGGGCAGACCTCGACGCAATCCATATATTTGCACTTGATGCAATTGTCGGTGACGACGAAGGTCATGGTGTCGGCTCCGGCGGCCATGGCCGGTCGGGGCGGTAAAACAAGGCGAGTCTCAGACTCTCGGCGATGCGCTCGGCCTTGATGCGGAAGGCTTCGCTGGTCGCGTGGTCGAACAGCTCGCCGCAGGTGGCGTCAAAAAGCGCCAGCCAGCGTGCGAACAGTTCCGGCTTCATACCCGGGATAACGAGGTGCTTGGCGACCGGATTGCCCTTGTAGCGCCCGGTGGCGAGCATCAACGAGGACCAGAAGGCATACATCCTGGTCAAGTGCGGTTGCCAGTCGCCGGGAATGGCGCGTGCGAAAATCGGCGCGAGCTCAGGGTCGACGCGGACCTTGACATAGAACGCATCGACGAGTTGGCGAATGCCGTCCTCGGAAACGTGATCGAGCTTCCCGGCAGCGACGATCATACTGCAAGCGCCACCACGATCACTCCGAGCACGGTCCAGATCAGCGAGTTGACCAGCATGCGGATCAGGTTCTGGCGCTCCCCGAGCCCAAGCCCGATGGCGTTGCAGGCGATATTTCCTGGCAGCAGGAACGGCCATGCCAGGACGTGACCGATTGAAGTGGCTTTGCCCATCGGGATCTCCCTTGAAAGACCCACATTTTATACATCGGTTCTTGTAGAAAAGCAATATTTCAAGTATATCTTTTTACGTTTCATTCCGGAGGAAGTCATGCGTTTGACCGTCTATACCGACTATGCGCTACGTGTGCTGATGTATCTTGCAGTCAAGGAAGACGGACTGGCGACAATCGACGAGATTGCGAAAAGCTACAGCATTTCCAAGAATCATTTGATGAAGGTGGTGCATCAACTGGGGGTAGCCGGTTACATCGAAACCGTTCGTGGCAGAGGTGGCGGGCTGCGCCTCGCAAAGCCGGTCGAAGCAATAGGGCTCGGCGAAGTGGTTCGCTACACTGAGCCAGATATGGCTATCGCGTCATGCTTCAAACCTGTCGAGGCTCCCTGCGCCATTCGTCAATGTTGTGTGTTGAGGCGCGCATTGGAGAAGGCGCGCGACGCTTTCGTCGACGTCCTTGAGGGCTATACCCTGGGTGACCTCGTCCAGCCGCGCGGGCGGCTACTCGGGATGTTGGGTATTTCGGGGATTGCAGCTCAACGGTAACGTCTGACGTCCGATCGCATCCATTCCCACTCGCTCTCACACTCGGGTGAATTCCGCGAGTTGGCGCTTCAGTTTGCGGTTTTCTTCGAAATGCTTGGTTACATCGCGAAGAATAGCCACTGTCCCGATTGGATGATTCTTCTCGCCCTTCAGCATCATTACTCGATCACCTCATCGGCGCGCGCGAGTACGCTCGGTGGAACGGCCAGTGCGGGCGATTCGGCGGTCTTGATATTGACGACCAATTCGATCGGCGCCGGTTGGATCGACGGTGCGGCTGGATCGGCCGCGGAGGCGACTTCATCCTGGCGCACCAATCCCAGTCCCCTGACCGGGCTCGCTGCAGACACGCCCATGCGGATCGCCTGGCGGCTTCCGACGATCATGAATGCGCAGACGACATAGAAGCCGGCGCCCAGCGCGTATGTCCTGGCGATGCCGAATTCTATCGACAAGGCCATGCCCAGCACCGACGCAAACATCGACGTAATCCCGTTGGCGCTCCAGAAGAACGGAAGAAGCTCCGAGTGGCGGCGCCAGATACTTAGCCCGAGCGGGAACATCATCCCCATGCAGAACGCCGGGGGTGCCAGCAGCAGTACGGACAACAATATGCGCATGTCGGTAGCTTCCGATCGCGCCCACGTGGTGAATATGGGAGTCAGCAGCCCCGCCAGCACGAGCGTTGTCAGCAGCGCGACAACTCTAGCGATGACCGCGCTCGATCGAGGGGCATGCGCACCGACCGTGGCGCTGCCGATCCCGCTAAAGAGAAGAATTGTGAAAAGCACTACACCCAGCCCGTAGACGGGATGCCCAAGGAAGACCATCAGCCGCTGCATCTGCGATATCTCAATCAGCATGAAGCCCATGCCGATCGCACAGAAATACGTTACGGGTGGCGTCAGCGCCGACAGCGGCATCCGCCTCGCAAGACGGACAAAAGGAACGATGATGTAGTACCCGCAGGCGCAAAGCGCTACCATGATGAGCAGCAGAGTCATGTTGATCGCCGCGTTGTTATTCGTGAGAGCCGATGAGGGCTTGGTGGCAAGATCCCCGAAGCGCGCCGTATAGAAGAAGAACGGATTGTCGTCTGTCGACGGAGTAATATTTTCTGGTAATGACGCGAAGAATGCCGCGTCCGCCTTGCCGGACATCAGCGTCGATGTGACGGTGTCGAAAGTGACATCCGGCCCCAGCAGTATCTTGAAGCCCTGGGCCAGAAGTCTGGTGCGCGCGGCTTGCCATTGGGCGCTGGTGAAGGCGTCGGGACGGGTAATCACCGTTACGATGTTGCCGACGTTCAGTGCGACAACATGGTTCGGTAGCTCGGCTGCGGACACGCCTTTGCGCTGGAGCGCGCTCGCTGCGATCGCCACGAGGCGATAGAACTCGTCCCGATGACCGTCCGGTTCGTACCAGCGCGATACTGACAGCAGCCCGCCGGGCTTCAGCGCCCGGTAGAAATCATCCCACGCCTCCACGGTATAAAGGCGGTTTTCCGTGAGTGTTAACCCGCCAGCGGCCGTTGCGGCCCAAGTGTCGATCAGCGAAATCTGGACAAGGTCGTATCGATCGGATGAATGGTTGATGTAGCTGCGGGCTTCGGCATTGACCAACGACACGCCGGGCTGACGATCGAGGTGGCCGGAGAAATCGGCGAACTTGTCAGTGAGGACTTCGAAGATCGCGGGGTTGATCTCAATTCCGCGGATGTGCTTGGCGCCGAAAAACAGCCCGGAAAGAATGTCACGACCGCCGCCCACGCCCACGACGGCGACGTCGGCCGGCGGCTGCACCAGGTAGGCGGCATTGATGACGTCGTCCTTCAGGTAGGACAGCTTGCCGATATCGCCATCGGGCCGGGTGATGACCGTGCTCGCATCCGCGTCGATGTCGAGGTAGTTCTGTTCTATTTTCATCTGCGGCGTGTGAGCAAGGCCCCAGCCGAACGGAATGGTCTCTCCAAGCGCCGTCACCCTCACGCGCGAGTAAGTATTCCAGCGCTCGAAGAGCGTCCCCATCTGCTGAGCGCCCTTGGCCCAGAAGACGCCCAGATGGCCTTTGCCGGAAACATCTAGTCCGGTATGCACGGTCGCTGCGGCAGCCAGCGCAAGCGCGACGGCGCCGCTCAGGCGCAGACTGCGGATGTCGCCGCTGTCCCGCACCACTATCCAGCCCGCACCAGCGGCAAAGGCTCCGATCCATAGCGTGGCGCTCACCGGATCGACGACGAGCAATACGAAGATGACCCCGAGGCATCCGAGCGCGGCCCCTGAAAGGTCGGCCGCATAAAGCCATCCGCCGCCATATGGCAGACGAGTCAACAAGAGCGTTATGCAGACGCCACTTTCGGTAAAAGGCATTACGAAGGCGAACGTCGCGATCGCCAGGGCCAGCGGCACGTACTGCCCGGGAATCACCAGCGGCACGCACAGGAAGGCGATCATGGCGCCAACGCCGGTAATCGCGAACCACGATGCGTGGCGTGCGAATTCCACCCCCACTCGTTCGGGAACGTAGCGGGCAGGTTTGCTGTAGACCTCCATCGCTCCGCGAGTAAGTCCGAGCATGGCAAGCGAAATGGCAGCAAATGCAAAATGATAATACAGCATGACGCTGAAGAAACGAGTTATCAGTATCTGGTAGGACAGAGTAGCGGAGGCCAATACAAAAATTGCGAAATAATGGCGGCCTAGAATTCTGGGAAATGCTTGCAAGATATTGTCCTCAATGAAGTCTTGACCATCCGCGCGATGCAGCCGTTGCCGCGGAGGCTGAATGAAACGTCCTAACAACCCATTGACCGGGTCTTGGCCACCTGAAAACCTGACTCAAAGGACACGCCATCAAATCATCGCCGGCACGCCGTCGCCCATACGCTACATTCCGTAATGTTTGGTTAATAATGCGCCCGGATTACCCAATAAAACCGGTGCCCAGCTTTGTCCAAACCAACCGCGCGTCATGACTCCTCGCCAGCAGCCGTTGCCGCGGCCGGGATCGATCCGGCAATGGTCTCGCCTCTCGCCACCAATAAGGCAACGCGTGCGTTTCCAGGTACTGTCGTTCGCAAGCTTTTCAACCCGCCGCCGCAGGATCCGTAAGGGCGGCGAGCACACGCCAGACAGGAAAGGTCCATAAATGAGTCGCCTCCATAGAGAAAACCACCTTGTTGCGCGCATCGGCTGGCTGCGGGCGGCCGTGCTCGGCGCCAACGATGGAATCATATCAACCGCCAGCCTGATACTGGGCGTGGCGTCGGCCGCGGCCTCCCAAAGCGATGTGCTGCTGACCGGCGTCGCCGGGCTGGTCGCCGGCGCCATGTCGATGGCGGCTGGCGAATATGTTTCGGTCAGTTCGCAGTCCGATACCGAGCGCGCCGACCTCGCGCGTGAGAAACGAGAGCTCGCGGACGACCCGGTGTTCGAGCAGGAAGAACTTGCTCAGGTGTATGTCGCGCGAGGCGTCGAAGGTGGTCTGGCTCGCGAGGTTGCGAAGCAGTTGATGGCGAAGGACGCCTTGGGCGCGCATGCGCGGGATGAACTCGGCATTTCGGAAATCAGCACCGCTCGTCCCGTGCAGGCGGCACTTGCATCGGCCGCCACCTTTTCCGTCGGGGCCGCCGCGCCGCTTGCGCTCGTCCTGGTCTCGCCATCCAATGCCCTGATCCCGGCCGTCTCCGTGGGATCGTTGCTCTTCCTGTCCCTGCTCGGCGCGATTGGTGCGAAAGCCGGAGGGGCCGGCTTGCTGAAGCCGACCATACGCGTGACGTTTTGGGGTGCCTTCGCGATGGCACTGACGGCCGGAATTGGCGCGGTTTTTGGCAAGGTCGTCTGAACGTCGGTCGCAATGGCTTCCGTGGTTCTCGCCGCACTGCGCGTTAGCGGGCGGTAAATCGTTCGGCGGACGCATTACGTCGCAAGCGCAAACGATCGTGGCGGTTTCAATCGATGGCGGTGTTCGAGAACACCCGGCTGGCAAGGACATCCGAAGCCTCAAGCGACATGATGTCGTCGGCGGTCAGCACGCGGTCGAGATCGGCGACGAGACGGTTGGCTTGGCGTAGCCGCATCCTGTCGAGCGCGTTGCGGATCGATCGCGCATTGGAAAATAGCGGCTGCGTCTTGCGCAGCGCGATGTAGCGAACGAACGCCTCGCGCGCGTCCGAGCCGAACTTGTAGTTCATGTCGTGCAGCATCAATTCCGCAATCGCCAACAGCTCATCGTCGGCATAATCCGGAAAGTCGATATGATGGGCAATGCGGGAGCGGAAACCGGGATTGCTGGCGAAGAACTTGTCCATCCGGTCGCCATAGCCGGCGAGGATCACCACCAGATCCTCCCGCTGCGATTCCATCACCTGCAGCAGAATCTCGATCGCTTCCTGGCCGTAGTCGCGCTCGTTGTCCGACCGGTGCAAGTAATAGGCCTCGTCGATGAACAGCACGCCACCCATGGCCTTCTTCAATATCTCTTTCGTCTTCGGCGCGGTGTGGCCGATGTATTGCCCTACCAGTTCATCCCGCGTCACCGAAACCACCTGCCCGCGGCGCACGAAGCCGAGTTTGTGCAGAATGCTGGCGATCCGTAGCGCCACGGTGGTCTTGCCGGTGCCCGGATTTCCGGTGAACGACATGTGCAACGTCGGCACGTCCGACGTCAGGTTCATGCGCTTGCGAATACGCTCGATCAGCAGCAGCGACGCGATCTCGCGAATTCGCGTCTTGACCGGCTTGAGCCCGATCAGTTCGCGGTCCAGTTGATCGAGCACTTCGCCGATGCCGACCTCATTGAATTCGCGGCGCAGGTCGACCTGTTCCATCGGTGGCGTTTCGCTCACCGCCTGCGTGACGGCCGGTGAACTCGATTGCGAATTCATTTGCCACCGTAGCGCAAGCCCTCGGGACGATCGACAGCATACGATTGCGTGGTGTAGCGGATGTTGCGGCCGTTCGCTTCATGCCGCTCAAGACGGAACCCAGGCTCGTCTTTTGGCCGGTTGACGATGAACGACAGCCGCACCGACTCCCAGCCAGGACTGGAATCGAACGCGGACATCCGGATGTAGCGGTCGCCGTACACCTTGCGGCATTCGTTCAGCTCCATCAGCACGCCGGCGGCATCACGGAGATCGAACATCGGCAGACCCCACATCTCCCAGAAATTGTTTCGGGGATGCGGATCGTCGGTGAATTCGATGTTCACTGCCCAGCCCTTGCCGAGACAATACTGGACCTGTCGGGATATCTGCTCGTCGGTGAGATCGGGCAGGAATGAAAAACAGCCTTGAGTGACGCGCATGATCCTGCTCCTTACATCGAGACGCTGGCGGTGGGGGCGTAGTCGGGCATGTCGGTGGATTCGTAGTTGAAGGTGACGTCCTTCCAGACTTCGAGCGCCGATTTCAGTGGCGTGCAAGTCTGCGCCGCTTTGGCGAGAATCTCCGGCCCTTCGTGCAGATAGTCGCGCCCTTCGTTGCGCGCGAGAATCATCGCTTCCAGCGCCACCCGGTTCGCGGTCGCGCCGGCCTGAATGCCCATCGGATGGCCGATGGTGCCGCCACCGAACTGCAGCACCACGTCTTCTCCCAAATGGTCGAGCAGCTGATGCATCTGGCCGGCGTGAATGCCGCCGGAGGCCACCGGCATCAGCTTGTTGAGGCTGGCCCAGTTCTGATCGAAGAACACACCATGTTCGAGCTTCATCGGATTGAAGTCGTCGCGACAGATGTCGTAATAGCCGCGCGTTGTCGCGGGATCGCCTTCGAGCTTGCCGACCACCGTGCCGGCATGGATGTGATCGACGCCGGCGAGCCGCATCCATTTCGCGATCACGCGGAACGAGACGCCATGGTTTCGTTGCCGCGTATAAGTCGAATGCCCGGCCCGATGCAGATGCAGGATCATGTCGTTGCGGCGCGCCCATTTCGCCATCGACTGGATCGCGGTGTAGCCGATCACCAGATCGATCATGATGATGACCGAGCCGAGCTCCTTGGCGAATTCGGCTCGCTCGTACATGTCCTCCATGGTCCCGGCAGTGACGTTGAGATAGCTGCCCTTGATTTCGCCGGACGCGGCCTGGGCCTTGTTGACGGCCTCCATGCAATAGAGGAACCGCTCGCGCCAGTGCATGAACGGCTGCGAGTTGATGTTTTCGTCATCCTTGGTGAAGTCGAGTCCGCCCTTCAGAGCTTCGTAGACCACCCGGCCGTAGTTGCGGCCGGACAGACCGAGCTTCGGCTTCACCGTGGCGCCGAGCAGCGGACGGCCGAACTTGTCCATGCGCTCGCGTTCGACCACGATGCCGGTCGCCGGCCCCTGAAACGTCTTGACGTAGGCCACCGGCAGCCGCATGTCCTCGAGCCGCAACGCCTTCAAGGGCTTGAAGCCGAACACGTTGCCGATGATTGAGGCCGACAGATTGGCGATCGATCCGTTCTCGAACAGGTCGAGATCGTAGGCGATGTAGGCGAAATATTGTCCCGGCGAGTTAGGCACGGGATCGACGCGGTAGCATTTGGCACGATATTTTTCAGCCGCGGTCAGCCGGTCGGTCCAAACCACCGTCCAGGTCGCGGTCGAAGACTCTCCGGCCACCGCAGCCGAGGCTTCGATCGGATCGACGCCCTCCTGCGGCGTCACCCGGAATAGCGCGATGATGTCGGTGTCCTTTGGCTCATAGTCGGGCTCCCAGTAACCCATCTTCTTGTATTCCATGACGCCGGATTTGTAGCGATCCTTGCCGCGGACGGTCATCGATTGTTCGTTCATGGTGTTCTCCTCATTGGTGCTGACCGGCGGATCCGGATCGAGAGGTTTTCAAGTCATTCGGCGGCGGCGGCCATGTCACCGATTCGCGGGTCGAGCGATCCCGCGCGATAGCGCCTCGCCATCTCCGACAGCGGGATCACCTTGATCTTTGCCGCATTGCCTGCAGTGCCGAACTGTTCGAAACGCTCGCGGCGGAGGTTGCGCATCGCATCCATCGCCGGTTTGAGGAATTTGCGCGGATCGAATTCGCTTTTGGTCTGGGTCGCGACTTTCCGGAATGCCGCGGTCATCGCCAACCGGCAGTCGGTGTCGATATTGACCTTGCGGACGCCGTGCCTGATGCCGCGGACGATCTCCTCGACCGGCACGCCCCAGGTCTGCGGCATCTCGCCGCCGAATTGATTGAACGCGTCCTGCAGCGGCTGCGGCACCGAGGATGAACCATGCATCACGAGATGCGTATTCGGCAGGCGGCGATGGATCTCCTCGACCACGTTCATGGCGAGGATGTCGCCGTCCGGTCTGCGCGAGAATTTGTAGGCGCCGTGCGAAGTCCCCATCGCGATCGCCAGCGCGTCGACCTTGGTGGCGCGGACGAAATCAACCGCCTGGTCCGGGTCGGTCAGCAGCTGATCGTGGCTAACCTTGCCTTCGACGCCATGGCCATCCTCCTGTTCGCCACCGCCGTGTTCGAACGAGCCGAGCACACCCAACTCGCCTTCCACCGATGCGCCGATCCAGTGCGCCATCTCGACCACGCGGCGGGTGATATCGACGTTGTAGTCATAATCCGCCGCGGTTTTGGCGTCGGCCTTGAGTGAGCCGTCCATCATCACCGATGTGAAGCCGTACTTGATCGCCGTGGCGCAGGTCGCTTCCTCGTTGCCGTGGTCCTGATGCATGCAGAGCGGAATCTGCGGATACATCTCCTCCAGCGCGTCGATCATCTTCGACAGCATGATGTCGTTGGCGTAGGAGCGCGCGCCCCTGGAAGCCTGGATGATGACGGGCGCATCAACGGCCGCCGCGGCTTCCATGATCGCAAGGCCCTGCTCCATATTGTTGATATTGAACGCCGGCACGCCGTAACCGTGCTCGGCGGCATGATCCAGCAATTGCCTCAGCGTGATACGTGCCATCGGTGTCTCCGTGTCATTGTTTTTCGCGCGTGAAAATCATGCGTATATTGCCGCGGTCCCTGATCGTGCGATGCAACGCCGGGCCGCCGCAGCGACAGCCTCCGCGGTGACGCCGAATTCCCGATACAGCACCTCCGCCGGAGCGGACGCGCCGAAGCCGGTCATGCCGACGAATTCGCCGCCGTCGCCGAGCCAGCGCGCCCAGTCGCCTTCAACCGCGGCCTCGACGCCGATCCGCGGGGCGCTGCCGAGAACTTCGGCGCGATATTCCTGCGATTGCTGGCGAAACAGATCGAAGCACGGCGCCGAAACGACCGCGGCGCGGACCTTGTCTGCCGCGAGCAATTTTGCCGCCTCAAGTGCGATGGAAACCTCAGAGCCCGTTGCGATCAGGGTAACGTCGCGGCCGCTCTCAGGTTCGATGGCGACATAGGCGCCGAGCGCGACCAGATTGGCCTTGCCGGTAACTTCACGGAACGTTGGCAGCGCCTGCCGCGACAGGCACAGCACCGAAGGATTGACTTCCGCCCGCAGCGCGCAATCCCACGCCTCGGCGGTCTCGACGGCGTCGCCCGGCCGGAACACCAGCAGGTCGGGAATCGCCCGCAGCGACGCGAGATGCTCGACCGGCTGATGGGTGGGGCCGTCTTCGCCCAATCCGATGGAGTCGTGCGTCATCACATGGATGACCCTTATGCCCATCAGCGCTGCTAATCTGATCGCGGGCCGGCTGTAATCCGCAAAGGTCAGAAACGTGCCGCCATAGGGAATAAAGCCGCCATGCAACGCGATGCCGTTCATCGCCGCGGCCATGGCGTGCTCGCGGACACCATAGTGAATATAGCTGCCCTCATAGAAATCCGGCCGCACCGGCCGTTGCGTCTTGGCGCGGGTGAGATTGGAATGGGTGAGGTCGGCCGAGCCCCCCAATAAATTCGGCAAGGCTTCCGCAATCGTGTCGATCACCAGTTGCGACGCCTGCCGGGTGGCGATCGTCGGCCGCTCAGCACTGAACCGAAGCCGAAGCTGATCCATCGCTACAGCGTATTCGCAGGGCAATCTTCGGTTCAGCGCATCGTGAAAAGGCGAACGGGGGACGGAATTGAGACGCCGTGTCCGCTCGATCCAGGTTCGGCGGGCTGCCTGCCCCCGCCCGCCGATCTTGCGCCACTGCTCAATGACGAATTCCGGAATCTGGAATGCCTGGTGTGGCCAGTCCAGCGCGGCGCGTGTCTTTGCGACCTCCTCGGCGCCGAGCGGCGCACCGTGGGCCTTTTCGGTGCCCTGCCGGTTCGGCGCGCCGAAACCGATGACAGTGCGGCACGCGATCAGCGACGGACGGTCGCTGTTTCGGGCATGCCCGATCGCCGCTGCAATCGCTTCGGGATCGTGCCCGTCGACACGGCAGGCCGACCAGCCCGAGGCCTGGAACCGGGCAAGCTGGTCATCCGAACATGACAGCGATGTCGACCCGTCGATCGAAATTTCGTTATCGTCGAACAGCACGATCAGCCGGTTGAGCCGGAGATGCCCGGCCAGCGAAATCGCTTCGTGGCTGAGACCTTCCATCAGGCAACCGTCGCCGGCGATCACATAGGTATGATGATCAACGAGATCGCCGCCGAAGCGCGCGTTCAACAGGCGCTCGGCCAGTGCCATGCCGACCGCCGTCGCTATGCCTTGCCCCAGGGGTCCGGTGGTCGTCTCCACGCCCGGCGTATGGCCATACTCGGGATGACCAGGCGTCTTCGATCCCCACTGCCTGAATGCCTTGAGTTCGTCGAGTGTCACG